>Ga0066903_100000969_pt1 | contig 19833 bp, 19 predicted proteins | sample PanSoiMetaGPlot1_FD_67491 | JGI IMG/M metagenome (GOLD analysis project Ga0066903, IMG submission 67491) | Tropical forest soil microbial communities from Panama analyzed to predict greenhouse gas emissions - Panama Soil - Plot 1 (version 2) | ecosystem: Environmental > Terrestrial > Soil >... | reverse complement strand
GCAAGACTATCTGAAGAATACTTTTCCTTTCCGCGCCAAGTGCGAGCCGAATGCCGAATTCGTGCGTTCTTTCGCTGACGATATACGAAATCACTCCGTAAATCCCAATCGCCGCGAGCAGCAACGCGGTTAGCGCGAACAAACCCACCACGTTGATCGAAAATCGTCGCTGGGCCAGAGACTCGGATACTGCATTGTCCAGCGTCTGCGACCCGAACACCGGAAGTTCGCGATTAATCGATTGCACCTGCTCGCGCAGCCTCTCTTCGATCGTCGCCCGATCAATCTGGCCCCGCAAAAATATCGCCAGGTCTCTGGGCCGTCTCTGGTAGGCACAGAAAAAGAATTGCGGATTCCCCGTTTGCGCCAGGGACTCTGTTCGCACATCCGCCACAACTCCTACGATCGCGTTCCATGCGAACTCGCCAGATTGTCCAGCAACTGGAAGCTTAAAACGGCGGCCGATTGGATCAGCGTTCGGCCAAAACGTCCTGGCCATCGCTTCATTGATCATCACAACCGGAGGCGCGCTGTCGTTGTCCGCCTCGGTGAACAAACGGCCTTGTAACAATGGAATCTGCATCAAATGAAAATATTCCGGAGTGACCAGGGATCCGTAGACCACCGGGGCCTGGTCTCTTGGGGTTTCATGGCCTTCGGGAATGAACGGGTATGGATTCAAGTTATTGCGGTCATGACCTAACGGAATTGAGGCCACATTTCCGATTGCCGCCTCTTCAACGCCCCTGAGCGTTTTGGCGCGTCGAAGTATTTCTCGCAACAATGGCGCCTCCTGAGCCGGCGACCCATAAATATCCGTCTTCGGATCGTTCGGCACCGGCAGCCACGTTCGAACCGCGATTCTGTTATGAGGCTCGAATCCCGGATGAACGTTTAGCAAATCCCAAAAGCTTCGAAGCAACAATGCTGCCGAAATCATCAGCACCAGAGAGAGTGCGAATTCCGATACCACGAGGAGACGGCGAGTTCGTCCCTGTTCCCTGGAGTTCGTCGAGCTGCGACTGTCCAATCTGAGCACATCGGCGATGCCCGCCCGGCCGGCCTGCAACGCCGGAACCAGCCCGAAAATCAGACCGGCGACGAGCGACGCGAGCAGGGCGAACAGTAAGACACTCCAACTAATCGAGATCGTATTGAGCTGAGGCAGGCTCTCCGGCACGAGGCGCAATAGAAATCCCTTCGCTGGAAAAAGAATTAACAAACCGGCGCCTCCGCCGATCAAGGAAAGAAGAACACTCTCGGTCAACAGTTGCTGGGTCAGCCGCCTTCGCGAACCTCCAAGCGCTCGCCGGATTGCCATCTCGCGCCCTCGCGCGCTCGCGCGCGCCAGCAAGAGATTCGCGACATTGACGCACCCGATCAGAAGGACCAACCCAACCGCGCCACAAAGAAGTATTAATGATTGGCGAACGTTTCCGACCACGCTCTCTTGCAGCGGCAGGAGGCGAATCGTCCATCGGCTCTTTGCCGGATAGTCAGCGGGGAATTGTTTTTGGAGAGCAGCCACCAGCACGTCGAGCCGGCTCTGCGCGTCGGAAATTGTTATACCGGGTTTGAGTCGCCCAATCGCTTCAGTCAGGAAACGTAAATTGCGCACCGGATCGGGTGCCGGTGGCGCGGAGAAGCCGGATGCCGCCCAAAGCTCCGTCTTTCGCTGCCGCGTTGTTCGCAGCGGATCATGAAAATTCGGCGGCATCACGCCGATGACCCGATACAGGTCGTTATCAAGACGCAAACTCTTGCCGATAATCTGCGGATCGGAGCCGAATGCCTGCCGCCACAGGCCATCACTGATCAAGACTTCGAGCGTAAAGCCGGGCGTTTTGTCGGCCGGATTGAACGTGTGCCCCAACTCTGGCTGCGCACCGAGCAGCGCAAAATAGTTCGGCGGTATATTAAGAAATGCGATTCGCGCCGGCTGCGACGATCCGGTGAGATTGACGTCCCCGCCGCCAATCGGTGCGATGTATTCAAAAATGCCGGACCTCTCAAGATCCTTCCACTCAGGCACGGACATGCCAACCTCGGTCGCAACGACTCCCGGGAGATCATCCACAATTTGCACCAGCTGGTCCGGATGTGGATACGGCAGAGGATGGAGAAGAGTAGCGTCAACGACACTAAAGATGGCCGTCGTTGCCCCAATCCCCAATGCCATCGTCAGAACGACGACCGCCGTGAAACCGGGCGATTTCCTGAGCATCCGCAAACTGAAACGCACGTCCTGAATTAAAGTGTCGAGGAAATTGCCGGCGATGGCTTCGCGACATTCTTCCTTGAACCGCTCGGGACTGCCGAACTCGAGCCGTGCGCGTCGGAGTGCTTCGGCGCGTGTTATACCGGAACGTTCAAGCTCGTCCGCGCGGAGCTGAAGGTGCGCGCTGACCTCTTCTTCTAAATCCTGTTCCGTCCGAGTCCGCCGGAAAAATCGTCCCAGTAAAGATCGAACGTACGCCAGGATCATGGACTCGGCCTCTCGTCACTCGCCACTCATCGCGTGTCGCTCTTCTTCATGCTTCTTGGGGCCGCGCGGCCAGCGCAGTTTCGATTGCTTTTGCCAGACGGTTCCAACCATCCGTTTCCTCACGCAGCCGTTTCCGGCCCCGAGCGGTCAGTTCGTAAAATTTCGCCCGCCGATTATTTTCCGATTTCCCCCACTCGGTCTTGAGAAGGCCCTGCCGGACCAATCGAAACAGGGCCGGATAAAGCGCGCCTTGCTCGATAAACAACGCTCGTCCCGAAATTTGTTCGATCCGCGAGAGAACGGCATAGCCGTGAAGCGGCCCGAGCGAAACTGCTTTCAAAATCAGAAGATCGAGCGTCCCCGGAAGAAGTTCAGCTTCATCGTTCATATGTTCTCCTAAGTTGATTAGGAGATTATGCTGACTCCCCTAAGCTGTCAAGGAGAAGACAAATTAATCCGACCAGCTAACGCTCGATCGAATTCCAATTCTTTGAAAAATTAATCTGAACAACTTGTTCTGACCCATTGTCCAAGCTGCTGTGCAAGTTGCACCTACATCTGTGCCTAAGTCACCAATCAGGTCTCGCCTGATCGATTCTTTTGCCGAGCTTCAACTTCAGATTCACAACGACCTTCGAGCCCAGCATCCGGAATGGATCGAGTCAAATGGCGAGAGTCCGATGTGCGACTTTTATGAGGACCGCCTCGCCCAGCTACTCGAGGCCTACGAGCAGACCGGGTCCGACGAAGCGGCGGCCGAAGTCCATCGTGCCCTCGAGGAACAAGCCTCTCTCAAACGAGCTCGCGCTGTAGTCCGACCATCCGTCTGATCTGTGGCCTTTGACTGATCACTGATCACTGGTCACTTCTTCTCAAATGCTTCCTTGTTCACGACGTAGGGCATCTTCGTCGGGTCGCCATTGTAATTTCCCTCCAGCACATCGATCACCGCCTGCGCCGTGCGGCCGGCCATCCCTTTGTTAGGATCGACGTCGAGCCGGGTGATTTTCGCGCCACTCGCGAAATGATGAAAGACGCGGCAGCGATCGGCGATTTCGGGGTCGAGCAGCGGTGAGTTGGCGGGGAGTGGTTCCTTTTCGAAAACATCAAGCGCGGCGCCGGCAATCCATCCTTTCTTCAACGCCTTTGCCAGCGCTTTCTCGTCCACCACTGGACCGCGTGATGTATTTATTAAGTACGCGGTTGGCTTCATCATTTTCAACGTCTTCTCGTTGATAAAGTGATAGGTCGGTTTGCCGGTTTCGCCTTCGAGCAACAACGGAACATGAATGCTGACGTAATCCGCACCCCGCAATGCTTCCTCAAGATCGACGTACTTTATCCGGGTCGATTCCTTTTGAATTCCCGTGGCGTGGCGCAGATCCATCGTTTGCTGAATGGCCGCGATGAACTGGTGATTTTGATACGCGGGATCGTAACACAAAATGTTCATGTCAAATCCGGCGCACTTTTTGATCATCGCCAGCCCGATCCTTCCCGTGCCAACGATCGCAATCGTCTTGCCTGTGACTTCGTCGCCGAGGAAAGGAAGAAACGGATGCCACGACGGCCACTTTTGTTCCCGCACGAGCAGCTCGCTTTGCCACATCCTGCGCGCGAGCATGCCCATCATAAAAAATCCAAACTCGGCCGTCGCTTCGGTCAGCACCTCGGCCGTGTTCGTGAATGGAATCTTGTGTTTGTTCGCATCGGCGCGGTTGATGTTGTCGAACCCGACCGCGATTTGGGCGACGACCTTGAGCGTCCCCTTGCCCGCTTCGAATACTTTGGCGTCGATCCGATCGCGCAAGGTCGTAATCAACGCATCAACCCCGCTTGCGATCTTTTCGATGATCAATTTTTTCGGCGGGGCCTCCGGTCCCTGAAAAACTTCGAGGTCATAACCGCGATCGCGCAAGCGGTTCTCAGCTGCATCGCCAATCCGCGATGTGGCAAACACTCGGAATTTTTTCCGATCAGTCATCAAGGAATAAACTAGACAGGATTTACCCGATTTCTACGAGACCCAATTCGAAAACGTCCGGAAGATCCTGTGAATCCTGTCTAGTTACAGGTTCTTCTGGGTCCAGGCGTCCACCCGCTCGAGTGCCTTCGCGATGTTCTCGATTGAATTGGCGACACTGAATCGCAAATAGCCTTCCCCGAAATCGCCAAATGCTGTCCCCGATAAGGCCGCGACGCCGGCATCATCGAGTAATGCGTCGGCCAATTTTTTCGATCGCCAACCGGTCTTGGTGATATTTGGGAAAACGTAGAACGCGCCCTTTGGCAACCGACAGGAGAAACCCTTGATCTTGTTCAAGCCGGCCACCATGACATCCCGCCGTTTTTTAAACTCGGCGCACATTCTTTCCACCGAATCTTGCGGCCCGCGCAACGCTTCGATGCCGGCGATTTGCGAGAAGCTCGCGGTGCACGAGCTCGAGTTGGTCATCAAGCGCGCAATGTGGGCCGCCAGATCGGCGCGCATCACGCCGTACCCCATCCGCCAACCGGTCATCGCGTAGGTTTTAGAAAAGCCATCCAGCAAGATCGTGCGCTCCTTCATTCCGTCGAGCGACATGATCGAATGGTGTTCGCCTTCAAAAATCAGCCGGCTATAAATTTCGTCGCTCAACACCAGGATATTGCGATCGCCGATCGCGCGCGCGATCTGGTCGAGGTCATCCCTGGTCAGCACGCCACCGGTTGGGTTCTGCGGCGAATTAACGATAATTAATCGGGTGCGGTCGCTAATCAGCCCGGCCAGCTCATCGACATCGAGTCGAAAGTCCATTTCTTCGCGCAATCGGATCGGCACCGCTTTCGCGCCGACGTAGTTGATCATCGATTCGTAGATCGGAAATCCCGGATTCGGGTAAATGACTTCATCGCCCTCGTCGGCCAGCGCGAGGATGGTGAAAAAAATGACCGGCTTGCCGCCAGGAACGACCACTACTTCATCAGGGGAAACATCCACTCGCCGCGTCTCACTGACATATTGTGCGATCGTTTCTCGCAATTGCGGCAAACCAGCCGAAGGGCCGTAGTGAGTGAAACCCTTGTGCAACGCATCGCATCCGGCGTCGATGATATTGTGCGGCGTATCAAAATCCGGTTCGCCGATCTCGAGGTGAACAATGTCGCGGCCTTTCGCTTCCAGGGCCTTCGCCCGGACCAACACTTCAAACGCCGTCTCCGTCCCAAGCCGTGCCATTCGCCTGGCAAGGCGGAGTTCGCGTTGGGCTGGCATATGCATGGTGCATAAAGATTATGCGCGGAGAAATGTTTCTCTCAACTCCGTAACGAATTTCTTTCTTGTCACTGGCCACTGGCCCCTCATCACTTCCAGGTATGAGCTTTCTCAACCTCGACCAATTGCCGTTCGCAGGAATGTCCTACGAGTTCCACGGCGAAAACCAGGGCGCGCCGATCTCGGCCTACATCGTTAACGCCAGGCCGGGACAAGGTCCGCCGTTACACACCCACCCTTACGTCGAAACAATCTTCATGCTGGAAGGTCGAGCCGCGGTGACCATTGGGAACGAGACGCGCGAAGTGAAAGCCGGCGCCATCGCTGTCATTCCCGCAAATACGCCGCACCGGTTTGTTAATTCCGGCGACACGATCCTTCGCCAAATAGACGTCCACGCCAGCCCGAAGTTTATCCAGACCAATCTCACCTAAACGTTTGAATTGACGTCGTCCTCGAGAATGTTTGGCCGATGCCACGCTGCCCCTGGGCCATTTCCGAACCAAACCTTACTTATCACGATCGAGAATGGGGCGTGCCAGTTCATCGCGATCGGGAGCTGTTCGAGTTTCTGATTCTCGAAGGCGCGCAGGCCGGTCTCAGCTGGACCACCATCCTGAAGAAACGCGAAAATTATCGTAAAGCCTTTGCCGGATTTCACGCCGAGAAAATCGCGCGCTATCGCACTCGCGACACTAAACGACTGCTCGCCAATCCGGGAATCGTGCGGAACCGGCTAAAGATTGCTGCAACAATTCAAAATGCGAAAAAGTTTCTCGCCGTGCAAAAGGAATTCGGGAGTTTCGATAGTTACCTTTGGAGTTTTGTCGGCGGAAGGCCGAAGCAAAATCACTGGCGAAAGATGAGTGACGTGCCAGCGAGCACTACCGAATCAGACGCGATGAGTCGCGATCTCGCACGGCGCGGATTCAAGTTCGTTGGATCAACAATCTGCTACGCGTTGATGCAAGCGGTCGGCATGGTCAACGATCACTTGATTACATGCCCGCGACACGCCAAGCTCGGTGGCACTCGTCGCGCAAAGTGAACGCCGCAAAACCGCGGAGCGCGTTTACGCTGAGATCTTCTCGAGAACCAGTTGTAGCTCCTGAAAATTGATCGGTTTCGTCAGGTGATGATCGAATCCCGCTTCGACGCTGCGCTGCACGTCCTCGTCCATCCCGAGTCCCGAAAGCGCAATTCCTTTCAGCGACTGACATCGCTTCGCTTCCCGCACCAATTCGTATCCGCTGGTTTCGGGTAAACCAATATCGCTGATCAGTAGCATCGAATCGGCGGCCATTCAAAATCTTCAATGCTTCTCGGGCTGAATCAGCCGTTATGACATGATGTCCGTTCTTGCTCAGAAGACGCGAAAGAACGACGCGCGTGTCAACATGATCGTCCACCAGGAGCAGTCGCAATTTCCTGGAAGTTGTTACCACGTCGGTCACTTTGTCCCCGGAGGCTGCAGCTGGCTTTTGCAAAAGATCGAGTAAGACTCGAAACGTCGTTCCCTTGTTTCTGCCGGCACTTTCGACGCTGATCGTTCCGCCATGCAAATCGATCAAAGTTTTAGAAATCGTCAGCCCGAGACCCAATCCGCCGAATCGCCGCGTAATCGAACGCCCACCCTGGTGAAACGGCTCAAAAATGCTTGCCTTCCGTTCCGGTTCGATCCCGATTCCGTTATCGCTGATCTCAAACGCAAACTGGTTTCCCTTGTTCGATGAGCGGATCGCTATTCGGCCATTTCTCGGGGTGAATTTGACCGCGTTATTCATCAGGTTCCAAAAGACCTGTTGAATGCGCACCGGGTCGGCCCAGATGTAGTGCTCGGCCGCGTTGAGATTGATCTCAAGTTCGATCTCCTTTTTCGCAATGTCGCTTTCACGATCTCCACTGCGATCTGAAGCAAACGGTGCACATCGGCCACTTCGTGGCGCACTTCAATTTTGCCGCGCGTGATGCGGGTCACGTCCAGAAGATCGTCGATTAGTTGCGCTTCCAGCTGGACGCTGCGCAGAATCGCCCGGATTTCCTCCCGAAGTTCGGGTGCCAGATCCTCATGTTCGGCCAGATAACTGGCCGCAATCATCGCCGGCATGAGCGGCGTCCGCAGCTCATGACTCAAAGAAGCCAGAAAATTGTCCTTTGCCTGGTTCGCTTGTTCGGCCGCCGTCTTCGCCGCCTCCAGATTCTCCTCCGCGCGTTTGCGGTCCGTCACGTCCCGAAAACTCCAGACTCGGCCCACCGGTTTTCGGTCGAGTAATTGAATCTGCGAGTATCGCTCCAGGATAGTTTCGTCTTTGCACTCCAGGACCTCGAAAGTTTCGGCCGGCGCCTTCCGGTAAATCTCCATCACTCGCGAAACGAATCCTTTGGGATCCTTGAACCGTTGACTGAATTTTAACCGCAATGTGTGAACATCTGACTTCTTTAACTGTTCGCGAGTCACGCCCATCATCTCGGCGTACTTCTCGTTGAAATTGCGCACGTTCCCATTCAGATCCGTCACCACGATTGAGTCGGTGGTAGAATCGAGCGTCGCCTGCATCATTGAAAGCGACAGCGCCAGTTCCTTTGTCTTGCGCTCAAGCGCTTCCTTGGCTTGAAGAAGTTCACCGGCCGAAGCCTGGTGCGAACGTCCGGCATTGGTTTTCCGGCGTTTTGGGTTCGTATTTTCGGGCGAACGCCTCTTCGATCCTTTCGAGAGCTTCACTTGACGGCCAATGATAGTTCCTCGCAACCAACCTGTCACTGAATTGCTCCACCAGCGCCCCACTATCCCCTGCTCTCCCGCGTCAGATCCGACCTGCAAACTCCGGAAACTCCTTTGGATGGAGCAGGCCGGCAAGCAGCTCCAGGCTATCAACAATTCGCGGCCCCGGCCGGGAAAAATATGCCCCGGCATCCACGAGATGGATTCGTCGGTTTCGCGCGGCCGGCATTGAATCGAATCCCGGAAATGTCCGCAACAGCTCGTAATCCAGACGCGCTCGCTCGACATCATAACCGCACAGCGCCAGTACAATGATTTCCGGTTCGGCTTTCAAAACCGCATCCCATTTAATCTCGACTGACGGCTGATGTTTTCGACCTAACGAATCAATTCCACCGGCAATCTCGACCAATTCGGGGCCCCAATGACCGGAACAGAATGGCGGATCCACCCACTCCATTAAAAAACAACGCGGACGCGCTCGAAGCCGCGCCGTTCGCTCGCGGACCGCTTCAACACGACTCGATAATCCGGCGACCAGGTAATTGGCGCGCTCGATAACGCCACATTTTTCTGCGACGCGACGAATGTCCTCAAAGATGCCGGACAAACTTGCCGGTTCCAGGTTTATCACTTGCGGAGGACCGGGTAGCGTTTCCGCCAATTGCGCGACCGTTCCATAGCCGACCGCACACACATCACATAACTTTTGCGTCAGGATCACGTCCGGTCGGAGCTCATGAAGCAACATTTCGTCCATCCGGTAAATCGTTCCATTGTCATGCAGCGCGCGACGCACCCAGTCATCGACTTCGCGGCTCGTTAGGCCGGCGTGATGCACCGGGCAGTGCGTGACGCGCGGTCGCGCGTTCGCTGCCTGCGGAAAATCGCATTCATGTGAAACCCCGACCACCTCATCCATCAATCCCAGCGCTCCGCAAATCTCCGTCGCCGCCGGCAGCAGGGAAAGAATTCGCGCCATTTCAGATACCTTTAACTACGACCCGTCCCGCGTCACTTGTCACTCGTCACCGCCACGCTGCCAGTGCAAACTGGCACGTGGCCAGTGTCGTTTTTCTGCGCGGAATAAATGTCGGGGGCGCGAATCTGTGCCGGCCCGCCGTCCTGGCAAAACAGTTGGCCAGGTTCGATATCGTTAACATCGGCGCCGTCGGCACTTTTGTGGTGCGCAAGACCGTAAGTGAGTCGACGCTGCGCGGTGTAATCGCGAAAAAGTTGCCGTTTAAGTGCGAGATCATGATTTGTCCTGCGCGCGAGGTAACGAAACTCTTCGCCGGGGATCCATTCTCGCGTCAACCCTCCGGTTCGGACATCATTCGTTTCGTGAGTGTGCTGCACAACCGACCTCCAAAATTGCCACGTCTTCCCCTCAGCCTTCCCTCCGAAGATCAATGGCTCCTCAAAATCATCGCAATCCGCAACCGATTCGTGCTCGGCATTTATCGGCGGCAAATGAAAGCAATCGGTTACCTCAGTAAGATCGAGAAGATTCTCGGCGTGTCGGCGACGACACGCAGTTGGAATACAATTCAGAAAGTGATTCAGATTCTTTCCGAAGATTAACTTTCCCGGGCAAGATCGACCGGCCACCTCAACATCCCTGCCCCGACCGGTTCTCCCCGTGCCTGAACCGGTTCGAACGAACTTCGCCTGTCTTTCGCCCGGAATCGATTGATCTGTTGCTCGAGCGCGTACCAGGAAACAGTGGCCAAGCCGAGGGTCGCGATTCCCAGTACCATCAAACGTAACGAAGGGGTCGTGAGCAAGAATTGAGCTGGTCCCGGCAGCCAGCGTTGAAACAGCGTCGCAACGAGAATGTGATAAACGTACAGGCCGTAACTAATCCGGCCGGCAAAGACGAGCCCGGGATTCGTCAACCAGTGTGAGAAAATTCCTTGAAAACCGGTTGCCGTGCGTGCCACCAGAATTACAAACCCGCCCGCTTCAAGCGGTTCGACCAGAACCGATTTCAATTGCGTCGGATCGCTATTTCTCAGAATGGCGGCGATCAGCAGCATGGACAAAGAGATCAAAGCCAGTAACCAGCCGTTGCGACCGGCCCGCAGCCGCCCACCGCACCAACCGAGCGCCGCGCCTGCGGCCAGCGAATCGAGACTACCGAATGGCAGCACCCAACGCGCAATCATCGGCACGGAAAACATGACGCAACCGATTCGAAATGCGATTCCCGCGAATGCCACTGAAATAATGGCGGGCAACATCCATTTGCGCGGCACCAACAGAATTAACAACGGCCAAAACAAATAAAATTGTTCCTGCACGCATATCGACCAGAGATGCGCGACCACGAGTGGCCACTGGTTTTTCCATGCGATCATCCAGTTCACCGTTGCCGTAAAAATCCACGGCCAATTGGTTCGAACCGTGCCGAGATTGAGCAGCAACGCGATCCCTGCAAACATCAGATAGGCTGGAGCGATCCTAAGAATGCGCCGCCAGTAAAACGCGCTCATCGTCTTCACGACCGAATGTCCGCCTGTTTCCATTCGATCACGCGCACGGCGTAACGACGCGGTAATGAAATAGCCGCTCAACACCAGAAATAAGCGGACCCCGCTCGCGCCGAGGTGAATCCAGTCCGGCAATGGAAAGTTCGGAACGTCGGCGCTAAAATGGTCGACCATCACCGTCAGGACAGCGAGTGCGCGAAGTCCGTCAAATTGCGGTTGATAGCCATGCAGCGCCCGATCTCGTGCTACGGTTCGCTCCGACGCTTCGACGCGCGCCCGAGCTACCGCGACCTGGCCCATGCGAAAATAAGAAACCCCTGCCATTATTTATCTGACGGTTTAACAGCGCTTTCGTTACAGATTTCTTTGTTTATTTAACTCAACGATCAATTATCAGCCATGAACTCTTGCGAATGAAATCGCTGACCGAACATCTCTGGCTCGAGGTGCCGGACCGACGCGGGTTTATCAACATCACCCCGAAGATCGAGGAGCTTGTCCATCGGAGCGGCGTAAGGGAGGGGCTTTGCCTGATCAACGCCATGCACATCACCGCTTCCGTCTTCGTTAACGACGATGAGTCCGGATTGCATCACGATTATGAACAGTGGCTGGAAAAACTGGCTCCGCATGCGCCGACCAGTGCTTATCGACATAACCGCACCGGCGAAGACAACGCTGATGCGCATCTCAAACGGCAGATCATGGGCCGTGAAGTTGTGGTCGCGGTCAGCAAAGGCAAGCTCGATTTCGGACGGTGGGAACAAATTTTCTACGGCGAATTCGATGGACGCCGGCGCAAACGCTTGCTGGTCAAAATTATCGGCGACTAATCACAGCGACCGGATTTACCCGATTGCGATTGATTGACCTTGAATTTTCCAGCTCTCGTCCGGCACCGGCGCGGTCGGGCGAGTCCTATCTGTTTCTAGCTCAATCTTTTTCTGCGAAACAAATGGCAAAGATTTGACTGCGATTTCTGATTCGTAACGAGTCTGTTTAAAGACAGCATTAACAGGAGTCCGTTGATTCAGTGGGTCTCGTAGAAATCGGGCAAATCCTGTCTCGTTCTCAGGTTTCCGGTTTCGCCATCGATCTAGTCCGATTTTTACATGCTCATTCACTCTGCATCGCAATGATCGGATCAACCCGCGACGCGCGCCAGGCTGGAAGAAGCGACGCGCCAATCGATACGACTGCGAGTAGCAGGACCCCGCCGGAGAAGCTTACCACGTCGAGTGGACTTACCTCGAACAACAAACTGGAAAGTGAACGGGTCAGAAGCAACGCGCCGGTGATGCCGATCAATGAGCCAAGAATCGTGAGCGCCACGCTCCCACGCAACACATTCGATATAACCCTGCCGCGGGTCGCGCCGAGCGCGATCCGAATTCCAAACTCCCGAACCCTTTGCGAAGTTGCGTACGATATAACGCCATAAACCCCAACCGCGGCGAGCAGAAGTCCGACCACGGCAAAAGCGCCAACCAGAATCAAGGTATAGCGCCGCGTCGCCACTGATTGCGAAACCAGGTCAGCCACCGCCTGAATATTCTGGACCGGCTGGTCCGGAGCCACGACGTGAATTCGATTCCGCAGGCCGTCAGCCAGGGCCATCGGGTTTCCATCGGTTCGCACAAAAAGACTCATCGTGGCCATGTCGTGATTGGTCTCGTCCTGCAAATAAGGCAGATAAACTGCGGGCGCTGCAGGCGCATCGAGCGAATCGTGCCGAATGCTGCCGACGACGCCAACAATCTCACGAAGTCGTGGCCTGGCGTCGGTCCTTCTTCCCGGTCCGGTGTAGTTAATTCCAATCCGTTTGCCGATCGGATCCTGGCCGGGCCAGAACTGACGGGCTGCTTCGGTGTTGATGATCACGACCGGCGGCGCGTTCTCGTCGTCGTGCTCGGAAAAAAATCTGCCCGAAATCAATGGTGCGCCAACGGTTCGAAAAAAATCGTCACTGACCCAACTCCCTTCTCCCGCAGGCAAACGAGTGGGATCGTTCGGCCGATCGTCGAAGACAAAAGTTGCGATCGGCGCGTCGCGGCCTGGACGCCAATCCGCGAGTGCGACATGGCGGACAGCGGGTAATGAGGCCGTTTCTGTGAGCACGCCCTTCCAAAAAGCACGACCCTTTTCAGTGTAATAATTCGTTCGCAGATAGACCCGGAGCATTGACTGAGGTTGAAAACCGGGATCGACGTGGATGACACGCCAGAAACTGTGCACCAGCAAACCCACGCTCACCGTGAGCACGACCGAGCACGCAATCTCAGTCACAACCAGGAGCGAAAGTGAAGAGCCCCGCCGCCGGTCAGGATCAAGCCCGCGCGGCCGCAACGCCGAAGATAAACTCAGCTTGGAAAAACTAAGCGAAGGTATCCATCCGAAAATCAAAGTTGTCCCAACGGCGACGGCGAATGTCACCAGCAAAGCCGGTCCGTTTAAATGAACGCTATCGAGGCGCGGCAACGGCAGATTTGGAATTTGGGGCAACAAACGAAGCACACTCCAGGCGATCAACAAACCGACGGCGCAACCGGCGGCGCTCAGCAACATTCCTTCGGTGACCAGTTGTTGGGCGATACGTGGCAGGCCCGCGCCCAGACTCAAACGCACTGCCATTTCACCCTGTCGTTTCACTGCCCGCGCCAGCAGAAGCGCGGCCACATTGATGCACGCAACCATCAGGATAAGGGCCGCTGCCCCAAGGGTGGCAAATAAAGGCAGGCGTACACTTCCGACCAGGTCCTGCTTTAGCGGTATCAGGTGAATCCGCACGTCACGCGGTTCTTCGGGAACGCGTCGCAAGATTGCGGTCAGGTCCTCTTCCGCCATCGCTGGCGTGACTCCCGGTTTCAATTCACCCACAACGCGCAAAAATTTATTCCCGCGCCACTGCATGTATGGCCAGCTCGGGCGAATGGTGAGCTTTGGCCATACATCTGTGTCAGGAAACAGGTCCGACATCGGCGGCAACACCCCGACGATGGTTTGATTTTGTCCCTCAAAATGAACGACCCGCCCAATCACGTGCGGGTCTCCGCCAAGCTGGCTCTTCCAAAAGCGATACGACACGATAAGCGTGTCGTTCTCCAAGTAAGTGTACTCCCGCGGTTCATAGAGCCGGCCCAAATACGGACGTATCCCGAGCGTTGCGAAAAATTGCTCGGACGGCGCGGTGCAGTTGACCAGCTTTGGTTCGCCATCTCCGGTCCAAGTAAAGGTGAAAAGCGGCAAATATTCCGCGATGTGGGCAAACGATCGGTTCTGCTCCAGATAATCGACAAAATCCGGTCCGGAAGCGGCGATCTGCGTTTGCCCCATCGACTCGGAGCTGGCCCAAATTGCATAAAGCCGATCGGCATGCGCGTATGGAAGCGGCCGGACCAAAACATCCTGCACCACGCTCAACATCGCCGTGCTTGCGCCGACGCCGATGCCCAGAGTCAAAATAGCGACGAGGGCGAAACCGGGTTGCTTCGCGAGCATGCGCAGACCGAATCGAAGATCATCGAAGAAACCGGCAAACCGGTGGCGGGTTCTGCCCGCTCCTATTGTTAACGACGGTCGGCGCAGGGGCATTTTCATTCGCCTGAGCTGCTGGCTCAGCGAATCGGGCTCGGTCAGCTCGTCCAGCGCCATTCGTTTTGCCTGGTCCGCAGGAGCGCCGTGACTCAACGCTTGCTCGAACTGCTCTTCCAAATGTTGCGAGATTTCCTCGACGATCTCCTCCTCGCGGGTGGGCGACAGATTTAATCCCGCCAACGATCTTCGGATCTCGGATTTGAAGTCAGGCATATTCAATTCCCGTGATGCGGCCAATCGCTTCCACAAACTCGCGCCAGCCGTGCCGCTGGTCCGCCAGGATCTTTCGACCCGCGCCCGTCAACCGATAGTACCGGCGCCGGCGTTGCCCCGCCTTTTCCACCCAGCGTCCGCGGATCCAGCCGCGCTTTTCCAACCGGTAAAGCAACGGGTAAAGCGAGGCGACGTTGAACCGCAGAGCCCCGCGCGAACGCAGCTCGATCAATTGTCCGATTCCATAGCCATGGCGCCGGCGGTCCTCCAGCAACGACAGGATCAGAAGCTCGGCACTTCCCTTCTTCAGTTCTCGATCTGGCAGTGGCATTGCCATATGTTGTTATGACACATATCGATGAAGATTGCAACCCGGTCAGGAATTCGCCTCAGCTTTGAAGACAAAACGCCCGGCCGCTAGCTGCGTCGCGTCACTCAGCCGCTTATTGTTTCGAAAGTTTTGCGTCTTCCAACAGCAACGTCTTCACGTCGGCCAGAACCAGGCGCGGATCAAGCGTGCCGGAGCTGTAGATATTTCGAATACGGCCGTCGCGATCGATCAGAAAAACGCGGAGAACATGATACATGGGACCTTGCGGATCGGCCGGGTCAGGCCGCTGATCTACTGCTTGACCGTATGCGTTAAGAATGTTTTTTAATTCTACGCGGGATTTCGCGGTCACGAAGCGCCATTCACACCCGGATTTTTCGTCATTGATGCCTTCAGCATACGTGGCAAGATGCCGCGGTGTGTCGTAATCAGGATCAAAACTCAGACTGAGCAAACGCAGACTCTTCGCAAGCGTCGTATCGTCCAGACTGGCGAGATGAAGTTGGCTTAACACGCCGGTGGCATAAGCACAGGCTTTCGGCGCCGCGCACCGGGTGTAGATGAAACTCAGTACCGTCACCCGTCCGCGAATCAAATCGCGCAGATTGACTGACTTCCCATTCGAATCGAGCAACCCGCCATCGGGTGCGACTTTCACTACCGGCAGGCTGTAGCTGCCTGGCACTGGCGCATCGTAATCGTAGTCGGGGTCCCGGGGAAAAACATCGCTGGCCGGAGCGGACAAGATGGCGCCAAACAAAAGCGTGAGCACCGAAATGACTTCGGCCGTCGTTCTTCCAGTAAAACGTTTTATCACCCTTCGTTAACGCTCCGCCACCGTGCGATTCGGACCTAGCTTGGTCGAGCCGAAAAGCATGTGATGGGCCCGGCCCAGCTTTAGCGCAGTGAAATCGAGATCAAACTCCGGCTTCAACTCCTTGCCATCCCACGCATAAGCCCGAAGAAACTGTTCGTTATCGGCGCCTTTCTTGTCCCAATTCGCCAGAAGCGAGCTGGTGAAATAAAGCCGTTTCCCATCCCAGCTCTCCGACACCATGTTCACTTGTCTGCCAATTTGTTTCTCGTAAATCTGTTTTGGTTTTTGTGGATCCGACACATCGAACACCCGACACTTTCCGTCCAGAAAACTATCAACAAAAAGTGTGTTGTCGTCAGCGCTCAAACTGATGTCCACCGGGAGCACGCCGCCCTTCGCCTCGCCAATCGGTGCGACATCTTTTGCCTGCCACTCGCCGCGATCGTCCTGGTAAACCAGCCAAAGCTTCGACGTCAGCGCCGACGCGGTGAAGGCGTAATTATGTTTCGGATTCCACGCCCAACGGATTTCCAGTGGCGCACCTGGAACCTGGAAAATCTTTTTTGGCTGACGGGTATGGAAATCCCACATCACCATGGTCGAACCGAAATGCTTCATTGCCTCCGCGTCGGCCATCAGTTGGCCCAGGTCTCTCATGTAATTGTTCAAACCAGTGAACGATGAGGTGAGCAGCGCATTCTTTCGCGGAAGCACTCGCGCATCGTAGCAGTAACCGTCGGCCAGATTTGCGTTCGCCGCGCCGCGCGCATCATCTTTTGTCGGCATCCAGTGAGTAGCGATGTAGTTACCGTCGTTTCCGTATTCAACTAACGCAGTCCGGCCTCCTTTATCTTTTTCGTTGGAAAGACAAGGGATTAGCATCCGGCCGGGCAACGCATATGCGCCATGCGGTCCGATCGCGCCGCCGGTAGTTTCCGCGAATTTGTCGATCGTCTTGACCAATTTCGGTTTCGCGGGATCGGTGTAGACGTCGAAGACGAAAACCCGACTCGTATCAAGCCCCGCCAGCCAGAGCTGGTGCCGGTCGTCACTGAATCCGCCGTGATGAGCTTCGTTCCGGCCCTCGACCGAAGCGGTGCTGACAACTTTCCCATAGCTTGGCGATCCCGGTTTTACATCCACCGTGACAAGTTTATCTGCGCCATCGCCCAAGCCTTCGACGCCTAATGTCCAGACATAAACGAACTCCTCCTGACCCTCGATGCGGGCAAGATACGGTGAAGAGCACGTTTCATCGGCACGGGCCAAACCAAAATTGAACACGAACGTGAAAGCGGCCGTTAGAAAGAGAATTGTTGGCTTCATTTTAATCAGGTTGAATCGTTGAGTTGATAATCAAATCAAGCGCCTTGAGGTTGGAGCGGGTGGGCGCGCCTCAGGGGCTATTCTAACAATGGTAAGGCTAAATCCTACAATTCGATATCTTCGCTGCAAGTTTTTATCGGTAAAGCGGTTGCAGAATCGATCCGACCAACAACGCTAGCAAGAGTCTGACTTAGGTAAATCACGCTTGCACTTTCCCATCTTCTCTCAACTCTCAGCTTCAACTATCAACTTTCTCCGATTGTGACCGGGATAATCGCCTTTACAGTTTCGTTGCCTTGAAACGTGTCCTCTTCGGTTTTGTCGCCTTTTTGCTGGTTGTCATCGCTGCGCTGGAGGTGGACTGGAATTGGCGTCGAGAAATTTCGCCGCGTGGCGGTCGTTACTTTTTTCATCGCGTCGAGTTAGCCGTGCCCTCATTTCGTCAGGGCGACGAGAAATGGAGTGATGATCCGCTGGGCGGGATTCCCGAGAACGGCACCATCGGTGGCGAAGGCTGCGCGGTTGCGGCGGCCGCGATGATATTTAAATTCTACGGCGTCGAGGTCGACCCCCAGCAGTTAAACTGGTTTTTAAGCGGTGTCGGAGGCTACACCGATCGTGGCTGGCTCTTTTGGGACCGCGCGGCCTGGTTTGCGCCTGATCGCATCCGTCACATTTACGAAGATTTGCCGTCGTATGCGCTGATCGATTCCAATCTCGCCCACCGAAACCCGGTCATCGTGCGCGTCCGGCTTCGAAACGGCATCACTCACTTTGTCGTTATCGCCGGCAAGGACGGATTCGATTATCTCATCCAGGATCCCGGCGGTGGCGCCGCCAAAGGTCTCTATCCGTTGCGCGAACTTCACAGCGATATTGAAGCGCTGCGATTCTACCAGAGGATCGCAACTGTCAATCCGCGCCTCTCTGCGCAACGCTGAGGTGCATCCTCTGTCTTCATCTTCCGCACCCGTTATCAATCCAATGCCGGTGCGGCTCGCACTCGAAGCCGAAAGGTCGGCGTTGAGCTGTATGGCGGTTTGGCCTCTACTCTATGAATTAGTATATGAGTCTGTCTGGCATCGTCACCCATCACTCACCACTGGTCACTCCGATTTCCCGCCGGCGCTTCGTCGCTTCGGCCGGAATTCTGACCGCCTCAACCTGGCTTTTTCCCCGCACGCTTTTCGCTGAGGAGGAAAATATTGTCGCTACGGCGCGCAAACGAGCCGAGACCGCTCCGATTACCGTTCAAGCCCTGCGCGGAAATGTCAGCGCACTGATCGGTTCCGGCGGAAACATCGCCGTGCTAACCGGATCCGACGGCAAGTTCATTGTCGATTCCGGTTACGCGACTTCACGCGCGAAGATCACCGAAGCTCTGGCCGGGATAAGTCCGGCACCGATCAAGCACCTCGTGAACACCCATTGGCATTTTGACCACACTGACGGCAACGAATGGATGCATTCCGATGGCGCGACCATTCTGGCGCACGAAAATACCCGCCAGCATCTCTCCAGGACTACGCGGGTTGAGGCTTGGAACTATACCTTCGCGCCGTCACCCATCGGCGCGATTCCCGCCGAGACTTTCGACCGGGACAAAACGCTCCATCTTAATAGTACCGGTATCGCGCTGGCCTATTACGGGCCCAGTCACACCGACGGCGATATCTCTGTCCATTTTCTCGAAACCGACGTGCTTCACTGCGGCGACACCTGGTGGAACGGCCATTACCCGTTCATTGATTATTCTACCGGCGGACACATCAACGGCATGATCAAAGCCGCCGAATGGACTCTCGCCAAGGCGGGTGAAAAGACCATTGTCATTCCCGGCCACGGCAAAATCGGCGGAAAATCCGAGCTGACCGAGTATCGCGACATGCTTGTCACAATTCGCGACCGCGTCGCCGCGCTCAAGCAGGAAGGTAAATCGCTCGACGAAATCGTTGCCACCAAACCGACCGCGGCCTACGACGCCAAATGGGCGACCTCTTTCCTAACAGGCGACGTCTTCACCAAGCTGGTGCACGCTGGAATCTAACGGGCAGAACTTCTTAAATTTAATTTAGTCTTCTTACTTCTTGTACTGTTCGACGGTGACTTTTTCCATCCACTCCACCACTTTGCCGTTGAGCGCTTCTTGAATGGCGATGTGCGTCATTGCCGTGACGGGCGTCGCGCCATGCCAATGCTTTTCGTTAGGCTCAAACCAGACGACATCGCCCGGCCGGATTTCCTCGATTGCTCCAGCCTCGCGCTGGGCCCAGCCGAGACCAGCGGTGATAATCAAGGTCTGACCTAACGGATGCGTATGCCAGGCGGTGCGGGCGCCCGGCTCGAAGGTCACACTCGCCCCGCGCACCCGTGCCGGCTCAGTGGCCTCGAGGAGCGGATCGATTCTGACATTTCCGGTAAACCATTCTGCGGATCCCTTGGTAGAGTTTTGTGAGCCGGCCCTTCTTATCTGCATATCTTTCTATCAACTCTCAATCCTCAACTCTCAACATGCTTCTCGTCTGTGCTAGTGAACCAATCCACTGGCCCGTTTGTCGAAGCTTGCGACTGCGATCTTCTTATCTCCATATTCATTCTCT
>Ga0066903_100000968_pt1 | contig 19863 bp, 32 predicted proteins | sample PanSoiMetaGPlot1_FD_67491 | JGI IMG/M metagenome (GOLD analysis project Ga0066903, IMG submission 67491) | Tropical forest soil microbial communities from Panama analyzed to predict greenhouse gas emissions - Panama Soil - Plot 1 (version 2) | ecosystem: Environmental > Terrestrial > Soil >... | reverse complement strand
GACGTCGTCGGCGGGATACTCCTTGAGGAACTTGTAGAGCATCCCTTTCTGTTCGTAGAACTGGCGGGTGGTTTCGTACCAGTACAGCTGGTCGCGCGTGAGGGTCACGGTCCTGCCGAACCACTTCGGACTGTCGCGGCGGCACTTCTCGGCGTGCTGAGTGGTGGTCGTCAGGGGCGTCCAGTCGACCGGGGCGGGGAGCGAATACTTGCTCGGCTCGGCGCACCACGGAATGAAGATATTGCGGAACCGGCCCACGCCCTGGCCGCTGGCGAGCCAGTGGTTGTGCCACCAGTCGCCGGCAAACTCCGCAGTCGCCTCGTAGAGCACCAGCGTGTCGCGCGAGTAGGGGATGGCAGGGAGCAGCGCCGTGTCCAGCTGCTCCGGGTTTTCCCAAGTAGGAAGCTCAGAGATATGCACGACGCTGTAGGTCTGGCCGCGGCCGATCGAGCCCTTGCTCCCTTCGAGCCCTGACACGGCTTGCAGCGCACCGCGCGTCGACTTCCCCCACGCGGTCTTCAGGAAGCACTGGTTGGCGAGACTGAGTTCCCGGTTCTTGTTGAAGTAGACCTTCTCGGGCTTCAGGAACCAGGGCAGCTGGTCGTAGATGCGGACGACCATCCTGAAGAGATAGCCGGCCTGCTCTTCCACGTCAGCACCGGACAACGCGCGTATGTGTGGTCGGGTGACCAGGCGGTGCGCGACGAGCGCCTCGGAGAGTGTGCTCACACCCAGCTGTCTGGCCTTCAGGATGTTCAGCAGCAGGCCGTCTTTGCTGCCCGTCTCGATGGAACTTTTCTCGAGCCTCGCCAACTGGTCGAGCACCATCTGCTGCGATTCCCAGAGGGGGCTTAAGCGCGTCAGGCCGGCGCCCTCCGCATCGATCCAGCAGAAGCGCTCGGCGAACCAGGGGAAGTCGTAGATGACGCGCAGGCGCGCCACGCCGATGAAACGCTGCTCCTCGTCGGTGAGAACGCGGGTGCGCTGGTTCTCCTCGTCGACCGCCGCCATGCAGCTGGCGGTGAGCGCGGCGGCATCACTGACTGTGTACTGCGGCAGGCCGTCGGGGTAGACCGACTTCGCCATGTTGGCGACATCGGCTTCGTCTTCGGCGATCAGGTCGGGGTGGTACACACCTAGCGCCGGCTGCGTGACAATCCGCGTGGCGCGGCGAGGGTGGTCTTCCGCTGCATCGGGCGGGGCTGCTGAAGCTGCTGCGGCATCTGCAACTGCGGCTGCTGGTTCATCTGCGCCTCACGGCGCATCAGGTCGCCCGCGTCCCCCTGCTGCCAGCCACGTGGGCCGGCGAAGCCGGGGTTCTGCTGCAACTGCTTGTTCTGCTGCGCCTGCTGCCAGGAGAACGACGTGCCCATGTCGACGGGCGCATTGGGATTACTCGGGAAGGCACCGGGATAGCGCTGCTGCATCTGCTGCTGGAGCTGCGGCAGCATCTTCTGCCACAGCGCGCCACCGGCGATCGCGCCGCCTCCGAGCTTACTGAGCGCGCCCTGGACTGCACCGCCGAGACCGCCCTGGCTCGCGTTCGGCACGCCGCCCTCACCGTTCGACCACCGGCCGTTGAACATCCCCGGCCCCATGATCCCGGAGGCCATCGCGCCGCCTGCACCGGTCGCGGCGTTGAAGTTCGGTCGGTTCGCCTGTGTGAGGGCCGGTGTGACGCCCTGCATCGCGCCGCTGACCGGACCTGCCGCGCCGCCGGGCGTGGCCGTCTGACTCATCACCCGCGGCACGGCGGGCTGGGCGGGCTGCTGGAAGCCCTTGCTAAGCGTACCGCTCATGTCGCCCTGGCCGCTGAAGAAGTCTCCGAAGCCCATCACGCCACCTCCGGTGGTTCATCCGGTTCGTCAGGACCAGGCTCGGGCGGCGGCTCCGGTTCCGGCGGTTCGGGCTCGGGTGACTCCAGGCGCAGTTCAGGCTTCATCGGAGACTCCTTCCACGACGACCGGCGGGGCCGTCGCACGCCGTCTGTTCGGGTTGAAGAGATGCTCGCTCACCACCTGCTGCAGCTGTTCGAGCACGCCTGGCGCGTGCGCGCTCAGGCTGGCGGCTGAGGCGTTGGCGATCGCGTTCTGCTGGATCAGCATCCCGCCCTTGCGCTCGGTGAGGTGCGCGAGTTCCAGCGCGAGCTTCTGCCGCTCCAGCTCCGGCTCGTTGAGCACGGCACCACTGCCGCGACAGAGCGCACAGGTCTGCCGCTCGTCGATCCCCCCGCGGCAGTTCGGACACACCTGGGGCACCGGTGTCGCGCGCAGCATCACGTCCTCGACGATCGGCGGGATGCGCGACGCGACGATGTGCGTGGCGTGGATGTGCGCCTTGGTGATGAGCGCTTTCTTGTACGCCGCAAACACGTCGGCGACGGTGAGCCCGGCGAGATAGCAGATCTTGCGCAGCGTGAGCTGCGCGTAGCGCGGGTCAATCAGCAGCGTGACGACCTTGTCGACCTCCGGCGCGCTGGAGGCGATCGAGAGGACATCGACCAGCGCATCTCTCCCGCCCACCGCTTTCGCGAAGGTCTCGATCGCTTCGAGATTGAGCTTGGTCTCCTCATCGGTCAGCACATCGGGCGGACGCGCCGCGGCGGGCACGAGCGCCGGCACGCGCACCGCTTTACCGTTCCTGCGGATGCGAACGCTCACTAGAGCGTCCCCGCATGGGTGATCACGCGATGCCCCAGGAGCTGGTGCGCGAGCAGGCCGGGCTGCTTGGGTTCACTCGTGCGCTGCGGAATCGGCAGCGGCGGCTGCGGACGCAGCAGGCGCTCGATCTCACTGTCATGCGTGGCGGGGAGGAGCACGCGCGGCGTCAGGTCCTGCGCATCTTTCATCGCCGGCTCTCCATCAGGCGCTGCAGTTCGTCGTCGCGCTCACTCAGGCGCTTGTGCAGGTCGGTGGTTTTCTCGTCGGCGAGATAAATCAGGATCTCTTCGTCGTCGGGCGTGTGACCGGTGTCGCGCTTGGTGCGGTCGATATAGGTGAGCGCGAGCAGCTGCTCGTTCTCGTCGAGGTGCGTGACTCCCGTGTCAACCCGAACAGAGTCGCGATCGACGACTGGCGCCGGTGCGAAGTGCGCAACGAGCCGCTCGATCAGCGCCGTCTGCCGATCGAGCACCTCCGCGATCGCGTGGAGTTCCCCGAGCAGCCGCCGCAACAGCAGCCCCACTGCGAGCTTTCTCAGCATCGTTGTTACCCAAGCAGAGTACGGAAGGGCTGTCTAGATCCCCTGGTCCGATCGGTGCGCGACGGTACGCACAGAGAGCGCACTGAGTACGCACAGGTACGTACCTGGGGCTCGCCGCGCTTTCGCGCTCGCGTGAGGAGCAGCAGAAGCAGCCGGCGAAAAATCCGGCCAGAAAAAATTTTGTGCTGAGACCGAAAATTTTGTGCTGAGACCGAAAAAAATTTTGTGCTGAAAATTTTGTGCTGAGACCGGGCGCGTGCGCTCCGCGCGCCCCGCCCCGTGGCCCCGCGGACAATCGCCCGGCCTGCGCCCTCCGCGCGCCCCGTCGAGGCCCACGTCGAGCCCCGCGCCGCCGTCGAGGCCTGCGCCCTACCGACCGGCCCGGCGGGCTGGCGGGCTGGCTGGACGGCCGGACGGCCCGGTCGGACACCGGGACACGCGTGTGGACGCGTTCGGAGCGAAGCCGGAGCGAAGACAGACGCGTAGATAACGCGAAGAGCGCGCTAAGTCCTTTGCTGTCAACGCGGTCTAGGTTAACGGAAGAGCCATTATCGGACTCTGCGTCGCATCGGCTCAACGCCCCGGCGAGCCCGAGATGTAAAAGATTGTCTTTTCTCGCCTGCTGCGCCTTGACAGGCCTTGCAATCCGGTCGAACCGGCCTACATTGACAGATGCAACACCTTCGGCGGCGGACGGCGGGCGCGGCGGGATCAGAGACCCTCCAAGCGCGATTGACAACCGAAGCGGGCGCGCCAGCAGGGCGCAGCAAGGCCTCAGAACCACGGGACGCGGAGGCCGCCACAAAGAGGAACCGAAGACACCGGCCGGTAGCGCCACGGGGCGCAGGTTGGGTAGGAGCGGCCAGCGGCGGTGAACCGCTGGAAGGCGCAGTCAAACGGGCGAGGCAAACAGAGGCACATGCCGCTACGCGAAGAGCGGCCCCTGAGGCCAAGTGAACGAGCAAAGCCCCCGCGAGACGTAAACAGAGCGACCCGCAGTCCCCCAGAGGCTGGTTGAAGGTTCCCACGGCACACAAAACCGACAGCAGGCGCGCCAGCGTGACCAAGGCGCGCCGACACACCCTGACAGGTGTGCAGGGCGCACGAGCGACGATCATCGTTCCTGCGCCCTGCAGGCCTGCCACACGGACCATCTGACGCGAGGCCACACACCGTCGCGTTACCCGACCAACCCCGACAGAACCCGAGAGGATCGAACTGTGACACCACAAGTGAAACCCCGACAGCTGATTGAACTCCTCGCCGCCGCCATCCCGGCGAAGCGCAACGTCCTGATCACCGGCATGCCGGGTATCGGCAAGACCGCGCTCGTCCTGCTCGCCGCGAAGCTCTGCGGGGCGAACGTCATCCTGTGCCATCCCGCCATCGAAGACCCGACCGACATCAAGGGGTTTCCCTGCATCGTCGGCGGCGAGGCGCGCTTCGTCCCGTTCGGGCAACTCAAAGCGATGATCGACGCGTCGACGCTCACCGTCGTGTTCCTCGACGACGTCGGACAGGCCACACCGGCAATGCAGTCCGCCTACATGCAGGTCGTGTGGGGCGGCAAGGTCGCCGGGCACGCCATCAGCGAGCACGTCACCTTCATCGCGGCCACCAACGACCGCAAGCACAAGGCGAACGTGCAGGGGCTGATCGAACCCTTCAAATCACGCTTCGCCTGCATCGTCGAACTCGTCGCCGACCTCGCCGAGAGCCGCGACTGGATGATCGCCAACGGCTACCAGCCGGAACTGCTCGCCTTCCTGAGCTTCCGGCCCGACCTGTTCGCGGCGTTCGCGGCAAGCGCGGACATGGTCAACTCGCCCACACCACGCACGTGGGAGCACTTCTCGCACCTGCTGTCGCTGAACCTCTCGCCCGCGACGCGCACCGCTGCACTGGCGGGCGCGGTTGGCGCATCGGCCGCGACCGAGTACCTCACCTTCGAGCGGATGTTCGCGGAACTGACCAGCATCCCGGGCATCCTACGCGACGGCAAGTCGGGCACCATCCCCACGGCGCACCCCGACCGGATGTGGGCCATCTGCGCGGCACTCGCGCATCAGGTGACGCGCGCCACGATGCCGCAAGTCGCCGTCTACGCGAAGCGGCTGTTCGATGCCGGATGCGGCGAGTACGCGGCGCTGCTCGTCGGCGACATCGAGCGTCGGCACCCGGACCTGAAGGACAGCGCCGCGTATGTCGGCCTGATCACAGGTGAGTACGGCAAGTTGCTCACCGGCCGCGCGGCGTAACCCAAGTTGGCCGCACCGGACCACACCCGGTGCGGCATCCCGCACACACGTTTCCCTGAGAGGACAGCGACCATGAACGCACCTTCCGTTACTCCTGTGCCCGGTGCGACCGCATCGAGCATCCACACCCGCGCCGTGCTGGTGCATCTCCACATCGGCGTGTGGCAGGCCGCGAAGTACTGCAAGGAGGCCGCGCACGTCGTCGAGGCGAACTACAACGCGACGCGTGGGTCTGCCTCGACGCGCAAGCAGCTGCTACCCGGCGACGCGTCGGCCTACCGTGAGGCCATGACGCTGGCCGGTGAGATTCGCCAGTGGCACCGCGCGCACACCCTCGCATGGGGTGACGCGGACGGCTGGCGGCTGCTCACGACGCGCCAGTTCACCGAGTACACCACGTGGATGCGCGCGAAGCTGCAGGCCTTTGAAGCGGCCTGCGACCGCTTCGCGGACGCGTATCCGCGCCTCGTCGATCAGGCCAAGCGGCTCCTGAACGGCTGGTTCCACGACAGCGACTACCCCGAACCGGGCGGCATCCGCGAGCGCTTCGCGGTCGACATCAAGTACGCGCCGCTGCCTGCGACCGGCGACATTCGGCTGGACCTTGGGGCCGACCAGATCGCCGCCATCGAGCAGCAGGTGACTGACCGCGTGCAGGCGAGCATTGCCGGTGCGATGCACGATGCGTGGAGCAGGCTGCACGATGTGGTCGCAACCATCGCTGAACGGTGTGATGACACCGCAACGGCGACACCGGCCGACCTCAAGCGCGGACAGAAGATCTTCCGCGACACCTTGATCACCAACGTGCAGGAGACGTGCACGACGCTCCGCAAGTTGAACCTCACCGACGACCCGGAGCTTGAGAAGCTGCGGGCGCGCGTCGAGCGCGAGCTTGGGCGCGTCGACCCGGCCGACCTGCGCGAGAGCGCAGACCTTCGCAAAGAGACTGCCGAGAAGGCGCAGTCGATCATCGATGCCATGGCGGGCTTCTACACGCCCGCCGAGGGCGCAGGAGACGAGCAGTGAACACGACCACACGGAGCGACGCGTATCTGCGTATCGCGGCCTGTCGAGGAGAGCTTCTCCTCGACGCGCCGTTCTTCGGCACGCTGGCCCTGAAGCTAGCGCTCGTCGAGGACCACACGTGCGACACCTTCTGGACCAACGGCACGGCGCTTGGTTTCAATCCCGCCTTCGCCGCGACGCTGTCGAAGGCCGAGGTCAAGGCCGTACTCGCGCACGAAGTTATGCACTGCGCACTCGGTCATCCATGGCGGCGCGGCGCACGCGACATGCGGCAGTGGAATATCGCCGCCGACTACGCGCTGAACCCGCTGCTCGTCGAGGCGGGCTTTCAGCTGCCTGCCTGCGCGCTCGTCGACGAGCAGTGGAAGGGCAAGACGGCCGACTGGATCTACGACCGGCTGCCGTCCAAGCAGCAGCAGCAGGACCAGCAGCAGCCCGAGCAGCAGGGTGGACAGGGCCAGGGAAGCGGCGACGGCACGGGCGACCAGTCGAAAGACGCGAAGCCCGAGCAGGCCGACGAGGCCGACGCTGAGAAGCCCGGCGACAGCGGGAAGCCTGACCCGAAGGCGAAGGGCGACGGCATGGGAGAATGCCGCGACGCGCCCGAGCCGGGCGAGGCGAGCGGCGCCGACAATACCGAGACGCCGGTCCAGACCGAGGCGGACTGGCAGCAGGCGCGCGACATGGCCGAACAGGTAGCAGCCTCGCGCGGCAACATGCCGGGCGGACTGCGCAAGCTGCTGGGCGAGGCGAAGCGTGCGCGCGTCGACTGGCGCGCGGTCCTGCGTCGCTACGTCCAGCAGGCCTGCGCGGCCGACTACAGCTGGACGCGGCCGAACCGGCGCTACATCGGCGAGGGTTACGTCTTCCCGTCGCTCCACACGCCCGTGTGCGGTCGCATCGTCGTCGGCGTCGACACTTCGTCGAGCATCGACGACGTGCTCCTGCAGCAGTTTGCTGGCGAGCTTCGGAGCATCGCGCAGGAAGTCTCACCCGAATCGGTCGAGGTGCTCTACTGCCACACCCACGTCTACCGCCGCGAAGAGTTTCCGCGCGGCGAGGACGTCACCATCCACGACACCGAGGGCGGCGGGACATCCTTTGAGCCGGTGTTCAACGCCGTCGAGGAGAGCGGCGACACGCCGACCGTCCTGATCTACCTCACCGACCTCTACGGCAGCTTCCCTGACAGCGAGCCCGACTACCCGGTCGTGTGGGCGGTCACCGGCACCTGCCAGACCTATCCATGGGGCGAATACGTGCCCGTGGAATGAACCCAAGCAGGGCAGGCCACTCCGGCCTGCCCGGTTACCCAATCGTTCACCAGAGAGGCTGCAGTGCAGCCTGAGAGGGTATTTCCCATGCGTATCCACCTGCCCGTGTCCATCGACCGTGACGCCAGCGGCGAATGCTGGCTGTCGCGCGACAACATCGTCATCAGCGACAGCAGCGGCGACGTCGTCTGTCTGGTTCCGGCCGAGGGCGACGGCGAGCTTGACTTCGCCGAAGCGCGAGCCGAGGCAATTGTCGCCGCGCTCAACGCGACCGCTCCCGAGCCCGACGTCTACGCGGAGGTGAAGTGCTCACGCTGCGGCAACACGTTTCGCAACGTGCGCGTCTACGTCTACCCGCTCGACTGCGTGCTCTGCTGCCACACGATCCTGACAGAGCGCAACCCGCTGCTGCTTGACGCCCGCTAGCCCACACATCCACACGCGTTCACACCTGAGGAGACACGACATGACTTCCGACCTTGACGCGCGCGTCGCAGCGCTGCTGCTGCGCGCTTTCGTGAGCTTCACCGACGACGTCCCGAGCATCGGGGCGTGCTACCTGCTGAACGCCGCGCTCCACGTCGAGGGGCGCGGCTGGACCATCGCGCCCAACGCGCACAGCGCCAGCTTCGACCCGCAGGACGGTGAGGTGCTCGACTGGTACTGCACCGTGTGCCGCATCGTGAACGGTGCGGCTGACGTGCGGTGCGTCAACTGCAACCGGCGCGACGCCGCCCGCGACCCCGCGTGCGTACGCGACGACGGCTCGTTGCCCGGTGGCGCCTACGTCGACCGCGACCCCGACGAGTGGGAAATCGACGCGCGCATGGCCCAGGCTTACGCCGACCCGCCGCCCGTCTGTCTCGGCTGCGCACGTCCGGTGCACGCCTGCAATTGCAGGGCGGAGGTGACCCATGACTGAACGCTGGCACACCCACCCGTGCGCCCGGTGCGGCAATGCCGTGCCGTGCCCCGGTGAGTGGGAACGCAACCATGACGGCTGGCCCGAGGCCATCTGCGACGTCTATCACGCGCGAGACGGCGGCGTAACCTTGTGCGAGGACTGCGACGCAGCAAGCGACGGCTGTAACGAGTGCGGGATGGTGCTGGGCTCGACGCGCAGCTGTGACACGTGCCAGCAACACCGGCACTACGTCGGAGACTGAGAGGAGATGACCATGGCGACCTATCGCAGCACCGTACGAGAAACCGTGACGCGGACGCGCGAGCTGGAGGCCGACAGCCTGCAGGACGCGCGCGAGCAGGCCGAGATGACCACACACAGACGACACCGACGACGGAGTACCTCAAGCCCATTCTCGATTCGCCGGCAGCCCGGCGAGAGGAGCAAGCGATGACGACGACGAACGAGCAGATCCGCGAGCGCATCGAAGAGCAGGCCTGGGACGACTACCACACGGCCCTGGGCAGCATCATCGAGGTCCACTACATCGACTGCTACGTGCGGGACAGCGACGACACCAACACGATCACGCTCGACCCACCGTGCAAGTGCCGCGTTGAGCCGACCGACCGCAGCGACGTGCTGCGGTGGCTCGACACGCACCTGGACCCGGTGTGGAACGTCCAGCCACTGGAGCAGCGCGCCGAACTAGTCGGCACCCGCAGCTGGTGGGTGTTCGGCCCGTCCTACCGATTGACCGACGGTCAGCGCGAGCCGGGCTCGTACGAACGGGAGCAGCCATGACCAGAATGCTACGCGCCACGAATCGCCGGGTTCACCAACACGCTGCGCGTGACGCAGCAGATTCTCGTACCACGTATGACTGAGACGACGACGACGAAGACGACGGCCTGCAGGACGCGCGCGAGCAGGCCGAGGCGCAGGACTGGAGCGAGTGGGAGTTCAACGATTGCGAGCTGTGCGAGATCGCCGCATGGAGGAAGGCCGCATGAGTGACGTGCTGACGATGAACAAGTCACGCATCTATCGCGCCGGCATAGACGAGGAGTATTACCAGTCGAATCTGCTGTTCGACATGATTCGCGAGTGGTCGTTCCTCGCACGTGAACACGGCGACCGGGCACGTGAATACATCCGCGACTGCCACGCGGCGACGACGCTGGAAGACCAGCACTATCACGCGTACTTCTCTGGCGTGGCCGCGCGTCGCGCCTTTTCGATCGCGTCGCGGATTCTCGCGCTCGACGCGGAGCGCCAGCGGTACCTGCACAACAAGCCGATGAACTGGAGCGTGCTATGAGTGAAGTCGTCGAGGGCGAGCTGGTCGTATTCGATCACGACGTCGTCGACGTGTCGGAGGAGGACTGACCCTGATGTGGCAGATCGCACGCATCAAGCCTGAACCCCTTTCACGCGCCACACACGCAGACAGACCTACGAGATTCGGAGAGTGAGGACGCACATGACTTGGTACATCGTGACCGGACGGCTGGAGTTCGACGACGAGGACAGCCTCTACACGCAGCAGGCCGACACCGAAGAAGAGGCCTGCACGCTGTTTGAGCAGCAGCTGCGCGAGGACAGCGACGAGGAAAGGAAAGAGAACCGTCGAGAGTGCTTCATCAACTACATCGTGAAGTGCCACGGCCCGGAGAAGCCCGAGGTCGTGCGCGCCGTGCAGCCGTGACCGCCCGCACCAATGACGAGCCGCTGTGCCCTGCGTGCGGTGGCTCGTCATGGGTCATCGACACGCAGGCCGAAGCCGAGACGCGGGTCTTCCATCCGAACCCCGGCGGCATGCCCTATCTGACCACCGAGCGCCGCCCCTGCACGGTGGCGTTCTGCAGCACCTGCGAGTTCTGTCACGAGTTGCTGCACCCCCACACACGTTGAGGAGAGACGACCGATGGACCCGAACGCGAACCTGACAGAGCAGGAACAGCTGCTACGACAGCTGCAGGCGAAAGCGGCCGCCGGCCGATCGGAGCGCACCTTGCGCGCTATGCAGCGGCAGCTGAGCGAGTACCGGCAAGCGCTGTACGACTGGCTGCGAGACGGCGGTTTCGAGCCGGATTGGAGCCGGGCGCCCGAAGCGCGGAAGTACTACGGGCGGTAACGAGCGAGCGCAGCATCACCCACACACGTTGAGAGGACTGAGAGACTTCCGATGGAAAACAGCTACAGCATCGGAGAAGGAGCAGGGACGATGACGAAGACCTTCCGCCTCACCAAGGAGGAGCGCGAGTTCCTCGCCTATGCGCTCGACTGCGCGGGCGCACACCTCGCTCAGCGCGCCGACATCGAGCGCGAAGCGGGCGTGGCTGCCGACCTCATTGCGAAGACCAACGCGGACGAGGACAAGATCCGCGACTGGGTACTTCGTTTCGACCCCGACTACGTCGGGTAACCCGGCGGCAGGAGCGACAGGAGAGACGACCATGAACTGGAATGACCAAGCACCCGTCTACGCAGCGAGCCCGCTGGTGACCTTCCACACCGAGGGCCGCTCGATCGAGATCGAGAAGGTGCAGCCGGTGTTCACCGGCCCGTGGCTGTATCGCGTGAGCGTCGGCAATCTGTTCGGCAGCGAGTCAGTGCTGTGCGCCGAGGCCGACGACGCGTTCCGTACGCTCGCCGCGATCCTGCGCGAACTGAAGAAGCCCGAGACGAAGCGGAAGCGGCCCGCCATCCCTGAGGCCGCACAGGTCGAGCCGCGCGACTGGCACACCAAGGAGGCCGACCGATGACCTGCCTCCGCACCACCCGACGTGGCGTCAGCCTGCTGTATGTCGAGGAGGGCGAGCAGCACTGGCTGGTGCGCTCGCCCACCGGCACCCTGACCACCTACGCGCGCAAGGCCGACGCCGAGCGCGCCTATCGCACCCTGGAACAGCGCGAGCGACGCAAGGAAGGCTGGACATGACCCAAGTGAGCATCCTGTTGCTGATCATCATCTGGCTGCTGCTCGACAGGCAGCAGCCCTGCTGACACCCACACACACCACACGCGTAGAAGGAGAGACGACGATGAAGAAGCGCACGACGAAGAAGAAGACGACGAAGAACACCACACGGGAGTACTGCCCCCTGTGTGGTGCGGTGCTGCTCGTGAACCAAGGGCTGACCGGTTGCACGATGTGCGATTGGCGCGAGCCCACCTACCCGCAGGGCCGCTTCGACACGATCCGCGCGAACAACCATCACGGCCGCCCGATCACCGTGAAGACCGGCGACCGCATTCGCTTCCGCCGACCGGACCATCACGTCGCGGAGGACACCGTGCGGGACTGCTTCTACGCGTATGTGTTGATGGAGCCCTACGCGCGCAACTACAGCGAGCCTGCGGTGGTCCTCACCGATCACAGCTGGACGCGTGTGGCCGACATCGTGGAGGTGCTATGAAGCACAGCTACCGCATTGGGCCGCATGCCCGCCCGGTGACCCGCGCACACGTTGAGGAGAGACGGAGAGACGAGATGACAACCAAGACGAGAGAGGACGCGCTCGCGCAGTTCAAGCAGTGGCTGCTCGACCAGATCGGCGATGCCGACATCGCGTATCACGACGCGGACGGCGACGGCGCACGGGAGCGCGTTCGCCTCGACACGCTGTACGACGTCGAGAAGGCGCTGCTCGACGCAGGTCTGCTCTCGACCGGCTGGACCCTCGACGAGCATGCGGTGGCGTGGAAGAAGTTCCCCTTCACGCTGGAGTATGCCGGGTACATCGGTGCGCAGTGGTGGCTCGACGACCATGTCGGCGCAGGCCCGTACGAGTGGAAGACCGAAGATGGGCAGACGTGGGTGCGGCGGAAGGAGGCGGCGCAGGCGACATTGAACGGCGGGGAGGCACTGTGATGGGCGTGCTTGACGACATCGTTGCGGGCCTGCTCGCTGCGGACCCGGTCATCGACCACGACGACCACAGCATGAACGGCTGGAAGTCGTGCGTGCTGTGCGGCGCCGGGTCGAGTGTCTGCGGCACGGTCGAGCACGAACCGACCTGCCCCAAGGCGCTCGCCGAAGCGTGGGCCAAACGCGTCGCGGAGGCGCACCAGACCCCGACCATCTACCGCGTCACCGCGAGCAACGACGAGGGCGAGCGCCGCACCTACCGGGTGCTCGTCCTCCACATCAGCAGCACGCTCCAGCAGCTGCTGGCAACCGTGCCGCCCAAGGGCTGGCGCGTCGAGTCCGTCGAGCCCGAGCGGTCGACCTACGCGCACTACTACGTCCTCGACAGCTACCCGCTCGCCAGCACGCGTGCAGAGGAGATCCGATGAAGTATCGCATTACCACCGTGGGCGGGCCGCACGCCCGCCCGAAGACCCACACCCGTTACGTGCCGCGCAAGGCACGTAACACCCGCACAGGAGAGACGACCATGCCGAAGACCCGAGACAGAATGCGCGACCTGCAGCAGGCCCAAACGCGTGCCCACCAGTTCGCGCTCGACTACCTGAAGAAGACCACGCTGCCGCTGCCCGAGGAGATGACCGAGGAGGCGTTCGGCGCGATCATGAACGCTGTCGTGCAGGCGATTGGCAGTGCCTATGCGACCGGCTATGTGGACGGTGCGGACGGGAAGTAGCTCAGTCGTCCTCGCCGTCGAGGACATCACGGATGTGGCGCAGCTGCTGGGTGATCACCAGCACTGCGTCACAGACATGCCCCTCATCGCCATACCGGACGACGCGTGTCTGGGCGGTGGCGGCTGCGGCCCGTATCAGGTCGAGCGCCCGGTCGACGGTGTGGCACTCCGCAGCGGTCATGCCTTGGGAGCATACCGAGTGCCGTCCCGTCGGCACTATCGGGACCAACCCCAAACGGCCTAAGGGAGAACAGCTAGACTGTGCGTCCTAGGTACGTACCTGTGCGTACCTGTGTCACCAACCCGTGCTCAGCTTGGGTCACACCTATGCCTCACAACCACGCGATGATCCCGGCCGACCGCTTCTTCGCCCGGCTCGACAAGTTCGTCTGCGAGTGTCCGAGCTGCGGCGAGCTGCTCTGCGCCGAGGAGGAGCGCCATGGCCGCAAGCGCTCGCTGCGCACGATGAGTCAGCGCCGGAGCGATGCGCGGGAGAACCCCGGCGTGCCGGCGATCTGGACCCTGCGCTGGAACCCCTACACGCAGCGCCTGTGGTGCCCCTGGTGCAGAAACTCCTTCGTGGCAGGCCTGATGCTCTACCCGATGAAGCTGGGCGGTCCTCGACCCACCAGCGCGCCCCCAGACACCATTCCCACCAAGCGCCAGCTGCTGGCCCTGCGCAGGCAGGCAGGTGGCTTCTTCGCCGAGCAGGTGTTCCACCGGGGCGACGAGGTGAATCTGGTCATCGACGCCGACTGCACCTGTCCTGAGGGGGAGTACAACCCGCGCTGCCTCATCCATGCGGTGCAGCGGCCGGAGAACCCGACATAGGAGGGGAAGTGTGACACTTTGCGTGCGAAGTCCTTCCCCTACACGCGTTTACGCAAAGTGCCACGATAGTGACAGTGCCAGCCCAGCGCGCACCGAAAGTGCCAAAGTGCCAAGTCAGAAAAAGCGTGACCCTTTTTAGATCTCCTGTACGTACTAAGAGATAGGGGGCAAAGTGTCACTACCCCGCCCCCTCTGCGCCCTAGTGCGTCAGCACCCGCCGGTAGACGCCGTGCCGCACCTTCTCGATGGTGCCCTCCTCGACGAGTACCTGCAGCGCACGCAGCACCGTGCGCCGTGAGAGCGGGATAGCTTCGGCTAGCTCGACGAGGATGCCGAGCGGCATGTCGTTCGCGTTGTCGGGGAAGAGCGCCGTGACGTGAGCACAGGCCGCACGGTCGGCGCCGACGTAGGGCACGAACAGTCCCTGTGCATCGCGCTCCAGCGGGAAGGTCTCAGGCGGGGCCATGTGTGGATGCCACAGGAACGCGTAGTAGGGCTTGCCGAGTTCATCCGGCGCGGCCAGATAGCACTGCGTGTCCCCGTACGCGTATTGCGCCGCCGAGCCGAGGATCGCGTCCTGCGGGCGCAGGTAGCGCTCGCGCTTGTCGGCTTTCATCTTCGACGTGTGCGCGGTCGAGAACATCGTCAGGTCGCGCTCGCGGAGCATCACGCGGATCTCCATGCACGCCACTGCGCACCCGTCGTAGTCATTCAGGTTGCCGCCGAGGAACACGCCGCCGGGGTCGACGAGCACGATGCCGCCGGGCTGCATGTGCAGCCGGTCGACCATCTCGGTGAGCCGGTCGACGCGTTCCCAGCGTTTCCTGAGCGAGCGCGGGTCGAACTTCGGGTCGTCGAGCATCGAGTAGTACTTCACGTCGGGAAAACCAGCGCGCCCGAACCAGAGCCCTGCGCCGGTCTTCCAGTGCCGGTCGGCGGCGATCACGCCAATGTCCGCTACACGCGTCGGGGTGTGACCGAAGATCGGCTCGCCCGTGCGGAAGCGGTTGAGGAGGTCGGCGAGCAGGGCCGTCTTGCCGGTCCCGGCCGCGCCTGCGATGAAGTTGAGGCTGCCGTGCGTGAACACCAAGCCGAGGGGGTCGGGATGCTGTGTGCTATGCTCGTCCTGCATGTTGGTTCCTCCGACGTGTACGGGTTAACGGGTTGACGCTTCGTCGTGTCCTTCGGTCGGCTCTCTCCTTTCTGGGTCGTGGGGTTACGGGCCGGGCTTCTGTGTGGGGAGCCCGGCCCAAGTTATGTACGCGCGTCCTCTCCTTCACGCGTACCCACGCGTACCAGTGTTCCGCTACGGCGCGTTCCCTCCGTTCCGCTTGCCGATCTGCCGCACCGCCACGAGCGCTGTCGTCAGGGCTGCGACGACGCGGTCGCGGTGCTGAAAATCGACCGGCGTCATCACCTCCATGGCTTCGTAGGTCGTGAAGCGCTGGCCGCAGGCACACTGCCGCCGCCGACGAATCGTCCGGCCGTTCACTGAGGTCCGCGAATCCACGACGCGGCTGTCGGTGAGCTGGCAGGTATGGGCGTTGCTCATCGCAGCTCCACCAGGAACACGTCCTGCCGTTGGTTCGCTAACGTCCGCTGCCAGTTCGACGTGAAGATCGCCCAGCGGCCATTTGGCGCGACATTGCCGATCGGCTGCGCCCAGAAGTCCTGACTCGCGTCGCTCTGGTGATGCGCGAAGCGGTAGACCGTTCCGCTGCCATCTGGGGTCACACCGATGATCTCGTCGTCCCACGCACGCCACGGCGCGGGCTCCGTACCATCGGGTGTGCGCCGGTAGGTGAACGAGAAGAACGGCTCGTGATCCTTGCCGGTGTTGTTGCGCCAGCTGCTGTGGTCGGAGATGTAAATCTCCTGCGGGTCGAGCGGCGGGTTGATCACGTCGCGGGTCTGCTCGGGTGTGGCCAGTGCGCGGTACTGCCACTGCAGCCCGTCGTAGCGCGTACTGGTGCAGCAGTCCTGATTGACCCAGCTGCCGTAGCCGCAGCTGTCGTGCCCGCCGGGCAGCTTGGTGAGCGGCGTGAGCCCGCCGGTCTCGGTGTCCCAGACCGTCATCTGCGCGCGGCCCGCGCTGATATCGGGACCGGTGGCGCAGACGATCACGTAGCGCCCGGTGCGCTCCAGCGTGACCGCGTGGATGTGCGAGCCGGTGGCCTGCACAAAGTCGTAGAGCCCCGCCTTGCTGTGATGGAGATAGCGGTGCGAGTCTTGCCCGGTGCCGCCGAAGAAACTCACCCACACGTCTGCGTCGGTGGTGAGTGTGCAGCCGACGTAGGTGTTGGCGAGCGGCAGCTCGGGATACTGCTGGTCGAGATCGCACACGACCGTGCTGTCGCCTGTGGCGAGGTCGTAGGTGTAGATGGTGCGCTGGTTCGCACCGCCAGCGCACCAGATTCTGTTCGGGTCCACATAGCTGAACGCCGGCTCGATGTAGCTGCCGCACGACGCCTCGAGCTTCTGCGGCTGGCCGTTGTTCAACTGGAAGAACAGCGCGCCGCCGCCCTCGTTGACGCAGTAGAACGTCGTGCTGTCGCAGTTCCACGCACTGATGTGCGAATTACTTGCCACCCGAATGCAGCCGCCGCCCGTGTGCTCGTCGGTCACCCGTACCAGTGGAGAGCCAAAGGTCGGGTCGGTGAAGCGAAAGCCCGCGGGGCCGAGCGTCGGCGGCGGCGGCTTCGGTGTCGCGTCGCGGCTGGTCGTGGCGGTGTAGCCCACGGGCGGCGGGACCGGCTCGCTGGGTTGCAGCGCCTCTTTCGCGGCCCGCATCTCCTGCTGCGCCGAGATGCTCGAATCCTGCACCACCTGCAGCTGTTCCAACGCCTGGTCGGTCGCATCGAGCGAGGTCTGGATGTCTCGGAGCGCGCGGTCGATCAGGGCGAGCGCTGTGTCGGTATCGGACGTGGCGATCGCGTCACGCACCAGTGCGATCGACCGGGTCGCAGCGTCGAGCTGCGCCAGCTGCTCATCTTGGGTCATAGGTACCTCCCCGACCCGTAGTGTCCGCAGGAGGAAGCCCGGGTTCTACACCCCCCAGCGCGAGGGCAGCAATCCCCAAGATGCAGGGACAGGTATGACTGCGAGTAAAGAACACCACAAGTTGCGGAGGGTCCGCAGCTTGGCTATATTGACAACGGTTCACAACGGAGGCAGGTCACATGCCCATTCGTACGAGTCTGCAGCAGGACGAGAACGCCGCGCTCGACGCGGTGACCGAGGCGCTGGCGTCGCGGCCCAAGAACCCGATCCGGCTGCGGATGCAGCCCGCCATCTTCTGGCCCGACAGCGGACGCGGCAACTACAAGTCGTGGCCGACCGTGCACTGGACGGTCGAGTGCGACACGGTGGCCGAGGCGATGAGCGTGCGCGATGCCCTGCGCGCGTTCTTCTTCCGGCTGGGGACCGAGGGACCGGCAGCCGTCACGGCTGCGCTCACGCAGACGCACAAGGAGGAGGAGCCTGATGACGACCGAGCAGATGCGGAAGGAAGCCGACCGACTCGCAAACGAAGCGCACATCCTGCGGCAGGCCGCTGACCTGCTGGACCGCAAGGCCGCGCCACAGGACACACCCACACCCGTGTCCACGTCCCGTGCGAAGACGACTGCCAAGGTACCCATGAAAGCCAGCAAGCGGGCGCGCACCGCCAAGGCGCTCGCCAAGATTGCCAAGCGCAGCGAGCCGATGTCGCCCGAGGAGGCGCATTCGCTGCTGCCCAACGTCGGCGTGCTGGCCGCGCACGGCTACGTGAAGAAGTCCAACGGCGGCTACGTGAGGACCGACAAGGTCTTCACCGTGTGACGTATCCTTGACGCCCTGGCTGTCGGCTCGCTGGACGCAGCGACACGGCAGGCGCATCCCGACCTGCCTGCCGACCGCCAGGGGTTGAAGCCCTCCGCGCCTACCCGGCTGCTCGGAGTCACCCTCACCGAGCTGTTCGCGCAGCTCGAACGGCTGCCACGGCCGGTCGGCCGGGTCGCCGCCACGACGACGACCTGGCACTACACGCTCTCCGGGGAATGAACGTGAACGTCACCGGCCTGCCGCCTACCTGGCGGCGGTTTCCCAGGAAGAGACTGAGCGCGGCCGGACTGCAGTCCAGCCTTTGTGCTAGCTCTTTTTGGGTAACGTGTTGATCGAGCAGGTATTGCGCGAGTCGCCGACCGAGTGCGCCGGACAGTCGCCGCGTCTCCTCTTCGGGCATGGCGAGTCCCCTGTGTACACGCGCAGCCTAGCACACAGGTGATTACTTTCCGTAAACTTCCCTCTCTGCGCCTGTCCGGTTTCGCTGCGTCCTGAATATGTTCACCCGGTGTAATCACCGCGTGATGCGGCCATAAAGTCCGTCCTTTACGCGGACCTTATGCACTCTCGGTGTACGGCCTAACCGGCGTGATGACTGCCAGTTAACCTGCCCCTGCCGGTCGGTCGGCATTTTTCCGTACAGCCCCGCTTGACGCCGTAGTTTGCACGGAGCAAAGTACGCCCTCGTTTCGTGGTCGTTTCGCATCGGGAGCGGGGGATGTCAGAGATCGAGACAAGCACGATGGCGCCGAAGTCACTCGCCGCCTACCTCAAGGCCACCCGGACCAGCGGACGCAGCTTCGCCCGCAAGGTCGGGATCAGCCAGTCGTATCTGTCCCTGCTCCTGAAAGGCGACCGCCACCCGAGCGGCAAGATCGCGCTCAAGCTGGCACGCGAGAGCGGCGTGCCGATCGAGCGCGTGCTCGCCGGGCCAGCGCCCCGGCGGCGCAGAGGAGACGACGAAGAGACTCACTGAGCGGAGGCGGCGATGGCGACGGCGACGGCGACGACGGCACTCTGGCTCACCGACCGAACCCGCTTCAAACTGGGCACGCAGCGCTGCCCGCGGGCGCGCTACCTGGGCTACCACGCCGGCACGCATGGCTACGGCTGGACCCACGTCTCGCACTCGCTGCCGCTGGCGACCGGCAGCGCGGTGCACGAAGCGCTCGCCGCCTTCACGACCTTCCTGAAAACGCGTGGGCGGGTACCGAGCGCCGCCGAGGCGCGCGACCTGATGGCGCCGGTCGTGGACCGCTACACCACGACGGTGGAGGCGGGCGGCTTCCGCGGCGTGCTCGCCGGGGCGGACACCGAGCAGACCATCACCGAGCAGGCGACGCTGATTGCGAGCCAGGCCTGGGTGCTCTGGAAGAAGTTCCTGCCGTGGCTGCACGAGACCTACGAGGTGGTGTCGGTCGAAGAGGAGCGCCCGCCGTATCCGCTCGCGCCGGGACTGGGCCTGATGCTCAGGACCGACCTGCTGGCGCGCCGCCGCACCGGGAAGTTCCTCGCCTACTTCGAGTGCAAGACCACCGGCTGGGACTCTGACGCGTGGGCCGAGCAGTGGGAGACCGACCCGCAGCTCGCCTTGGGCACGCTCGACGTCGAGGCGCAGTTCGGCGCCGAGGTCAGCGAGCTGTATGTGATCGCGCTGAACAAGGGGCGCCGGCTGCGCGACCGCAAAGACCCGCAGGGCCGCAAGAAGCAGTACTCGCCCCTGTGCTACGGCTACCGGCGCGCCGGCAATCCGCCGCTCGCACACGACCAGTGGCTGCCGGCCTACGAGTGGACCGACGCGCACGGCGAGACCAAGCGGGTGAGCCGCGCGCACGAGCGCACCGGGATCTGGGAGCTGGAGCAGAGCGACGACCCGGTGTGGCTCGGCTACCGGGCGCACGACCCTTTGTTGACCCCAGCCGAGTACTGGG
>Ga0066903_100000966_pt1 | contig 19877 bp, 15 predicted proteins | sample PanSoiMetaGPlot1_FD_67491 | JGI IMG/M metagenome (GOLD analysis project Ga0066903, IMG submission 67491) | Tropical forest soil microbial communities from Panama analyzed to predict greenhouse gas emissions - Panama Soil - Plot 1 (version 2) | ecosystem: Environmental > Terrestrial > Soil >... | reverse complement strand
TGGATGGCCGCGGTTTGCCCACCCGGTGGCGGATCAGGTGGCAATACGTTTCCGCCGCTGCCGGTGCCGCCGCCGCCGGTGTTGTCATTCCCGATCATCGCGATCGGATCGCTAACACCGAACATAGTCAGCGAGAAGTTTATGGAGTTCCAGCCGATGGTTTGAACCTCGGTCCGGTAGACACCGCGGCTTAGAAACACGTGAGCCGTGGTCAGCAGACCGGTTTGGCCGAACAACTCGAAGACCACCCGGTTCTGCGAGTCGTAGATTCGCACGAGTGCGACCGAGTTCGTCCCGTTCTGAAGGCTCGCCAACAAGTTCACCTGAATCGTTTGGCTTTGCCAGACGTTCAGGGTAGCCGACGTCGAAGAGGTGAGTCCGTTTAGTGACCCCCGTGCCCCCATCATCGTGGGCATGGAGCCGGCCTTGAAGTCAGCAACCACATCGTAGTTCCCGACCGAACCGCTGGTGCTGGCCACCCGGATCAAGTAGTCCGAACTGGATAGCCCTCCGGTGATCGACAATACGACCGATGAGCCGGTCCGGGCGACGACCGTGGTTGCCACCTTGACTCCGGCCGTCGTGTACATGTCCACGTCCGGGGCGAACGACGACGTGCCGACGCCTGCGACGGTCACGGTTACGGCGTTCGCCGTGGCCGGTGCGTGGATCCGGAAAAAATCGACGTCGGAGGAGTTGCTCAAGCTCGAGCGGAAGCTGTAGTCGTATGGCCCGGACGACGGATTTGCCTGCGCCGCCGTGTCGACCGTGTCATTCGCCAGTGACTCGCCGTCGACTAGAGCATTCGGGTTGGGCCCGGGCGTGTCCGCTTCGGCCGAGTCCACCATCAGCCGGTAGGCGCCGACTCCGAACACATCGGACCGGGCCGCGGACACGCGGATGTAGTAATCGTTGCCCGCGACCAGTTGATCGGTAAAGACGGAAACGTTGTTCTGCAGCGGGCTGTTCGCCTCGGCCGACGCGATGACCTGCCCGTTGGCGTCGAGCACCTCCACCTTGGCCGCGACCAGGCTGAGACCCTTCGCCCGGACCTTGAACCACCGCGGATCCGAGCTGTCGGCCGTGTACCGGTAGACGTCCACGTCGGCGGCGTTCGTCAGGTCGGCTTCCAGCGAACCGGAATACGTGGTGGCCGTGGCGATCGTTTCGTTCCCGCCGGTGCCCTCGAAAGCGTCACCTGTGCGAGCCCCACCGTACAGCGCCTGGACGTCGGCCATGTCTCCGGCGGATAGTCCCATACGAGTTACGCCGTAGTCCTCGTACATGACCGAGTTCGGATCGGTACTGTTGCCCACTCCGAACGTGTGCCCCGACTCCTGCAAGAGAATCGTGAACAGATCGGCCGTACCGTAGAGGCCACCGATGGACAGTGGCTTGCCCGAGTTGAGGATCAGGTCGCCCGAATTCGGACTGATCAGTGAAAACGGGGCAGTGATCGCGCCGACGTCGGACGCCAGGTTACGGGCACCGATGCGAATATCGCCGAATCGCGGGTCGTTCTGGATTGCCCCCGCGGTGCCGAACGCCAGGTTCGAGTCATCGACTACCCCGACGTTCAGGTTTGTATTGACGACCCACGACTGGAATGCGCGGAGGATTTCGAGCTTGGCGGCGTCCAGGCCGAGCGGGGTGAGTGTCGCGGTGAGGTTGCTGCCAACCCCGGATATGGACGTACCGTCGCCGGCGAAGCTCAAAGTGACGTGCCGACCGTCCAGCCACGGCTCTCCAAAGACGGCCGGGACCGCACGGTCTTCTAGCGACTCCAGCCGGAGGGCTGGAGGCTTCAGGCGAATCATAAGCTTCCCCACTGAGCGTTAGGGTAGGGACGGTAATACCAACTAGGTCATGCGTGGGGACGGCGCAGAAGAAATGGGTTGTTCCGCGCGTAGGAATTCGGAATTCCTTTCCATTCGGGCATAATATTCCGCTCTTAGTGCAAGCGAAGGCGGAAAAAACGGATTGATCAGGTTTGACAACAACCGGGTTCCGCCGGGGCACGAATCTCTGACCACAAGTGAAACGATCGTACCGACATTCCCCGATGGATTTGAAACAGCTGCGCCTGCCCACCGACGACCGACTGAACCTCACCATGCCCCGGCCCGAAATCGTAGATCGGCGATGGTGACCCCTGTCAGGACCTTACGGAGCTGTCCGAGCACCCGGCGTTTGTGGAATTGCGAGAGCTCCTGCATCGGCACCGCCCCCTTGACCTCCACCTCCAATACGTTTCGGCGGAATCCCGAGACTCTAGTCACTCGGGCGTACTCCGGGCCGACCGCTTCCGCCCAGGCGTGTTCCAGGCGCAGTCGCTCTTGCTGCCGGCCCCATCCACGGGCCGTGAACAGTCGGCTGAGGACCTCCGACAACGGCTCCGGACCGCGCGGCTCCATTCCCGTCCCCGGTCAAACGAGCGGCACTACCAGGTAGAGGTAGTCTTCTCCGCTGCGGAACACGGCGGACTTCTGACCGTCCACCAGGTCGAGTTGCAGGGTTTCGGACCCGTCCATGACCCGGAGCATCTCGGTCAGGTAGAGCGGATCGAAGCTGATATCGACCGCCGGGCCCGAATATTCTTCGAGCTTCATTCCCACCTTCGAGCGACCGGTCGTCGCACCCTGGGCCTCCAGGGTTAGTCGGCCCGGAGTGAAGTGGAATGTGATCCGCTTCGACTCGTCGTCTGTCATGATGGCCGCCTGGCGAACGGCGGAAAGGAAGTCGTTCACTACCAGCGGGACCTTCGCGTTGGCTTTCTTCGGGATGACGTCGCGGTAGGGAGGGAACCGGCCCTCGACCAGTCGGCTGTAGATGACTGCCCGCTCGGTCCGGAACAGTGCGTCGTTGTTGCGAAGGCTGACCTGGACTGGCTGGGCGGCGTCGCCATCAGCAAGGATGCGCTCCAACAGGCTCATCGCCTTCGGCGGGACCAGGTGCGACTGGCCCTTTTTCTCGGTTGAACCCTGCACGACGCTCGGTCCTGACGCAACGGCCAGACGCTTACCGTCCGTGGCCACGAGCTTTGCACGCTTCTCCTCCATGTCCCAAAGGACCCCGCGCATCGCATACTTTCCCTCATCCCTCGCGGCAGCAAAGACCGTCCGCCGGATCATGCGCTGAAGATCTCCCGCGGCCAACTCGTAGTACTTCTCGCCTGGGGTAAAGTCGGCGATGTCTGCGAACGAGCCCGGATCCTCACCCGGCATCTCGTACTCGCTGACCGAGGTGTTGACGCGCGCCCGCCGCGAGTCCGCGTCCAGCTTCACTTCACTGTCCGGCGACTCGCGGAGGATCGACGTCAGCCGGCTGACTGCCAGGATCGCCTCCCCCGGCTCCTCAATGGCCGGCCCGCGCAAGTCGTACCGGATCCCGACCTCCAAGTCGGTGGCCATCAGGGTCAAGCGATCCGATTCGGCGATTGCCTTGATGTTCTGGTAGACAGGCATCGTGGTCCGTGCCGGAACGGCGATGCCGACGATCTGGCAGGCATTCAGAAGGCTGTCTCGCGGGCAGGTCACGATCATGGGTGGAGCTCAGAGGGGGAAGAAATACCTCTCCTGTAGTTCTCTAAAGAGTTAGTAGAAATGTAGCGGCACGCCCCGTCGAATTCGAACACCTTCTTGCAAGCACGGTCGCAATTTTCTGGCGTTGGACAGCTTCCGGGTCAATGTGGAAAACTGGTTGCGCGTTTGTTGCGCGTTTGTCGCGCATGGGGCGCGCGGGTGGACCCACATTGATCGGCTGAGTCACGGGGGAGTTTGGCGCAACGGCGCGCGCCCTGGGGCTGACAAACGCGCGCCGAGTTTTCCACAGCGTGACGTGCGGCCGGCTGACGGCGAAGCCAGGGCTCGACTAGACCAATTCCGACCGGAGATCGCGAATTTCTTGTGAGAGCTTTGGGTCGCTCGCGGCAGCTGTGGCGATCCTGCCACATCCGTGCATGACCGTCGTGTGGTCCCGTCCGCCGAGGTGTGACCCGATCTGCACGAGTGACAGGCCGAGCTCGCGGCCAAGGAACATCGCCAGGTGCCGGGCTCGGACGACATTGGCCACTCGCGACGGCCCAGCAATAGCCTTTGGCGACAATCGGTAGCGCGATCCAACCAAATCGATTACCCGTGCCATCGGCGATTCGTCGCGTGGAGTGGCAGGAAGTTCGGCTGTCACAACCGCAAGCGTGAGCGCAGTCCGGCGTCCCCTGGCGAGTCGCTCGAGCCGAGCAATGTCTCCGAGGATCGGCCGCGCACCCCCCGGGTCGCGCGCCAGCCAGGCGATCACGTCGGCCGACACGTTGAGTTGTCTCTCACGACAAAGGGCCGCGGCGAGTTCGCGCCGGCTTGGTTCGCCGAGCGGCTGAATGGCGCTCGCCAGCCCGCCCCCGAACCGGCCCGCGAGGCGAGCACTACAGATGAGATCGGCGGGGCTGCGGACCGCGGTCACCATGGTCGCCTTGTGGCGCGACTGGCGTCGATCGAGCACTGCGGCCAACTCGTCGCTCGACGCCGCGGGCAGGTGCTGGACGTCCTCGATGACCAAAAGGTCGCAATCGAGCGCCTCGCGGACGACGTCGCGGCGAACCGGCGCCGGCTGCAGCAGAGCTCGGCCGAACTCCGCCGCAGCGACCGTCGCAGCGGTCTTCGCCGAGTCTGTTAGCGTCAAGCGTTCGATCATCCCGCCCGCCAGATGCGATTTGCCCGAGCCGGGCGGGCCATGCAGGAACAGGAGGGGCGAATCGATGCCGCGAGCGGCGGCCACGGCCAGTTGCTCGACCGCCCGGTGCGCGGCCCGGTTTTCGGGCAGTTGCACGAAGCGGTCGAGGCCGTCGGCGGGGCGGTCCATGCGATCAGTTTACCGATCGGTCACCTGGGTTCCCTGAGGCGCTTCACGCAGACCGCGATCCGTGTGGCCGCTTCGGCGAGCTCCGCGTCAGTCGTCTGCGGACCGAAGCTGAAGCGCATCGCGGAGCGCAACACGTCGTCGGGGACGCCCATCGCTCGCAACACCGGCGACGGCAGGAGTGAGCCGCTCGAGCACGCCGAGCCGGTCGAGCAGGCGACGCCCGCGAGGTCGAGCTTCATTAGCAGCAGGTCGGCACGGCAGCCGGGGAACGAGACGTTAAGGATGTAGGGCCAGCCCTCTGGGTTGGAATTCACGACGATCGGCGAGCAGGTTTCGCTCAACCGCTTGATGAGCGCTTTTTGCTTCCGGTACGTCTCGTTCAGCGCCTCGCCCATCCGTGACGTGGCGATGTCGAGAGCTGTTACCAAGCCGACCACCAGGGCGACCGGCTCGGTACCTGGTCGGCGGCCCAGCTGCTGGTGACCGCCGAAGAGCTGCGGTACTAGCTTTGGCTCCTTCCGGACGAGCAGCGCCCCGACCCCCTTCGGCCCCCCGAACTTATGGGCGCTCAGGCTCAGACTGGCCAAGTCCAGTTCATGGAGTGAGATAGGGATCTTGCCGACCGCCTGCGTTGCGTCGCTGTGGAGGGTGGAGTGCAACGATCGATACCACGAACTGGGCTGGGGGGCTCCGGTCTCGTGGTTCACCATCATCATCACGGCCAGTCGCGTGTCGGGCCGCACCCGCTCGCGGAATACCTCAACGGACACAATTCCGTATTGATCAACCGGCAGAGTCTCCACATCAAACCCGCGTGTCGCGAGCTGCTTGAGCGGCTCGGTCACGCACGGGTGCTCGATTGGGCTGGCCAGGATGTGACCCGGCGGCGAGCCGGCGAGGCCAAAGATCGCCAGGTTGTTCGCTTCCGTCGCGCCGCTGGTGAAGATCACCTCGTCGGGTGAGGCGCCGAGTAACGTCGCAATGCGCTCGCGCGCATCTTCGAGGGCCTGACGCGCCTTGCGCCCAGCCGCGTGGGCGCTGGCCGGGTTGCCGAAATATTCGACCGCATACGGCCGCATCGCGTCCCAGACCTCCGGGAGGACGGGCGTCGTCGACGCGTGGTCAAGGTAGATCATCCACCGACATCGTAGCGGCGCCGCAGAGTCTGGTCGTGGAACGACCAGGCGAATGAGTTGACAGCATGCACCATCCTTCCCATTGGTGAAGGCGGATGCCCATTCTTGAAACCGTCATCGAGTGGCGAAGTTCGCGATCCCGAATTGTAATTGCCGCCGTAAACCCTTCTCTACGCCAAGGTTCTGTGTTCCGACCATCCGTGTCCTGCAATCCTCGACTTCTCGCGTGAACGGACTGCCAAGTATTGCCCGGCGCGGATGTTGGCATCTCTTGTGCATTTCGAGACCCAATTGTTCGTCCGGGCTCCGACAGCGCTCCAGGAGTTCGGACAAGAGGGACGGGACCGCCGACCTGCGCGGCGGACGCGCCGGGGCGGTCCACGGTCATACACCTTGGAAGGACTTCTATGTCTGCTCATGTCTTTGGAGTGCCCAAGAAGTTCGCCCGCCCATCGCGCAACCGGCCCAATCGATCCAAGCTGAGTGTCGATGAGCTCGAGTGCCGTTCAGTCCCCGCGGCCGCGACGGCATACATCGCCACGGACCTCGTGTCCGACCAGGCCGGTGTCGCCCCGATCACCGACTCGAATCTGGTCAACGGCTGGGGAATCTCCCGGAGCCCAGTTTTCGGCGGCTTCTGGGTGTCGTCCAACGGGGCGGGCCTGAGCACGATCTACACCGGCGACGTGAACGGAAGCGCTGTCGTCAAGCAGTCGCTCGAGGTGACCATCCCGGGCGGCGCCCCGACCGGGCAGGTGTTCAACCCGACCACGGACTTCGTCGTGACGAACGGGACCGACAGCGCACCGGCCCAGTTCATCTTCGCCGGCGAGGATGGCGCGGTGACCGGCTGGAGCAACCTCGTGCCACCGACCACGACCGCGAAGCCCGGCGCTACCATCGCCGGGTCCATCCTCAAGGGAATTGCCCTGGGGAGCGTCGGGACTGCGAATTTCCTCTACCTGGCCAACTTCCACAACAACCAGATCGATGTGCTGGACAAGAACTTTCAGCCGGCCACTTTGGCCGGGAACTTTACAGATACAAAGCTTCCGCCCGGGTACGCGCCGTTCAACGTGGCGGCGATCAACGGCAAGTTGTACGTCGCGTACGCGAAGCAGGACGCCGCCAAGGAGGACGAGATCGCCGGCGCCGGCTTCGGGTTCATCGACGTGTTCACTCTGGATGGCAACTTCCAGCAGCGGTTGGCCTCGCGCGGCGCGCTCAACGCTCCGTGGGCGATGGTGCAGGCCCCGGCCAACTTCGGGGATTTCAGCGGCGACCTGCTCGTCGGCAACTTCGGCGACGGCCGCATCAATGCCTTCGACCCGACGACCGGCGCCTTCCAGGGCACCCTCAGCACGTCACCCGGCCACCCGATCGTCATCGACGGACTGTGGGGTCTGACTTTCGGCAACGGGTTGACCGCTGGCGACACGACCACGCTCTACTATGCAGCCGGGCCGGAGGACGAGATGCACGGCCTGTTCGGCAAGATCACGGCGAATGCCGCGGGGACGCTCGCGGTCACGGCGACCTTGTCGCCGAATGGCACTCTGACCATCACCGGCAGCCGCGACAACGACCACGTGATGGTGAAACTGGCCAAGGGCAGCCAACAGGTTGTCGTCACGGCTAGCGGCAAGACGGTTGGGACGTTCGATCTAGCGGACGTTGGGACGATCGAGTTCAACGGCATGGCTGGAAACGACCGAATCCAAATTGCTCCTCAGCTCGGGGTAACCTCGGTGCTGGACGGTGGGGCTGGGAACGACATGCTCATCGGTGGCGGCGGGAACAACGTCCTCGTCGGCAGCACCGGCAACGACCAGTTGTTTGGGCAAAGCGGCCGCGACATCCTGATCGGCGGCGACGGCCTGGATCGACTGATCGCCCGTGGCAACGACGACATCCTGATCGGCGGCTCGACGACCCACGACGGCAACACCACGGAGTTGCTGCAGATCCTCGACGAGTGGACGTCAACGGATTCGTACACGACGCGGGTCGACAAGCTGCACAACGGGGCTGGCGTGCCAGCGCTAAATGTAACGACGACGGTGACCGACGACGGGCTGCGTGACTTCCTGCTCGGCGGCGCGGGTCTCGACTGGTTCTTCGCGGGCGCGCAGGATCTGATGCCAGGCAAGCTGTCGGCGGAGCAGTTGAATTGATGTGAGAGAACGAAAGCAATTCGGTCGGTTGATCATTCGCCGGGCTCTGAGATTGCCAACCTAAGGCGCCACGCGCGCGGGGTTGGCAATCTCAGCTTTTTCAATTTGACGCAACCTATTTGCCCAAAAGCACTAAGGCCATAATTCGGCGCATCAACATATGGCGCCCGCAAGCGCGCAAATCGCCCCGGGGACTTGTCCCCTCCGCACACATCAATCAATCGTCAACTTATTGGGCCCTGGCATGGACTCGGGGTGCAGTGATGGCGAGCCGCTTGGGCCAACGTCACTGCCAATGTCACGGTATCCCGGCCGAGCCTTGGTGCGAAGGCACTGACCGGATTTGGCTCACAATGAGAGCGGGGTGAACTCCAACGACTTAATCATTGACTGATCTTTTGAGGCGCGGTAACTTCACTCCCGCTTCCCGCCTCCTCTCCGCATTGCGGTACGCCCTCGCCGTCTTCATGTACCCGTACATTCTCACCCGCCGGAGGTCCGTCATGGTTCCCGCCTCACGTCGCCCACGTCGTCCACATCGCCGATCGGCGTTCACGCTGATCGAGCTGTTGGTGGTCATCGCGATCATCGCCATCCTGATCGGATTGCTGCTCCCGGCCGTCCAGAAGATCCGGCAGGCCGCCGCTCGGATGAGCTGCTCCAACAACCTCAAGCAGCAGGGGTTGGCCCTGCATAACTTCGCCGACTCCCACGACGGCCGCTTCCCGGCCGCGCTGATCAACTCGGGCCGGTGCAACGTAGCCGGCGGGACCCAGGGCTCGAACTACTCTGGCCCCGAGGTCGATTTGAAATCGATCTACGGGCCGGCTGCCCCCGGGTCGACTGCCTCGAATTACCGGGTGATGAACCACACCGGATTCGTCGCCCTGCTGCCGTACATCGAGCAGGACAATTTGTTCAGGCAGTACAGCTATCTGAATATCAGCAACGGTTCCAACCCATATGGTCAAACGGTGGGTCCCGACCCGGCCGGCAACCCGAATCGGATTGTCGCCTCGACGCCAATCCCGACCTATACCTGCCCCGGCGACGACAAGCCGGCGGAAGTTGTGACCGCCGGCAATGCTGGCGAGTTCTACGAGCGACTTTCGCCCGGCGTGGCGCGGAGTAACTACTTCTTTAACACCGGATACTACACCGACTACGACCGAGACTGGGCGGTCTCCGCTACCTGGGCACGCGGCCCATTTGGCAACAACGGGGCGTCGAGCATCGGTAACATCCCGGACGGTACCAGCAACACGATCGCCATCGGCGAGGGCATCCAGAAACATCGGACCTCGACCTCGTACGGGCCCTACTGGGGCGCCGGGACGCACACCGCGGTTCACGGCCGCATCCTTCAGTACACCCCCGGTCTGGTGCAGCAGAGCGGCGGCGTGAGCGCGACGTCGTGCAGCGGTTCCGCCTGTGGCGTCCAGTACTGCATCGCCTACTGCGGGATCAACGCCCCGAACAACAGGATGGTTAACCCAGCCGCCACGGGCACCTCGGCGGACTTCCAGTACGCGTGGCAGTTCTCCAGCAGACATTCAGGCGGGGCCAACTTCCTGTTCTGCGACGGATCGGTCAAGTTCCTGAGAGATAGCATCGATTACGTAAACGTCTTCCAGGCCCTGGCCACGCCGGAAGGTGGGGAAGTCCCGGGCAACTACTAGGTGGAACGTCGCTTGATCGGCAAATCGGATACCGGGGTCTTGGGTCAAGACCCCGGCATGTTGTCGTTTCAATGATCCCCCGGCGGCTCCAGCAAGTGTCACCCCGACATCCCGCGAGTGAGGCCCGTTCCGTCGGAGTGTTGGGAAAGCAACCGGGAGCCGCTCCAACTGCTGGCGAGGCAAGGTGATTTTTATGCTGGTGCGAAAGTGGTTCGTCCCTCTGATCGGTTTCATGGTGCCGGGCATCGTGACCGGGTGTTCGGGCAATAAGGGGTCATATGCGACGGTATCGGGGGTAGTAACTCAGAACGGTGCCCCTTTTGACGGGGCGAAAGTGACCTTCATTAGCACGGTCGAGTCCGAGGGTAAACGCGCGACGTACTCCGCCATGACGGACAGCAACGGCAAATACCTCATTGCCGCGGTCGGCAAGGAACCGGGTATCCCGCCTGGGATGTATAAGGTGACAGTCACCAAACTGGAAGCGACCGGAAGAAACCTGCCCAAGGACTTCGACGCGGGGCAGGTGGCGGCGTCTGGAACGGCAAGGAACTTGGTGTCTCAGGAATACGAGAACGAGAACACCACCAAGCTCTCCGTCACCCTGGAGGCCGGGAAGAACGCGCACGACTTTGACGTGAAGCCGGCGAAGGGGGGCGGGAAGTCCCCTGGGGAGATACCGATACCGTAAGGAGCACAACCCGGCCGTCGAATGGCACCCGGGAGAACGCGAGTCCTTTACCATCTCCTCGTGCCCACGCTCCGCTAGGGAACGCCGGTCCGCGAAACTCCGCTTCGCGATCCGGGAGGACCGGGCCGGCCAACTGAGCGTGTGGGCCCGCGAGGCGGACCTTCGTCGGCCCTCTCACCGCCCCCGGGCGTCACCACCTGGCCCCGAACGGATTTGGCGGCCTTGCGTGGCGGCCTTGAACTTCGCCACCCCTCATTTGACCCGCACCCGGCCCAGCCGGTCGTCGATCCGCTTCACCAGGTCCGGCGGTAGCGGCGCGAACTTCAGCTCGGTGCCGTACGCCTGGCCCTCGTGTGTGGCCCAGCGCAGGAACTCCACCAGTTGCTGGCCAGTCGGCCGGCCGGTTTGATCGACGTAGAGGATCGCCCAGACCGTCCCGCCAATTGGGTAAGCATCCTCGCCCGGCGCGTCTGTCAGTGAAAAGCGCAAGTCGTCTGGGATCGTCCGCAGAGTCCCGGCTGCGGCAGCCGAGATGCCGGTCGGAGTCGGTGGTGTGAACTTGCCGTCGTGGTTCCTGATCTCGGCGACGCGCAGGTTGTTCGCGACGGCGAAACTCTGCTCCAGATAGCCGATCGCGCCGACAGTACGGCTGACCATTGTGGCCGTCCCGTCGTTCCCCTTCGCACCAGTGCCGATCGGCCATTCGTGTTCCGTCGCGGCCCCGTACTTCTGCTTCCACTCGGCGCTCGCAGCGCTCAGGTACTCGGTCCAGATGTGTGTCGTGCCGGTCGGCTCCGCGTGGTAGACCACGACGATCGGCAGATCGGGCAGCGTCACGCCCGGGTTATTGACGACCAGGGCCGGGTCGTTCCAGCGTTTCACCTTGCCGAGGTAGATGTCGGCGAGGACCGGGCCGGTGAAGCGGATGGGTTTCGAAACGTCCGGCAGGTTGTAGGCAACGGCGACAGCGCCGATGGCCACGGGGATCTGGATGATCGTGCCGTCGGCTGTCGCGAGCTGGTCGTCGGTCAGCGGCACGACCGTGCAGCCGAACTGGTAGACGCGATCGAGCACCGCCTGCACACCCTTGTTGACGCCGACCGGCTGATAGTCGATGCGGACGCCGAATTGCTTCTCGTAGGCCGCGGACCACCGTTGCATGAGCGGGTCGACGAACGTGACGCCGCCGCCGTTCACGACGGGACCGGTGAAGTGTCCTTTCGGCGCAGCTGCGGGCGGGCCCGGGTCCGGGCCAGGCTGAACCTGTCGATGCATCCACTCGCGTGATGCCAGCCAGCCGACGCCGCCGGCTGCCAGCACGAAGATGACCAGCTCCGCGAACCGGACCAACTTGCGGCGTCGGCGGGCGGCGCGAAATCGACTCGGGCCGAGGGGCGGTGTCGGCGTCACCACGATCGACGGCATCGACATCCCGGCCGCGGGCGTGGGTTGCGGCGGCGGAGTGTGCAAGGCCGGTAATTCGCCTGCGGCCGGCCTAGGGCTCGGGATTGTCTCCGCCTGCGATAGTGGGTTCGGCGTCACGGCCAGGGCCGACGGCGACCCCGCGCCCGGGGCAGGCGACAAACCGAGACGGTAGAACGCGGCCGGATGTTCCGGCATCTCGAACGCCGGCGGCGGGTCGACCGCCTCGGTCACCGACTCGGCGAGCGCCTCCACCACCTCGATCGGCTTCTGGTAGCGCTCGGCCGGCTCCTTGGCGATCATCTTGTCGAGGACTTCGGCCAGGTGGGTCGGGAGTCGCGGGCAGAGTTCGCTGATCGGCGCCGGGGCCCGCGTCTTGTGCGCGTACATCTTCTCCGGCACCGACCGGTCGGGGAACGGCACGCGACCTGTCAGCAAAAAGTAAAGCGTGCAGCCGAGCCCGTAGATGTCGGACCGGATGTCGACCGCGGACATCTCGAACGCCTGCTCGGGCGCCATGAAGTCAGCCGTGCCGACGACGATGTGCTTGTCGTACTTGTCGGTGATCCCCTGGTTCCGGTCCGGGTCGTGCGTGAAACGGGCCAGGCCCAGGTCGAGGAGCTTCAACGTCCCCGAACGGTCGAGGAGCAGGTTGCCGGGCTTGATGTCGCGGTGCACCAGGCCGACGTCGTGGGCGTGCTGGAGGCCGAGGGCCGCCTGGCGGATGTACTCGGCGGCGCGGACCGGTGAAAGCGGACCGTGGCGGGTGACGATGTCGTGCAGGTTGGTGCCGTCTGCGTACTCCATGACCATGAACGGGTTCGGGCCGACGCGATCGACGTCGAACACGCGGATAATGTTCGGGTCGTTGAGCGCCGCGACGGCCCGCGCTTCGCGGTAGAAGCGGTCGAACGCCCGGGCGGCATCGGTCGCCGAGCCGGGCGCGAGTTGCAACACCTTGACGGCCACGAGCCGGTGCAGGATCAGGTGCTCGCACAGGTAGACCTGGCCCATGCCGCCGGAGCCGACGAAGTCGAGGACCTTGTATTTCTCGGTGAGGAAGAAGCCGTCGACGCGGCCCTTCCGGAGCTGTTTGGCCTGGAACGGGGTGAGCAGGCGTTCGGCCAGGAGGCGGAAGGTGATGGCGTCCGGGTCGGCGTCGCCGTTGGAAAACCAGGGGTCGACCTGGGCCGGGGCAAGGAGGCCGCTGCGCTCAATCAGGGCGCGCAGATCAGTCGCAGTGAGTGGCGCGGCCATGGTGCAGGCCCAACATCGGGCCGGAGAGAACGCCCGGGGCGATCCCGTTTTGGACGTGACAACCCGCATCGTCGCGCGCGGGCGGGGGTGGGACAAGGAAAATCCGGGACCGAGTAATCAGTGAGCAGTAATCGGTGAGCAGTGCCGATTCGGCACGGCTGCTGCACCATGGTCGAGTGCCGGAGGGCTATGACATGCCTGCGACACTGACACGCCAAAGGCGCCAGACTACGACCAGCCGCCGAGCGCTCGTCGCTGTCGCCAAGCCGGCCCGCGCCAAGCACCGGATCCGCGTCGGGACCGCGAGTTGGACCGATCCGGGCTTCATTGCCGACTGGTACCCGAAGAAGCTCTCCGCGGGCGACCGCCTTGCCTGGTACGCTCAGCACTTCAATCTCGTCGAGGTCAATTCCAGCTTCTATGCCGTCCCGCGATCCGCCCTCGTCGCGCGCTGGTGCGAGCAGACGCCGGACGACTTCGTCTTCGACGTCAAGTTGCATCGGCTGCTCTCGCGTCACAGCACACAGACCAAAATGCTCCCCACCGGACTGCGCAAAATGGCCGGCGGCGGCGACAAGGCGGTGCTGACACCGAAGCTTGAGAAAGCTTTGGTAGAAGTCTTCCTCGAATCGCTCGGCCCGATGATCGACGCGGGCAAGCTCGGGGCGCTCTTGCTCCAGCCTTCTCCCTCATTCAGTCCGAGGAAACACGCGCTCGCCGAACTCGATAGCCTGCTGGATTTACTCGATGGCCACAAGCTGGCGGTGGAGTTGCGGAACCGCAACTGGGTCGAAGGGGACCAGCGCGACGAGACGATCGCCTACTTCCGGAGCCGGCGGATCGCGATGGTGGTGGTCGATGGCCCGCCGGGCGACCACTTCATGATCATGCCGAGCTTCGACGTGGTGACAACGCGTCGGCTGGCGTATCTGCGCGCCCACGGCCGCAACACCCGCGGCTACATCTCCGGCCGCACGGTCGCAGCTCGCTTCAACTACGATTACTCGGAAAAGGAGCTGGAAGAGATCGCAGAGCGCGCCCTGGGGCTGTCCGACATCGCGATCGACACGCACATTATTTTCAACAACAACAAGTCGAACTACGCCCCGAAGGCGGCGGAGCGGTTTCGGAGGGTTGTGGCGGAACAGGGGGCGACGACGCGGTCCTGAGCCGCTGGTGACCTGGCCAAGCGATAGAATCCGCCTGCCGGGAGCGCTTTGTCCAACAAATCGGCGCAAATGATAGTTCCAGTTTTGGGAGAGTTGTGTTTTGTGGGAGGGTGACCGATGTCTTCACGCGGACTCATTTCTGGGATAGGCTTCGCAGGCCTCGCGCTGACTGTCATGGCACCACCAGTGAGAGGCGAGAACGAACCAACCGTCGCGGCCCTCCGTGAAGCGGTACTCCGAGCCAACTCTGTGGACAAAGCGGCAGAGGCCTACAAGGCGTATTTTGTCCAGATCGGCCGAGTTGCGCTCAAGGACCGGATGAAAGACGAGGACACGGGCATAGCTCTTCAGTCCGCCTGGGAAGTTCACCTCAAGCCCGCCAAGCGGAAAAAGAGCGATGATATTCGGACTGACGACATATATGACCCGGATGAACTCGGCAAATTCGTCGCATTCTTGAAGGACCGGACGAAAGCGCCGGTACCTGAATGGTGGGCCCGGTGCGTTGTAGACGTGGATCTTTTCCCAGGACGACATCATGCCTTCGTCAATCCACGAGCCCACTCGGAAAAGCCGCGCGCGGCCGAAACCGGTGACGCTGCCAAGGTGGAAGAGAAGGATGATGACATCGTCTATTCCGCCGGAGGCCGCTCGGTGAGATTCCCGAAAGACACATTCAAAACGCTGCTTCCCCCTGCGCTCGTGGGAGTGCTGGGCGAAAAGCGATCGGTGGTGGCTGCGTACGACCCGGGCTTCGGCGGCAGGTTCCCTTTGGCTGGGTTCGCCGGCGCGGGCGGGAAACCGACCTGGACGGCGGAGGTATGGGGTGCCGGCCGCACGGTGCTGGCGGGCCTGACCTACCACCGCGTACAGGCCACAGAGCAAGGCGACATCGTGTACCTGTTCGGGATCGAGTCACACGGAGCTTACGTGGAGGCATTCGAGGCCGCGACGGGTAAGTGCCGATTTCGATTCTGTACCGGCTATTGGTTCCACTTCTCTGAGGAGTGGGGACTTAAGTAGTCCCTCAGCGCGGGCGATAAAGCTGCAGGCCGCTGCAAACACTCTGTTCCGGCATCGCGCCCCTCCACAGTCCGAAGTTAACCCATTCCGCTCATAGCGGTTGAACTCTCAAGCCCCCGGTCACCTTCCCCGTCTTGAGCCATGAAGATCCTCATCCCAGGCGGTTCCGGCCAAGTCGGGACGCTGCTCGCCCGCGCCTTCGTCGCGGACGGGCACGAGGTCGTCGTCCTCAGCCGGAATCCGCGTCCAGCCCCCTGGCACGTGGTCCGGTGGGATGCCGAGACCCTTGGCGATTGGGCCGCGGAGGTCGAGGGGGCCGACGTAGTCATCAACTTGGCCGGGCGCAGCGTCAACTGTCGCTACAGCGCCCGGAATCGACGGCTGATCGTGGAGTCGCGCGTCAAGGCGACGCGAGCGGTCGGTCAGGCGATCGCCCAGGCCGCCCGGCCGCCGCGGGTCTGGCTGCAATCGAGCACCGCGACCATCTATGCCCACCGCTACGACAGCCCGAACGACGAGGCGACCGGGATCATCGGCGGATCGGAACCCGAAGCCCCCGACACCTGGCGGTTCAGTATCGACGTGGCCCGCTCGTGGGAGCAGGCGGCCAACGAAGCGATCGTCCAGCAGACGCGGAAAGTGCTGCTCCGTTCAGCGATGACGATGAGCCCGGATCGCGGCGGCGTGTTCGACGTGTTGCTTGGGCTGGTTCGTCGCGGGCTCGGCGGGGCGAGTGGCGATGGGCGACAGTACGTCTCGTGGATCCATGACCGCGACTTCGTCCGCGCCGTCTACTGGCTGATCGATCATCCAGAGCTGGACGGACCGGTGAACGTCGCGGCGCCGAACCCGGTCCCGAACGCGGAGTTCATGCGCACGCTCAGGTCCGCATGGGGCATCGGCTTCGGCCTGCCAGCGAGGAAGTGGATGCTCGAAATCGGCGCCTTCTTCCTGAGGACCGAGACGGAGTTGGTGTTGAAGAGCCGTCGTGTGGTGCCGGGACGATTGCTCGAGTCCGGATTTACTTTCCAGTTCCCGACGTGGGCCGAAGCGGCGGCGGATTTGTGCGCGCGGTGGCGGTCGGGCGCGGTAATATCGACCGATCCGTCAGATCTGCGGGGACTCTCGAATGGTCGAGCTGTGCAGCGAGTGTGACGAGCCGGCCACCTGTTTCCTGAGCGTCCAGAGCGGACCGGGCGAAACTCGGACAACGTACTGTTACCGCCATGCGGCGGCGGCCGGCCTGGTGTCGCCAATTCCCGAGTCGGTCACCTCCGCGGCCCGAATCGCCGGGTGCTCCGCGAATGCCGCCCTGTTCCTCGCGGATGTCCTCGGCTCTCGGCCCGATGCCTTGCAGAGCGCGGCCGCGTGCTGCATCGTCGTGTGGGACACTGCTCGACAGCGGTTCGGGTCGGCCGGGGAGCGTGTGCTCGGCTGTTGGAAGATCGCGGACGGGAGTCGGCTGGCGACTGTCGTTCAGGCATTGGTGGACAGCGGAGTGGTCGCGGCGGACCTGGAGGCAGTCGTCCGCGTCTGCCGCGGCTTGAAGGTAGCCGGCAACATACCGATTAGCTGACTCGATGCCAGGCCGAATATGTCATGGTGTCCGCCATGTCCAAACTCCCCTTCCGCCGCTTCCTTCGCACCGGCGACGCCATTCAGATCCACATCGTCTGCCTGCTTCTGATCGTCGTGCTTTCGTGGAGTCTCGTGACAGGTCATGCGCAGCCCGACTACAAATATGGGCTCCTATTCGCCGTGATCGTCTACCCGATCCTTCTCGTTTTGTCTTGGTGGTCGCAACGACTGGATCCAATCGTGACGACCACCGCTCGGCCTGTCGATGTGCTACAACAGATCAATCGCAAAAACAAGTCACGTCGAAATCGGTCCCGCGCTTGACGACTTGTTGACAACCACCCCCGCGCCACCCCATCATGCACTTGCAGCCTTGGCGGTGCTCCCAAGCACAGGTTGATGCTTCGTCAACCGGGTTCGAACGGACCTCGGGAGAGCGGGACAGGGCGTTGCTTCACAACGCCTTGAGCAAGGCCGAGCGGGCACGGGCCCACACCCGTGCCCGCGTTTCCAATCGCGGGCCCTCGTATGAGACTCTGGGGTCTCATTTCGCGCATCGTTTATGGCAAAGGACATGCCGTCGAGGAATTGGCCCGGCGTCTCGACGTGCCCGTGGAGGAGTTGCGCTCGTTTCAGCCGAATTACCGTGAATTCGAGATCCCCAAGCGTTCCGGTGGTACCCGGCGCATCCTGGCCCCGGACGATGCCACCAAGGCGCTCCAGAGGCGCATCCTGCGGCGACTGCTTGGCCGACTGCGCAGCCACCTCGCGGCGCATGGATTCGAGAAGGGCCGGTCGATCGTCACCAACGCGGAGGCGCACGTTGGACAGGCTGTCGTCGTAAGAATGGACCTCAAAGACTTCTTCCCGGCCACTCGCGCGAAGCGTGTTCGCAAGTACTTTCGCCGCATCGGCTGGAATCGCCCCGCTGCGCGACTGCTGACGAACCTTTGCACCATTGAGGGCGGTCTTCCGCAAGGCGCGCCAACCAGCCCGCGGCTGAGCAACCTCGTCAACTACCGACTCGATGCGCGTCTCACCGGCCTCGCTGCGCGCCGGCGGGTCGTCGATAACTTCAGGGGTGGCGGACACCTCAGCACCCGCGAAATCGGCGCGACCTACACCCGATATGCCGATGACCTGACTTTCTCCTTCCCAACCGACAACCCGGCCGACATCCGATATGTGATCCGCGTCACCCGATTCATCGTCGGCCGCGAAGGCTACGAATTGCATCTGCGCAAAAAGCTGCAAATCCGCCGGCGACACGATCGGCAACAGGTGACCGGGCTGGTGGTCAACGCGCGGGTGAACCTGCCGCGAGCGACGCGGCGCTGGCTCCGGGCCGTCGAACATCGATTAGCGAGTCACGGCCGATCGACTCTGACCCCCGAGCAACTCGCAGGCTGGCGGGCGTATCACAAAATGATCGTTGACCGGACGAATCGCGGAGTCGCGTGAGGCGTTGGCGCGAGGTATTATCGACGGATGGCTGCTCGGAGTGCCGTCTCGTGTCTCGATTTGCCGCATTCACGTCGGTGTTCCTTGCGGTGACGGCGATCAGTCTTGCCGGCTGCTCCTCGCGCGCTGACTCGCCTCCCTCAGTTGCCCAGGAAGAGAAACTGACCCCCGAGCGCGCCAAGTCGGCCCTCCTCGAGATGATGCGGACGAAAGCGGGCAAGGACCTCGGCTGGTTCGACGGCAACACTCGAGACAAGATGGCCGCGATGCCGATCGACAAGGAAGACGATGGGTGGTACCAGTGGACGGCCGCGTTTCGGATCAATCCGTCCAAGGCGATTTACACATTCACGGTGCGGCCTCAGCCGGGCGCCCGCGCCTGCATTTTCGAGTACAAAGGTTCGTTCGTCCAAGAGGACGGCCGCTGGCACGCGACGCCGCCGGAACTCGTCCAGACGGTGCTTCAGGGCGGCTAGTTGGGTCGTCCGACTCCGAGTGCCGCGCTTGACAGCCCCGCCCCGACCGCTTAACCTGTCTGAAGATTGCCCCACCCGTCTTTTGGTTGTTTTGGATTTGTCACGACCCGTCGCCCCGGCCTGACTCGACTTCCCCAGAACTCGATCGAACCCCCGACGGGCCCCCTACCGACTCGCGACCCCGCACCATTGCCAGCAGGGAGGCGAACCGTCGGCGGCCACGAAGGATGCCCCCGTCTTTCCGCTCGGAACGTTAGCGATCATGTCCGAATCATCGGCGACCCTGTACCTGCTCGATACGCACGCGCTCATCTTCCAGATGTTCCATGCGATCCCGCAGATGACCGCGCCCGACGGGCGGCCGACCAACGCCGTGTTCGGCGTCACGCGGGACCTGATCTCCATTCATGAAGACATCAAACCTACTTATTTGCTCTGCGCTTTCGACACCGAGGCGCCGACGTTCCGCACGACGCTCTACCCGGACTACAAGGCCCACCGGCCGCCCCCATCGCCCGATCTGATCGTCCAGTTACCGATCATCCAGACGATCACCGCGGCGATGAACATCCCAAGCCTGTTCCTGGACGGGTTCGAGGCGGACGACATCATGGCGACCGTCGCCCAGGCTGCGGCCAAGCGCGGGATCGATGTCACCCTCTGCACCACCGACAAGGACTGCCGGCAGATCATCCGCGAGCGGGTGCGGATGTTCAACCTGCGGAAAAAGTCGGCCCTCGACGCCGCGGCCCTGATGGCCGACTGGGGCGTCAAGCCGGAGCAGGTGGTGGACTTCCAGGCGCTGGTCGGGGACAGCGTGGACAACGTGCCGGGGGTGGAGGGGGTCGGTCCGAAGACCGCGGCCAAGCTACTGCAGGAATACGGCACGCTCGACAACCTGGTCGCTCACGCGGACGACCTCAAGCAGGGCAAGGTGAAGGAGAACCTGAAGAA
>Ga0066903_100000965_pt1 | contig 19888 bp, 20 predicted proteins | sample PanSoiMetaGPlot1_FD_67491 | JGI IMG/M metagenome (GOLD analysis project Ga0066903, IMG submission 67491) | Tropical forest soil microbial communities from Panama analyzed to predict greenhouse gas emissions - Panama Soil - Plot 1 (version 2) | ecosystem: Environmental > Terrestrial > Soil >... | reverse complement strand
TCTGCTTCTGCTTCTGCTTCTGCTTCTAAGTCACGCGTGACGGTTAGCGTCACTTGCTGTTACTCCCATGTTGCCGATCCCGATACCGCTTCTGCCGTTCGGCGTGGCTTAATGGCTTGCGCTGTGCGAGATTCCTATACCACGGATAATTGAGAATCAGCCAGCCGCCTTCGATCGTTTTAATTTTTCGGCCTTCGTGTGTCTTGATGCGCGAATGCGGATCAGGGCTTTCGAAATCTTTCAGGATTCCCGTGACTTCATCTATGCTTTTCGCGCAGATGTGCGCCAGCCCTGGAATGCTCGCTCTAACCATACCTTGCGCGTCACACATCGCGAGCAGTGCGATCCACACGCGTAAGACGCTATCGCTCTGACACCACAGCGTTGAATAGAAGATGCCTGAATCGAGTTTGGTAAATCCGCGTGACGCTGGTTGTGGCTCGTCGTCTTTCATTTATCAGTCATTCTTTGCCGCTGTCCTTCAGTTTGTCAGGCCATGTCCTACACGCCCATCAGGGCGTTGGATGATGATTTTTCTCTTGTGATCGCCGAAGTTTTTGAGTCCCATTGCTTGGTGAAGAATACGGACGCGTTTAGAGTAGAACGCGGACGGTGAGAGGAGATCGCGGCACGTATCGGACCGGGGGAAACGGACGTGTCCGTGAGTTGTGAAGTAGATCGGCGGCGGCGCTCTGCGAGGCGTCGCCGCCCGTTTTTTTTATCACTTATTGGTGTGCTGTGTGTTTCCATACATTTACCCCCGACTTTGCCTTGCGAATAAATCTGTCGCGCTCATCGTCCGAAAGACTGCCCCAGTAAAACATCGCGTGCGTCATTTCCACCAAGTCGCCTTCGGTTTCTGATAGTTCAGCGATACGCAGTTCCAGCCGTTCCTTCTTGGGTATTCCGGGTGGAAGTCGCTTTAACCGTATCCGTTTGGCTGGCGCGCTTGCACCCGGTTTCTGTTTCGCCAGCACCTTATCGACTGTTGACGCGCTGATGCCATGCTGTTTGGCGATCTCCACTGCCTGACCGCGAATGCCTTTTTCTGATCCTGTAAGCCTACCGCTTTCAGCGCGCTTCACCGACTTTGTAATTTTTACAACATCGGTGCTCTTATCAGTGCTGACAGCCGCCAACGCCCTTACAATACAGTCGGCCAATTCGTATTTGGATTGATGCCGCCGACGCGCATTGAGTGCGATTACTTCGTTTGCAATCTCAGCGTCTGTATATTCCCTGCCGGGACTGTGGACATACTCTGGATGTAGCCAGCCGCCTTTGTCGTTCACAAGCTGGACACCTTTTGATTCCAAAGCGTCCAACCTATTTCGGCCATCTATCACATACACGCCGCTTTTGGTCAGCCGTCTTTCAGCGGGGACCTTCAATCCGTTTGCGTCGATGTCGTCCGCCAACTTCCGCAACTCTTCAGCGTCCATGAGTGGAAACGCTTCCGCCGCCGGATGCACCTTCCAGAAATCCCGCCAGCTTGGTTTATCACTCATAACTTTACCGCCAGCGATGCTAAGACCGCCAATACGCAGCCACCGCTACGTGATGTCCAAAGTTTCGCTTAATCCAATCCAGCGGTGGTATGTCCGGACCAAAGAAACTCTTGTAAAGCTTGTCGACCGAGGGAAGAATAACTTCAGAAAATCGTCGATATTGGACTTCAGTTAAAGATTCAACCGGCGCAAAATGCATCACGTTGGCAACCTCTTCATCGCCGAAGGGATGCCAAGACGCGCCATTAACATCTTCCCGGGAAGGTCCGTCGCCGAAACTACTTGACCGAAGCTCCTTGATTTTGTCCGGCTCTTTATATGCTTCAGGGTGGTCAATGGTAGCCCAAATAATCGCAAGCACTATACGTCCATTCATTTCTGACCCTCCGTTAGAAAACGATCCAACTCGCTTACCGGGATCAGTAGGTGTCGGAGCGCCCGGTTTGGTTTGATACATCCGCGATCAATCAGTCGCCTGACTGTGATCTCTGAAACGCCGCCAAGATATTTGGCAGCATCTTTCAGCTTTAATGCGCCGACTGGCGCGGCTCCACTGCTTACGTCTTTAACAAGTTTCTGTTCTGTCATAGGTGATGCAGTTGCGCTGGTTTCAACTTGTTTCCGCTGCAACCGCACCGCCTTAGAACCAGTGCATAAAAAAAACGACACGGTTACTTTTACCGTGTCGCCTCAGTCCCTCTTCGGGCGAACAGCATTTCCGACCCTAACTAACCCTGCGAAGGCCGAATTACTTATCTCTCAAGGAACCGGTTCCAACGTCCCTTTGTTTAAGCCGCTCTGACTTTCGTCAGCCGAGAGATTATTTTAGGCTCCGCTTTTCAGCGGATAACAGCGGATAGTATGGGCCAGGTATGGGATATTGTCAAATACTCGTTAGGCCACTTGGTGCTTTGCCGCCATGTCAACAACGTTGTCCGGTTGTTCGGTTGTCATCAACGCCGCCATCCGCTTCGAATGAACCGGGTTGACGTGTGAGTAGGTTTCCAGAATCAGTTTGCCGCCGTCTTTGTGGCCCTGCCATTCCGCGATCACCTTGACGTCAACACCGCGCTCGATTGCGCGGGTGATGAACATGCGCCGGAATGATCGATGACTGTATGCTGGCAGATTTAAACGCTTGCACGCCGCTTCAATCGCGCGCTTTGCGTTGTCGATCTTGAACACGCGCCCCTCACCCGCTCGCTGCGCGTGCCGCTTTTCCAACAACGGGCGCAACTGTGGATACAGTGGGATCGCGAATCCCGATTTCGTTTTGTGCCGGAACGTGATCATCTGCTCGCGCCGCCAGTCAATGTCGCCCCATGTGAGCGTTGATGCTTCCGCTTGTCCCAGTCCAGCCAATCCGATGAACTCGACAAAGTCGGCGCTTTCATCGGCATCGTGTCCGTTGAACACTTGCGACCGAATGCTTTCAACAATTGCTTGGAACTGCTCCCATGTCGGCGTTTTCCGAATCGGTTTGTCAATCTTCGCCCTTTTAACGTTCGCCGCCGGGGAATAGACAATGATCCCGTCGCCGATTGCCATTGTTAGAATCTCCCTGATGCATCCAAGGTGAAAATTGCGCGACACCGGGCCGAAATTATACCGCGCCAGCCACAAGTTTATTTCGCTTCGCTTAATCCTTGCGACTTGGACCCGCGATCCGCCCGGCCAATCTTCTTTGATCCGTCTAACGATGTATGTCTTTCGCTCAATCGTTTTCGGTTTCTGGTGCTGGACCGTTTGCAAGTAAACGTCGCATAGTTCCGCCAGCGTCATCTTGCTTTTTGCCGGATCAATCTGTGATTGCTGCCTTTTCTTTTCCGCCAGATTGCGCTCCGCAAGTTTGCGGTCCGCCGTCCGCAAGCTGCACCGAATCTCTTTGCCGCCCGACTTGAAACGTGCATAATACGTCCCGTCTTTGTAACGGTACAGACATGGTCCGACTTTCTGAAATATGCTGGTCTTATCTTCACTGTTGCTCATGTGCGCTCAACATACGGTGGATAAAATCGGTGGACAACGGGAATTTTCGGACCTCATCGGAGCACTGTTTTTCATTGGTAAAACTGCGGGTGTAGCTCAGTGGTAGAGCACCTCCTTGCCAAGGAGGACGTCGCGAGTTCGACCCTCGTCACCCGCTCCCTCTGATATCGGCAATATTCCCTGTATATTTCGCTTTATTCGTTTCACAATGGTTACAGTGGAACGGTTACATTAGTTCCGAAAAAATTCGGAAATGTCTCGTTTTCGAAGAATTCCTCCGTAAATGGAGGACCCCTGAATGGTTACAACCCGACGGTTACAGTCCGATTCTGCGGCCGCTTGAAACGTAAAAACTTCTTGAGCCATTCGCTTTTTGAATTAGCGAGAAAGTTCCTCGATAAACTGATTAAGACGGACACATCTTACATGGATTCCCCACCAGACACCCTGTTCGACTCCAGGAGTCAACGTCGTCGGCACCTGCGGCAATATACCGGCAGCGCTCGAGACTCTGACGGCGTAAGAATTACCGAGTTTGCTGCAAACGTAACTATCTAGTTTTCTCGACCACAGGCCAATTTGATCACCTGCAAAGATTTGAAGTTTCGGATTCTCACAAATCTTCTGAAAATGCTCTCCATCAGCGAGAAACTCAGCTAGCTTTTCTGTAATTTCGAGATTGTTGCTCTGGCCTGTTAAAGCCGCCAATCTCGTCCCTTGTTCTTTGTAAAGTCGGTAGGGGGCATATAGGAGGTAGAGCGCTAGCACCAGCGCAGCAATACAGCATTGAATTTCGACTTGATTATCTGCAACGAATTTAATCCACCGAATTGATTCCAGTGTTGGCCAATGCTTCTGGATTAATGAGATCACCGCTGGCAAGAACGTGCTAATTACGCCAAAAACCAGCCAGCCCACAGCAAATGCTGACACAATGGATCTCCACCAAAATTTTAAGAAACCGAGCATTGAAAACGATGCTGTCATATGCGGCCTGCATACGTAAATTCCAAAAGGGTGCCCTAGACGTTTTTTGAATCGCAAACGGCGCAACCGCTCGATTATTGGCAGAATTTCTCGGCAGTCTCCGTGATAGATTGTAGCGAGTGAATCTTGATAATGTGGTTTTTGATATGGTGACATTTGTTTATCGCATTGCTAGTGATGGGAAACGCATCCATCTGACCGGAGGTGGAGCGCTCGAGGAGGACACTACCGAAAACGAGATGAGGATTGCTAATTGCCTTGACTCGGTCATACGGGCGGCGATGACTGAGATTCTGCGGCACGTGGATGGGGGCACCTTAGTCGAGACAAAAATGATCCCGGAGACGGCTCAGGAAGCAATTCGGTCATACCTTCAAAATCATCCACTTGAATAATCCACCACCACCCGCTCTCCAGCACTTCCGCTTTCTTCAACCTCGGATTGACTGTTACCTTGGTAACCCCACGCTTTAGCCGTAAATAGCTAGGAGGAAGTGAAACTTTGCCAAGGAGGACGTCGCGAGTTCGACCCTCGTCACCTGCTCATTTTCCCGTCGCGTCGCCACCAGGCATCCGCGCACTCATCCGAAATGATGCATCTTTGGCGCAAACTAGCTGAGCCGCGCTGGCTCAGCGCGCATGAGAACATTTTGCAAGCACGTTCGCGCGGTCGACTTGTGATTATCTCCAGACCGGGGCGCGAGCACCTGCAACTCGAAATCGCATGCACTTCGCCGCTTGACTGCCGAAACCTCGTTAACGAATTTGGCGGACGAACAGAAAAATGGCCACGTGATTGGCTAAAACGATTCGCGGCTCTCCACAAATCGAAGCCGGTCAATATTGGAAAACGGTTGTTAATCTCTAACACGAGAGACACGTTGGCCGGACATTCCAAGCAGGGAGACCGGTCCTATCTTCTCATTCCAGCTTCTGCCGCCTTTGGAACCGGAGAACATACAACGACCGCGATGTCGCTTGGTTTGCTCGAGCGCCTGACTCGCAACTGGGAAAAAGGCTGGTCGCTTGCCGATCTTGGAACTGGAACCGGGATTCTCGCTCTCGCCGCGAAACGCTTTGGCGCAGCGCGAGTGGCCGGTATTGATATCGATCCGAAGGCGATTTCGATTGCAAACGCGAACGCCCGTCTCAATAAGATTCACAATGCGGATTTCCAGCTGGCGGATGTCCGCAGGTGGAAGCCGAAACCATCGTGGAACGTTATCGCTGCGAATCTCTACAGCGAGCTGCTGATTGAGATTCTCCCGAAACTGAACCGGACCAATTGGCTTGTTCTCTCCGGTGTGCTGCGGATCGAGGAGAATAAGCTCCTGCGCGCCCTGCGGCGGAACAAGATTGAAATCGTGAAGGCAAACCGTCGCGGGAAGTGGATCGCGGTATTGGCGCGTAAAGCCTCAGTGTAGAGTCCATTGTCTGCAGCGGAAGCGCAGCGCACGCGCAGGCAGCGTGCATTGAGGACGCCGGACTCCATAGCAATCCAAACCAGAAGAATTTTTGCGACCGCCGTTGACCGCCGCTACAGTGAAAGAATGCAACGCGAAGAACTGGCCTATGCCGCCGTCACGCCATATTCGATGCGCAAATCGCGCACCGGCGGCATCGTTGGCCGGCTGATTTCCCGCACAGGACTTGACCTCGTCGGTGGACGCATGTTCGCGCCGGGTTTGGAGTTGGTTAGACGCTACGCGGAAACGATTGTGACGGAAACCGACCCGCAACATCGCGCGACACAAAAGTTAATTCGCGACTATGTGCTGAAAAATTTCGCTGGCGAGAAAAACGGACAGCGTCCCCTTGTGTTGTTCCTCATTTTTCGCGGGCCGGACGCGGTAAATAAGATTCATCACGCCGTAGGCCATATTCTCCACGAGCGCACGAGCGGCGAAACGATTCGCGACACGTACGGCGACTACATCACGGATAATTCAGGGAAAGTGACTTATTTTGAGCCTGGCGTATTGGCAGCTTTCGATCCTAAGGCCGTCGAGCGCGATCTGAAACTCTGGGCGGAATTCTCCGATTCTGACGGCGGAATCCTTGATCGGGTCGTCCCTTTCCCTGCGAACGCGCACATCGAAAAGACTTTGGTTCTAATTAAGCCTGACAATTTCAGGTTTCCGAATCTGCGGCCCGGCGGTGTCATCGAAGTATTCTCTCGGTCAGGACTCACCATCATTGGATTTAAGGTTCACCAGATGAGCGTTGCACAAGCGGAGGAGTTCTACGGCCCGGTACTGCCGGTCCTCCAGAAGAAGCTCGGGCCAAAAAGTGGCCGCGAAAACTGGGAAAGCATTGTTGAATTCATGGCCGGACGAACGCCAAGCAAATGTCCGTCCGAAGAGCGCGAAGCTCCGGGAACGGAAAAATCGATCGCGATTGTTTATCAAGGCGTGGATGCCGTGCGCAAGATTCGCGATGTGCTTGGCCCGACCGACCCAGCGAAAGCACCACCTGGCTCAATCCGGAAAGAATTTGGCCAGACCATCATGATCAATGCCGCGCATGCGTCGGATTCTCCCGAGAACGCAAAACGCGAAATGGGAATCGTCCAAATAGACGAGAATAATTTCAAACCTCTGATTGAAAACTTCTATCGCCGCCAATAGTTTGCGCTCCACTTTGAACTATCCCACAACCAATTTTACTTCTATGGAAATTTCTGAACGCGCCGCTCAACTGAGTCCATCGCTGACTCTTTCGATCGATAGCAAGGCCAAAGCGATGAAAGCCGAGGGCATCGATGTCTGCGGTTTTGGCGCAGGCGAGCCGGACTTTGACACGCCGGAACACATAAAAAAGGCCGCCATAGATGCATTAGAGACTGGCTTCACAAAATACACGCCGAGCGCAGGCATCCCCGAGCTTCGGCAGGCAATCTCGGAAAAGTTGGCAGCTGATAACGACCTCAATTATCGCGCGGCTCAGGTGATCGTGAGTAACGGCGCAAAACACGCGTGCTACAACGCGATCCTGGCTACATGCCAGCCTGGCGACGAAGTCGTCATCCCGGCGCCTTACTGGGTTAGCTATCCGGAGATGGTGAGATTGGTCGGCGCAGAACCCGTGATTGTGCCGACGAGCGAGCGCAATGGTTGGAAAATGCGCGCCGAAGATTTTGAAAACGCAATGACCCCGCGCACCAAGATGTTGATCATGAATACTCCCGGCAACCCGACCGGAGCTGTTTACACGCGTGAGGAATTGCAAGCGATTGTCGATGTTGCCGCCGGGGAAGACATTTACATCCTGTCAGACGAAATTTACGAGAAGCTCGTTTACGATAACGCAAAACACGTTAGCATCGGCTCGCTCTCCCAGGCAGCGTACGATCTAACGATTACGGTCAATGGTTTCAGTAAAACGTATGCGATGACGGGTTGGCGTCTCGGGTATCTCGCAGCGCCGGAGCCTGTGGCCAAAGCGGTTGATTCCATTCAAAGCCATACCGCCTCTAATCCTTCTTCCTTCTCACAATACGGGGCGCTCGCCGCTTTAAGGGGGGATCAACAACCGGTAATCGACATGCGCGAGGAGTTCGATATGCGCCGCAATTACATGTTCGATCGTGTTTCCAAGATCTCCAACGTTACTGCAGTCAAACCGCAGGGCGCGTTTTATGTGCTGGTCAATATCAGCCAGCTTGGGCTTACCTCGCAGAATTTCGCGGATCGCCTGCTGAGCAAAGCGAATGTCGCAGTTGTTCCGGGAGCTGCGTTCGGAGACGATCGGACGGTTCGGCTTAGTTACGCCACGAGCATTGACGTCATCAAAAAAGGATTGGACCGCTTCCAGGATTTCTGCCGTACGCTGTAACAATCGCGGATTGCCGATTGCGAATTTCAAGGCGAGCTGGTAGCGGAATCTATCGCACTCCGCATTCCGCACTCCGAAATCCGCAATGTCTTCCGGTTGTCTCGCGCTCATACTTCACGCCCATCTGCCCTTCGTTCGGCATCCGGAACATGAACATTTTCTGGAAGAAGACTGGTTCTTCGAAGCAATAACGGAGTGTTACATCCCGCTTGTGCGGATGATGCAGCGCCTCGTAGACAAGCATGTGCCGTTAAAGCTTGCCATGTCGCTTACCCCGACACTCTGCGCGATGCTGCGCGACAAGCTACTTTGCGAACGGTACATCCGGCATCTCGACCTTTTGATCGATCTCACTGCGCGTGAACGAAAACGAAACCGAAATCATCCACAGCTGCGAGCGCTGGCGGACTTTTATTTCGAAATGTTCTGCGAAACCAAGCGCTTCTTTGTCGATGAATACAAATGCGATTTGCTTACCCCTTTTCGCGAACTGCGCGAAACCGGCGCGCTTGAGATCATTGCTTCGGCGGCCACGCATGGCTTACTTCCCCTGCTCCAGCAACCGGTTGCGACCGATGGCGCTGACCTGGGCGTTCCAGCATTTGCTTCAGCTAGAGCGCGGTCAACGCCCGCGGCTACAGCAGCGCGCGCTCAGATCTTGATCGGGCGCGATGTCTATACTGACACTTTTGCTGCCCAGCCGGCTGGATTTTGGTTGCCCGAATGCGCTTATGCACCGGCCCTGGATTCTATTCTCCAAGAGGCAAACGTTCGCTGGTTTGGTCTCGACACCCATGGCCTGTTGTTCGGAAGCCCGCGGCCACGTCATTCGATTTACGCGCCCTGTTATACACCGGCAGGTCCCGCCGCGATTGCACGCGATCGCGATTCAAGCCGCCAGGTCTGGAGCACAAAGGGTGGTTACCCCGGCGACCCTGCTTACCGCGAATTTTATCGTGATGTGGGCTTCGACCTTCCATTGGACCATCTGGGGCCACTCGCCTATGGCGTCCGGAAATTTTCGGGCGTGAAATACCACCGAGTTACAGGACCCGATGTACATAAGGAGTTATACGATCTAGTGGCTGCGAAGAAAGTAGCGGAGACACAAGCCCGTCATTTTGTCGAGGAACGCCGCAGACAAATCGACCAAATCAGCGCGACAGGGTTCGATCCGATTGTTGTCGTACCATTCGATGCAGAACTGTTTGGACATTGGTGGTTCGAAGGTCCTCATTTCCTAGAGCACGTTATTCGTCACGCTGCGAACAACCGGGATTTTCAGCTCTCGACTCCGAGTGAGTATCTTGCTGCGCATCCTACCCAGCAAATCGTTGAGCCCGCAGCTTCGACGTGGGGTGAGAACGGTTATCTTGAGGTCTGGCTGAATCCAAGTAACGCTTGGATATATCCGCAGTTGCACGATGCGGCCCAGCGCATGAGTGAAGTTGCGCGCGGATATGCTTGTCCTGTTGTCGAACAACCTCGAAAGCATTCGGCTTTACCAAGCGACAAGGTGGCAGGCGGAGCCCCTGCCCTACAATTCGACGACCGCGTTCTCAAACAACTCGCTCGTGAACTCCTGCTCGCTCAATCCAGCGATTGGGCGTTCCTGATCAAAACCGGGACAGCGCGCGAATATGCAACCAAGCGTATCTTCGAGCATCTTTCCCGATTCAACCGTTTATACGATCAGCTCACCACAAATGACGTGGACGAAGAATTTCTATGCGAGTGCGAATTCCGCGATAATCTATTTCCGAATGTGAACTGGCGGTACTACATGTAGGCCACTTGTCATTCCAAGTGAAGTCGAGGAATCTCTGGCTGTCTTTCTGGGCTTTGTTTCACGTAATAAGAGATGTCTCGACTCCGTTCGACATGACGACAAAGACGAATGCCGCGATTCTGTGGGTGTTTCTGGCTTCCGCGGGCCTGGCACAGGAAAATCCATCCCCGACTCCCTCGCCTACAACGGAAGAATCACCCGCTTCAATCTCCCCCACAGAATCTGTCACGCCTTCGCCTACCCCAGAACAGGCGCCTTCAGCGTCGCCTGCCAGAAATGTTCGCATCAGTTTTGTTCCGCCGCCGCTCGAAGGCCGAATCACCCTGGGTATTTACGACGCACAAGGCAAGCTGGTGCGGGTCCTACACCACGAGTCAGACCTGAATCAATTTCAAATTGGCGCCGACGCATTAGTGACACAATGGGACGGCAAGAGTGACAGGGGCGAAGATTTACCCACCGGGAAATATCGTGCTCGCGGTTACCTCGTCGGTCCACTCAAGGTGGAAGACGTGAGCCAAACCGCAGCGTCGCCCACCGAAAATACCTCGAACGCGAACGCTAAGATAAAACTCATGCCAAATCCTCTGGCCAATGACAAACGCGCAATCGTTGACTTGACCGCCGGGTTTGATAGCGATGGAAGCCATCTGAAAACGTCCGATGGTCTGCCACTTCTCACCGTCAATAAGTCGCCGAATTTGATTCGAGTGTCGATTATGAAGAAGGGCGAAAGGTCGGTTGACGTTTCGCAGGAAGATAGGGCTGGTTTTCGCCTATTCCGGATCTCGAATTTGGATCAGATGATGGCGTTCGATTGCGGCGAGTTGGAACTAAAATAACTGTAGCGACGTCTCCGACCGCCGATTCTGAAGAACGGGGCTCGCCGCGGCGAGCACGCGCTACAGGTCTGGTCACGACACCAAATCTCTGCTAGTTAAACGCCGATGCCTGCTCCTGAGTTTCAACACACAGTTGCCAAGACTGCCAGCCTTAGCGGAACCGCGCTGCACACCGGTGACAAAGTCACGCTGAAATTGCATCCCGCGCCGGTAGACCATGGGATCAAATTCAAGCGAAAAGACCTACAGGACGAGCCGACCATCGATGCGAAAATCGAGAACCTCAAAATGGTCGAGCGCGCCACGACCATCGGCGAGGGCTCAGTCCGTGTTCACACAGTGGAGCATATTCTATCCGCGCTATCTGCGATGGGCGTGGACAACGCCATCGTGGAGATGGACGCGAACGAGCCGCCCATCGGCGACGGTAGCGCGCAGCCTTATGTCGACCTCATCAGGAAAGCCGGTGTAGGCGCACAGGACGAGGTACGAAAGTTTTTCGATGTCCGCGAGCCGATGCACGTGGAATCGAAAACCGGTGCGCTGCTCGTTTTGCTGCCAGACGATAAGTTTCGAATCTCGTGCACACAAGCGGGACCGAATAATCTCTTCACACAATTTTTGTCGATAGAAGTTACGCCGGCTGTTTTCGAACGCGAGATAGCTCCGGCACGCACATTTGTTTACTACGAGGATGTTAAGCCGCTCATGGACAAAAATTTGATTAAGGGCGGCAGTCTCGAGAACGCGATTGTCGTGCGCGGAGACGCAGTGCTGAGCAAGGAGCCGTTGCGGTTTAGCGACGAATTCGTCCGGCACAAAATCCTCGATATTATCGGCGACCTCGCGCTGGTCGGCCGCCGTATCCGTGGCCATGTCATCGCAGTAAAACCCGGTCACGCCACCAACGCGGACCTCGCTCGCTCAATCGCCCGGGAACAGACGCGCAGAAGCGCTCTGGCCGCCCCGCGCACACTTCCGAGCGGCGACGGCGGGCTAGACGTTGATCAAGTCATGCAAATCTTGCCGCATCGTTTTCCGTTTCTAATGGTTGATCGAATCGTCAGCTTTGAAACCGAAACCAAATGCATCGGCGTCAAGACCGTCACGATCAACGAACCGTTTTTCCAGGGACACTTTCCGGGACACCCAGTCATGCCCGGGGTATTGCAGGTCGAAGCAATGGCACAGGTGGCCAGCATCCTGCTGTTCAAACTCGCGAAAACCACGAGCCGGATCGGCTATTTCATGAGCGCGGACGGCGTGAAATTCCGGAAGCCTGTTTTGCCTGGGGACACCATTTTTATCCATGCCGAGCTCACAAAATCACGCGGCGAACGATTGGCGAAAGCCAAATGCCATTGCGTCGTCAATGACGCAATCGTCTCCGAAGCGGAACTAATGTTCACGTTCCTTGATAAATGAGCGACGTGCAGATCCATCCGACGGCGATCATCGATCCCGGAGCAGAACTTGGCTCGGGGACACTCATCGGGCCGTACTGCGTGATAGGTCCTGATGTTGTGCTTGGCCCAAACTGCTGGCTTCAGCATCACGTTACGTTGTGTGGGCCAATGAAGGCTGGCGCAAACAACAGATTCTATGCCTACGGCTCAATCGGTCAGCAAACGCAGGACTTAAAATATCGTGGCGAACCGACTTATCTGGAAATAGGTGACGAAAATACTTTTCGCGAATTTGTAACGGCAAATCGCAGCACCACAAGCGAAGGCAAGACACGAATCGGCAATCGCGGAAATTTTCTCGCATACAGTCATATCGGCCACGATTGCAGCGTGGGTGATCACGTTATTTTTTCCAACAACGGCACGCTGGGCGGCCACGTGCTGGTAGAAGACTACGCTGTAATGGGCGGGCTCACCGCCGTCCATCAATTTTGCCGGATCGGCCGGTTTGCGATCACCGGCGGCTGCTCGAAGATTGTCCAGGACGTTCCGCCGTTCATGATCGCCGATGGCAATCCAGCCGAAATTCGCGGGATTAATTTGATCGGTTTGGAACGCAAAAAATTTCCGCCCGAAAGCGTGAAGCTTATCAAAGAAGCATTTCGCCTGATTTACCGTTCGAAGTACAACACGCGCCAGGCAATCGAAGCGATGCAAAAAGAATTACAGCAGACAGAAGAGATCACCGAAATCATCCGATTCATCGAACAAAGCGAACGCGGAATTATCAGGTGATTTTCAAGGGTTGAAAGTTAATTAGTGAAGGGCTGAAATCTTCAAAGCCAGAAGTTGGAACTCTCAGCCTTGGCAATGCCCACCGTCCTCTCATTGCTGCGAATCAAAAATCTCGCTCTTGTGGAAGAGCTCGAGTGGCAGATGCAGCCAGGGTTTGTCGCTGTCACCGGAGAAACTGGCGCGGGGAAATCGATCATCATCGGTGCATTGCAACTCTTGCTCGGTGAGCGCGCCGACAAATCGCTGATTCGAACCGGCGCTGACCTCTGCACGGTAGAGGCGGTTTTCAGCGGAAAGGACCTCGAGAAATTAAACCCTCAGCTGGTCGAAGCCGGCATCGAGCCATGCGAGAACGATCTCATCATCAAGCGAAGTTTCTCGGCGACGGGCGGCACGCGGCAGTTCGTCAATGGTTCGCCCACGACATTGTCGATTCTGAAAAACCTCGGCGACGAGCTCATCGATCTTCACGGGCCGCACGATCACCAATCGTTGCTCTCGCCGGACAGGCAGTTGAGTTTGCTGGATTCGTTCGCGCGGGCTGAAAAGCAACTCGAGGAATATCGAAACCATTATCGGCAATTGCGGGCACTGTTGGGCGAACATGAAGCGCTAAACACGGCGGAAACTGCGCGCGAACAGGAACTTGATCTGCTTCGTCATCAGGTTGCCGAGATTACTTCGGCAAATCTTGCCCCGGACGAAGAAGTAGAAATCGAGAAGCGGTACAAGCTCGGAACCAACAGTAAACGGTTGATCGAACTGGCCAGCGCGATCGCGAATAAACTTTCCGAAGCAGACGATTCCGTTCTTTCTCAGCTGGCTGAAACGCAGCGTTTGCTTCGAGAACTGGAAAAGATCGATAGCTCGATCGCGCAGTTTTCATCAGCGCACGCAGCTGCTGTCGTCGAGCTTTCTGAGATTGCGCGCGCGCTTTCCGCTTACGCCGAAAAACTCGACCTCGACCCGGAACAACTCACAGCACTCGAGGAGCGGGTCTCGTTGTTCGAAACCTTAAAACGCAAATATGGCGGCTCGATTGGCGAAGTGATCGCATGCGGTCAGCGCGCAGCGGAGCGGATGCGAAGAATTGAGGGGCGTGATGCGGAATTGGAGCGACTCGCGAAAGAAATCCAGCAGGTTCGCGCCCAAATGAGCCGCACGGGCGAAACACTGCGCAAGTTGCGCACCAAGGCTGCGCCGAAATTTTCGGAAAACATCCGGCGTAATCTTCGCGATCTCGGATTTCGGAGATCGGAATTCGAAGCGAACTTCACCGCGTTGGAGGAGCCGCGTCCGAGCGGATTCGATACGGTAGAATTAGTATTCTCGCCGAACCCCGGCGAACCATTAAAGCCGCTTCGCGCCATAGCATCGAGCGGCGAAATATCGCGCTTGATGCTGGCAATCAAGTCGGCGCTGGCTGCGCATGACGCCATACCGTTGCTGGTGTTCGATGAAATCGACACCAACGTTGGCGGCGAAATCGCGCATGCGGTTGGCGCAAAAATGCAAGCGCTGGGGCAGGCTCATCAGGTGATTTGTATTACACACCTTCCTCACGTGGCCGCCGCCGCCACTTCACAATTCGTTGTCACCAAGGACGTCGCCGGCGGCCGCACGTTCTCCAATCTGCGCAAAGTGACTGGAAAACCGCGACAGGAAGAGATTGCGCGAATGCTTGGCGGCAAAAGCGAATCGGCGCTCAAGCTCGCTGCGAGTTTGTTAAGTAGGGGCGATTGACCGCAATCGCCCAAGGCCGTAGTGGTAGTTGTGTCGGCTGCAGATCGCTGATTGTCGCAAGCGCCACGTCCCCCGATACAATCGATCGACAACTGCGATCATTGCATCACAGTGCCAAGCGGAAGAACCGTTTTACCGAAAATCTCATTCAGCACTTGCGCAAGTCCCGCATAGATCGCGGAGAAACCGCAAAAGATTCCCACGTATCCTGTGAAATGTTTAAAAGCTGCACTCGCATTGGTGAAATAACCAATGGCGAGAAGAACGAAGAGAATCGCCAATGAACCGAAAACGATCTGCCCGGCCACGTGCAGTCGCAATGTGCCGATAAACATGACAGCGGTGAACAAGCCCCACATCGCCAGGTAAGCGGCCATGGCCGTATCATTGGAGGGCGGAGCCCATCCCAGTTTCGCGAGAATGATCAGCACTACGAGCGAGAACCAAAACAGTCCGTAGGAAAGAAACGCGGTGGTGGCGAATGTGTTGCCCTTCCTCCACTCCATGATTCCGGCAATGATCTGCGCCGCGCCTCCATAACAGATTCCCATTGCCAGAATCATGCTGTTTAATTCGTAGAAGCCGGCGTTGTGGAGATTTAACAGCACGGTCGTCATACCAAAACCGAGTAGCCCCAACGGAGCAGGATTTCCGGTCATGTCCTTGATTTGAGTGACAGATTCATTCATTGCGCGGCCAGTCTGTCGAAAGAAACATCAGGAATGCAAGAGAGAATCAGGGCAACGTTGTTTGATTGGTGTGATGCTGAACGCTTGTCCCCTTTCACCCTCTGCTTCTGCGTAGGCGAGGCAACCCCGGGGGCGCCCATCGTTTTCCAAGCCGAACTGACAATTGAGTGATGTCCTAACGATTTAGCTTGTGCCCCCGGCAGCACCGAAATTATCGTCCGACTTTTGGATATGATTCAGCGCGATTATCTCATCATCGGGGGCGGCATCGGGGGGGCCAGCGCCTGCGAAGGAGTTCGTCGTCACGACAAGCGCGGGAGCGTGACGCTCGTCGGGCAAGAACCGTTTCCGCCTTACAAGCGCTGGATTCTATCGAAGGACTTTTTGCGCGAGAAGGATCCACAGCCTAGGAAATTACTCGAGCCGAGTGAATCATGGTATGAGAAGCATAAGATCGAGACGCGCTTTGGTACCCAAGTAACACAGTTCAACATCGATCGGCGCCTGGCCGTGCTTGCCAACGGCGAAAGCATTGAATTCAACAAAGCATGCCTTGCGATGGGTAGCCGCCCCGTGCGGCCACCCGTCGCCGGAACCAATCTCGGTAACGTGATTTACCTGCGAACAATTCGCGATGCCCTTGCATTAAAGGAAATGGCCGATCTTGAAAAAGGCATCATGGTGGTGGGCGGTGGCTTGCTCGCCTGCGAGGCAGCTGCCAGTCTGCGCATGATAAAATTGAAGGTCGGTCTCATGCATCGCGATTCGCATTTGTTAAATCGATACATCGATCAGGACACCGGCGCATGGCTCACGGATTACTTTGCGAAACATGGTGTCACATTATCCATGGGCGAAAGTCTCAATGGATTTGAGGGCAAAACTGTCTTGCGCAATATCCAGACAAAAAGCGGCAACCGATTTCCAGTGGGCCTGGCAGTCGTTGCATGCGGAGCGGAGCCAAATCTGGATCTCGTCCGCAATACACCGCTGGCCGGACCGCATGGTTCACCGGTCACGGAATATCTCGAGACAGAAGAAAAAGGCATTTATGCCGTTGGCGACCTGGCATTTTATCCCGATCGAATCATGGGCGGTGTGAGGCGCCAGACGCATTGGGAGAACGCACGCAGCCAGGGCCTGGTCGCAGGCGCAAACATGACAGGCAAAAAGCGGATTCGGTACGAACAGGTCCCCTATTTTTGGACTCAAATGTTCGACTTGCACATGGATTTTGTTGGCGATTTCAGCGTGTTGCCGACGCGCGTTCAGCTGGACGGCGCCTACGCGAAGAAAAAATTCAGCGCCCGCTATTACCAGGGAGAAAAACTCCGTGCGATTCTGCTTTGCCAGCAATCGCCGCGCGATGTGGAATCTGCGAAGACTCAGTTGCGTCACGCGCAGGGCAAGTGAGTCTGTCAGCGCCAGTCGTCGATAACAAAGACATCGCGGCGGCTGTAACGGGCCTCGTCGGGCTTGTGCATCGTCACGCCTTGGATAGCGGTACGAAATCCCCTGGCGCGCATCCTTTGATAGGCATCACGCCTGGCCAGGCTGACTCCGGCCTCTATTTGCGACAGTCCTTTGTCGAGCGCCATCGATTCACAACCGTCGAGCAGCAGATCAAAGGCTTCGCCGGCAGCCACGCCGGATCGAGCGACGCCAAACTTTACGTAGCAAGTGCCGTTACCGGCCTCCGTGCCAGGTCCGCAATGGCAAACGGCAAACGCGATCAGCTTTGAATCCTTCCAAACAAATGCGGTATCCCCATGGTTATATTTGGCGACCGCTTGAATCTCCTGTTGAAGGTCCAAGCCTTCGTAAACGACGTCCGTTGATTCACGGCAGGCTCTGAGACACTCTTCGCGCTGATCGTGACGTAACTCTGAATACTTTGACACCGTTGGAGCTCGCCGCGCGTGGCCGATTTTCTTCGTCATTACCGCCGTGAGATACGGGGCCAGAACCCGAACTTTTGGTAAAGATGAACGTGCTTGCCGCTGTGGGCGAACGTGAACAGCCCCGCATGTGTGGTTCCTCACTGCGCAACAGCTCCATAGTTGGTTCAAGCAAACGGGTTGCGATACCGTGTTCCCAGAAATCCGGATGCACTGTCAGCGGTCCGAAATAGCCGACGCTGCCCCAGCGGATCACAAAATTTGTCCCGACAAGTCGATTGCGCGTTTTCGCTGCAAACGCAGCGGTGGGGTCCGTCTTCCACCGGGTTCAAGCGTAATCTCGGTCCGGATAGAACTGCATCGGGTCGGGCAGACCGAGAAATGTGCCGAACGCCAGGTGAAAGATACGATCCGCCTCTGCGAGGTCTGTCTGAAGCAACGGACCTACCGACACTTCCAGAGGCGTTCGTTTCTCGACGCCAACCATATCCGCTTGCAAGTATCCTACGGTAATCAGCTAGCCCGCATCGCGCGCGTACCAATCAACTTTTCGCGTCACGTACATTACGATCGCCAACACGATGAAGAGTGCTATCGCGCCCATCAGCAATGCGTAATCCTGCTGCCGCAAAGTGATGTAGAGAAATGTGTAAACGCCCGCTAGACCTGCCCCAATCATCAGTGTCCGCGCACCGCCGCCAAGGAAAAATCGACAATACCACGTAATTAACGCGGTCGCTGCGACCGCTGCGATCAGGTACGCCCAGCTGAATCCAACAAATTCCGAAATCGACAACAGCAGCAGGTAAAACAGACAAAGTGCCGCACCGACCATCAGATATTGAAACGGATGAATTTTCTGTCGCGCCGTGACCTCAAACAAAAAGAAAGTCGTAAATACCAGCACGAGAAAAAGCACGCCGTATTTGATTGAGCGCTCGACGTAGCGATACGCGTCGAGGATCGACAACAGCTGAACACCGAAACGCGAATTCGTGACCGAGAGAACACTAAAACGCTCGTTGCCGCTGCGACTCGACCAGGACTGCGGATAATCGCGGCCGTAATAGGACACTCTCCATTTCGCATCGAACCCGTTAGGACGTACAGACCGTTCCGCAGGTAAAAACGCGCCACGAAAAGCCGGATCAGCCCAATTAGATTGCAAACTCGCCTCATTCTGCACTCCAAAAGGCGCGAAATAGATTCCCTCGCTTCCATTGAAATCGAGTGGAATGGAAAATTCCGTCTCGCTCGCAATTGGCTTCTCGTCGCCGAGCGATGCAGTGGCGCCAGTCGTGTACCCGGGAACTTGCGAACCGGGCAGCAACGGGCGCTTGCTTCCACCCCAGTCGAGTACCATCGCTTCTCGCGTCCCTCGTAGATCGTTCACCGCGATCGTGACAAACGCGTCCTTCCATTGGACGTCCTTTGTGTCGATCTTGAGTTGCCCAAAATCGGGCGGCGCAAACTTGCCCGATAACGTAACCTGAGCGCGAAAAACTGCCGCATCGTAGATACCGCGATGTAACATCTGCGTCTCGACGTCACCCGCGATGTGAAGCGTTTCGGGCAGGAAAAAGGCAATCGCTGTTCCGTTCTCTTCCACTTCGCGTCGCTCCATTTTGCCGTCAGGAGCCGCCACTTCTTTGACTACCTTAAACTTGTATTGATAAGGGATTCCAAGCACCGGACCGACCACATTCTGTTCACCGCCCCACGACGATGTGATATCAGAGACTGCTTCATTGCGGCGCTGTAGCCTTTCCCGCAACACACCGGTGATCATTGCAAGCGGTATCAGCAACACCAGAACCAGCGCGCCCACGCCTAGTAGCTTGATTATCGTGCTATAGCGTTTTCCGAATGAGGGCTGCCACTTTGGTAATGGCGGCGGCGGCGTCTGGGCTTCAGGCATCCCGAGATGTTGAAAACAATATTGATCAGGCAATCAAGTTAAATCATTCGCGTGCTGCATTTTTTTCAGCAGCAAAACCAGATCTCGCGCCAAGCCAGAACTCGTTAGGTCTGAGTTTGCCATTGCCGCCGGATTTGCGCGGCTTCGCGCATGAACCGCGGGTTTCGAACTATCTTCGTCGAGGGATTTTTGGGCGAAGGGGTTCGCTCAAACAACGACAAGCAATCAATCATGCGTCTGCCACGCCAGTTAATCAATTCCTGGCTGATGCAGTTCAACCCAGTGCGTGTGCATAAGGACCGAAAAAGGTCAGCACTCATGGTTGGATTACGGTGATGTTCCCAGTCGAGGATCTTTATTTTGCGAAGTGGTTTGCGCACCGATTGCGGAATCCGTTCCGATAACGAGCCGGCGTACGCGCCGAGATTAGAATGATGAACAAATCCTTTGCCGCCGATCTTCAGCGTCCTTGCGAGCTCGCTTAGGTAGT
>Ga0066903_100000964_pt1 | contig 19908 bp, 14 predicted proteins | sample PanSoiMetaGPlot1_FD_67491 | JGI IMG/M metagenome (GOLD analysis project Ga0066903, IMG submission 67491) | Tropical forest soil microbial communities from Panama analyzed to predict greenhouse gas emissions - Panama Soil - Plot 1 (version 2) | ecosystem: Environmental > Terrestrial > Soil >... | reverse complement strand
GACGGCGAGTACGAGATCCAGGTCCGCCTCATGCGGGACCGCGACGAACACGTCGAGGGACTGAGCGAGGCGCACGACGTCGAAATGCTCCTCGACAAATCGCGCGTGCAGCTCTTCACGGTGAAGCCGCCCGTGAAGGAGCCCGGCGTCGCCGACACCGAGCAGCCGTCGCACGAGAAGGTCGATCAGCACCTCAAGGTCCGGCTGCAGGTCACGGCGGGCCCGCACGATGTCGGCGTGGCGTTTCCCAAGAAGGCGTCGGTGCTGATCGAGACGCCGCGGCAGCCCTATCAGACGCATTTCAACTACTACCGTCATCCGCGCATTCAGCCGGCGATCTATTCGATCTCGATCCTCGGGCCGTTCGCGGCGACCGGGCCCGGCGACACGCCGAGCCGCCGGCGGCTGTTCGTCTCGCATCCGGCCAGCGCTGCGCAGGAAGAGGCGTCCGCGAAGAAGATCCTGGCGGCGCTCGAGCGCAAGGCGTACCGGCGCCCGGTGAGCGAGGCCGATCTCGGCGGTCCGCTGCGGCTGTATCGCGACGCCCGCAAGGAGAGCGACTTCGACGGCGGCATCGAGGCCGCGGTGTCGGCCGTTCTCGTCAGCCCGGAATTCCTGTTCCGCGTCGAGCGCGATCCCGGCGGCACGGCCGCAGGCACGCCGTACCGCGTCGGCGACCTGGAACTGGCCTCGCGGCTGTCCTTCTTTCTCTGGAGCAGCATCCCCGACGACGAGCTGCTGAACGCCGCTGCTGCCGGTACGCTCCATCAGCCCGCCGTTCTCGAGCGGCAGGTGCGCCGGATGCTCGCGGACGCGCGGTCTGCTGCGCTCGTGAACAACTTCGCGGCGCAATGGCTGCGGCTGCGCAACCTCGACTCGGTCACGCCGGACATGCGGTTGTTCCCCGACTTCGACGATAACCTCCGTCAGGCGTTCCGGCAGGAAACGGAGTTGTTCTTCGACAGCGTCCTGCGGGAGGATCGCAGCGCGCTCGATCTGCTGCATGCGGACTACACGTTCCTGAACGAGCGCCTCGCGAAGCACTACGGCATTCCGAACGTCTACGGCACGCGCTTCCGCCGCGTGACGCTCGATCCGGCGGCGTGGCGCGGCGGACTGCTGCGCCAGGGCAGCATTCTCACGGTCACTTCGTACGCGACGCGGACGTCGCCGGTCGTGCGCGGCAAGTTCGTGCTCGACGCGCTGCTCGGCGTGCCTCCGCCGCCGCCGCTTCCCGACGTCGCGGCGTTGAAGGACAACACCGTGGACGGCCGCCTCTCGGTTCGCGACCGAATCGCGGAGCACCGCCGCAACGCGACGTGCGCGCCGTGCCACAACCTGATGGATCCCGTGGGGCTGTCGCTCGAGCGATTCGACGCGGTCGGACGCCGCCGGACGCTCGAGGGCGGCGCCGCGATCGACGTCGCCGGCGGCTTTGCCGACGGTCAGACGTTCACCGACGTCGACGGCCTGGAGGCGGCGCTCCTGCGGAGGCCGGAGCTGTTCGTGTCGGCGCTGGTCGAGAAGCTCGAGACCTACGCGCTCGGGCGCGGCGTCGAGTACTACGACGCGCCCGCGGTCCGCGCCATCGTCCGCGACGCGCGGCCCGAGCGGTATCGCCTGTCCTCGCTCATCCTGGGCATCGTCAAAAGCCGGCCTTTTCAGATGAGGACGTCACGATGATCATCAGCAAGACCGCCCTGCCCCGCCGGACGTTTCTTCGCGGCCTGGGCGCGACCGTCGCGCTCCCGCTGCTCGACGCGATGATCCCGTCGATGACCGCGCTCGCCAAGTCGCCGGCGGCGCCGGTGCGCCGTCTCGGCTTCATCTACATGCCGATGGGATGCGATCTGCCGCGCTGGACGCCGCCCGGGGGCACCCTCGCCGATCTGTCGCCGACGCTGCAATCGCTGAAGCCGTTCGTCGATCAGCTGACGGTGATCTCGAACCTGGAGTTGAAGAACGCGTATCCCGGCACGCACGCGACGTCGAACGCGGCGTTCCTGAGCGCGGCGAAGGCGAAATGGACGGAGAGCAGCGACTACTACCTGGGCACGACCGTCGACCAGATCGCGGCGCAGCAGATCGGCAAGGAGACGCTGCTGCCGTCGCTCGAGCTGTCGATGGACCTGCTGCAGATGGTCGGCCAGTGCGACAACGGCTACGCCTGCGTCTATCAGAACAATCTCTCGTGGTCGTCGCCGACGACGCCGCTGCCCGCCGAGGCGCATCCGCGCGTGGTCTTCGAACGGCTGTTCGGCGAGGGCGGAAGCGTGGCGGATCGCCGCGCCGCGTTGCGCCGGCGCGCGAGCCTGCTCGACTGGGTGCGTGAAGACATCGCGAGTCTCCAGACGAAGCTGGGACCCGAGGATCGCGCGCGCGTCAGCCAGTACCTCGACACGGTCCGCGAAGTCGAGCGGCGGATCCAGAAAGCCGAGGCCGCGACGGCCGACGACCAGCTGCCGGACCTCGATCGGCCGACCGGCGTGCCGGCGGCCTACGCGGATCACGCGCGGCTGATGTTCGATCTGCAGGCGCTCGCGATGCAGGCGGACGTCACGCGGGTCATCACGTTCCAGCTCGCGCGCGAGACGAGCAACCGGACGTATCCGGAGATCGGCGTGCCGGATCCGCACCACCCGCTCACGCATCACGGCAACGACCCCGACAAGATCGCGAGAATGGCGAAGATCAACGCGTTCCACGTGTCGCTGTTCGCCTATTACCTCGAGAAGCTCAAGTCCACGCCCGACGGGGACGGCACGCTGCTGGATCACTCGCTCGTGCTCTACGGGAGCGGCATGGGCAATCCCAACATTCACGATCACGTGAACCTCCCGGTCATCGTGGCCGGCGGCGCGGCGGGGCGCGTCAAGGGCGGGCATCACGTCAAGTACGCAGAACCGACACCGCTCGCCAATCTGCACCTGACGCTGCTCGAGCGCGCCGGCGTGCGCATGGATGCGTTTGCCGACAGCCAGGGCAAAGTCGATGAACTGCTGGCGCTTTAGTATCCGAGGGGCTTCGCCCCTCGGACTCCCCTACACGCTCTCTCGCGCGCCGCTTCGCCGGCGCGCTCCGTTCGCGTGGCTCACTCGCTGCGCTCGTTCGCGTCCCACGATCGCCGTCCTACTCGCCGCGATCTCCGTCGTGCACGCATCGGCGGCGGGCTCGCGGATCGCGGACGCGGCCGAACAGCAGGACTGGGCGCGCGTGCGCGCGCTGGTCGCGCAGCACGCCGACCTCGTTGCGCCGCAGGCCGACGGCATGACGGCGCTTCACTGGGCGGCGTACCACGACAACGCTGACGCCGTGAAGCTGCTGCTCCGCGCCGGCGCGAAAGCTGCAGCCGCGAATCGCTACGGCGTGACGCCGCTGTCGCTGGCATGTACGAACGGTAATCCGGCGATCGTCGAGGCGCTCCTCGACGCGGGCGCCGATGCCAACGGCGCGCTGCCGGGCGGCGAGACGGCGCTGATGACGGCGGCGCGAACCGGATCCGCGGGCGTCGTGAAGGCGCTGCTGGCGCACGGCGCGCGCGTCGATGCGCGCGACGATCGGCGCGCGCAGACGGCGCTGATGTGGGCGGCGGCCGAAGGCCATGCCGCGATCGTGCAGGATTTCCTCGAGGCGGGCGCCGACTTCAAGGTGCGCACGCCATCGGGCTTCACGGCGCTGCTCTTTGCCGCCAGAGAGGGACGCCGCGACGCCGTCCGCGTGCTGCTCGACGCGGGCGCGGACGTGAACGAGACGGTGCCGGTGGAAGGGCGCCGGCGCGGCTACGGCGGACGGGTGCCGCCGGCCGGTGCGACACCATTGCTCATCGCCGTCACCAACGCGCACTATGAGCTTGCCGCGATGCTCCTCGACGCGGGCGCGAATCCAAACGCCGACCTGCCGGGCTATACGGTCCTGCACGCGATCACCGCGGTCCGCAAGCCGGGCGTGGGCGACAACGATCCGCCGCCCGACGGCTCGGGGACGATGACGAGCATCGAGTTCGTGAAGAAGCTCGCCGCCCGCGGCGCGAACCTCAACGCGCGGATGACGAAGAAGGCGAACCTGAACAACACGCGGCTGAACGAGATTGGCGCGACGCCCTTCATGCTCGCCGCGAATACGGCCGATGCGGAGTTGATGAAGACGCTCGCGGCCCTCGGCGCGGATCCGTCGATCACGAACGCAGACAACAGCACGCCGCTCATGGCCGCCGCCGGCCTCGCGTCACGCTCGCCCGGCGAGGATCCCGGCACCGAGCCCGAAACGGTCGCGGCCGTCGCGCTCGCGCTCGATCTCGGCAACGACATCAACGCGGTCGACAAGAACGGCGAGACCGCGATGCACGCCGCGGCCTACAAGAACCTCCCGCTCGTCGTGAAGTTCCTCGCTGCGCGAGGCGCGACGATCGCCGTCTGGAACAAGGAAGACCGGTTCGGGTGGACGCCGCTGGCGATTGCGGTCGGCTACCGGTTCGGCAACTTCAAGCCGTCGCCCGAGACCGAAGCCGCCGTCCGCGAAGTGATGATCGCGGCCGGCGTGACACCGCCCAAGACGGTGACCGCCAAAACCCAGCAGATCTACTGATCTGTCAGCGGAATACCGGCTTTGTAACCGCATACCGCCGCCGGTCCGGGGGCGCCGCTCGCGGGGGCCCCGGTATCCCGCTTGCACAGCATGCCGGGGTCCATGGAAATCGTCGTCCCCGGGCGTCCCGCGGCCGAACCGTCCGCGCGCGCTGCGCGCGCCGTGGACACGTCCGCCCTCGCCGTGCCGCTCTTTGGCGGCGCGATGCTGCTCAGCGGCTTCCTGCTGTTCCTCGTCGAGCCGATGATCGCCCGCATGGTGCTGCCGATCCTCGGCGGCGTGCCCATGGTGTGGAACGGCTGCGTCGTGTTCTTCCAGATCGCGATGCTCGCCGGCTACGGCTACGCGTTCGCGGCGGCGCGATGGCTGCCGGTGCGGCGCCACGTCCTCGTGCATGGCGCGCTGCTCACATTGCCCGCGCTCGTGCTGCCTGTCGTGATCCGGCCGGCCGGCATCGACCCGCCGACCGGCAACCCGCTCGGCTGGCTCCTGCTCCTGCTCGCGGGGACGATCGGTCTGCCCTTCTTCGTGCTCTCGACGACGGCGTCGGTGCTGCAGCACTGGCTGTCGCGCACGGATCATCCCTCGGGGCGCGATCCGTACTTCCTCTACGTCGCGAGCAACATCGGATGCCTGCTCGCGCTCGCCGCGTATCCCGTCGTCATCGAGCGCACGCTCACGCTCGGCGATCAGGCGCGGTTGTGGACGGCGGGCTACGCGGTCTTTGCGGTCCTTGCGGCCGCCTGTGGTCTGTACGCGTGGCGGCGGCCGGCGGCCGGTCAGCATGTGCCGGCGCCGGCCGTCGCCGCGTCGAGCGCCGCCGCCGAGCCGCTGACGATGGCCCGCCGCGTGCGATGGGTGGCGCTGGCCTTCGTGCCGTCGAGCCTCATGCTCGCCGTCACGAGCTACATCTCGACCGATATCGCAGCCGTCCCGCTCTTCTGGATCGTTCCGCTGGCGCTCTACCTCCTCACCTTTACGCTGGCGTTCGGACGCCACGCCGCGACCGCGTCGCGCGTCGCCCGCCGCGCGCTGCCGCTCCTGGTCGTACCGCTGGCGCTGTTCATGATCGCGCGCGTCAGCGACCCGCTGGCGCCGATCCTGCTCCTGCACCTCGGCGCGTTCACGGCGATCGCGCTCAACTGCCACGCGGATCTCGCCGCGGATCGTCCGGACGCCGGACGGCTGACCGAGTTCTACTTCTGGCTCTCGTTCGGCGGCATGCTCGGCGGACTGTTCAACACGCTCGCGGCGCCGCGTCTCTTCACGAGCGTCGCCGAGTATCCGCTGGCGGTGCTGCTCGGATGCCTGCTGATCCGCCCGCTGAACGCGGTCGCGTCGGACTGGCGGCGGGCGTCGATCGTGCCGGTCCTGACCGGTGTGCTCACGGCCGCGACGCTGCTCGTCGTGCAGGCGCGGAATCTGCCTCTCAGCTGGCTGCTCGCCGGGCTCGCGCTGCCGGCGGTGCTCGTCTTCACCCAGCGCCGGCACGGCGCCCGCTTCGGCTGGGCCGTCGCCGCGATGCTCATGGCCGGCGTGCTCTTCAGCACGACGAGCGGTACGGTGCTCTACGCGACGCGGACGTTCTTCGGCGTCTACCGCGTGAGCGAGGATCCGACGCACCGGTATCACGGCCTCGCGCACGGCACGACGCTGCACGGGATGCAGGCGCTGTCGCCCGATCGGCGCGGCGAGGCGCTCACCTACTACCACTCGACCGGGCCGTTCGGGCAGGCATGGCGCGCACTGCCGTCCGCGTCGCGCGGCCACCAGATCGCCGCCGTCGGCCTGGGCGTCGGGACGCTCGCGACGTACGCGACGCCGGATCAGGAATGGACGTTCTTCGAGATCGATCCCGCGATCGAGCAGATCGCGCGAACGACCGCCTGGTTCACGTTCCTGCCGTCCTGCGGCACGCGCTGCACGGTCGTGACCGGCGACGCGCGGATTTCCCTCGCCTCGATGCAGGCGCACGCGTACGACCTCATCGTGCTCGACGCGTTCAGCTCCGACTCGATCCCGCTGCACCTGATGACGCGCGAGGCGATGGACGTCTATCTGTCGCGTCTCGCGCCCGGCGGCGCGCTGCTGATGCACATCTCCAACCGCCACCTCACGCTCGCGCCGGTCGTCGGACGGCTGGCTGCCGACCGCGGACTCGCGGCGGTGCGACGGCTCGAGATCGGCCCTGCGCGCGACTGGCCTGAGGGCAAGGGCGGGTCGGAATGGATCGCGATGTCGCGCAACGCGGCCGATCTCGCGCCGCTCATCGCCAATGACAGCTGGACGCCGCTCGCCGTCTCGCCGTCGGTGCCGCTCTGGACCGACGACTTCTCGAACATCCTGAGCGTCCTCAGCGTTCGCTGAGGCGGCTGCCAGCTTCCGGCTGCCGGCTTCCGGCTATTCTGATCGCAGTGCGCGCGCAGGATCGATCGCGAGCGCGCGGCGGACCGGCACGTACGACGCCGTAAGGCCGACCACCGCGAACAGCGCGATCGTGCCACCGAACGTCAGCGGATCGGCGGACGGAATGCCGGGGAGCGCGCCGGCCAGCACGCGAGCGGCCGCAACCGACAGCAGAACGCCCGCCGCCGCGCCGGCGCCGATCAGCCGAACCGCTTCGCCCATCGCCATGCGCACCACGGCCGCCCTGTCGGCGCCGAGGGCGACTCGAACCCCGATCTCACGCGTGCGGCGCGCCACCATGTAGGCGGTCACGCCGTACAAACCGATGGCGGCGAGGAGCACACCGACGATCCCCAGGCTGCCCGCGATCGCGGCGGAGATGCGCAGTTGGATCGTGATGGGGTCGAGCTGATCCTCGAGGGCTCCTGCCGTCAGCACCGGCAGACGGCGATCCATTGTGAGCAGCAGATCCCGAGTCGGCGCGAGGCCGCGGCGCTCGCCGTGCGCGCGGACGAGGACCTTGATCTCCGGCACGTACTGCTGCTGCATCGGAAGATAGATGAACGGACGCGGTCTCGCACCGAACACGAGATCGGTGGCGACGCCGACGATGGTGACCGGAACCTGCGCAGGAACGCGGCCGGGCGCCGCCCGATCCACGAGGTTCGGCTGCAGCATGATCTGTTTGCCGACAGCTGCCTGCGGCTGCAGCGACGGCCAGAATCGGCGCGCGAGTGCCTGACTGACGACGGCGACGCGAGGCGCGGTGTCCGTGTCGGCGTCGGAGACATCGCGTCCGGCGATGAGCGGAATTCGGAGGATGGCGAAGTAACCCGGTGTCACCGTGTCTCCCAGCACTTCGAACAGCGGCCGTCCATCAGAAGGCGTGACGCCGGGAACCGCGATCTGAAAGCCCATGGCCCCGCTCGTCGGCGTCTGCGCGGCCAGCGCAGCCGATTCCAGTTCGGGCAGCGCGCCGAGTCGCTGTCCGAGATCGGCGATGAACGCTCGGCCTGTGGCCGGTTTGTAGCCGGCAGTCGACAAGTCGATCGACAGGACATCGACGCCGCGTGCGTCGTACCCGCGCTCGACGGAGCCCGCGCTTGCCAGCGCGCGTGCGAGCAGCCCGCCGACGACCACGAGGACGACGCTCAGGGCGACCTGGGCGACGACGAAGGCGCGCCGCAGCCGCACGGCCGAGCCCGGCCCCTGCTCTTCTCCTTTGAGCAGCGAGAGCACGTCCACGCGAGCGGCGCGGAACGCCGGCGCCAGGCCGAACGTGACCGCGGCGGCGAACGACACGCCGAACGTGAAGACGACGACGCGGCCGTCCTGGACGAGCGACAGATCGACCGGCACCGGCAGCGACGGCAGGACGCGAAGGATCGCGGCGTTCATGACGCGCGCCACGAGCAGGCCTGCCGTGCCGCCTGCCGCGAAGAGCACGATGGTCTCGACCAGGAATTGCCGGACGAGGCGGCCGCGGCTGACGCCCAGCGCGACGCGCACCGCTGTCTCTCTGGCTCGCCCCGTCGCCCGTGCGAGCAGTACGCCGGCGACGTTCGCGCAGGCGACCATCAGCACCAGCGCCACGATTGCCATCAACAGCGCGAAAAAGCCGCCGACCAGAATGCGTACACCGTACGGCACGGGCGAGGATCGATCGACGCGCAGCGCGGCGAAGAACGGGCGCTCGCGTGCGATGGCGGGGCCGGCCGGCAGCGCTGGCCCGATGGCCTCGATCTCTGAACGGGCCTGCGAGAGCGTCACGCCCGGTTTGAGCCGCGCGCCCACGAGTCCGATCCGCATCGGCCGGCCGTCGCCTGCCGGCATCCAGAGGTCGGGAGCGAGCAGCGTGTTGCCGTGGAACTCGCGCCGCACCACACCCACGATCGTGAATGTCTCGTCGCCCAGACGCATCGCGGCGCCGACGACGGCCGGATCGCCACCGTATCGCTCGGCCCAGAAGCGGTGGCTGAGGACGACGACGGGTGCGCGATCGCTGTCCGTGAACAGGCGTCCAGCCGCCGGCGTCACGCCCAGCGCGGTGAAAAAGTTCGGGGTGACGAGATCCGCGAACACGCCCTGAGCGGCTCCGTCGCGCGATTGCGGCATCCAGCTCACGGGTGTCGGAGCGAGCGCATACGCAAAGACGTCTTGAACCCGCGTGACGCGCTCGTGGATCGCGAGGTACTGTTCGCTGCTGATCGCCTCGACACCGACGTTGCCGACCATCCGGCTGATGTCGACGAGCCGATCGGGATCGGCGACGCCGGGCGCCGTGCGCGCCAGGAGCGCGTTCGCGGCCGTGAACACCATCGTGGTCGCCCCGATGCCGATCGCCAGCGACGCAATCGCGGTGATGGCGAACACCGGCGTGCGCCTCAGCAGCCGCACCGCGTACCGCCCGTCGCGCAGGACCTCGTCGAGCGGCTGAAACGACCGAGCTCCCCGGTGGAGCTCCTTCGCCTGCTCGACGCCGCCGAACGTCACGCGCGCCTGCCGGTGCGCTTCGTCGCGTGACATCCCGCGACGCACGTATTCGTCTTCGAGCAGGGCGAGATGTGACGAGATCTCTCGCGAGAGATCGGCATCGGGATGATGAGGACGCAGGACGTTGCGCAGCCGCAGCAGGAAGCGCCTGACGTGATGCATGCCGATCTCAGCGCTCGTCGAGCAGCAGCCGGTCCATCAGGCCGGCGAGCCGCCGCCATCTCGCGGTCTGGACCGTCAGCGCGCGCGTGCCGCTGCGCGTGATCGTGTAGAACTTGGCGTCGCGGTTGTTCTCGGTCTTGCCCCAGGCGCCGCCGATCCAGCCCTTCTGATCGAGGCGCACGAGCGCGACGTACAACGTGCCCTGATTCAGGACGAGCGGATCGGGCGAGACCTGTTCCAGGCGTGTCGCGAGACTGTAGGCGTGCAACGGGCCCATCGTGGACAGCGCGCGCAGGATGATCAGATCCAGCGTGCCCTGCAGCACTTCGACGCGATCGCGGCCGGAGGAAGACATCTCGTGCCTGCCGCGCACGGTCTCATGGACTCCACTGAGTTGTCAAGTGGAGAGCCCGTATCCGTGTTCATCCGTGTGTATCCGCGGCTATCCGTGCTGGTGATCTGCGGCTATCCGCCGCCGAGCAGCCTCGTCAGCTCGTCGTTCGTCCACGGACGCGTGCGGCTCGCGGTGTCCTTCCGGACGGCCGGGATTTCCGCAGGCGCAACCGGTGACGCCGTGTGGCCCCATTCACGCCGGACGTACGTCAGCACGCCCGCGATCTGATCGTCGGTCAGGACGCCGCCGAGCGGCGGCATCAGGCCGACCGGGCCTTCCTTGCCGTTCAGGACGATCCGGATCGGAATGCTCGTGTCCTTCGCGAGCGCGAACGCCGATCCGACGAGCGGCGGCGCGAGGTGCTCGCGGCCTTGTCCATCGGGCTGATGGCACGCCTGGCAGAGATTGCCGTAGACGATCTTGCCGGCGTCGTACCGCGCCTGCTCTGCCGCCGTCAGCGGCGTAGCCTCGACGACGCCAGGCTTGCCCGGCCACACCAGTCGCGGCAGCAGGCTGCCGGCGCGCGTGGACAGATCGCCGTCGCCGGACGCCGCCAATGCGACGAGCGCCGGTTCGCGCAGGAGCTTCAGCGGCGGCCGGTTCCGGCCGCGTCCGCCGCGTCCCGTCGTCGCACCGCCTTCGGCCGGCAACGCGGCGTCGCGGTTGCTGGGAAACGCCGCCGCGCCGCCAGGCCCGCCTCGCGCGCCCGGACACGTCGGGCATGGCGCGTCAGGCGCCGCGCCCCGCCCGCGGCCGCGGCCCGTGGATCCGGGCGCGTCCGCACCGAGGAGCGTCACTTCCGCTCCGCGCAGCAGCGCCGCCCGCTGCCACGCCGGACGGCTGGCCTGTGCCGCGAGGTTGAACAGCGGCTGGACGGACGCGTCCTGCCCGCGCGAGACGATCGTCGCGGCCAGCATCGTGATCGACGCCGATCGTTGTGGCGTGTCGTCCGTCACACGCAGCAGCAGGTCGAGGACGTCCGCTTCGCTGCCGGCGACTCCACTCAGCGCCGCGTCCATCGCGACCGGATCGCCGGCGTTGCGCGTCAGGAACGAGGCGATCACGGCCGGTCTCGCGGGCGCCGGCAATTCGCCGAGCGACGCCCCGACCTGCGCGCGCACCGACCAGTCAGGATCCGACGCCAGCGCGACGACCGCGGACTGCATGCTCGCGTCCCCGGCGCGCAGCCATCGCTCGGCCAGTCGCACGGCGGAGACCCGGACGTCGCGTGACGGATCGCGCAGCGCCGTCAGTGCCGTCGCCGGCTCGAGCGCGTCGAGTCCGTCCAGCGTCCACAGCGCGAGCAGTTTGGTGCGCGGGGGCGCCGTCGCCGCCAACGATCGCAGCGCGGGCACCGCGCTCTGCGCGTTGCGCTGCACGAGCAGCTGCTGCGCGGTGTCGCGCCACCAGCCGTTCGGATGCGACAGCGTCTCGACGAGGCTGGCCTCTGACGCGCGCGTCAACGACGGATTCGGTCCCCGTGTCGTCGTGTCGTGGACGACGCGCCAGATCCGGCCGTGCGCGATCGGCTGCTCCAGCGATCGAGACAGGATCTGATCGCGCAGATACTCCGTGATGAACCCGCGATGCTGGATGATCCCGCGGTACATGTCGACCACGTATAGCGTCCCGTCGGGCGCCGACGAGAGGTTTACCGGCCGGAACCGCTCGTCAGTGGATGCGATGAACTCGCTCCGCTCGTACGCCTTCCTCCCGCGGATCGTCGTCCCGTCGTCGCTGACGACGATGCGGCTCACGAGATTCGCGGCGGGCTCCGCGACGAACACGCTGCCATAGATGTCGGCCGGCAGACGGTCCCCGCGGTACACGGTCGGCGCGCAGGCCGAGGTGAAATGCGCGAGCGTGCCATCGTCGCGAAGGATGCCGCTCTGGTAGCCGCGGTTCACGCCGCGCGTCGGATGCGCCGGCCAGACGGCGTTCAAGTCGTCGGGGGGACGGCCGAGAAACTCGTCGCTGCCGCGCGTCCGCACGAGCGCGGGATTGCGGCTGTAGTAGAACGAGGGCACGAGATCGGCCTGCAGGGCCGATTCGTTCGAATTCCGGAACACGCGTCCCGCATCGTCCTGCGACGCGCCCCACTGCCCGCGCGCCAGCGTCTTCCTGACTTCGAACGTGCCGTTCTTCATGCGCAAGAACGTGTCGACTTCCGAGGTGTGGATCCAGTTGTCGAGCGCCCAGAGCAGCGAGTTCGCGTTGTGCTCGACGTTGCCGTCACGCTTGCCGAACGTGTCGGTGACGAGCGTCTTCCCCTCGGGCTTCAGATCGTGATTCGCGTCACGGAAGAACCAGAGGTTCGGCGGCTCGCCGACCAGCACGCCCGTGTCGAGCACCTTCACGGCTCTCGGCAGCACCAGGCCGTCCGCGAAGACCGTGCGCTTATCCATCCGCCCGTCGCCGTTCGTGTCCTGCAAGACGACGATGCGGCCGTTCGGCTCGTGTTCGTTCGCCGCCTGGATGTCGTTCATGTAGCCCGTCATCTCGACGACCCACAGCCGGCCTTCGCCGTCCCAGTCGATCGCGACCGGATCCTGCACCATCGGTTCGCTCGCGACGAGCTCGACGTGGTAGCCGGCGGGCAGCGTCATCGTCTTCAACTGGTCGCGCGGGGACAGGACGGGCGCGGGCGTCTGAAAGGCCGCCACGGTGGCGACGGCGCCGGCGACGAGACCCAATCCACTGACAGCAGCCGGGCGTGTCGTCATGGTTATGCGTCGCGGCGCGCGTATCGCAGCGCGAACGTCCAGAACGTGGGAAGCCAGATGACGTCGTTCATCACGGTGTTGACGCCGAAGCGCCACGGCAGCGCGCCGCCGAACGCGCAGGTGACGAAGCCGATCGCGCCGGCCATCTTCCCCGCCAGCGCAATCCAGATGAAGGGGGCGAAGCGCGCGGGGTCGCGCGCCAGCAGGTAGTAGCCATAGGCGTACACGGCGACCATCATCCCGATGCTCTGAGCCAGCGGCGCGCTCGCCTCGCTGACATTGGCGGACCACAGGAACCAGCGGGGGTTGACGACGACCGACGTGCCCCACGTGACGTTGTAGACAACGGCGGCCCAGAACCAGGGACGGTACGGTCGGAACTGGTCGGTCACGGCTCCAGATGATATCGTGTGCGGCGCAGATGCGAACACGGCGGGAATTCCTGGCGCTGCTCGCCACGGCAGCGGCCGTCCCGGCGCGCCAGCTTGGCGCCCTGCAGCGGCGCGGTCCGGCGCAGCGTGTCCTGGTACTCGGAGGCGGTCTCGCCGGACTCTGCACCGCGTACGAACTGCAGGCGCTCGGGCACACCGCGATCGTGCTCGAGGCGCAGACGCATCCCGGCGGCCGCGTCCGCACGATCCGCGCGCCGTATGCGCCCGGTCTCTACACCGAGGCGGGCGCCGAGACGATTCCCGGCGTGCACGACATCACGCAGCACTACGCGCGGACGCTCGGCTTGACGCTGGTGCCGATCACCGTACCCGGCGCGCGCGCGTTGATGTTCGTCAAGGGCCAGCGCATCGTGCCGGCCGATACCGCGGCCGTCTGGCCGTACGATCTCACGAGCGACGAGCGCGCGCTGGGACGCGCGGGGCTGTACCGCAAGTATCTCGACGAGGCGACGCAGCAGGCGCGCACGGGGTTTCCACAGGAGACGGTCCGCGCGCTCACGCCGTTCGACGCGTTCACGCCGGGTGCGTGGCTGCGCTCGCGCGGCGCGTCGGCGGCGGCGGCCGAGATGCTCACGCTCGGGTTCGGCGCTGACTTCGGATCGGCCGCGTCGTTCCTCCTGCACGGCCTCAATTCCGGCGGCACGGTCAGCTACCGGATCGAGGGCGGCAACGATCGTCTGCCGATGGAGCTCTCCAGGCGCGTTGACGTCCGGTACGGATCGCCGGTCCTCTCGGTGCGTCAGACCGACACGGGGGTCTCGGTCGTGGTCCAGACGGCAGGCGGATCGAGCACGCTGGAAGCCGACCGCGTGGTCTGCGCGCTGCCCTGCCCCGTCATCGGCAAGATCCTGGACGATGCGCAGGTGTCGGCCGGGAAGGCGCGCGCGATTCGCGAGCAGCACTACTCGCGCACGGTGAAGGTCTTCCTGCAGACGCGCACGCGCTTCTGGCTGAAGGACGGCTGGAGCGGATTCGTGACGACGGATCTGCCGATCGAGCGCCTGACGCCGGATCCCGGCGCCGATCCCGGATCGCGCGGTGCGCTCGCCGCCTATCCGATCGCCGGCTACACCGCGGCGCTCGAGACCATGAGCGAGCCGGAACGCGTGGCCGCCGTACTCGCGCAGGCACAGCAGATCTTTCCGGATCTCGCGACCGCATGCGAAGGCGGCGTCTCACAGTGCTGGGGCCTCGATCCCTGGGAACGCGGATCGTTCGCGCTCCACACGCCCGGCCAGATCGGCTTCCTCGACGTCCTCGCCAAGCAGGAAGGGCGTGTGCATTTCGCCGGCGAACACACGTCGCCGTGGACCGGCTGGATGCAGGGCGCGCTCGAATCCGCGCGCCGCGTGGTTGCCGAAATCAACGCCTAATCTGATCCGAGGGGGCTTCGCCCCCCGGACTCCCCTACACGCGTTCTCGCTCGCTACCGTCCACCCGGACGCAGTCCGCTGGGGACCTTTGCGGGAATCGATCGGTCGAATGGGCCGTTCAGCGTCCCGAGGAACGCGACGATCTCGTCGAGGTCGCTGTCGACGCCGACCTGCCGCAACAGCGGATCGAGCGCGTCGCGGCCGACCGGCGAGCCGAGTACGAGGCGCCCGTCGATCGCGCCTGTGCCGTCGTGCGCGAGCAGCGCCGCCGACCCGCCCACCGACTTGTAGAACTCGACGGCGCCGCGCAGATCGGGGATGAGCCCGCTGTGCATGTAGGGCGCGGTGGACGCGAGGTTGCGCAGGCTGGGCGTGCGGAAGGCGTAGCGGTGTTCTGCGCCAGGATCGTGGACGCCGAGCTTCGCGTTGTCGGACACGCCGAGCACGTGGAGCTTGTAGTCGGAGAGCATCGGCCCGCTGTGGCACAGCGTGCACCCGTGGCTCTCGAAGGCCTCCATGCCCCGCCGTTCGACGTCGCTCATCGCGGATCGATCCCCGCGCATGTACCGGTCGAACGGAGTGTCGGTGACGACGAGCGATCGTTCGTAGGCCGCGATGGCGCGCGCCAGGTTGCGCGCGGTAATCGCGTCTCTGCCGAAGGCGTGCTGAAAGAGCGTCCGGTACTCGCGTACTCGCGAGACGCGTGACACGGCCGCCGCCACGCCGTCGCCGCCGGCGCCCTCGTCCCCTCGCATCTCTTCCAGTGACGCGATTGGAACCAGCGCCTGCGTCTCGAGCCCCTGCACGCGCGAGTCCCAGAACATCGGCGCGTGCGACGGGTCGGCGTGGCCGCGCGAGTCGATGCCGTTGAACGCCACGTTCAGGATCGACTGGCTGTTGCGCTTCACGAGCGCCCCGCCGCCGCCGGGAAACGTGCGCGACGGTCCGGTGCCGCGCCCGCCCGCGCCAATCGGGAGATCGCGGCCGTCTGAATAGCCGAAGGCCGGATGGTGGCAGGTGGCGCACGCGACGTCCTGGCCGCCGGACAGGATCGGATCCCAGAACAGCAGCCGGCCGAGCGCGATCTTCTCGGGCGTCGACGGGTTGTCGGCCGGGGTCTCGATCGTCCGCGGCAGCGCCGCGAACGGAGACGAGGGCGGCGGAACCGGCTGCGCCGCCGTGGTGAGTGCGACGATCAGCGCGCCCCCACCCGCGGCGAGCCAGACCCGGGCCCGATGTGACATGTTCATCTCAGGATAGCCCGATCGCGTTTTCCCATTGTCAGGACCCCGTCAGACGGCGTATAACGTCCGCGCTCCCCACTTCATAAAAGGAATCCGCAGATGAAGAAAGTCGCCATCGGTTGTGCCATTGCGTTCGTCATCATCGCCGCCATCGGCGGCGGCGTCGTCTACTGGGGTTATACGAAGGTGAAGTCGTTCGCGGCGCAGGTCCAGGAACTGGGCCAGGTCGCAGACATCGAGAAGGGCGTGAAGAACACGTCGCCGTTTGCCGCACCCGACGACCACCTGCTGACCGCGGCGCAGGTCGAGCGCCTCGTGCAGGTGCAGACGAAAGTACGTGCGCGTCTCGGTACGGGCGCCGACGCGATGGAGCGCAACTACAAGTCGCTCTTCGACAAGAAAGACGCGAACGTCACGGATCTCCCGGCGCTGCTGTCGGCCTACAAGGACCTCGCACACCTGCTCATCGACGCCAAGAAGGCGCAGGTCGAGGCGCTGAACGAGATCGGCATGTCGCTCGGCGAGTACCGCTGGATTCGCAGTGAGACGTACCGCGCCCTGGGTGTGCCCTTCGTCGACATGGACTTCGGCCAGATCGCCGAGCGCGCGAGGAACGGTCAAACGGCCGGTACCATCTCGCTGAACGGTCCGGTCAACGGCACCGGGCCCGAAGCGAATACGAAGCTCGTCGAGAAACACCGCAAGACGCTCGAAGACAACATGGCCCTGGCGTCGTTCGGGCTGTAACCCTCCCGCAGCGGCTCGATCGCGACGTTACTTTTTCGCGATGCTCGCATCGAGCCGCTTCGTCACCTCCGCCGACACATCGATCCGCGGGTCGACGAACGGCGCCGCCGTTTCCGCCATGCTGAAGATCGCGTCGAGGTGCCGTTCGGCGGCGATCTCCTTCAGAATCGGCGTGATCCGTTTCTGCAGGTCGGCGAATCCGTCCTGCTCGATCTCCTTGAGCTGCGCCTCGGCGTCCTCGGACCCGAACTGAATGTCGCGTTTCATCTTCTCGATGTTCTTGGCGAGCTGCGCGCGCGCGCTGTCGTTCAGGACGACGGTACCGCCGGCCAGTTGCGCCTGCATGCCGTCCAACTGCTTCTGCTTTTCGTTCAGCTCGAACAGCTTGCCGTCACGGAACGTCTTCAGCCGCGCGATCAGCGCCTTCCCCGGTACCGAATTCGACGCGATCGCGCTCAAATCGACGAACGCGATCCGCGACTCGGCCGGAAACAGTGATGGCGGCGGCGCAGGGGTTTGCGCGACCGTTTGCGCGGCGGCGCCGGACGGCACGAGCGTGATGACGAAGACTCCGAGCGACAGCAGCCGGCAGACGTTCATCAGGCGGAACGGCATAGATCCCTCCGTCCGCCTTAGACGACGGCGATCGGCGTCTGGCTTGGAATGCCTGCGCTACTGCACCCTGACGTTGGTCGCCATGCGCACGTTGTTGAAGCTGCTGGTGACCGTGCTCCACGCAAACGCCGCGATTGTGTATGTCCCAGGCGCAACCGTCGCCGACGCCGCCAGCGACATCTCAGCGGCTCGTACTTGTGTACCGCTCAGCGTCCCAGGCGGACTCCGACGAGCCCGCTGACGCGGACGTGCGTCTCCCAGCCGGCACGCGCTTCTGCGCCGAGGATCAGCCGATCCCCCACGAGCGCGCGGACGCCGCCGCCCGCCGTGAACGCCCCCTCGTTGTGCGAGAAGGTCTGGTTGTCGGGAAATGCCTCGCTCGTCCTGAACAGGCCGGCGCCGACGACCACGAATGGCGTAACGCGGGACGCCGTGCTGCTCGGGCCGAGATCGACGGTGACGTTGCCGGTGATCATCAGGTGACTGTGATGCTCGCCACTGATGTAGGAAATCTCGGGGCCGACGCTGATGCGAGGAGAGACGTAGAACCGTCCCGCGCCGCCCCCGAATCCTTCCGAGACCGCGCCATCGTCTGCGAAGATCAGCGTGCCTGCCGAGAATTCGGCGGCGCCGCTGCCGAAACTCGGGCGTTCCTGCGCTGAGGCGGCCCGTGCCTGTGTCCCGACGATCAGCGCGAGCGCCGTGAGGGCCCACGCGACAGGTCCCTTGTTCATTGATGCCTCTCGTCCCCCAAAGGCGTCAATGGCCGCCCGGGCGGCTCAGCTTCGATTTTACTTTCGCCCCCTGTCGATCTGCGCGATGCTCGTTCGATCAGGAGATGAACAGGAGGTCGAATGGCTAAGGCAAAGAGCGCAATTCCTCAGGGGCTTCATTCCATCACCCCTCATCTGATCCTCGACGACGCCGCGAAGACGCTCGACTGGTACAAGAAAGCGTTTGGCGCCGAGGAGCTCGGCCGCTCGGCGGGGCCCGACGGCAAGATCATGCACGCCGAACTGAAGATCGGGAACTCGGTGTTCTACGCGAACGATCCGATGGGCGGCGGCAAGGGACCGAAGGCTCTCGGCGGATCGCCGATCGGCTTGTGGATCTACACCGATGACGCCGACGCGCTGTACAACCGCGCCGTCGCGGCGGGCGCGCAGGTCGCACCGGGTCCGATGGGCCAGATGCAGGATCAGTTCTGGGGCGACCGGTGCGGCACGGTGATCGATCCGGCCGGCTACAACTGGACGATCGCGACGCGCAAGGAAGACTTCACGCCGGACGAGATGAAGAAGCGGGCCGACGAGTTCTTCAAGAGCTTTGCCGCGTCCGGCGCGAAGGGCTGATCGTTAGAACGTGACTCGGGCCGCGAGCCGCTGGGCTCGCGGCTCGGCACTCTCAAAGAGGCGGCTTTGCTTCGTTCGGCATTCTGTCAATGGCGAATGACGAATGCCGAATGCCGAAGCGGATCCCGAATCTCTGTTCCGGGATCCGGGATTCATTTCGGCATTCGCCATTCGACATTCGTCATTGACCGGCGGCCTCAAGCGATCAAGCGGCGGTCCCGATCTGGTCTTTCAGAGGTCCGTGGCGATTTTTTGTGGTGGAAAGCGGGCGGCTGATCAGCGCCCACAAGTATTATCGCGCACGGCTCCCTCACCTTCAAGACTGTTTCTTCCGCAAACAGGCGCGTATCATCGGCGGTCTCATGGCAGAGCCCCATCAGCTCGTCAGGCGCCTGCTGGATACCCCCGACATCGAACGCGTCGTCCCTCGTCTTCCACCGGACGTGCTGCACCGGCTCATCGACCAGTGCGGCCTCGAGGCGTGCGGCGACATCGTGGCGCTCGCCACGCCGGGGCAGCTCGGGCGTCTTCTCGATCTCGATCTCTGGCGCGCCGCCTCTCCGGGCGCCGACCAGACGCTCGATGCCGCGCGGTTCGGACGGTGGCTCGAGGTGCTGCTCCAGTCGGGCGCGGATGTCGCGGCCGACAGATTGACTGCGATGGACGTCGAGCTCGTCGTCGACGGCCTCGCGGCGCACGTGAGGGTGTTCGACGGCGCGTCCGTCGCGTCCTACGTCATGCTCGACGGCACCGAGGTATCCGGCTGGGCGCCCGCGCGCGGCCAGGTCTGCGAGATCGGCGGTCTCGTGATCGAGGGGCGGCCCTCATCGGCCTGGGACGCGATCGTCGAGGTCCTCGTGCAGCTGCACGAGGATGCGCCGTTCTTCTTCTCGCGCGTGATGCGCGGCTGCATCGCACTCTCGAGCGGCGAAAGCGAGCTGGACGTGTCGCACGAACTGCTGGAGGAACGCGACCAGCACGCGTTCGACCTCGCCGTCGAGCGTGAAGGGCGCCGCGATCGCCTCGGTTACGTCACGCCGGCAGACGCGCGCGCGTTTCTGCACACGTCGATTCATTTCGCGCTCGACGGCGGGCAGCCGCCGCGCAACGCCGTCGCGGCGGCGAGCCTGCGCGCGTTGGAATCACACCTTCGCGAAGGCGACGGCGTGCAGGCCCCGAGTGCGGAAGACGTGTCGCCCGTGGATCCCAGCGGGGTGACGGCCGTCGTCGAGATCCTCCGCGAAGAAGGTGTGCTGGCCCCGCCGCGCGCGCTGCTCACGGCGGGCACTGCGGACGGCGATGGGCGTCTGGCGCTCGTGCGCGACTTCGCCGACACGCATCTCGCGTCGGCGGAGGAACTCGC
>Ga0066903_100000963_pt1 | contig 19911 bp, 17 predicted proteins | sample PanSoiMetaGPlot1_FD_67491 | JGI IMG/M metagenome (GOLD analysis project Ga0066903, IMG submission 67491) | Tropical forest soil microbial communities from Panama analyzed to predict greenhouse gas emissions - Panama Soil - Plot 1 (version 2) | ecosystem: Environmental > Terrestrial > Soil >... | reverse complement strand
GGGTTGACAATGACAGGCTTCACCGCGGCGGGCGCAGCCGCTGGATCTGCAGGTGCGCGAGGAACGGCACCAGCGGGTGGGCGCCCATCTTCACGATCGCCGGCATGTCGAGGTTGATCAGCGCATCGCGCTGGTCGGGCGGGAGCTTGAACTGGTCGGCATAGGCGGGCGCGTCGGCAACATACTGGGCGCGCTTGTCGGCGTCGTGGGCGAGGCCGTGCAACGCCGAGGTGAGCTCGACCAGTTCCGGCTTGATCGAAGGATAGTGCGCGCTGTGGTCGCCGGGGCGCGACTCGATCCAGGCGAGCGAGGCATAATTGTGGTGCCAGCTCGGATCCATCGACACGACGTCGGGTTTGCGCTCGCCAAGTGCGCCGGCCGCGCAGGCCCAGCAGCGCAGCTCGATATTGCCGGTCTCGTCGAGCTCGCTCTCGTCGAACCCGATCAGCGACTTGAGCTTGCCGGCGGCGAGTTGCTCGAGCGTGCGCGTGTCCCAGGCAAGCTCCGGGTTGGAATAGCGGTCGGTGCCGGGGAAGTGCGACATGCCGCCGCTCGCCAGGATCACGGTCTTGAGGCCGATGGCGGTGACGGTGCGCGCGATCGCCTGGCCGAAGGCATAGCAGCGCTCCATCGTGGGCTGCGGCGGCAGGTAGGCGTTGACGTAGATCGGCAGCACCGGCCCGGTGTGGCCGAGATGGGTGAGGGGAATGCCGATCGCGTAGTCGATCTTGGCGGTCGAGGTGAAGGCGGGGTCGAAATTCTGCCGGTAGAGCTGGCGCACCAGCTCGAAGCCGATCTCGCTCGGGATCTGCCAGTGGAATTTGCGGCCGGCGAACTCGCCGGTCGCTTCGCCGCCGACATGGACGGTGAACGGCGGCGCCGCGTTGTGGAAGAACTGTTCGGCATGATCGTTGGAGAAGATGATCCAGAGGTCGGGCTCGAGCTCCCGCAGCCGCTTGCCGATGTCTGCCGCAACCGCCCGCACGTGCTCGACATTCGCCTTATCCTCGGTGTCGGGCATGGTGAAGAACTGCGGTGCATGGGGCAGCATCGCGCCGCCGATCACGGTCGACATCATGGCGCCTCTCCTTGTCGGGTGAAATTATCGCTCCAGGAGCGAGACAACAAGCATGCCGGACAACAAGCTTTAGGGCGCTGTCCGGCGCTCTACCCCGGCAAGATACTCGGCCACGTCCTTGCAGTTCGGGTTGTTCGTGACCTCGACCGAGACCTCGGCCCAGCCCGCCGGCGTGTTGTCGTGCTCGGGGTCGCGCGCGCTCACGTCCGCGCCGGCCGCTACCAGGAGCTTGACCATGCGCAGGTCCCCATTCCAGGCGGCCGAGTGCAGGGCGGTGCCGCCCGATCCCCAATCCGAGCGCGCGTTCACGTTGGCGCCTTTCGTCAGCAGCCACTCGACCAGCTCGTGATGGCCGAAGTCGACCGCCGCCATCATCACGGCATCGGACTTGGCGATGGCGGGCTTGGCGCCGATCAAAGCCGCCAGCGTGTCCCTGTCGCCGATGCGGGCATACTCCTGGGGTCTGACCTCGATGCCGCGCGCCAGCATGTGCTGGACTAGCGGGTGGCCGCGCGGGCCGAGCCGGCTCATGACTTCGATCGGGGCCGCGCCCCATCGATCCTTGCGGTCGCGCGAAACGCCGAGCTCAAGGAGGCGGTCGATCGCGAACGGTGTGCGCGCAAACGCGAGGATCGAGCCGTCGTTGGGGTCGACCGCCGGCAATGCCGTGTCGTCAGGGCGGAGCAGCCGCTCGACCAGCGCGTCGTCGCCGAGCATCAGCGCCTCGATCAGGCCGATGGTGGCGCCGCGCTCGATCAACACGCGGCGCATGTCGGGCTGATTCCAATGGACGGTCAGCATCAGTGGCGACCAGTGATCGTATGGCTCGTTGCTCCCGTTGACGTCGGCGCCGGCGGCAAGCAACAGGTCGAACATGTCGCGCCGCTTCGTCTCGATCGAAACGTGCAGCGCCTGCGGACGTCCGCCCCAGTAGGGATGCGGACCGACTGCGTTGACGAGGTGCGGCGCGGCGGCGAGCGTCGCGCGCACTTTGTCGATCTCGCCAGCGCCCACCGCGCGGAGGAATGCTCCCACGCTCTCGTCACTGATCGTCGATGCGTCGATCGCGGTGGCGGCCTGCAGACGGTCGACTTCGGCCTTGAGCGCGCGCCAGCTGCGAAAGCCGTATTCGCGTGCAAGCGCGAGCTGAGCGTCGGCAAGCTTGGCTTCGGGGTTCTCGGCCCGGATGTCGCGCAGGCGTTGCTTCGCGGTTTTCCGCAGCCAGTCGAGACTGGGACGCGCGGGGAGCGCTTGGGCCATGGGACACCTTCCTTCGAATACGCCCGGTGTCCGCGTCGACGGGCCGAAAGAAGGCAGTGATAATGCAAGTATTCAGGCGGGTTCAACCCTGCTCGCGGACCGACGGTCGCCTGTTCGACCACTGTCTCAACCCTACGGTCGGCGCTTCGTTCCGTCAACGATCGCGGATCCGCTGGAACCGGTCGGCTTCACAGCGATGACATAAGGCACTACGCTTGCGGCCATCCGGCGCGAGCCGGTCCTGCCACGTCTGCGCACAGCCCACACGCCACGCCACAAGGAGGGGCCAATGGTCGAGGTGCCCATCACGATCGCATGCGGCAATTATGACCGCACGGCCGCGATCCGCGACGGACGCGTCAAGGTCGACGGCTGCGCGGTCACTTATCTACCGCTCTATCCGGAGGAGATTTTCCACCGCGCGTTCAAGTTCCAGGAGTTCGACGTCTCGGAAATCTCGTTCTCAAGCTATCTGCGAACGGTCGCGGCCGGCACCTCGGCCTATATCGGCATTCCCGCGTTCGTGTCGCGCATCTTCCGCCATTCCGGCATCTATATCCGCACCGACGCCGGCATCCGCGAGCCGGCCGACCTGCGCGGCAAGCGCGTCGGCCTGCCGGAATATCAGATCACCGCCGTGGTCTGGATGCGCGGCATGATGCAGCACGAATACGGCGTCAAGCCGAACGAGATCCATTGGCGCAACGGCGGCCAGGAGCAGCCCGGCCGCGGCGAGCGCACGCCGCTCAAGGAGATCCCGGGCCTCGACCTCAAGCCGCTCGAACCGGAGCAGACCCTGGTCGACATGCTGCGCAAGGGCGAGCTCGACGCGCTGTTCACGGCGCGGGCGCCGTCGTCCTTCCTCAACGGCGAGCCGCACATTGCGCGGCTGTTTCCCAATACGCGCACGGCCGAGCAGGCCTACTACAAGAAGACCGGGCTGTTTCCGATCATGCATCTTGTCGGCATCAGGAAGACTCTGGTCGAGCAGTACCCGTGGCTCGCGACCAGCGTCTACAAAGCGTTCCTCGAAGCCAAGGCGCTGGCGCTGATCGATCTCTGCGACGTCAACGCGCTGATGGTGACGCTGCCCTGGCTCGAGGCCGAGACCAAGGAGACGATCGGCGTGATGGGGGCCGACTTCTGGAAATACGGCGTGCACGAGAACATGCTCGAGATCGAGGCGCTCACGCAGTATTCCTACGAACAGGGCCTGATCGACCGCAAGCCCGCGGTCGAGGAACTGTTCGCGCGCCCGACTTTCGAGATGTCAAAGGTGTGACGGCGGCAAGCGCCGGCGTCGCGGCCTGAAGTCCGGGAATTCAAGCCTTGACGGCGTGGCTCCCCTGCCTTGACGGCCTCAAGGCGCGGCGCGAGACTTTGATAGAGCCGCGCCGAGCACCATCCGGCGCAGGTCTCGAGAAGGTCCTGGGAGGAAAGCCATGCCAAAGCGCCGCAACGATCCGCCTGCCGTCGGTCGCCGCAATTTCCTCAAAGGCGCGGGCCTCGTTGGCGCCGCTGCGCTCGCTCCCGCCGCCGCAAAGGCGCAGGCGGTCACGCCCAGGGCGAACCTGAAGGCGGCGGTGCCGGGGCCGGCGCAGTACGCCGCCGACTACCATCCGCCGACCAAGGAAACGGTGACGCAAGCCTCGAGCGGCGGCGACTTCATGGTCGACGTTCTCAAGACCCTCGACATCGACTATCTGGCGATGAACTGCGCGTCGAGCTTCCGCGGCCTGCACGAGGCGGTGATCAATCACGGCAGGAACGTCAAGCCCGAGATCCTGACCTGTCCGCACGAGGAGATCGCGGTCCACATGGGCCAGGGCTACGCCAAGATGGAAGGCAAGCCGCTCGCGATGATCTGCCACGGCGTGGTCGGCCTGCAGCACGCGACCATGGCGATGTACAATGCCTGGTGCGACCGAGTGCCGGTCATCGTCTTTGGCGGCAACATCATCGAGGCCGACAAGCGTGCCCCCGGCGCCGAATGGGTGCATTCGGCGATCGATCCCGGCGCGGTCGTGCGTGATTTCGTCAAATGGGACGACCAGCCGACATCGCTGCAGCACTTCGCCGAGTCGATGGTGCGCGCCTACAAGGTCGCGGTGACGCCCCCGATGGGACCGGTATTCATCTCGCTCGACGCCGAACTGCAGGAGAATCCGATCCGCGATGCCGAGACGCTGCGTATCCCGAAGCTCGCCAAGGTGGTCCCGCCGCAGGGCGACTCGGGCTCAATCGCGGAGCTCGCCAAGATACTGGTGGCGGCTGAGAACCCCGTGATCCTTTGCGACCGGCTCGCGCGCACGCCAGCCTGCATGCCGCTGCTCGTCGAGCTTGCCGAGACGCTGCAATGTGCCGTCGTCGATAACGCCGGGCGCATGAACTTTCCGTCGCGCCATCCGCTCAATCAGAGCTTCCGCCGCGCCGTCATCGGCCAGGCCGACGTCATCCTGGCGATCGAGATCAACGAGCTGTGGGGCTCGCTCAATTCGTTCAACGATCGCATCGTGCGCACCAACCGGCCCATCACCAAGAAAGAAGCGAGGATCGTCACGCTCGGCACCCGTGACCTCTACCTGAAATCGAACTACCAGGATTTCGGGCGCTTCCAGGACGTCGATCTGGCGATCGCCGGCGACGGCGAGGCATCGCTGCCGGCGCTGATCGAGGCGGTCAAGCGCCTCGTCGACACGGGCCGCAAATCGGCCTACGAGGCGCGCGGGAAGCGCTATGCCGCCGCCCGGCTCGCCATGGTGGAGCAGGCGAAGGCGGACGCGACCCTCGGCTGGGATGCAAGCCCGATCGCGACCGGCCGCCTGTGTGCTGAGGTATGGGCGCAGATCAAGGACGAGGACTGGTCGCTGGTCGGCAACGGTATCCGTATCACCTGGCCGCACCGGCTGTGGAATTTCGATAAGCCCTATCGCTGGAACGGTGGCTCCGGCGGCGCCGGCGTCGGCTACAACGCGCCGGCCTCGCTCGGCGCCGCCCTCGCGAACAAGCGGCATGGCCGGCTCACGCTGAACTTCAACGGCGACGGCGACCTCATGTTCGTGCCCGGCACGCTGTGGACGGCGGCCCACCACCGCATACCGATGCTCTACATCGTGCACAACAACCGCGCCTATCATCAGGAAGTCATGTACTTGCAGGCGATGGCCAACCGGCGCGGTCGCGGCATCTCGGACGTCACAATCGGCACCACGATCACCGACCCGAACGTCGACTACGCCACAGTGGCGCGCGGCTTCGGCGTGTACGGGGAGGGGCCGATCACCGACCCGAAGGATCTTGCGCCCGCGCTCAAGCGCGCCATCGCCGTGGTCAAGCGCGGCGAGCCGGCGCTCATCGACGTCGTCACCGATCCGCGTTGAGGAGGCGGGCATGATCCGTATTGCGTTGCCGACCGCGCTGGTCCTGACGATCGGCGCATTTGCGATGACGGCGCGCGCGCAGGACGCGCCGCCGCCCGGCGATGCCGCGGCGGGACGCGGCCTCTATCTCAAGACCGGCTGCTTCTATTGCCACGGCCGGGCCGGGCAGGGCGGCGCCTACAATCGCGAGGCGCCCGCGCTTGCCAAGACCGCCATGCCGTTCGTCGGATTCAAATTCCAGTTGCGGTCGCCGGGCGGCGACATGCCGGCCTATGTGGAGGCGGTGATGAGCGACAAGGACGTCGCCGACATCTACGCGTTCCTCCAGTCGCTGCCGGCACGGCGCGACGCCAAGGACATCGCCATCCTCAACGACTGAGAAGCGCCGCCCTGGCCGTCGTTCGCGAGTAGATAAGATCAATCTGAACGAAAGCGCATGGTCCCGACCTAACCACACGTCCCGTGCGTCAGATGGAGTCGGACACGATGAAGCGCATCGGCTTGGGACTTGGTGTTTGGCTGGTGCTCGCGACGGGGAACCCGCTGCTGGCGCAGCCCGGGGGCGCTGCGGGCGGTGCCGCGGACGAAATCTGCACCGGGCGAGGGGAGATCCAAGCGATCACGGTCACGCCCTTGTTGCCCTATACCATCGGCAATGCGGTCGGCGGTTTGATCACCATCCCAGCCAACTTCAGAACTGAGCGTTCCGGCATTCTCCAGTCGGTGCGCCTCAACATTAAGTCGTTGCAAACGGCAGCATTCGACATCTACCAGTTCCAGACACGTCCGGCTGCGCCGTTCCTCGATAAGACGACGCCGACACTCCTCGGCAACGATATCTTTCTGGTGCGGCCGCCAATTCAACTTACCAATGCCTATTCCGACTTCGGCGCCATGACGGTCTATGGAACGGATGCCATCACGGGAGCAAGGAAGGTTCGCAACACGCCGGATTATTTCCTGATCATCACCAAGGGAACGCCAATCTTCGCGACTCCTTTCGACGTGCAACTTTGCGTGACCTATCTCTTGAATGACTGAGCAATGTCCGAGCGGTGCGCGCGAACCTGAAGGGAACCTGTGGCGCGGAATCTGTTGAGCCATACGCGTTGTTGCGCGGCGGCAGCGGCGGATTGGAAGCGTCGTAAACTGCTGTAGTCACCGCACCCGGGGCTGGGCTAAACTTGCCGCCGGTCGGCGGGGTCGTTGCCGATGCGCACGCCGCGAGCCCCGTGCCAAGGACCAAGATTCGCCCGCAGGGCGACCGGGAGGATTCTCAATGGCAAGGCTCAACATCAACGGCAAGACCCAGGACGTGCAGGTGGAGCCCGATACGCCGCTTCTGTGGGTGATCCGCGAGCACGTCGGTCTTACCGGCACCAAGTACGGCTGTGGAGTGGCGCAATGCGGCGCATGCTCCGTGCACATCAACGGCGAGGTCATGCGCTCGTGCTCGATCCGCGTTGGCGATATCAAGGTCGGCGACAAAATCGTGACCATCGAGGGCCTCTCCCCGAACTCCTCGCACCCGGTGCAGAAAGCGTGGCTGGCGCTCGACGTCCCGCAGTGCGGCTATTGCCAGTCCGGCCAGATCATGGCTGCGGCGGCGCTGCTCAAGAAGAAGCCGAAGCCGACCGACGCCGACATTGACGCGGCGATGACCAACATCTGTCGCTGCGGCACCTACCAGCGTATCCGCGCGGCCGTGCACCTCGCGGCCGGCAACGGCAACCCGGCCCGCACCTGAGGAGGTCAGCCATGACAAAGATGATCAGCCGCAAGGCCGGAAGGCTTTCGCGCCGCACGTTCGTCGTCGGAACGGCCGCCGCCGGCGGTGGGCTGGCGCTTGGCTTTCACGTGCCGTTCGGCCTCGACCAGGCTGCGGCGCAGAACGGCGGAGCCGAACTCAACGCCTGGGCCGTGATCAGGCCCGACGATACGGTCGTGATCCGGATCGCGCGCTCGGAGATGGGGCAGGGGACGCTGACCGGCCTCGCCCAGCTCGTCGCCGAGGAGCTCGAATGCGACTGGAAGAAAGTATCGGTTGAACGCATCACGCCCGGCCAGAACCTCGCTCGCAAGCGGGTGTGGGGCGACATGTCGACCGGCGGCAGCCGCGGCATCCGCAGCTCGGAGGGCTATGTGCGCCGCGCCGGCGCCGCTGCCCGCACGATGCTGTTGCAGGCCGCCGCCAATCAGTGGAAGGTGCCGGTCGCCGAGCTCACCGTCGCCGATGGAGTCATCACCCACCCCGGCTCGCGGCGCACGATAAGCTACGGCAAGGTCGCCGCAGCGGCTGCCCAACTTGCGGCGCCGGACGAGAAGGCGATCACACTCAAAGACCCGAAGAACTGGAAGATCGCTGGCAAGCCGATGAAGCGGCTTGACACCGCCGACAAGCTCAACGGCAGCAAGGTCTATGCCATCGACGTGAAGCTGCCGGGGATGCTGTGTGCCGCGATCAAGGACTGCCCGGTTTATGGCGGCAAGCTCAAGAGCTACGACGAGTCTAAGATCGCCGGCCGGCCTGGCGTGAAGAAGGTCGTGCGAGTGAAGGACACCGCCGTCGCGGTCGTGGCCGACACGTGGTGGCGGGCGAAGTCGGCGCTCGAAGCGCTGCCGATCGAATGGGACGAGGGTGAGAGCGCATCGGTCTCGAGCGCAACCATCGCAGCGCACCTCAAGGAGGGGCTCGAGGCGAGCGTCACCAACGGCGACCGCAAGAACGGCGATGCCGTGGCTACGATCGCCGGCGCCGCCAAGAAGGTCGAGGCGGTCTACAGCACCCCGTTCCTCGCGCACGCCTGCATGGAGCCGATGAACGCGACGGTGCGGATCTCGGCGGACAAGGCCGAGGTGTGGGTGCCGAGCCAGAACTACGAGGCCTCGCTCGCTTCGCTCTCGGAAACGTCCGGCGTTCCGCTCGCCAACTGCGAGGCCCACCGCGTGGACCTCGGTGGCGGCTTCGGCCGGCGTGGCGGCACCCAGGACTACGTCCAGCAGGCCGCCATCATCGGCAAGGAGTTTCCCGGGGTTCCGGTCAAGATGATCTGGAGCCGCGAGGAAGACATGGCGCACGACTTCTACCGGCCGATCTCGCAATGCGCGATGTCGGCGGGCCTTGACGAGCAGGGCAACCTGATCGGCCTGCACGTGCGCTCATCCGGCCAGTCGATCAATGCCTGGCTCAATCCGACCGCGATCCGCGGCGGCAAGGACACGCGCCAGCTTCAAGGCTGGTATGAGGAGCCGGGCGACGCGCAGCTCGGCTACACGGTGCCGAACCTCCTGATCGAGTACGTGATGCGCAATACGCACGTGCCGGTCGGGCCCTGGCGCGGCGTCAACACCAACCAGAACGCCTACTATATGGAGGCCTTCATCGAGGAATGCGCGCGGGCGGCCGGCAAGGACTCGGTCGAATTCCGCCGTGCCCTCCTGAAGAACCATCCCAAGCACCTCGCCGTGCTCAACGCGGTGGCGGAGAAGGGCGACTGGGGCAAGCCGCTGCCGCAGGGCGTCCACCGCGGCATCGCCCAGTTCATGGGCTACGGCAGCTACGTGGCGGCGACCGCCGAGGTCTCGGTGAGTCCGCAGGGCAAGCTCAAGATCCACCGCATGGTGTTGGGCATCGACTGCGGCCATACGGTGAACCCGGACCAGATCGCCGCCCAGATCGAAGGCTCGGTGGCCTATGGCCTCTCCGCCGCGCTCTACGGCGAGTGCCCGGTCGATAAAGGCCGCATGACCAGCATCAACTTCGATACCTACCAGGTCCTGCGCATCGACGAGATGCCGAAGGTCGAGACTGTGCTAGTGCCGAGCTATGACTTCTGGGGCGGGGTCGGCGAGCCGACCATCTGCGTGGTCACGCCGGCGGTGATGAACGCGATCTTCGCGGCGACCGGCAAGCCGGTGCGCAGTCTGCCGCTCAAGCACGTGAAGCTCGTGTAGGACAAGACGAGCTTCTGGCTCTGATCAGCGGGCGCCCGGGAGCAATTCCGGGCGCCCGCCGCGTCTGCTCGCCAGGATCAACTGGCGCTCATCGCTAACGGGCGCGCGAAGTAGGCGCGCCTGCGCCTCCAACAGGTTCGGTCGCTTAAGCTTTCCGATATACTCGGATCGCCTGACCTTCGGACCCAAGAATGTACCGCGCGACCATCGGAGCCCGCCGCTACGCGTTCCGCGATCTCAGGACGCTCATGGCCAAAGCCTCGCCGCTGCGCAGCGGCGACGAGCTCGCCGGCCTTGCAGCGGAGAGCGGGGAGGAGCGCGTCGCCGCCCAATATGCGCTCGCCGACCTGCCGCTTGCGACGTTCCTAGAGGAGCACGTCGTCCCCTACGAGACCGACGAGGTGACGCGTCTCATCATCGACAGCCACGACCGGTCGGCGTTCGCGCCGGTCGCGCGTCTCACCGTCGGCGGACTGCGCGACTGGCTCCTCTCCGACGAAGCGACCGCGCCCGGGATCGCCGCACTGGCGGCAGGGTTCACGCCCGAGATGGCGGCGGCCGTGAGCAAGATCAGCCGCTTGCAGGACCTGATGCTGATGGCCGCGAAATGTTCGGTCGTGACCGCGTTCCGCAATACCATCGGTCTGCCTGGCCGGCTCTCGGTGCGGCTGCAGCCCAACCATCCGACCGATGACGTACGCGGCATCGCCGCGAGCATCCTCGACGGCCTCCTGCTCGGCGCGGGCGACGCGGTCATCGGCATCAATCCGGCAACCGACAGCCCCGACCGTGCGCATGCGCTGTTGTCGATGCTCGAGGAGATCAGGGTGAAGCTCGACATTCCGACCCAGGGCTGCGTGCTCGCGCACGTCACCACCACGCTCGAACTGATGCGCAGGGGCTCGCCGGTCGACCTGGTGTTCCAGTCGATCGCGGGCACGCAGGCGGCCAACAAGAGCTTCGGGATCGACCTTGCGCTGCTCGCCGAGGCGCGCGACGCGGCGCTGTCGCTGCGGCGCGGCACGCTCGGCGACAACGTGATGTATTTCGAGACCGGGCAGGGCTCGGCGCTCTCGGCCAATGCCCACCATGGCGTCGACCAGCAGACGCTCGAGGCGCGCGCCTACGCGATCGCCCGGCGTTTCAAGCCGCTCCTGGTCAACACCGTCGTCGGATTCATCGGCCCGGAATATCTCTACGACGGCAAGCAGATCACCCGCGCCGGGCTCGAGGATCATTTCTGCGGCAAGCTCCTGGGCGTGCCGATGGGCGTCGACGTCTGCTATACCAACCACGCCGAAGCCGATCAGGACGACATGGACGGGCTGTTGACGCTCCTGGTCGCGGCCGGCGTCAACTTCGTGATGGGGGTGCCGGGGGCCGACGACGTCATGCTCGGCTATCAGAGCACCTCGTTCCACGACGCGCTTGCCATGCGGGATCTCCTGCACCGTCGGCCGGCCCCGGAATTCGAGGCCTGGCTCGCCCGCCAGGGCTTGATGGACCCGGCGGACCGCATTCGCCCGCGCCGCATCCCGACCCAGCTTCGCGCGCTGTTGGTAGGTTGACCGCATGAGCAAAACGCCATCCAGGCGTCGCGCGCCGCACCGGCCGCCACGAAAGTCGGACGATCCGTGGGTCGACCTGCGCCGGCTCACCGCGGCGCGCATTGGGCTCAAACGCGCCGGTGCTTCGCTCGCGACCGGTCCGCTCCTCGAATTCCAGCTCGCGCATGCCCGCGCGCGCGACGCGGTGCACGCGCCGCTCGACGCACCGGGCCTGATCGCCGACCTCGGCGGGCTCGGCGTGCCGGTCCTCGACATCGCGAGTGCGGCCGCGGACCGGCAGCACTATCTGATGCGTCCCGACCTCGGCCGTCGCCTCGCCGCGGGGGCGGAAGCTGTGCTCGCCCCGCATGCCGGCGGCCACGATCTCGTGTTCGTCGTCAGCGATGGCCTCTCGGCGCGCGCCGTGCAGGCGCATGCCCGCCCGGTTCTTGCCGGGGTTCTGCCGGAGCTGCGTGCCGAGGGGTGGCGCATCGCGCCGCTCATTGTCGTTCGTCATGGGCGCGTGGCGATCGGCGACGCGATTGGCATGGCGCTCGGCGCCAGCTGCGCCGCGATCCTGATTGGTGAGCGCCCGGGTCTCACCGCGCCCGACAGCATGGGCGCGTACCTGACATGGCAGCCGCACCGGCAGACGACGGACGCCGATCGCAACTGCATCTCCAACATCCGACCCGAAGGCATCGGCTATGCCGATGCCGCCTTCAAGCTCGCGCATCTGCTGCGCGCCATGCGCGCCCGCCGCTTGTCGGGCGTCGCGCTCAAGGATGATTCGGACCGGTTGTTGATCGAGCGCCGGTCCCGGCGGAAATCAGATCCGCGGTGATCGAAGTATCGGCGCCGTAAATTTTCAACCTGATTCGGCTCACTTCGACACTTCCCTTTAGGAAATAATCGAAACTTATGAGCGCGAGGCGATGGACCGTACGGGTCACCGAAGATTTGGATACCGTACCGCTGTCTTGCGGCGTCCCGAACAGAAGCACTTCCACCGCCGCTGGCGCAGCCTATATTTTCAAGGCCGGTTGCTCGTTGCGACTGGTGTGCGGGGCGACGTTGAAGTCTCGAGGCTAGCGCGCCAACGGCGCCGTCGATGTGATGGCACGCTGACGACGATATCCGCCGGGGCGCGGCTGCAGCGCCGACCGGCGGATCTCAGGGAGGATGTCCATGGGCTACGTGAGCTCGATCTTTGCCGTTGCACTCGGGGCCGCGCTGTTTGCGACGCCATGCGCCGCCCAGGTGATCGATTCCGGGAAATATCCGAACTTCAAGGGCCAGTGGGTCCGCGGTCCCGGCAACCCCAATAATTGGCGTCAGCTTGCCGGCCCGGCTCCGCTCACGCCCGAATATCAGAAGATCTTCGAGGAAATCCAGGCCGACCTGAAGGCCGGCGGGGCCGGCAATTGGCCGTCGACCTTCTGCATTCCGGCCGGCATGCCGGCGATGATGAGCCTCTATGATCCGATGGAGATGATCGTCACGCCCGAGACCACCTACATCCTGATCAGCCACAACGACGATTCCTATCGGCGCATCTATACCGACGGCCGCGATTGGCCGACCGATCCCGACCTGACGTTTGCTGGCTACTCGATCGGCAAGTGGATCGACGAGGACGGCGACGGCAAGTACGACGTGCTCGAGGTCGAGACCCGTTTCCTCAAGGGCCCGCGCGGTTACGACACCTCCGGTCTGCCGTTTCATCGCGACAACAAGACTGTGATCAAGGAGCGGATCTATCTCGACAAGAAGGACCCCAACGTCCTCTACAACGAGATCACCGTCATCGATAATGCGATGACGCGGCCGTACTCCAAGATCCAGAAGGCGTTACGCAATCCTAATCCTCGTCCGATCTGGAAGTCGGACGTCTGCTCGGAGCACAACACGCATGTGCGCATCGGCAAGGAGAACTATTTCCTGAGCGCCGACGACAAGCTGATGCCGTCGAAGCGCGGCCAGGCGCCGCCCGATCTGAGCTATTTCAAGGCGACGCAGTAGCGGCAGCCCTCGCTGTCCTGGTCGTCACCTCGCGCGTCTGCCAATGAGCGTGGAGAATTTGTAAGGTGCTGCGCCATACGGTCAGCCGCCGCGCCGGCTGATTGCGCGCGAGGCGACCAAAAGCAATTCCTGTGATGGCCATCACATCGCGGCCGTCGGCGACCATGTAATCGCGGACATCCGTCGGCGTGATTGGCGCGGCGCACGGCGAAACTGCAGTCGGCGCCATCACGGCCGGCGCATTCGCCAGGCATCGCAGGAGGCACCAATGTTGAGCCGACGTTTGTTCCTTTCGAGCGCCGCGGCCTTTGCGGTCGCCGGCGCAGGTACGGCCTTTGCCAAGACGGGACCGCTGTTCGGCTTCGATCTCGCGCAGTTGCTGGGAAGGACGGGGGGAGCCCAGGATCCCGAAGACGTTCCACTCGATCTGCAAGTACGCGCGAGCCGCATCGCCTGGCTCGAGCAGCACACCCATGAGCTCGACTCGCTCGACCTCGACGATAGCGAATTTGAGGACCTGGAAGCGTTCGGCAAGGCTGTGGGTGACGCGCGTATCGTCATGCTCGGCGAGCAGTCGCACGGCGACGGCACGACTTTCCGGGCCAAGGCGCGATTGATCCGCTTCCTGCACGAGGAGATGGGATTCGACGTGCTCGCCTTCGAGAGCGGGCTCTACGACATGCACAAGGTCTGGGAGCGGATCCGCGCCGGCGAGGACGCGCGCAAGGCGGCAAGGCGCGGACTCTTCGGCATCTGGTCGCTCAGCCGACAGGTGCAGCCGTTGATCGACTATGTGGGCGAGCGTGCCCAATCACGCCGTCCGTTGGAGCTCGCCGGATTCGATTGCCAGTTCAACGGCAGCGCAAGGCGCGACCGCCTGGTGGACGACCTCAATGCATTTCTTGCCGCGCAAGGCGTTGACGCCGCCTCGGTCGCCGACTGGTCGCGTTTCTGCACGGTGCTCGACAAGATCGCGGACGGGTCAATCGCCGGCCAATGGAAGCCCTCGGAAGAGGAGCGGGACCTCGTGCTGTCGACGATCGACGCGCTCGCGGGACGCATCGCCGGCGCGCAAGGGGCCGAGGCCGCCTTCTGGCGCCAGTTGTTCAGGAGCACCAAGGCGCAGACGCAGTATCGTCTCCAATTCGATCCGAACAACATGACAGTCGCGGCCCTCAGCCTGCGTGACGCGGCCATGGCCGACAACTTGATCTGGCTGGCGCGCGAAGCCTTTCCGCGGCGCAAGATCATTGTCTGGGCGGCGACCTACCACAACATGCGCAATCCGCACCTGATCGATACGGGGATGCCCAACCTCTCCTACGCCAACACGACGACAATGGGCCATCTGGTCTGGCAGGCGTTCGGCGGGGCCGTCTACAACGTCGGATTCACCGCATACGAGGGCCAGGTTGGCATGGTCGGCAGCGAGCCACAGGAGCTGTCTCCGCCGTCTCCGGACAGCCTGGAGGGCCTCTGGGGAGAGACCAGGCACGACAACGCCTTCCTCGACCTGCGGCGCATCCCGACTGGCGGGGATTGGCTCAGGATGCCGCTGGTCAGCCAACCGCTAGGCTACGGGCCGATGCTGGCGGACTGGAGTCAGGTTCTCGATGCCATGGTGTTCACGCGCACCATGCGGCCGAGCACGCTCGCCGAATAGCTTCGCCAGGCTCGCAGGAGGCAGCAATGTTGAACCGACGTTTGTTCCTTTCGAGCGCCGCCGCGGTTGCGGTCGCCGGCGCAGGTACGGCCTTTGTCAAGACGGGACCCCTGTTCGGCTTCGATCCCGCGCAGCTGCTGGGAAGGACGAGGCGAGCCCGGGATCCTGAAGAAGGTCCACTCGATCCGCAAGTACGCGCGAGCCGCATCGCCTGGCTCGAGCAGCACACCCATGAGCTCGATTCGATCGACTTCGACGACAATGAGTTCGAGGACCTGGAAGCGTTCGGCAAGGCGGTCGGCGATGCGCGCATCGTCATGCTCGGCGAACAGACGCACGGCGACGGCACGACGTTCCGCGCCAAGGCGCGATTGATCCGTTTCCTGCACGAGGAGATGGGATTCGACGTGCTCGCCTTCGAGAGCGGGCTCTACGACATGCACAAGGTCTGGGAGCGGATCCGCGCCGGCGAGGACGCGCGCAAGGCGGCAAGGCGCGGGCTTTTCAGCATGTGGTCGAATAGCCGACAGGTGCAGCCGTTGATCGACTATGTGGGCGAGCGTGCCCAATTGCGCCGCCCGCTGGAGCTCGCCGGATTCGATTGCCAGTTCAACGGCAGCGCAACGCGCGACCGCCTGGTCGACGACCTCAATGCATTTCTTGTCGCGCAAGGCGTTGACACCGCCTCTGTCACCGACTGGCCGCGTTTCTGCACGGTGCTCGACAAGATCGCGGACGGGTCGATCGCCGGTCAATGGAAGCCCTCGGGAGAGGAGCGGGACCTCATGCTGTCGACGCTCGACGTCCTGACCGGACGCATCGCCGGCGCGCAAGGGGCCGAGGCCGCCTTCTGGCGCCAGTTGTTCAGGAGCACCAAGGCGCAGACGCAGCTTCTATTCCAAATCGATCTGAAGAAAATCACAGTCGCGGCCAACAATGTGCGTGACGCGGCCATGGCCGACAACCTGATCTGGCTGGCGCGCAAAGGCTTTCCGCGGCGCAAGATCCTTGTCTGGGCGGCGACCCAGCACAACATGCGCAACCTGCATCTGATCGAGACCGGGAACCCCTACCTGTCCTTCGCCAAGCTGACGACAATGGGCCATCTCGCCTGGCAGGCGTTCGGCGAGGCCGTCTACAGCGTCGGGTTCACCGCATACGAGGGCCAGCATGGCATGGCCGGCACCGAGCCAAAGCAGCTTTCTCCGCCGTTTCCGGACAGCCTGGAGGGCCTGTGGGGCGAGACTAGGCATGACACCGCCTTCCTCGATCTGCGGCGCATCCCGGCCGGTGGGGATTGGCTCAGGACGCCGCTGGTCGGCCAGCCGCTAGGTCACACGGCGATGATCGCGGACTGGAGCAAGCTTCTCGACGCTATGGTGTTCATGCGCACCATGCGGCCGAGCACGCTCGCCGAATAGCTTCGCCAGGCTCGCAGGAGGCAGCAATGTTGAACCGACGTTTGTTCCTTTCGAGCGCTGCGGCCTTTGCGGTCGCCGGCGCGGGTACGGCCTTTGCCAAGACGGGACCGCTGTTCGGCTTCGATCCCGCGCAGTTGCTGGGAAGGACCAGGCGAGCGCAGGATCCCGAAGAGGCTCCACTCGATCCGCAAGTACGCGCGAGCCGCATCGCCTGGCTCGAGCAGCACACACATGAGCTCGACTCGATCGACCTCGACGACAATGAGTTTGATGACCTGGAGGCTTTCGGCAAGGCGGTCGGCGACGCGCGCATCGTCATGCTCGGCGAGCAGTTGCACGGCGATGGCACGACGTTCCGCGCCAAGGCGCGACTGGTCCGCTTCCTGCACGAGGAGATGGGATTCGACGTGCTGGCTTTCGAGAGCGGGCTCTACGACATGCACAAGGTCTGGGAGCGAATCCGCGCCGGCAAGGACGCGCGCAAGGCTGTCAGGCACGGGCTCTTACGCCCCTGGTCGTTCAGCCGACAGATGCAGCCGCTGTTCGACTATGTGGGCGAGCGTGCCCAATCGCGTCGCCCGCTGGAGCTCGCCGGCTTCGATTGTCAGTTCACCAGTGACCGGCGTGACTCCCTGTTCGACGACCTCAGTGCATTTCTTGCCGCGCAAGGCGTTGACACCGCATCGGTCGGCGACTGGCCGCGTTTCTGCGCAGTGCTCGACAAGATCGCGGACCAGTCGACCCACAGCCAATGGAAGCCCTCGCAAGAGGAGCGGGACCTCGTACTTTCGACGATCGACGCGCTCGCAGGATGCATCGCCAGCGCGCAAGGGGCCGAGACCGCCTTCTGGCGCCAGTTGTTCAAGAGCACCAAGGCACAAACCGAGCTTCGTTTCGGGGCCGATCCTGAAAGCTCGGGCAACGTGCGTGATGCGGCAATGGCCGACAACCTGATCTGGCTGGCGCGCGAAGCCTTTGCACGGCGCAAGATCATTGTCTGGGCGGCGACCTCCCACAACATCCGCAACCCGCATCTGATCGAGATCGGGAATCCCGACCCCTCCTACGCCACCCGGACGACAATGGGCCACCTCGTCTGGCAGGCGTTCGGCGCCGCCGCCTACAACGTCGGTTTCACCGCGTACGAGGGCTCCGTCGGCTGGGCCAACAACGACCTCGGCTGGTTCCCCAGCGGCCCGATTACGCTGCCTCCACCGTCCCCGGACAGCCTGGAGGGCCTCTGGGGCGAGACCAGGCATGACAATGCCTTCCTCGATCTGCGCCGCCTCCCGGCTGGCGGGGATTGGCTCAAGACGCCGCTGGTCAGCCGGCCGTCAGGCTACGTGCCGGAGCTGGCGGACTGGAGCCAGGTTCTCGACGCCATGGTCTTCACGCGCACCATGCGGCCGAGCACGAGCGCAGAATAGCCTTACGCCTGGCGGGCCCGCACCTGCGCCTAGGCATCGGCTGATCGCGCGCCTGGACCCGACCAATCACCTCGGTGGCGAGTGCACGCAGGGCTGGCGACGGGCTCAGGTGCTCGATTTACCTGGTGCAGCGAGGTCATCGCTGCGCGATTACCCGTAAATTCAGACAAGGAGTGATGAACATCACTGCCCAGAGGTCTCGTCCGGGCAAATATCGCGCCAGTCTCGTAGCAACAGGAGAGAGGGCTATGCGCGAACGGATCATCACCATTGTCGGAGGTATCATCGGTCTGGCGATCGGCATCTACATCGGCGACGTGTTCGGCATGTCCCGAGTGACCGCAAAGATTGTTGCCCTTGGTTGTGCGGGGGTCGGGGCCTTCATGGTCCTGTTCTTCGCGGCAGTGCTGGGTTTCATCAAGAGCGAGGTCGTCCCCGAACTGTAGCTCAGAGCGGGGCGGCACTGACAGAGCGCGATCCAAAATCAGGCGCCTACCAGCCGCTCGGCGCCTTCAACACCGCTCTCGCGCTGACGATCGCGCTGACCAAGGCGCTGATCGCCGCCGCGATCTTCATGGAATTGCGCGAGCACAGCGGGCTCACGATCGCCTTTGCCGGCGCGGGTTTTTTCTGGCTCGCAATCATGCTGTGGCTCGCGCTCGCCGACCACATGACGCGAGCAACCTTTGGAGCAAATGGATCACTCTGAGTGGCCAGGCGTGGCGTATGCTCCCCGACGCTCACGCAAGCGGGCGTTGCACTTTTCGATAGAAGGATTGATTGAAAACGAAGATTTGCTGCCTGGCGTTCTTGAATACAGTTCGAACTGACCATTTTGCGCAGGTACTGGCCTTACGCGAAGTTTTGCCTCCGGTGGCAAAGGCTGCCTAGCTGCAGACATTGCAACCCCGATCGCTATGGAGGCGCTGTCATTAACGCGGTAGTAGCCTTCAATCATCGCGGCAGAAACAGCACATTTCGCGAATCAATTTCGGTTCCCCAACTAGTATTCTTGCCAAGAGCTGCAATCACGGGCAGCGCCGCGATCTTCTCGCCGCGCTGGATGATGAAAGCGTCGTAGCCAAAACTCTCGCAGATCGCCGCCGTATAGGTGCCAGGGTCCTTGTGAGTGCCGGACAATAGTTCAAGCAAGATTATCGGACGGTCGCGCGCGAGGGTTGCCCGTGCGCCATCAAGCACCTCGCGCTCGCTGCCCTCGACATCAGCCTTGACGAAACGCACGTTCGCCAAGCCAAAATCGTCGAGCGTGCGGATCTCAACGTCATAAGTCTTGTTGTTGCGAAACTGGGAGTGGGTTCGCTTCAGGCTCCCGGCGAGATGAAGGACCATGCCCTGGTCCGAAAGCGGCACGTGTAAAGTCCCACGGCTGGACGCGTCTGAAAGGGCCAGTTCGTAGACCTCGGCGCGGCCGCGCAACATCCAGCGCGCGAAAAAGGCATAGCCGGGGTTGGGCTCAAATGCGACGACCCGGTCGGCAACGTCCGCGAGGGCGTAGGCGTACACCCCTTGGTTCGCACCTATATCGACGGCGGTGCCGCCGCGCGGCACCAGTTTGGCCAGAACGGCAAGCTCGGGCTCGCCCGAGCGTGCTTCCTCCGCAATGCGCCTACGGTAGAACCGCGACGGCGGCATCAACATCGCGAGCCATTCGGGGAAGGGCAGTGGCATCAGCCTCCTCAGAATGCAGCCTTTCAGCACTGAGCCATTCCCGATACATTGTCCGGGCGTGTTGCCGCAAGGGTTGCTAAGGTTCGTTAGGGTGGGGCGGCCCGCTTGCAAACGACCGATTTGTAGTCGGATCAGTCGTCATGGCGCCTTGGTCTCGGGCGAGTCCTGCGGTGACAGGCTAGAAGGCCGATGCTGTTTCGAGTATCCCAGCGGATCTCGTATAGTGGTCTGCGTCATTGCGCTTCAATTTTCGCGTGACCATTGTGTACCGCGTGATCGGGCCGTCATCAGGATCATCGCCTCGATAGTGCACGACCGCGCTTCGCGGTGCTTCATGTCCCCTGCCAAACAGTTTCACGGCACGCGCTTCGACGACTTGCAGCGTGGGATCCTGCGCGAATTCCCTCAGCGCCGCGAGCTCAGCGGTGCTGGCACCGCCCGAGCGCCACGACGCTTCCAGAACGCCTGAT
>Ga0066903_100000962_pt1 | contig 19915 bp, 24 predicted proteins | sample PanSoiMetaGPlot1_FD_67491 | JGI IMG/M metagenome (GOLD analysis project Ga0066903, IMG submission 67491) | Tropical forest soil microbial communities from Panama analyzed to predict greenhouse gas emissions - Panama Soil - Plot 1 (version 2) | ecosystem: Environmental > Terrestrial > Soil >... | reverse complement strand
GTACCGCTCAAGCCATTCAGCCTCTGGTACTGCGCTGCCGCGGCGCGTTCGAGATCTATTCCGCCATCCCCTTCGGCCCCGGTGTCGCATCAAATGGTGCACCGCCCATCCTCACGCTGGCCGGGCAGGGATGGATTCTATCGGCATTCGACGCCGCTGTACGAGCGCTTGGCCAATGATCCTGGCCGACGCCCGTACCGAAGCGGTAAACCTCAAAAACCGGCCGAAATCCCTGGCCGCCGGCATCCCTGTGATAAACAGCCCCGGGATATTGGTCTGAAAATGCTCGTCTAGAATCGGGAACCCGTCGCGTGTTGCCAATGCGTCGACAATATTGCCTCGGAATATGAACGGTACCTTGCTGATGTCGCACGTGATTTCAGCAATCTCTCGGATCGCGGCCGATGAAACTGGTGCGCTGCGCCGGGAGATTGTTGAGGCGCCGACGAGGAAGCGGCACCATGGGGCTCTGTGGCTGAGTGGACCGCCTCGGCCGCCTGTCTGAGCGTGGCTTCGCGACCCGCTTCTTTGGTCGACCAGCCACCTCGCCCCCCGACGACGAATGGCGCTTACCGGTTAGGGGAGCGGGGTTCGACGGGCCGGTAACGTCACCCTGCGGCTATCTTCCGCACTCACGCTATTGTTCTTTTCGCATCAATGGAGTAAAGGTGACTCCGACCAACAATCCTTCGGGCGTGATGAAGCGGCTGACAATCTGGCCCCACGGTTCTTTCTTGTTTTTGACGAGCATTCGATGCCCCCGTGATTCGAGCTCTGCCGTTGCCGTTTCGACATCGTCAACATCAAACTCGAGCCACGCTTGTGGCGCAGGAGTGTCCTTGGGCCAGGAATCCGTTCCGAAGCAGGACTGCGCTGCTTGCGAAAGTGGCCACAGAGCGAAACTCTTTGCGCCTTTCAAAGCCTCCGTATGAAGGTAACCCCCATTCTCCTCTTTGAAGCGAATACCGAGGGTCTGGCTATAGAGTTCGCGACTCGCAGTTGCCTCACGGACGATTGGACCAAAACCCGCGATGAACAGTACCTTGATGTTGCCCACCGTCTCCGGAATTTTCATTTCGGCTCTGGCTCCTTCCGCTTAAAGATGAGTTTCCGAATCTTCGATCGGAAAGTCGAAACCGTCTTCGTTGCGCCCCTTGGGCGGAGAGTCGAGGAAATAATAAGTCGCGGTTCAGCGCCTGCCGGTTCCCAAGTCGTCAGAATGTCCGGCCTTGACGCGAGACCACTGGGCGATGGGACGCCCACCGGTACGGTAAGAATGGTTGCCTTTCGGCAGTTGCGGCCAGCCGGCCGGCGAGTCCTCCCACCTCTCCTGCCGCCCGTAGACGGTTAAGTCGAGCAACCGGTAGCTGTTGTCCATCGCCTCGACGCCGCGCCCATTCGTCCAGTAAGTCTCGAAGACAGTGGATCCTTGTCGCAGGTAGCAAACGAGGTGAAACATGCCCACCTCGCGTCCAACCAAGAGAGTGTCGAGCGAGTCCTGGGCCGAATACCAAGGCATCACCCAGCCCATGAAGTCCCGGTACCGGACGCTCTCTTCGTACGGGCCTTGGCACAACACGGCGTACGTGACGTCGCGAGAATGAATGTAGGACAGCTCGCGGACCTGCGACGTATACCACGTGCACCCCTCGCACTGCTCCGCCGCCGGCTGGCCAGGGTACCACATGAAGTAGTAGGCGATGAGCATCCGGCGTCCCTCAAACACGTCCAGCAGCGTCACCGCCCCATGTTTGCCAATGAGCAGAGTGGCGCCATCTACCTGGACCATGGGAAGCCGTCGGCGGGCGGCCGCAATGGCGTCGCCTGCCCTTGTGTGGGCCTTCTCTCGAGCCCGCAAAGCATCCAGCTCCGCCTGGAAGGTGCTCCGATCGACTATCGTGGGCGTTCCAAGTTCATTTCTCATGATATCCTTCATCGGTCGCTGCCTCGCTACGCAGGTTTTGGGTGACGTTGAGGTGCCTCAACCAGGTTCTCCCCAAGTTAGGCGATCCAGTCATAACGAGACTGCGGCCTGGCTCTTCGATCGTCTAAGATTCGCCTGCGCAAACTCCTCCGGGTGACGTAATCAAGCGCGGTGCAGCCGCACCCGATTATAGGTGGTCCGCCATTCCGCGAGGGTCTGCCGCGCATCGGCGAGGTTCGGGACCCAGTGCCCTGGGGACGTCGTGTGACCGGGGCTAACTCGAATCGCCGTCGAACGCGCTGGACGACACGCGTTCCAGGAGCGCCGCCGCCGCCCGCCGAACGTCCGCGCATGGGGCCCGAGCATGGGGCCCGACGGTCCGGCTCCCCGGGACGCGCAGGCGTTCATTGCGGCCCTCGACCAGGTCGACCTTTTGCGCGGTTCCTAGCGGTCGGCCAAATGAACTAGAGGAACCGATTTGGGGGGAACCTGACACGGCGACTCCACTCAAGCACTGTCCCCGATGCCGTCGGGAGAACCCTCCGGCCGCCAAGTTCTGTCTAGAGTGCGGCGCTCGGTTCGTGACTGCCTGTGCTGAATGCGGCGGCGAGATCCCGGCGGGGGCGACGTTCTGCTCGCGGTGTGGACGCCCGCTCGGTGGCGCCCCGAGTCTATATCCGTCGCCCGACACCTACACGCCCAAGCACCTAGCGGACAAGATCTTCACATCCAAGAGCGTCATGGAAGGGGAGCGCAAGCGGATCACCGTCCTCTTCGCGGACCTCACAGGCTCGATGGGGCTGGTAGCCGACCGCGATCCCGAGGAGGCTCGAAAGCTGCTCGATCCCGTGCTGGAGCGGATGATGGAAGCCGTCCATCACTACGAGGGCACCATCAATCAGGTGATGGGCGACGGGATCATGGCCCTGTTCGGCGCTCCGGTGGCTCATGAAGACCACGCGGTGCGGGCGTGCTATGCGGCGCTGCGAATGCAGCGGCGGATCAATCTGTACGCGGACGAGATCCAGCGGGCAGGGGGCACGCCGGTGCAAATCCGCGTCGGGCTGAATTCGGGCGAAGTGGTCGTCCGCTCCATCGGCAGCGACTTGCACATGGACTACACTGCCATCGGACAGACGACCCACCTTGCTGCCCGGCTAGAGCAGATGGCGAAGCCGGGGTCTGTGCTGGTCACCAGTGAAACGCTAACCCTGGCCGAAGGCTATGTCCAAGCGAAACCGCTCGGACCGCTCACCGTAAAGGGCGTCGAAACCTCAATGCAGGTGTCCGAACTGATCGGGATCGGACCGGCCCGGTCCCGATTCCAGGCCAGCGCCGAGCGAGGCCTGACCCGCTTTGTCGGGCGGGTGGGTGAGCTACAGCAGTTGGCAGAAGCGTTAGGGCGCGTCACCGCCGGACATGGGCAGGTCGTCGCCATCGTGGGCGAGGCAGGCGTAGGGAAATCGCGTCTTGTCTGGGAGTTCACGCGGTCGCACCGTACCGGGGGCTGGCTAATCCTCGAAAGTGGCTCCGTCTCCTATGGGAAAGCGACGCCATACCTACCCGTGAAGGAGCTCCTGAATTCGTATTTCCGGATCCAAGACCGCGACGGCCACCGGGAGATTCGCGAGCGAGTAACGGGCAAGCTCCTGATGCTGGACCGCGCGCTGGAACCGCTGCTGACCCCGCTGTTGGCGCTGCTGGATGTCCCGGTCCACGATGACACCTGGGCCGCCCTCGATCCTCCCCAACGCCGGCACCGAACCCTGGAGGCCATTAAACGTCTACTCCTCCGGGAAAGTCAGATCCAGCCGTTGCTGCTGCTCTTCGAAGACCTCCATTGGATCGACTCGGAGACGCAGGCGTTACTCGACAGCCTGGTCGAGAGCGTCCGCACTGCGCGGATCCTGCTCCTCGTCAACTATCGGCCCGAGTACCAACACGACTGGGGAGGCAAAACGTCCTACCTTGGTCTGCGGCTCGACCCGCTTCCGCTCGAACGAACTGAAGAATTGCTCAATGCCCTGCTCGGTCGGGACCGCACTGTCGAGCCGCTCCAACAGGTGTTGATCGAACGCACTGAGGGGAACCCGCTCTTCTTGGAAGAGAGCGTCCGGACGCTCGTCGAAACCGGGGCTTTGCTCGGCGAGCGCGGCGGCTACCGGCTAGGGCGGTCCCTGCCGGCCATCGAGGTCCCAGTCACCGTTCAGGCCGTGTTGAGTGCCCGCATTGACCGGTTGCCAGCGGAGGACAAGAACCTCCTGCAGACGGCCGCGGTCGTCGGCACGGACGTCCCGGTAGCTGTGCTCGCGGCCGTCTCCGGCAGGCCCGCCGACGCGCTACCCGATCGCCTCGCCCGGCTCGAGGCGGCCGAGTTCTTGTACGAAAGGCGCCTCTTCCCGGATGCGGGATACGCATTCAAGCATGCGCTCACACATGAAGTGGCGTACGGGAGCCTCCTGCGGGAGCACCGGCGCGCCCTGCACGCTCGGGCCGTCGAGGCGATAGAAAGTCTGTACCCCGAGCGGCTCGCGGAGCACATCGAACGGCTAGCCCACCACGCGTTTCGGGCTCAAGCGTGGGAGAAAGCGGTCGCTTTCCTCCACAAGGCCGGGACGAAGGCGGCCGAGCGCTCGGCCCGTCGGGAGGCGACGGCTTGTTTCGAGCAGGCACTCGAGGCGCTCGGGCATCTGCGGCAGGATCCGGAGTGGCAAGCGCGAGCAATCGACCTCCACCTCGACGACAGCCGCGACCTCCTGGTGTTGGGCGAGCGGACGAAGAGCATTGATCATGCACGGCAGGCTGAGGCCCTCGCCAAGTCGCTGGGCGATGAGCGCCGATTAGGGCGGGCCCTCGTGCTCCTCGCGACCCACGCTTGGCTCTGGGGCGATTCGGACCGCGGGCTCGAGTTGGGACAACAGGCTCTATCCGTCGCCATCCGTCGAAATGACGTTTCGCTCCAGATACCGGTGAATTACCTCCTTGGTTGTATCCGGCAGAATAGGGGGGACTACCGTAGGGGTGCGGAGATCTTCAGGTGGGTGGCGGAGGCCCTGCCGGGCGGCCGGCCTCATGAGTGGTCAACCGTCGTCGACCGAGCATCAGTCGGCCCGCGGGCATACCTCGCGTGGTGCCTCGCCGAACTGGGCGAGTTCGCGGAGGCGATTGCGCGCGCCGAGGAGGCCGTCCGTATCGCGCGCGACGTTGATCATTCCAGCAGCCTCGCCTACGCCAACCGGAGCCTGGGCTTCGTCTCCCTCCGCCGGGGTGCCATCCTTCAGGCCATTCCCGCGCTGGAGCGCGCTGTCGAGCTATGTCGGGTGGAGGTGCGGGTGCTCTTTGACATCACGGCTGCGCACCTCGGATATGCGTACGCGTTGTCGGGGCGCTTCGAGGAAGGCGTGATCCTCATAGAGGAAGCGCTCGTGGACCCCGAGTCCACGGGCACCATCCACCATCCGCTTCTCCTGGCCTATCTAGGCGAGGCGCATCTCCTGGCCGGTCACCCGGGTGATGCGATTGCCGTCGCGCGGCGCGCGCTTGACATGGCGCACAGGCAGAAGGAGCGAGGGAGCGAGGCGTGGGGTTTGCGCCTCCTCGGCGACATCGCCCGGAAAGACGACCCTCCGGATCCGGGGGCAGCTGAGGCCCACTACAATCGAGCCCTCGCCCTGGCCAGCGAGCTCGGGATGCGCCCCCTCATCGCCCATTGCCACTTCGGCCTGGGCAATCTATTCTGTTCCATTGGCAACCACGCCAACGCTCAAGGGTACCTGACCACCGCGGTCGCGATGTACCGTGAGATGGACATGGCCCTCTGGCTCGCGCAGGCGGAAGCGGTGCTGAAGGAGTCTGGGCCGAGCGTCGCGCGATGACACTGGAGCAGGCCTCGAGTACGCGCTGGCAGAGAACCACTGACGCTACGCATCACCTCAAGATCATCGGAGTGCGCGGGGGATGGGCAGCACAGGCGCGATGACATTCGCGAGCCATACTGCCACCTTTTGGGTTGCCAACAGCGCGACGGAGATGGCAAAAGATCTCGAGGCCATCCAACGAGCGTCGTTTCCCACTCTGGCAGAGAATGAGATTATCACGGCCGCCCACTATATAGCGCACATCCGCCGCTTTCCTGAGGGCCAATTCGCCGTCGTAACAAACGAAGGCCGGGTGGTCGGCTGCTCGACCGATTTCCGAACGACTTTCGACTTCGACCACATCGAACACCGCTACATTGACGCAGTCGACAACAACTGGCTTGGTCATCACAATCCGGATGGCGATTGGCTGTACGGCGCCGACATCGGCGTCCTGCCCGAGTATCGCGGTCGAGGTATTGCCAGGCTGCTGTACGGCGCGCGCCACGCGCTCGTGCGCCGCTTGGACTTGAAAGGGCACATTGCCGGCAGCATGCTCCGGGGCTACGGACGGTGGAAGAATCGGATGACGGTCGATCAGTACGTAACCGACGTGATCGCCGGCCGGATGGCCGACCCGGCGCTAAGTGTGCACCTGAAGTGCGGATTTCGAGTGCACGGAATTATCCAAAACTACGTTACGGACCCCTCGTGTGATAATAAGGCCGCGCTCATCGTTTGGGAGAATCCTGAGTATCGGAAAGACAACAAATAAGCGGCACTGTGCCTTAGCGAGATAACGGACCGAGTTGAAGAGCACAGATCAAAAGCCGTCGCTGCCATACCTGAGATGACTCGGCTGCGCCGTGGTTCTTCTTTACTCCAGGGTGATTTAGGATACTCGACGAACCTCGCGCCGGGTTGTGCTGTCGGCAGCACTAAGCGGACCAGGGAACCTTATTAGGTGAGAGGAGTGCAGGTGCCAAAACGGAAATCCGGTTGCATGGCGCGGTCGGCGCGGCGCGGTGCCGGCCGACGCCGCGGCCTGTGCAGCGCGGGAGGGACCCATGCGCCACGCGACCGTGCGCGCGAACGGCGCCGTGCTTCACGTCGTCGACACCGGGACCGGCCGGCCGATTTTGCTGCTCCACGGCTGGCCGGAGTACTGGCGCACGTGGCAACCGGTGATGGAGCGGCTCGCGGACCGCTACCGGCTGATCGCGCCCGACCTGCGGGGTTTCGGGGACAGCGACAAGACGGACGGCCCCTTCGGCGCGGATGCCCATGCCGCCGACATGCTGGCGCTGCTGGACGTCCTCGGGATCTCCCGCACCGGTGTCGTCGGCCACGACGTCGGCGGCGCGATCATGCAGCCGCTGGCCCGCGCTGCGCCGGACCGCATCGCGGGGCTGTTCTTCTTCGACTTCGTCTATCCGGGAATCGGTCCGCGGATGGCGCGCCCCGACCGCCTCAACGAGATCTGGTATCAGTCCTTCCATCAAATGGCGATGGCGCCCGCGCTCATCGGCGCGTCCCGGGCCACATGCCGGACCTACCTCGCCCATTTCCTGCGGCACTGGGCGCACCGCAAGGACGCCTTCGACGACGTGCTGGAGGCCTTCACGGACACCTACCTCAAGCCCGGCAATCTCGCAGGAGGTTTCGCGTACTACCGGGCTGCGCACGCCGGCCGCATCGCGATGCTCGAGGGGCGCGCGCCCGCGTTTCCGCCGCTCACCGTCCCAACATGCGTGCGGTGGCCCGAGCACGATCCGCTGTTTCCGTCCGCGTGGACGGACCGGCTCCGAGACACGTTCGCCGACCTGGACCTGGCACCGTTTCCCGGCGTCGGGCACTTCCCGCACCGCGAAGACCCCGACCGTGCAGCGGCGGAGATCGCCGCGTTTTTCGACCGGCTCGACTGGCGCGGATGATAATCCCGGGAGCGGGGGCTTCCGGACAACCGCGGAGGTACGCCAAAAAAACTGACTAGGGCACCTACTTCAAAGGTGGCTTTCTAGCGTCTTTCAGTTTCTGATTCAGGGCCATTTTTGGGTTGCCAGCGCTTTCGGCTGAACGAAATAGAAGTCGAACAAGCCCTTCAAGGTGTCAGGTTTCATTCGACCTCTCACGGTTCAACTTCTACTATCCCCGGGTGCTCGTGGTCTTGATGGGGTGAGCGGCAAAGTTGCGGATCGCCCGCACCGCGTCGATTGCGTCTCCTTGCATGATCTTGCGCCGAACGGCGCCGGCGCTCTGAGGTGTTGCGCGGTGGCGATGCAGGACAGTCGCGGGGCGCAGTATAAGGTCCGCGAGCGTGGGCCGCCGCGACAGAGCTAGCCGGGACGGCGGAACAGGCCTCGGATGGATGCGGTCATGATCTACCACGCTCAGGCGCGGTTTACTTCCCATATTTGCTGCGAAATATCCGAGCCTATTGGCCGGCACGAAAGGGGAAAGGCCGATGCCGCTGGGCGGATCTATGCGTACACAAATCGGCACGCTCGTCCTCGCTACAAGTATCATTCAGCTCGCCAACGGCTTCTTCGGCACCTTCATCTCGTTGCGGGTCGCAATCGAGAACTTGGACGCGCCCGGCTTGGTGCTGAGCGCCTATTTCGCCGGCTTCACCCTGGGCGCGTTACGCTGTGGCAAGATCATCGAGCGGATTGGCCACATCCGTGCGTTCGCCGCATTTGCCGGATCAGTCGCTGCCGCGACCGTTGTCATGCCGCTCGTGGTCGGATCGCAGGCCTGGGTGATCTTGCGGGGGATCGTCGGGTTCGGCTGTGCCGGTATTTTCATCACAACGGAGAGCTGGCTGAGCGCCAAAGCCCTGCCATCCGAGCGCGGGCGAGTCTTCTCGATCTATATGGTCGGTACGTTCCTGGCTCTCGCGCTGGGTCAGCTGCTGATAGCTCGAGCCGATATAAAGGCGGCGGGCCCGTTCAATGCGATCGTAGCACTGTTCGCCGTGGCATTGGTCATGGTGACGACCGCCCGAGCCGAGCCGCCCCGCGTGAGCGTGACGGCCGCACTGCCCTATGGCGTGCTCACACGAGCGGCACCTATCGCCGTGGTGGGCAGCGCCTTAAGCGGGCTCGTTGGCGGCGCCTTTTACGCGCTTGTTCCGGCCTGGATGCAGGATCAGGGCATCGCACAGGGGACCATCGCGCTGTTTATGCTTGTGGCGGTGCTTGGGGGCTTTGCTTTCCAAATACCGGTGGGCCGCCTCTCTGACCGCTTCGACCGTCGCATTGTGCTGGCATTGCAGGGTCTCGGCTTCGCGGTCACTGCCGTTGTTATGGTGCTTTTGCCTCGCTCCCTGCCGAATCTTCTGCCAGAAGCGGCCGTGCTCGGCGGATTCATGTCAACGCTGTACCCCGTCTGTGTCGCCCACGCGCACGATCTCATGCCGGCCGATCGGGTCGTGGCCGTAAGCGGACAGCTCATTCTGGTGACCGGGGTCGGCTCGGTACTCGGCCCACTGATCGGTGCAAGCCTGATGACGCACTTTGAAATCGACGGCTTGCTCTACTTCATGGCCGCCGCCGTACTCCTGCTGGCGATTGTGGCAGGCCTTGGTGGTTTGATGACGCCAGCCCCGAAGCACGTGGAAGCGCCTTTCGAGATCTTGACACCTCAGGCTGGGCCGCTGGCGCACGACGCGCTCGAAACTTCGCGCGAATCCGTCGCAGCTCAATAGGGCACATTCGCAAGCGCGGCCGCAGGTGGGCCGCGGTCATTACGTTAGGCAAAGACCCAACCACCGGCAAGAAGCGGCCCGTGCGTCCGGCGCCACACTGATCTGATCTCGCGGGAGGGTGCAATGTCGACGCGAACGGTGTTCCTCGGCAAATTGCTTGGACTGTACTGCCTACTCATCGGCCTCGCCATGATGCTGCATGGGCAGACGACAGTGGCGACCGTGACCGCCCTGATGCACGACGCGCCCGCGATGTTCGTCGTCGGCATCATCGCGCTGCTCGCTGGGCTGGCGATGGTGCTGGGGCACAACATCTGGTCGGGGGGCGCGCTGCCGGTGCTCGTCACCCTCATCGGGTGGGGCACGCTGATCAAGAGTCTGCTCTTTGTGTTCTTGACGCCGGATGCTGAAGCGACGTTTTTTCTGACAGGCCTCCACTACCAGCGACTGTTCTTCGTGTACACGGCCGTTTCGCTGCTCCTCGGCATCTACCTGACCTACGCCGGATTCACGTCGGACGTGGAGTCATAGCGCCGCTCCCCGCCTCGGCGAACGTCGGGCGCGCGACTGCGAGCTTACCGCGTCTGACGCGCTTCTGCGCTGGCCTGCCCACCGCCTGCAAATCTGCGCGTTGACGCACTAACTCACACGCGTCGCCTGTTGGACCGTAGCCGCCGACCCGGAACCGGGTCGTGTTCGAGCTGATGAATATTTTCCGCTATGACGATGCAGGCCGTCTTGCCGAGGGGTGGATCCAGATCGAAAATCGCAGTGTCTTACGCCAGCTTGGCGCCCAGGGTCGCTAACGCCAAGAAGTCGAAGCCGATCTGAGCCGTCCCCTGGGGAACGTCGATCTCTGAGTTCGTAAAGCCGCTCGATCAGGGCCCCAACGGGTCGATCCCCATGCGTCCAGGACTGCCGCCGCCACCCGCCGAACGTCCGCCCATGGAGCCACGGGGGGCGGCTCTCCACGATGCGCAGGCCTTCATCGCCTCACTCAATGAAGTCGACCTCTCGCGTTTCCGCGTCGTCGGGACTTACACGCAGCACGGCGAGGTGGTCCGCGCGCGGCGCCAGTTCATACGCCGTCCCGTAGGTTCGACGAACGGAAGGATTGCCCGAGTTCGCGGTTTGAATTTTCAGCAAAGGAAGGACGGTGGATGATGCACCCGAGTGACGATCATGCGCCTTGCCGCTGCAGCGAACTGCTCCAAACCAGTGTCGATCGCCGGAGGTTTTTGAGTTTCGCGGTCATCGGGGGCCTTGCTGCCGCACTGACGTCTCCGGCGTCCGCCGGCGAAGGGAAGTACGAAGCGATGGCGCTGACCTGCATAGACCCCCGCTTCCAGGCACCGGTGTTCAACTACCTGAAGGGACGCGGCCTCGCGGGCAACTACAGCCAGTTCACCATCGCTGGAGCCGCGATCGGCGTCGTGGCACCGACCTTCAAGGACTGGCACAAGGCGTTCTGGGATAACCTCGCGATCACTATGCAACTGCACCATATCACGCGGGTAATCGTGATCGATCATCGTGACTGTGGTGCCGCCAAAGTAGCCTACGGCGACGCGAGCGTCGCGAACCCGACCATCGAGACTCAGACGCACAAGATGGTGTTGGCTGAGTTCCGCAAGCAACTCGCTCAGCGGCAACCTTCCCTCAAGGCAGAGACCGGCCTCATGAACCTCGACGGAACGTTTACACATGTGGGCTGAGACTCGGGGCGACATTGCAGTTGCAAAGAGGCGGGGGACAGCTCCAAGGACCAGAAGGAGTTCTTTTAAGCTCCTGCGTAGGGGTTAGACCGTCAGTTGGCTGCGTCCGCCAGCACGTACTCGATGGCCTGCTCCAGCGTCATCGCCCAGCCCTCGGCCTAGGCTCCTTCAGCCTCACGTCCAGCGCCCGAGCAGGTTTTTGAGTAGCGTCATATATCGCTGGCACGTCTCGACAACCTTGGCTGGTTGACCGCCGACCTCGAACTTCGGGACCAGCCCCGGTAGACTCTGGCCTCGGCCTCCACGCGCGCCTCGGCTCTGGCTGCCTGGCGACAGCCGACGCGGACAAGGGCTCTGGCAGATGTCATCGCGGTCGCGACGGTTTTCTTAGAAGTTGTGTTCGTAATCGGGATTGCGCGCGGGAACGAACCTCTTCTTCTCCGTGTCAAATCGGCGGCAGAAGGCTATCCGGCGAGGCGTGGGACCGAGGTTCTGATGGTAAAGGAGCCATCCCATGACGTACAAGGACCGGTTACCGTCGATGAATTCGGCCCGGCTAGTGCGGCTTTTTTGATGAGAACTTGATGCTCTCGCCGTTGTCTCTGATCTCTCATTGACGCATTTCCCGATAACTTTATAGATGAGGTGCGTTCGTGACAACATGCGGCACTGTTTGGGGGGCGCGCGTTGTCTGACCGCCTGCGGATGGTTTTGGGCTGTTCGTCGATCATCCTGGCTTTTACACTGGGGATTACGACGTCGCGTGTGTACGACCACTACCTGCTCGCTCGCCGCTGCGAGCTATGGCGCGAAAACGTGAACCGCTGGGTGCGAGTCATCGGCGACCTGCCGGCGGACCTCACAGACGCAGAGACGGCGGCGCTTACGCTGGCACACGGGACCTTCATTGCCATTCGAGACCACGTCTGCGGGCATGCTACGCTGCTTGATCGTACTCCACTGACACCCTAGGCTTGGTACGGATCCGCAGACTAACCGCACGCGTCGAAAATGATACACGCATAGGACGCTACGGGAGGCGCAGGCGCACCTCTCGCAGATTCTCGCGCAGGTGCAGGCAGGTGCCGGCGCACCCCCGACGCGGCTGTTACTCGGCGACCTGCTCGAGACGTGGCTGAGGGATGACGTGGCCGGCCGGCTCGCGCCTACGACCGAGACAATCTACACCTTCGCGGTGCGCCACTACTTGACCCCGGCCCTGGGTGCGATCCCCTGCTCACGCTTGTCTGCACTCGCAATCCAAGGCAGCATGAACGGACTGCTCGCGCAGGGGTTGAGTCCAGCGACCGTGCATCAGGTGTACCGAACACTCAGAACGGCCTTGGGCGTCGCGGTGCGATGGGGCCTGCTGCTGAGGAACCCTGCGCCAACGCCCGACCCCCTCACGTCCCAACGCGGCAGGGCACCGTGTGGGATTCAGAACAGGTACGGCTTTTTCTCGCTGAGGCCCGGCGATCATCACCGCACTATGTGCTGTACCTTACGATGCTGCTTGTCGGTCTCCGCCCCGGTGAGGCGCTGGCGCTACGATGGGCAGACGTGAACCTCACTTTGGGCACAATCGAGGTGCATCGGAAGCTCTACCGACTCAAAGGCAAACTGGTGTGGGGGGAAACGAAGACGCACCGGCACCATGCCGTCTCCATCCCGCAATCCCTAGTGGCCGACCTAAAGACCTATCGTGACGCCCAGTCGTTGACGGGCCGCGAGGCGCTTGTCTTTGCCCAGTTTGAGGGGAAACCGCTCCACGAACGCAACATCTCGCGGCGAGATTTCCGTCGGCTGACGAAACGGGCGGGCCTTCCCAGGATCCGCCTGTACGATCTACGGCATTGCGCGGCGACCCTGCTCGCAGACCAGGGTACGCCGGTACACATCGTCCAGCGCAGACTAGGACACAGTAGCCCCACGACGACGCTGCTTTATTACACGCACGTTCTACCGGACACCGAACGGGCCGCGGCCGAGAGCCTTGCGACTCGCCTTCTCGATGGAGTCCTCGATCCTGGGGTTAGCAGAGGTTAGCAAAATGGCCCTGAGCGATCGTTCAACGATGAGAGAGGATCAGCCGGAAACCCTTGCGGGACAAGAGTTTGGGGTTGGTGGAGACGACGGGATTCGAACCCGTGACCCCCTGCTTGCAAAGCAGGTGCTCTCCCACTGAGCTACGTCCCCACGCGAACGCCACCATTGTAGCACCTTTAAGAATATTGGCCCGCTCTTCGCCGTGATGCGACGCGCCGTTCGAGGAGTCGAACGCCGGACATCTAACCTGTTCGAAGTGACGTCGTCGCCGGCTCCCGGTGTCTCGCTCGCGGCCGCTCGTTCACGGCCCCGCGCTACGCGCCTCGCCTCCGCGCGCCTCGGCTTGTACGGCGCCGCCGGTCTGCTGACGGCCATTTCCTGGCAGGTTGTCATCCCTGTTCTCCCGTTGCACCTTTCCCGCGTCGGATACAGCCCAGCCCAAATCGGAGTCCTTGCCGGTTTGCTCAGCCTCGCGATGGGCCTTGTGGAGCTCGAGGTTGGTCGGATCGCGGCGGCGTTCGGACGCCGGCGGACACTGATGGGCGGCCTGGCCCTCCACGCAGTCGCGCTTGTGTGGGCGGCGAACGCGCGCGCCGCCGCCGCCGTGGGATTGGCCCTGGGAGCGATCGGGTCGGCCCGCGCGACGATGTGGACGCCGCTCATGGCCGGAATTGCCGAAGAGGCCGCGGCGCGTACGCGAGGGCGGACCTTCGGGGTATTTTGGTCCGTGACATCCTTGGGGTTTCTCCTTGGCCCCTTGCTCGGCGGCTATATCGCGTCCCTGCACGGCACCCGCGCCGCGTTCTATCTGGGCACGGCGCTGAGCCTGCTCGGCTTGCCCGTGGTTCTCGCGGTTACGGATCCAGGACGGTCCGCCGCCAGCGTCCCCCGCGTACGGCCGTGGGAAGCGCTGCGCGATCAGTGCTTTGCGCAGCTGTGCCTCGCCAATCATCTCCACTATGCCGTGTCGGCAATCTGGACGACATTTTTGCCGCTCTATGCGGTCAAGCAGGGACTGTCCGTTCTCGTGGTCGGCGAGATCTTCGCGATACAGGGACTGACCTATACGCTATGCCAGATCCCAACCGGCCGGCTCGCCGACCGAATCGGTCCGGAGCGTCTGATCGTCCCTGCCGTCATCGGCCGCGCCGCCGTTTCGATTATCGTGCCGCTGCTCCATGCGCAGGGCGCGTTTCTGCTGATGGGCGCCGCGTACGGCCTGTTCGGCGGCCTTGTGCCGGTTAGCTTCACCACGGTGATCACGCGGATCACGCCGCGTGAACGCTACACGACCGCGATGGGCGTGTACAACAGTTCGGGGGATCTCGGCTTTTTCGTCGGGCCGCTTCTGGGCGGCGCCGCGGCACTCCTCGGCATCGCGGCGCCATTTTTTCTGTGCGCGCCGCTCGGGGCCGCAGCGTGGCTCAGCGCGCAGAGCGCCGAGCAAGCATTCGGCCGCCGGGCCACGTAGCCGGTCCGCCGCGGAGTAACACCTCGATCGTACGCATCGCCTCGATCAGCCTGGCTTGGCCGGCCGCCGGCAGCCGACGAAGCATGACGGCCGTCTGCCGCTGCGAGCGCGCGTCGAGGGGCGCGAACGCCTCCGACCCCCGCCGAGTCAGCACCAGGACCCGCCGCCGCCGGTCCGCCGGGGAAGCGGTCCGGCGGATTAGACCGCGGACCTCAAAGCCCCGGAGCAGGCGGCTTAGGTAACCCGCGTCGAGGTCGAGATCGCGCGCCAGATCCGACGCAGTCGGCCGTCGGCTGTGCGCGAGTTCGTACAGCACCCTGGCCTGCGTTAACGAGTAGGGGCTTGAGAGGTAGTCCTTGCGCAGCACCCCGATCTGGCGCGTATAGAATCGGTTGAACGCGCGGACGGCATCGATCCGCGCCGCAAAGGCGCGGTCACGCATCGTCCGCGACGATCTCGTAATGCCGGACCCGCGTGTCGAAGCGGCTCAGCAGCGCGGCGGCCGCATCCTCCACAACCGCGGCGTCTGCGTCGTCACCCGCGAACTCCCGCACCGCCTCTTTGGACCGCCATCGCGTCACGACGATGAGTTCGGTCTCGCCGTTTGCGTCGCGACGCAACAGCCACGCCCCGGCATAGCCTTGCAACATCCGGAGCTGCGGGAGCACGCGCGTGCGGAGGTGCTCAGCATACGCCGGCGCGCGGCCCGGCGTGGTGTGGGCCGTCCACACCCGCGCAATCATGCGGAGCCGCCTACGACGACCGCCCACGGCTGGATTTCCCAACGGCGCACGAGGCCCTCGCGCACATAGGGATCGGCACGCGCGAAGGCCTCCACTGTTCCGGGACCGGCGCTTCGAAACACCAGCAGCGCCCTCGTCGGTGGATCGCCGAGCGCTCCTGCGAGCACCAATTCGTCGCGAGCGTGAGCGTCGAGCGCGAGCCGAAGATGTGCCTCGCGATGCGGCGTCCGCCGCTCCGCGAAATTCTCGACGACATCATACAGCAGTACGTAGTGTCTCATGGGCGTCACCCGCGATCCGTCAGAGGTGTGGTCAATTGGATCTCGAGCCGCCGATTGGATTTGCCTTTGTTCTCGGTCTTTACTATACGCAGTCCGCCGACCTCGCCGGTGCGCGCGACATGCGTGCCGCCGTCGGCCTGGGCGTCGTAGCCCTCGATTTCAACAACGCGGACCTGCTCGAGATCCTTCGGGACGAGGTCGCGGGCGAGCCGCATCAGGTCCGAGCGCGCGAATTCTTCGGGCGTCACGAACCGGACCGCAATCAGCCGGTCCTCGGCGAGAACGCGATTGGTCTCGCGCTCGATATCAGCGACCCGCTCTTTGTTGAGATCCTCAAGCGTAAAGTCCATCCGCGCGCGATCGGGATAGATGGCACCGCCCGTCACACGGGCGCTGAACAGCCGGTAGACCGCACCGACAAGCACGTGCAGTGCCGAGTGGTGCCGCATGATGGCGTACCGACGTTCCCAATCCAGCACCCCGTGGACCGCCGTCCCGTCAGGGGGTGCCGGCCCGTCGAGCACGTGCCAAATAGTCTCGTCGTCCCGCCGCATTTCCGAAACGCGCCGCGCGCCGCCCGGCCAGTGCAGCACTCCTGCATCGGCCGGCTGGCCGCCGCCCCCCGGATAAAACACGGTTCGGTCGAGCATGACAGCATTGTCGCCGGCGCTCTGCACCGTCGCGTTCGTTTCGCGGAGGTAACTGTCGCGGAGATAGAGCAGTTCGGTCACGGCACACACCTCGAATGCCACGGCATCCGCACCAATTCAATCGTGGCAGAGATAGTTGCCTCAGTCAAGTATCTCACGGCTGGGTGGCGCGCCAGTCCGCGAGGAGCTTCGCCGATCAGGAGCGAACCGAAGCCCGGAACGCACCGTTTTGGGGCGCAAAACCGTTATTCGAGACTGGGAGCGTGCGATGCGGCTTGGAACGTTAGCGGGGTTCGGGTTTGTGATGCTGGCGAGCACTCTGCTGTTGGGCGCCCAGGCCGGTGCCCAGCCGAATGCGGCGGGCTTTCCGGACGTGCCGCCGTGGCACTGGGCCTATCAGGGCGTGCTCAAAAACGCGCAGGCCGGCCTGTTCATCGGCTACCCGGCCAGCCCAGCGGCCCTGATCGAGAACTCCATCACGCAGGTCTATGATGGGTTCGTCCACACGCATGCTCAGGGCGCGCAGGCCTGGATTGAACGCTTCACGTTCAACCGCCCGGCCGCCTGGCCCGCACCGCTCGATCGCACGCAACTTGCGTCCTTCTCACTCCGCGACATGCGGCCCACGGTCACAGGAGACGCCGCGACGGCCACCTTCGTCGCAGAGACGCAAACTGGGGCGGGGCCGGCGGCGACGGCAATGCACGTGACACTGCGGCTCCTCGAGGGCGACTGGAAGATCGACTACGCAACGCTCGCGGCGGGCAGCAGCCTCTTTCGATAACCTCACCCACCGAGCCTGGGGCCAATCGAATCGGGCGGCAAGCATCGCGCCGGGCCGGAGGCTTCCGCCTCCCGGAACCCGAAGGGACGCGCGGGAGGGGGGTGCGAGTCGGATCTGGGAGGGAGAGCCATGCCGACGTATATCAGGCTCTTGAAATTCACGGCGAAGGGTGCTGAGCAGATCAAGGGAGGGCCGGGACGCCTCCAAGACGCGAAAAAGCGGGCGAAACAACAGGGCGGCGAGATCAAAGCTTTCTATCTGACGATGGGACGGTATGATGCGGTGGCGATCGTTGAAGCGCCCAACGACGAAGCCGCCGTCGCCGGGTCAATGAACGCGGCACAACTCGGATTCGTCCGGGCAGAGACGATGCGTGCCTTCACGGAGGACGAGTACAAGAAACTTGTGTCAACGCTGCCCTGAACGCGGGCTGCGAACCCCCTCCCCAGCCATTAATCGGAATTCTCCCTAATTGATGCGTTCAACAAGATGGACCGTCACCGTGCCCCCACTCTCTTTCGCAATCGCCTTGCGTAGGTGCGCGTTGACAGGCAGCATGTGCCGGCCATCGCCCATGGCCATGAACGAGCCGCGGAAGGGATGGCCGTCGATGGTCCCCCGAACCTTCACCAGACCGCGAGTCCCAAAGAATCTGACGGATTCAGGCCACACGAGATACGTCCACGCACCCTTGCTTCGCGCTTTCCGCAGGGAAGCCCTAAAACGTCGATTCAATTTCATCGCCGCTCTCCCGATCTCGTTGGGATTGGCCTCCTACCGGCACCGCCTTGCCCGGCAGATTTATCACCAATGTCAGTGCTCATGGGCTGTGCTCCCGTAGCCGCGCTGAGCGTACGCCCCACCTCGGCCATCGGTGGGCCAAATTGGTTCGTTCGTTCAGCTGGCGATATGTAAACATCCCGCGATCCTTCGCAGGGCACCCTCAGGGGGGCCATCGACGCTCCTTACCATCGGGCGGTCCGCTGAAGATACTGAACGCTTTGAGTCTTGAGCAAAATGTGAGCAAATGAGGCTTGGCCATCAGACTATCAAAACTTCTTTTTCTGCGAAATCGCCCGAAATGCTTGTGTCGCAAGGGCTCTGGCGGAGGGAGGGAGATTCGAACTCCCGAGGGGTCTCCCCCTAGCGGTTTTCAAGACCGCCGCAATCGTCCACTCTGCCATCCCTCCAGCCCTTTAAATCCTATCTTTCTAAGGGCTAAACCGCAACCTAGACGGCCAAAAGTCGTGCTACACCGTGCTGCAAGGTCACCGGGACGCTACCGGATTCTGGACGACATACGGTCCAGAATCTTATAGACGCTTGGCTAGAGGCGGCAACCGTATCATGCCACTGCGATTTCCACAATCGCTTGCTCGACTCGGACACGCCGACCCCGGCATTACAACTCGTATCTACGCACGCGCGGTACGTGAAGCCGATGGGCAAGCGGCACACACGATGCAACAGATACTGGCGACGGGACGGTGAACGTATGCGCCGTCCTTTCTCGGTGCGCTGCTGCTCGAAGCGATTCTAACCGCATTGTGTCTCTGGGTCAGAATCCCAAACACCGGCCCTGGCGGTGGATGCTGGAGCGTGACGGGTCGTTGAGAGACTCGTTCTTAACGGAAGACTCAGAAGAGGCGGGAGCGGGTCAGACGATGACCCACTCCTGTCTTTGTTGTGGCTTGTGGCAGAGCGAGGCCGGGGGAAGTAACGCACCTCACCGTTTTTCCAGTCCTTTGTCTGTTGGCGGGCAGGGTAAACTATTACCGGGCCCCTCCTGGTGGTGATCCTGTGAAGGACGAGTACACGGAGGTTCACGTCACGTATGTTCTTCCCACCCGCATCCTGCAGTGGGCGATCACGCAGGTGGAACGGTACACCAACATCCCCGCATCCCAGCATGATCACCAGATCGCCCTTCTCATCAGCGCACACCGGGAGACCACGGTGGCGCACGTGAGGATCGACGCCAGCTCTGGAAAAAAGATGAAGGACTGAGTAGTCACGCTGTAGCCGGGCGAGTTGCCGCTTCGCGCCGTCCTCGCTATCCGCGTAGGCAACCTTCCGCTTCCCTCCGAAGTGCCGGGACGTCAGAAGACAATGAAAGATTTGTTACGCAACTGTAACATCGCCTTTACCAGGAGGTCGGCACCGTTACCGGTATTATCAGGCAAGCGCCAGAATGCGAGGAGGGATGTGCGTGAAACCCGCGCTAACTGTGGCCGTGTTTCTGGGGATGGTCTTACTGCTCGGTACGAGACTGATGACTTCGGCGCAAACCCCGCCGACGCGAGTTATCAAGGTGTCGATGGTGTCGTACAAGTACGACCCCAGTGTCATCACGATGAACGTTGGAGACCGCGTCACGCTGCAGATCACCAACGACGATAAAACCCATCCGGGCCGAGCACACAGCATTGCTTCTCCGTTCTTTCAGAGCCTGAACTACACCGTGACGGGTGACGCGCAGCAAGGTGTGGCGAAGGGGGATGGCTGGAAGTATATCCTGATCGATAACGGCCAGACCGTCGAGGTAACGTTCGTGCCGCAGACGCCGGGACAGTTCAACTTCTTGTGTGAGCAATACAATCACGCATCGCTCGGTCAGGTCGGCGCGTTTGTCGTCTGGCCCGCCGGGTACAAGCCGTGACAAGCGAATAGGGTAAGTCGACGGCTCTGGGGCGACAAGTCGTCCCCGGCGGCCACGGGGAGGTGACAACTATAGCGAA
>Ga0066903_100000961_pt1 | contig 19922 bp, 31 predicted proteins | sample PanSoiMetaGPlot1_FD_67491 | JGI IMG/M metagenome (GOLD analysis project Ga0066903, IMG submission 67491) | Tropical forest soil microbial communities from Panama analyzed to predict greenhouse gas emissions - Panama Soil - Plot 1 (version 2) | ecosystem: Environmental > Terrestrial > Soil >... | reverse complement strand
GGGGGGGGGGGGGGGGGGGGCGGGGGGGGGGGGGGGGGGGGGGGGGGGGGGGGGGGGGGGGGGGGGGGGGGGGGGGGGGGGGGGCGGGGGGGGGGGGGGGGGGGGGGGGGCGGGGGGGGGGGGGGGGGGGGGGGGGGGGGGGGGGGGGGTGGGGGTAGCCGGCGGGGAGTGGCGAATTCGCCGGGGCCCGTTTCTTTCCAGGCGACTTCACCCCCGGGGACGTCTGTCGCCCTTTTCCCCCCCCGACCGCCCCGAAACGCTCGAGCTCGAGCAGATGCGGACCGGACGTGACCGCAACTCGCCGGAGCGGACGGACGGAGCGGGGCCTCGTCGCCGAACTACGGGAGTCGCCCCTCGAGGCGGGAGCGATCGCCCACCTCCGCGCCGCCGCCCGCCTGGTGGACGTCGCCCTCGAGGCGGAGGACGTCGACGCCGGCGCCAAGATCGTCCGCGCCTACCTCGAGACCCGCCAAGCGTACGGACTCGCCGGCGTCAACCGTGAACCCCTCGACCCCTTCGCCGCCTTCGTCGCCGGCCTGTCCTCCCCCACTATGGGCAACGCCCCGGACCCCTAGCCGTCCCACCTTCGGCCCCGCCGTGGCGACGATCGCGGAGGCGATGGGACGTCCCCTCATGCCCTGGCAGAGGATCGCCGCGGACGTCGCCCTCGAGGTGGACCCCCTCTCCGGCCTCTTCGTTTACTCGAGCGTCGGGATCACCGTCCCCCGCCAGGCGGGGAAGACGACCCTCACCGGCGCCGTCGCCGAACACCGGACGATCTACCGGCCCCGGGCTCGAGTGTGGGCGACCGCGCAGACACGCGAGATAGTCCGCGACTGGCTCCTCAACGAGCACGTCCCCGACCTTCAGCAATCGCCGCTCGAGCCCTTCGCCCGGGTCCGCCGAGCTCAAGGATCGGAGGGGATCACCTATCCCCACGGGGGAATGTTCCGGATCTTCGCCCCGCTCCCCGCCGCCCTCCACTCGAAACAATCGGACCTCGTGATCGTGGACGAAGTGTGGGCGCACGAGCTCGAGCGGGGACGACAGATCGACCAGGCGATCGTCCCCACCCAGGCGACCCGGCCCGGGGCGCAAGTGTGGAAGGTCTCCACCGCCGGCGACGAGGCGAGCCTGTGGCTATGGGAGCTCGTCCAGCGGGGACGGACCGCCGTGGAGAGCGGACGCCGCGACGGAGTGTGCTATTTCGAATGGGGATGCCCTGACTCGCTCGACCCCTGCGCGTCGAGCTCGTGGGAGCAGTATCACCCCGCCTACGGGATCACCATAGGCGCCGTCCAGATGCGCGCCGCCCTGGACGAACTAGGCGCCGCCGGATTCGCCCGCGCCTACGGGAACCGCTGGCCGGAGGGGATGGGACAGACCGCCGCCCCGAAGATCCCCCCGGGAAGGTGGGCCGCGGTACAGGTGGCGCCGGCGAAGGCGATCGACGCCGGCGTCCGGTGCGCCCTGGGATTCGACACGCCCCGCGACCGGAGCTCCGCCGCGCTCGCCGTCGCCTGGCGGGACCGTCGCGGACTCCGGATCGAGCTCACAGACGGACGGCCCGGGACCGGATGGCTCGCCGAGCGGATCGGCGAGCTCTCAAGCCGGCGCCATCCCGTCGCCATCGGATACCCCGCCGACACTCCCGCCGGCGACATAGCCGACGCGCTCGCCACCGCCGGACTCCCCGTCGCCCCGATCCGGGGCCGCGACTGGCCTGCCGCCTGTGCCGGATGGCTCGCCGCCGTCCTCGACGGACGCGTCCGCATCGGATCCCACCCCGCCCTCGCCGAGGCCGCGAAGGTGGCGCCGGCCCGGGACTCCGGCGACGGGGGATGGGTATGGTACAGGCGAGGTGCGACCGCCTCCATCGCCCCCGTGATCGCCGCCACCGCCGCCGCCTGGGCGCTCGAGCATCCCGCCGCCGCCCCCGCCGCGGAGTGGACCGCCTTCTAGCCGGCGTCTACTGTCGGGGACGCGGAGCGGGACGGGGGATCGTCTTCGAGGGGATCCCCCGGACCCTTCCGCACTCGAGCTCGAGCCGGCGTCCTCTTTCCCCCGCCGGAACCCGCCACCGGCGAGGACGTGAGCTCCACGCCGAGCTCGAGCTCACCGCCGCGAAAGTCCTGCTCAGCGGGACGACCTGGAGTCCATCCCCGCCGTTTCATCGCCTTAGACGGGATCCTAGAGGACGCGATCCGCGGGAGTTACGCTTAGAGCGATGCCGCGGTGGCCCTGGGCGAAGACGACGAGCCCGCCACCGTCCCCGCTCGCCTCGTCCCCGTCCGCCTTCGGGGCGATGGTCCCCGGGCCCGGAGTGGAAGGCGACGTGGACGGATTCCTCGAGCTCTGGCGCCGGCGCGCCGAGCAGCAGACCATAGACGCCGGCGGATGGTGGGGTGGCATGGGCGGGGTGGGCGGATGGGCGCCCTTCGTCTCCGAATTCTCCGCCCGCCAGGTCCCCGCCCTCACCGCCGGCCTCCGCCTCGTCTCCGGCGTCTGTATGCAGTTGCCTCTACGCCAGAAACGCGGCGACGTCTACCTCGACCCGCCGGCGACGATCATCACCAACCCCACGCCGGGACCGAACCGGACCGTCGCCGATTGGATAGACGAGTACGTCTCCGACGTCCTCCTGTACGGGAACTACGCCGCCCTCCTGGGACCGCTCGACTCGACGGGATGGCCGACGTCGCTCGTCCCCCTCGACGTGACGCAAGTGTCCGTGGCCCGGGACCCGGACTCGTGGCTCCCCGTCTACACCTATGCGGACCTGGACGACCCGCTCCCCGCGGACCGGATCTTCCACGTCGCCCTCGACAAGCGATCCGGCGAGCTCACCGGGCGCGGCGTGCTGCCCACTCTGTCCGGCGCCATCGGAGCCGCCCTCGCCGCCGACGCCTACGCCGGACGCTACTTCACGGAGTCCGCCGTCCCCTCCGGCGTGATCACCGACACCCGTCCCAACCTGACCCAGGATCAGGCGAACGAGCTCAAGTCCAAATGGATGCAGACCGTCTCCGGGACCCGGGCCCCGGTAGTGATCCCCTCGTCCACGACCTTCACCCCGCTCGCCACCGACGCCGACAAAGCACAGCTAGTCCAGGCGAGACAGTGGGACGCCACAATGGTCGCGATGCTCCTGGGGGTGCCGCCCTTCCTCCTGGGGATCGAGACGCAACGCCATACCTATACGAACGCGGAGACGGAGTTCGGACGTTTCGTCTCCACGACGATCCTCCGTCTCCTCAAGCCGCTCGAGCAGCAGCTATCCGTCCAGTGCCTCCCCCGCGGCAACGAGGCGGAGTTCTGGACCGGAGCTCTCCTCCGGGCCGATACCGCCACGCGCGCCTCCGCCGCCGTCACGCTCTACGCCGGCGGGATCATCGACCTCGAGGAGGCGAGAGTCCTGGCCGGATTCCCCGCCGAAGGCGGACCCGAAGAACCCCCCGCCTCTATCCCCGTCCCCGCTCCGGCGCCGGCGCCGAGCTCTGGCTCCGCCGGCGCCGGCGACAACGGGACCGACCTGTCACGTCTTCACCTCCTGGAAGGAGCCTGATATGGCTCGTCCCCTGGCGCGCGTGTTCGCCTCCCGCCTCGAGCTCCGCCACGAGGACGCCGGCGACGGACGGACCCTCATAGGGCTCGCCGTCCCCTACGGGGTGGAGCTCGACGTCGTGGACTGGTGGGACGAATATACGGAGCTCTTCGAGAAGGGCTCGTTTGCGAAGACCATCGCCGACCGGAGCCGGCCCGTCCCCCTGCTCGTCTCCCACCAGCATCGCGCCCTGGGCATCGGACGAGCCACCAGACTCGAGGAGACAGACGCCGGCCTCGAGGCGGAGTTCCACCTGACCGAAGGGGTACAGCAGGCGGACGAGGTGCTCGCCCTGGTGAAGGACGAAGCTATCTCCGGCCTGTCGATCGGATTCGAGCCTGTCCAGCAGCGGACGACCGCCGGACCCCACCGGGAGCCGCCCTCGAGCCGCGATCTTGTCGTCCGGACCGAAGTCAACCTCCGCGAAGTGTCCGTCTGTAACTTCCCCGCCTATGCGGACGCCGGCGTGACCGGAGTCCGGGCCGCGGTGAGCCGCCACCCCTCCGTCTCCGCTCTCGCCGCCGAGCGGGGACGCCTCCACGAGACCCGATCGGTCGCCGTCGACCGCTGGAATAGGGTCCGGCGGTGAGCTCGTGCCGCTCCTGTGGCGCGGAGGTGACCTGGGAGCTCACCTCGAGCGGGAAGAGGACCCCTGTCAACCCGGACGGGAGCCCACACTGGAGCACCTGTCCGGAGGCGGAGTCCTGGCGCCGGCGCCGGCGTCCGGGGCCCGTGGGGAGCGAGCCGTCGAGCGTGGATCCCGCCTCGAGACACTCGACGCGCTAATCTCCGCCTGTCCGGAGCCGGACGCCTAGCCGGAGCTCGAGCAGATGGAGCCGCCACTAGGGCGCGTGAGCCACTCCACGAAGGACGAGAGTTACCCAACCTCGACCCCTGGAGGATCCAATGGCAATATCGCTCGTGGAGGTGCTCCGCCAATCCATAGACGAGCTCCACGGACGGATGAACGCGATCGAGTCCGCCGCCGTGGCGGAGAACCGCGACACGCTCTCCGATATCGAGCAGACAACCTGGGACGAGCTCCGGACCGAAGCTGAAGCGAAGACCGGACGCCTCGAGCTCCTCGTGGGCCGCGCCGAGCTCGACGCCCGGGCCGGCGCCCTCGTCGCTCGAGCCCACCCCGCCCCGCCGGAGCCCGCCGGCGCCGGCCCCGCCTTCCCCTACCGGACGCCAGGCGAGTACGCCCTCGCCTATATGCGGATGAAGCACGGGGATACCGCCGAAGCGGCGCGCTTCACCCGGGCCCTCGCCGACGTCACCACCGCGCAGACACCCGGGCTCGTCCCGCCCCAGGTGACCGGCGACATATTGGGGGAGTGGCTCGCCAACCGCCCCTCCGTGGACGCCATGAGCAAACCGCCGCTCCCGCCCGTGGGGATGAAGATCCAGCGTCCCCACATCTCGCAACATACCCAGGTGGCCCCCCATACGGAGAAGACCGCCATCGCCTCGAGAGCCCTCACGCTCGACCTGGCGGAGATAGACCTCAAGTCCTACGCCGGCGGGGTGGACGTCTCGTGGGAGCTCGTGCAACGCTCCGCGCCTGCCGCCCTGGACGTGATCTTCCGTGACCTCGTGGCCGTCTACGCCCGGGCCTCGAACGTCGACGCGATGGGCGGGATTATGACCAACGTGACGCAGACGGTCGCCTGGGACGGGACCGCCGCCACCCTGGCGAAAGCGATATCTGACGCCGCGGTGAAGTGCGCGCAGATGGGCGAGGAGAACCTCTTCCCCGACACGGTATGGCTAGGGCTCGAGTCCTACGGACTCCTCGCCTCGCTCACCGACTCGAGCGGACGTCCGCTCTTCCCCGACCTGGGACCCACGAACGCGCTAGGCCAGGCGGACGCCCGCGGGAACATCTCGACCGTCCGTGGGCTCCGCCCCGTCGTGGACCCCTTCATCACCCCGAACACCTTCCTTATCGGCCCGTCCGACCAGGCGGAGTTCTACGAGACGCCCGGGGCCCCCGTCCAGCTATCCGTCGTGGACGTCGGGGTGGCCGGCTACAACGTCGGGGTAATCGGGATGTGGGCCGCGGCCGCGGTCGACCCCGCCGCCTTCGTGAAGATCACCTCCACGCTCCTGCCGCTCGCCGCCGAAGCTGCCGCGCCGGCGTCCGGGGCCACGAAGAAGGCGACCGCCTGATGGTGGCGCCGGGGCCCGGAGCGTGGCTAACACTCGAGGACTACAAGGGGTGGGCGCGCATAGATGCCGCCGACACGACCGACGACGTCGCCATCGCCGACGCGGTCGCCGCCACTATGGAGACCCTCGAGCTCCGGGCCCCGGTAGCCTTCCCCGTCGACGCGGTGACCGGAGAGCCGCTCGCCCCCGTACCGAGCTCTGTCTTCCAGGCGGGACTCCTGCTGGCGAATCGTCTGATGGCTCGCCGCAACTCGCCGGACGGGATCGTCGGAGTGTCCGATATGGGGACGGCCCGGGTCCTGTCCTACGACGCCGACATTCAGACGCTCGTGGCGCCCTGGACGGAGAGCGTCGTCGCGTGAGCTCCGCCTCGCTCGCCCTCGAGATAGTCGACAAGCTGAAGACCGCCGGGATCCGTGCCACGACCGACGCCGGCGCCCTCACCCCTCCCGCCGTCCTCGTCCCCCCACCCCGCCGCGTCTACGACGTGGGGTGCGGCTACACCGCGCAGTGGAACCTTCACGCCATCGCGCCGGCGATCACCGGAGGCGACCGCGTCACCTGGGGACTTCTGGACGACCTCGTGGACGGGATCGCCTCCGTCTACCCCGTCGCCACCGCCCAACCCGGAGCGTACGTCCTCGAGGGGAAGACGCTCCCGTCCTATCAAGTCACCTTCTCGACCCCTGGAGGATAGATGGCCCTCAATGACTCTCGAGCGAAGAACGGGACCCTCAAGTTGGGTCCGACCGCCACCGCTCTCGACCTGTCCTGTCAGATCACGAACGTCCGCATCACCTCCGCCTATTCGGACGACGGGGACTCCGTTACCACCCTCTGTGGCGATACCGTGCCGGCGCCGCGCAAGAGTGACGGACACAAGCTGGAGGGGACGATCGTCCAGGACTTCGATATCACGGAGACCCTGGGCGGGGCGATCGCCTACCTGTGGAATCACGACCTGGAGATTGTCGCCTACGAGTACACCCCGAACGACGTCTCCGCCCCCGTGATCACCGGGACGCTCCTGATCGAGATTCCGGCGGAGACCTACGGAGGCGACGTGGGCTCCCGCCTGACGTCGGACTTCGTGTGGAACCTCCAGCAAAAACCCACCTTCACCCCGCCCGTCGCCGCCTAGTGGCCGCGATCACGTTTCAAGTCCAGGGAGAGGCGACCTTCGAGGCGACGATCGCCACCGCGGCGCGCAAGGTGGCGGACCTCTCCGAAGGATTCGCCGGCGCGGCCCGGGAGCTCGCCTGGCTCGCCGCCGGCGCCGCCCCCCGCCGCACCGGACGTCTCGCCTCCAGCATGGGCCCCGGGCCCGGAGCCGGCCCCTCGAGCTCGCTTGTCACCTCGCCGCTCGTCTACGCCGTCCCGATCCATTGGGGACGACCCGCCCACAACATAGAGGCGAACCCCTTCGTCTACCGCGTCGCCGTGCGCGACGAGGCGAAGTGGCTCGCCCCGCTCGAGCTCGAGCTCCAGCGGACCTGTGACGGGGTGCGAGGTGCCTAGGCTCCGCGCCACCGTGGAGATGATCCTCGACGGGGAGAAATTCGTGGCGAAGGTACGCCCGGACGATCAACTCAACGCGGAGCGACAGTTAGGACACAATCCGGCGGACTCGCCGCTCGAGCTCACCTGGCGATCCTGGTGGAACGCGTTCAAGCGAGCGGAGCCGGATCATCCCGCCGCGAAGACTTTCGGACGTTTCATAGACGCCCTCGAGGCGGGAGAGGAGCTCGAGCCGCCGGCGGAGGACGAGGTGGGACCGCTGGACCCTACCCGCGAGGCGGGATCGGATATCTAGCCGTGGAGCTCGCCGTGAACACCGGCGTCTCGTTTCGAGACTGGCTCCGTGACCCCGCGGCGATGGTGACCGCCGTCGAGATACTCGAGCGGATAGGCGCCGAGCTCGAGCAGAAGCGGAGGTGATCCGTGCCGGCGACGCTCGACGTCCTGATCAAGGGGACCGCCACCTCCGCCGTCGCCGCCTTCAAGCAGACAGGCGACGCCGCTAAGACCGCCTCCGGCGCCGCCGAGAAGACGGGGAGCTCGTTCGCCAAGGTGGCCGGCGCCGTCGCCACCGGATTCGCGGTGACCCGGATCGTCGCCTTCGGCAAGAGCTCCGTCGCCGCCGCCGAAGAGTCCGCCGTCGCCCACAATCGCCTCGTCGCCGTCTTTAAGAACGTGGGCGACGTCCAGGGGACCGCCGCCGCCGCCGCCGAAGCGTACGCCGGGACGCTCTCGAAGCAGACGGGAGTGGACGACGAGGTGATCATGGGCGGACAGGCGATCCTCGCCACCTTCCACTCTGTCGCCGGCGCCGCCGGACGCCAGGCGGGAGTCTTCGACCGCGCCACGCAAGCCGCCGTCGACCTCGCCGCCGCCGGCTACGGGAATATCAACTCGAACGCCGTCCAGCTAGGCAAAGCGCTCGAGGACCCGACGAAGGGGATGGCCGCGCTGGCGAAGTCCGGCGTCAACTTCACCGCCGCGCAGAAGACCGCCATCCAGCAGATGCAGAAGAGCGGGAATCTCCTGGGCGCGCAGAAGATCGTCCTCGCCAACGTGGAATCCCAGGTGAAGGGGACCGCCGCGGCGACCGCTACCGGATCGGCGAAGATGGCCGTCGCCTGGGGCAACTTTCAGGAGTCCGTGGGCGCCGCCCTGCTCCCCTTCATCGCGTCGATACAGACGCACCTCGCCGGCCTCTTCGACTTCGTGGGCGCGAACAGCCAGTGGCTCGTCCCGCTCGTCCTGGGGATCACGACCGCGATAGGGGCGATCCTGCTCGTCGTGAAGGCGATCGAGCTCTTCAAGACCGCCCTCGCCGCGGTGAAGATCGCCGTCGCGTTCTTCCGGGCCGCGTGGCTCGCCCTCAACTCCTCGTTTATCGCCTCGCCGATCGGACTGATCATCATCGCCGTCGTGGCCCTGATCGCCGTGATCGTGATCATCGCCACGAAGACGAATTGGTTCCAGAACATCTGGCGTGCCGTCACCTCGTTTATGTCCGCCGCCTGGCGTGCCACCGTGGGGGCGATCATGGCCGCGTGGAACGCGGCGTGGAGTTTCATCGCCGGGATCTTCAACGCCATCCAGCGGATCGCCATGACCGTATGGGGATGGGTCCGCTCGAATTGGCCCCTGCTCGCCGGCGTCCTCGCCGGCCCCTTCGGAATTGCGGTCGCCCTGGTCTATAAATTTTGGGGACCGATCACCGGATTCTTCTCAGGGATCGTCCACTCCATCGCCGGCGTGATATCCGGCGTCGTGGGCGCCATCACGAGCCCGTTTATCACCGCCTTTAACATCGTGAAGGGGATCGTCGCCTCCGCCGTGGGGTATATCGAGGGACTGATCCACAGACTGACGGGGATCGTCTCGAGCGGGATCAACGCCGCCAAGTCTGTCTATAACGCGTTCGCCCACGTCTGGAACGCCATCCAGATCAAGCTGCCGGAGATAAAGGTCCCCCTGGGACCGACCATAGGCGGACAGACGATCGGACTTCCGGACCTTCCGATCCTCCAGACAGGCGGACTGATGACCCGGAGCGGACTGATCTATGCCCACGCCGGCGAGGCGATCACCCCGCTCCCCCGCCGAGCTCGAGGCGACGGACCGCTCGTGGCGATCGCGAATGCCACCTTCGGCGAGACGGTCGACGTCGCCGTCTTCGGTCGCCGTCTCGCCTGGGAGCTCACCGCCTCCGGGGTGCGAGCGTGACCTGTATCCGGCGCGCCTGGCTCGTCCTGGGCTCGAGGACCCTCGAGCTCGAGGACCGCGACGCCGGCTACTCGACCGACGAGCTCAACCTGGGGTATCCGGAAATTCGGGAGAACATGACCAACCGTCCAGACGCGGACGGGGTGGACGATCGGACGACCCTGTGGGGATCGCGTGCCGTCTCCGCCTCCATCCGCGCCTACGGCCCGGGGATGGCGGTGGACGAGATAGTGGGACTCTTCGCCCCGTTTATGCGAGCCGACGTCCGGCCTGAGCTCCACTACGTCCTCGACCGGCCCGGGGCCCCGGAGCGTATGTGCGTCGTCCGTGCCGCCGGCTACGGATGGCCGATCACCGGCGGACGGATGCGCGACGTCAACCTGTCGTGGGTCGCCGCCGATCCGATCATGCGCGACCCCGTGGAGCAGACCGCCTCGAGCCGCTCCGGGTCCGATACCACCCCGGGCCGCTACTACAACCTCACCTTCAACCGCATCTATCCGCCTGGCGGTGGGTCGCCGACGACGGGGGAGATTGTCACGCCTGGCGATGTGCCGGCTAGACCACTCTTCCGGATCTTCGGACCGATCACCGATCCTGTCGTGGATCTTCAGGTGATGGACCCGGACGAGCCGCTCGAGACTTTCTCGCTCGCCTTCGTCACCGGGACCCGGATCGACGCCGGACACTGGCTCGACGTCGACGCCGACCGCCGCTCCGTCCTGCGCGACTCCGACCCCACTCTCTCCGCCATGTCCGCCGTCGACTGGGCCGCGTCGACCTGGCCTGTCCTGCCGCCGGCGCCGGCGGTGACCTATATGACCCTCACGGGATCGTCCACGAGCGGGGTAACCCAGGTGGCGGCGATCTGGCGGGACGGATATCTGACGTGAGCTCGAGCTCGCTCCCGCCGGACCGCCGGCGGTGGAGATTCACTATCCACCGTCGAGACTTCGCCACGCGTGCCTACGCCCGGACGACGGGGATCACCGAGCTCACCGAGGCGAGGAGCCGCCGCCTCGAGCTCGCCCTCAACACGCCGGCGAAGTTGACGTGGAGTCTCGACGGTCGCTCGCCGTCCGCCCCCTTCGTGGAGGAGCTCCAGACAGAAGTCCTCGCCTGGCGCTACGACGAGACCCTGGGACAGGAGGTGCTCATGTTCCGGGGGATCGTCACCCAATCGGAGGACGTGATATCGGAGCAGACGCATACCGTCAACTTCACCGCCCTCGACTATCTGGCGATCCTCAACCGCCGCTACCTGACCACCGCCGCCGCCGCCGGCGTCGCCTTCGCACAGGTCGACCAGGACGACATAGTGGCATCGCTGCTCTCGACGGCCCGGACGATCGCCGCCACCGGCGGACATTCCTTCTCGCCTGGCGCCTGGCTCGCCCTCGTCGCCGCCAACGTCAACCCGGACGGGACGGCCCGGGCCGCGAAGTCCGGACAGCTACGCGACCGGACATACCTGGGACAGCAATCCATCGGCGAGGCGATCACCGCGCTCGCGGCGGTGATCAACGGATTCGACCTCGACGTCCAACCTGCCGCCGATACGGACGGACAGGACTATCTCCGCCTCTTCTACCCCTCCCAGGGACTCTCGAGGACGGACGTCGTGCTCGCCTATGGCTCGTCCGTCTCGAGCCTGACCCGATCCGCTAACTCCGTCGACTACGGGAACTACTGGCGCGTGATCGGCGACAACGGGGGGACCGCCGGCGCCCCACAGCTATACGCCGACGCCTGGAACGCCGACTCGAACGACGTGGGACGGATCCCCGTGGGATTGTGGCAATCGGTCGCCAACGAATCGGACGTGAAGGTGGCCGCGACACTCCAGCAGAAGGCGAGCGGGGACCTGGCGGTGGGCGGGATGCTCGTCCCGTCCTATTCGCTCTCGCTCCGCCCCGATTGGTTCCGGCCCGGGGCCCCGGCGATGGGCGATACCGTCCCCCTCGAGATAAGGAGCGGGAGACTGGACGTCTCCACGACCGTCCGGGTCCTGGGAATCTCCTATGCCATATCGGACGACGCCGCGGAGGACGTCGAGCTCACCGTGGGACGTCCGGCCCTCGACCTGTCCGCCCTATTCCGCCGGACGCGCCAGGACGTCGACGCGCTGGCCCGGAGGTGACACTGTGACCCGCTACACCCCCCAATGGCTCCAGGCGGGATCCTACGCCGCCTCCGTGGACCGCAACCTCATAGGCGCCCTCTGGCCTGCCGCCGCCTGTAGCGGGGTGGCGGTGACCTCGAGCGGGACGGGGATGGGACTCAACGTCGCCCCCGGACGCGTCGCCGTCCCCTCCGCCAATAACACCGGGTCCGTCCTGTGCTCGAGCGACGCTATCGAGACGCTCACCCTCACGCCGGCGCCGCCGGCTAACTCCGACCGCGTCGACCTGATCATCTGCCGGCCCCGCTCCGTCGACCTCGACGGGACCTCGACACAAGAGGACTTCATCTTCGACATAGTGGCCGGCGTCGTGGGCGCCCCGCCCGGGGTGCAACCTGCCACCCCCGCCGGGACCGTCGCCCTCGCCGCCGTCCGGGTCCAGGGGGGATCGGCGACGATCCCCGCCAACATGATCACCGACCTCCGCCCTCAGACGCTCCGCGTGCCGGCGATCGTCACCCCGCCCGCTCTCGTCTCCACTCGAGCGACCCTCGCCGCCGCCACCCAGGTCCCCGCCTCCGCCTGGCTCATCGTCCCCCTGAGCACACTCCAGCACAACCAAGGAGGCGGGACCTGGAGCGGTGGACGTTTCACCGTCCCCCGCCGCGGTCTGTACCTGATCGCCGGCGCCGTGAACTACTACGTCTCCGGTACCACCTATACGACGAGCCAGAAGGAGTTCCTGGGCGGGATCTTCGCCGACGCCGGACAACTCGCACAGCAGACGCTCAACCCAAATATCCTCACCGTGGGGACGTCGAACTGGTCCGCGTCGTGCTCGACGGTCGCCCTGCTCAACGCCGGACAGGTTGTGGACTTGCGCGCCTGGCAGAACGGTCCCGTGACCTACAACGTCCAGGCGGGAGTGAACACGAACCTCTCCGTCACCGAACTACCGGGAGCCGTCTAACAAGGAGCCGCCCGTGAGCTACCTCGCCCAATCGCAACTAACAAACGACCTCGACTTCCAGTCCCGCTCGAGCTCCGCCGCCGTCGAGCAAGCCGCCCAACCTCAGAACGCGGGGAGCGTGGCGGACCGCGTGAAGCGAGGGGACGCGGAGGTGACCGCCACCTTCGCCCGTCTCGCCGCCGCCGGCCCCGGGATCGCCGATAAGGCGGACAACGGGGACGGGACGATCGACCAGGCGAAGGTGACCGACGCGGACCTACTGTCGCTCACTCAGGCGAATTGGCCTGTCGTCGTCGCCCTCTATCCGGAGCCGGCCCCGTGACCCCCGAACCGCCGCCGGCGGACGAGCCGGACGAGGAGCCCTCCGACAGCCACCGCCCGCCCCTGGACGACGAGTCAGACGCAGAGTGGCTCGAGCCGGACGATCCCCGCCGAGCTCGAGGCGAGGAGGCGGACTGATGGCTCTCCAGCGGATCCGGATCATGTCCCCGAACTGCTCGAGCCGCGGCGGAGCCGTCCCCCGTCTCCTCGTGATCCATACCGCCGAAGGATCGCGGACGATCGAGAGCCTGGGCTCCTTCTTCGCCAACCCGGCCTCCCAGGTCTCCTCCCACGCCGGCGCGGACGACACTCCGGGCCGGATCGGCGAATACGTCGACCGGAGCGGACCGACGTCGAAAGCGTGGACGCAGGGGAACGCCAACCCCTACTCCGTGAGCATCGAGCTCTGTGGATTCGCGGCCTGGACGCCGGCGGACTGGGCGGGACACGCCGCGATGGTCGAAAACTGCGGACTGTGGCTCGCCGAGGAGTCCGCCGCCCTGGGGATCCCGCTCCGGCGTCTCACCTCGAGCGAAGCGCAAGGCGGACAGGCGGGAGTGTGCGGACACGTCGACCTGGGCGCCGCCGGCGGTGGACACTGGGACCCGGGCCCGGACTTCCCCTGGGATAACTGCCTCCGCATCGCGCAAGGCGGATCGCCGACGCCGGCGCCGCTCCCGCCGTCCGGGGCCCCGCCCTTCCCCGGGACGCTCCTCGTGAACTACACCCGCGGCCAGGGGACCTCGACGTGGCAGGCGAAGATGGCGGAGAGGGGATGGACGATCGCCGTGGACGACGAATACGGTCCGGCGTCCGAAGGAGTCTGTCGCCAATTCCAGGCGGAGAAACATCTAGGCGTGGACGGGATCGTGGGTCCGGAGACCTGGGCCGCGACGTGGAACCTCCCCGTAACGTGACGCTATGCCGTGGCGGATCAAGCGAGAGGTTTACCTGATCCTCCTGGGGGTGGCTCTGCTCACCCTGGCGATCGTCGTCCTCGTGCTCAACAAGGACGCCTCCACGGAGCTCCTCGCCGCCGCCGCCATTGTGGGCGGACTCGCCGTCGTGCTCGTCTCGCTCCCCGATCACAACGGGAAGGACGGGGATCACTGATCACGACCGTCGCGCCGTCCACGTCCTGATCTTCCTGGCGATCCTCGCCGGCGCCCTCGCCGCCTCTGAGCTCGTCTATCTGGCGATCCTCCTGTGGACGTAGCGCCCCTGGGAACCGTCGCCTCCTGGCGGATCCTAGGGTGCTCACCGTCCAATCTGACGGTAAGACCGCCTTACCAACGTCTGCTATACTGACAAGCGTGACTTACCCCACCGAAAACACGACAGACGAGCCCACTACCTACCCCTCCGGATGCACCTGTGATCCGGAGCTCTACCCCTACGACCAACTCTGCTCGCTCCACGCCGCCGGCGACGATTACGAGACCTGTGGCTACTGCGGGAATCACGAGGCGGGGACCGCCTGCCCGGAGGAGCCTCTCACCCCTGGCGCCTTCTGTGACTTCTACGAAGCGCACGAGCCCCACGTCTACGTCGCCCTCAACGCCGAGACCTACTCCTGCCCCGGCCTGTCCGCCGGCGAGCTCGAGGAGCTCGACGCCTACGACCCGGGGACCTGTGAGCACGGACTCTCCGCCGACCTCTGCTCCGGCCCGATGCACTATCCGGCGGACTTCTGATGGGAGCGATCGCCTACGAGGCTAAATGCGCCACCTGTGGCGAAATCTTCAACCCCGCCGGCCCGGACGACCTCGAGCACCTCGAGCGGGACGACGGGACCCCCTGTGGCGGACCCGGAGCGATGGTGGGCGGATGGTACTCAACGGAGGCGGAGGCGATCGCCGACGCCTACACCCCCGCCCGCTCCCGCTCGACGCGAGCGATCGCCGACTCGCTCCGCGACCTGTCGGACGGACAGGCGGACCCCCTGGGCGCCCTGCTCGCCGCCGCCGCCGTCCGTCTCCTCGAGCTCGAGCGTGAAGTCCTCCGCCTGGAGAGCGAAGTGGCGACCGTCCGGATCGAGCTCGACGGGATGGACCGATGACCCGGGGCCCGCTCGTGGACTTCGTGCTCGAGCTCGCCGCGATGGACACCCCTAACCTGTCGATCCTGGGCGACGAGGACGTCCGCGAGCTCCTCGAGAAGATCGTCCGCGCCGCCAACCGTCTCGCCGTGGAGCAGTACCTCGACCAGATCCCCCACGAAGGCGACGAGGAGGACGACGAGGACGAGGACGTCCTCCTGGGACTCGCCGAGCCGGAGATTCACGTCGAGAAGATCGGCGACTTCGTGCTCGAGGACGGGACGAGGATCCCCGCCTACACCGTCGAGCTCGAGGCGGAGTCTGAGGAGCCGCCGCCCTTCGACCCCGACCCCGACCTCATCGGACGGATCGAGAAGGGGCAGAAGTGAGAGCGATCACCGCCCGCCAAGCCGCCACCTGTGAGTCCGCCACCTCCCCCGCCTACCGCTGCCGCTGCCGATGCGGTGGAGCTCTCCACGGAGCCGCCCGGGTCACGCCGGACGAGCTCGAGCAGCTAGGCGAGGACGACCCTCACCGCGTCGAGGGGACCGCCCCGTCCGCCCTGGAGCTCCGCCGGCGTGCCATCGCCGGCGACGCGCCCCGGGACGCTTCCGATCCGTGGGCTCTCCAGGCGACGGCCCGGGCCCGGGCGGACGAAGCGTGGGGGACGCCGGAGATAGTCCACGACATAGCCGGCGAGCTCCTCGAGGAGCCGCCTCTCTTCGAGGTGGAGCCGTGACCGCGGAGGCGATCACCGGGGCGGGGACGCTCTCCAGCGAGGAGCTCCGTCCGGCCCCGGGCCGCCGCCGGCGACCGAAGCGATACACCTCTACGCAGGACTTTCTCTCTATGCTGACCCGTATGGTCGCCGCGGCAGGGGAGCGAGTGGGAGAGGCGGACGTCCCCGATCTTGTCGCCCTCGCCGCTATCGAGGACGAGCTCCACGCCGCGATCCAGCGTGGCATTAACGGACTCCGTGAGGACGGATACACCTGGGAATCCATCGGGAGAGGATTCGGGGTGACCCGCCAAGCCGCGCTCATGCGATGGGGACGGACGGAGAAGGGGTATATCCCGCCTCCACCGTCCGCCACCGCGTCTTAACCCTATGGCCGGCGATCTTCTGCCGGCCCCCCAGGGATACGCTCAACCGTCCGGCGCGACGGACGCGGGTGGGGAAGTCTGCCGCCCCGTCGCGCCGGCCCCTGGAGGGGTGACGTCGTGAAGCGCGACGTCCAGCTATCGCTTATCGACGGGATGGAGCGTCCCGTGGGTCCGGTCCCCCAGTCCGTCCAGGAGGGGACTAACGCCGACGTGATCCGCCGTCTCGCCGAGCTCTACCTGTCGGGGACCGTCCTCGACGTCACCTATGGCCGCGGTAAATGGTGGGATCAGTACCGTCCGCCGGCGGACTCGTTCGCCTTCCACGACCTCGCCCTCGACGGGGTGGACTTCCGCGAGCTCCCCTATCCGGACGCCGCCTGGGATACCGTCTGCTTCGATCCGCCCTACGTCGAGAGTGGCTCCCGCTCCACCTCGAGCCGGACCGTCTTCCTCGACGGATACGGACTGGGGACGGAGGCGACGGAGCGGACGTCGCCCCTGGGGACCCGCTCTGTCGTGCTCGCCGGCCTGGACGAGTGTCTCCGCGTCGCTCGAGCCTTCGTGCTCGTGAAGTGCATGGAATACGTCGCCTGGCACAAGTTTCACGACCTGCCCACCGCCGCGATCGTCCACGCCGAGGCGAAGGGGTGGATCCTCCACGACCGGATCGTCCACAACTCCGGAGGCGGGATCGGAGGTGGCTACCGGATCCGCGACGTGAAGCGATGCCAACGAGCCCACTCCTATCTGCTCGTCTTCGCCCCCCGCTACGGGAGCTCGAGCCCGTGATCCCGAAGGACCTCGCCGGCTATGTGGCGCTCGTCCTGGCGACCGGCGTGGCCGCGACCGTCGTGATCCTCGCCCTCGAGACGACGCTCCACGGGGGACCGATATCGGAGGCGGAGGGGAACGTCCTCTCCGCCGTCGTGGGGACGATCATCGGGGCGATCGCCGCCTACCTGGGGACGAAGGCGAGCTCGAGCCGGGGCCCCGGCGATGGCTAGCCGTCTCACCCCGCTCGAGCGAGCCCTCCGGGCCGTCACGGAGGACGAGTGGCGCGATCAAGTTGTGGACGCCGCCCACACTTTCGGATGGTCGGTCGCCTACTTCCGGCCCGGACAGACGAATCACGGATGGCGGACCCCTGTGGGCGCGGACGGGAAGGGGTGGCCGGACCTGACCCTCGTCCGCGAGCGCGTCGTCTTCGCCGAGCTCAAGCGCGAGCAAGGCGAGCTCGAGCCGGAACAGGAGCTCTGGCGGGAGCGTCTCCTGGGCGCCTGCCAGGAGTGGCACCTGTGGCGACCGTCCGATATGGACGAGGTGATCGCCGTCCTCCGCCGCTACGGGATGCCGTGACCTGGCTCCGATGGGCCCTCGAGCTCGAGCGTGCCCGCCGGCGTCTGTACCGGGCCCGGAGCCCGCTCGCCGTCACCCTCTCCCGCCTCGAGCTCGAGCGGATCGAGCTCGCCCGTCCGGTACTACGGTCGCCAGTAACGCGGTAGGCGCCGGCGAGAAGGATCGCCGGCGCCAAGATCACTCACTCGAGGGGAGTTAGCGATATGCCCAACATACCCACAACCGGCGACGCCGAAGGTGGATCCACCTTCCCCGCCACCGCCTACGTCTACCGGGGGAACTGCTCCGGCCTGTGCCGGCGCTCGAGCGTGGACGTCGTGCCGGTACTGCTCGAGCTCGACGTGGGACCGAAGGCGACCCACGAGCTCGCCCTGTGCGTCGAATGTTTGGCGGACTTCGCCGTCGCTCAAGGTCTCGTGAAGGGGCGAGTCTTCGTGCTCGCCGTCGAGGACGGGGAGCGACACTGGCGTCTCGTCGCCGCCTCCCCGAAGGACGGGGGGACCTGGAACGGGATCCTGTCGTGAGCGGACGCGCGATGGAGTGGGCCGCACAGGTGGCGACAGACAAGCATCTCGCCGCCGGCGCCACCTTCGTCCTCGTCGCCGGCCTGGCCCGTCACGCCGGGGCCCGATCGGGGAAGTCCTGGCCGGCGGTGGACACTCTCGCCGGCGAGCTCCACGTCCATCCCTCGACCATTACCCGCGCCTTCGCCGCTATCGAGAAGGCGAAGATCCTCGAGGTGGAACGCCGGCGGGGATGGACGACCGTCTGGACTTTCCCCGCCGAGGCGAGGTGGACCCCCCGCGAATCCCGGGGGGGTACCCCCCGCAAATCCCGCGGTGACCCCCCGCAAATCCCGCGCCAACCCCCCGCAAATTGTGGGGGGGATAAAGGGGTAACACCTGTGGAACACGCGACGCCGCTCACTGGTCGCCCCCTCGAGGACGGATCGGTCTACGTCGCCGGCGAGGGGTGGATCTATCCTGACGGGGCGAGGTGATCTGGAATGGCTCTAACCGCCAGGCAACGCAACCGCCTACCGGACTCCGCCTTCGCCTACCCCCGGGCCCGGAAGTATCCGGTACCCACTCGAGCTCAGGCGAGACGAGCGGGGATCGGCGAGCGCCAGAGGTTAGGACTCCACCGCAACGCCCTGTCCCGGGCCGCGCAGACGAGGACGTCCGGGTCCCACCGTCACGTCCGGACCGTCGTGGCTCGCCGTCACGCCGGCGGGGTGGCATCTGTCGCTCGCCGGCGGTGAGCCTGCCGGACGTGACCGGACGCCGGCGCCCTCTCCTGTGCGATCTGTACTGTGGCGCCGGCGGATGCTCTGTCGGATATCACCGGGCCGGATTCGAGGTGATCGGGGTGGACTGGCGACGCCAAGCGGACTACCCCTTCGAGCTCTACCGTGGCAACGTCGCCGACATTCCCGACGAGTGGCTCCGCTGCTTCGACGTGATCCACGCCTCGCCGCCCTGCCAGGCTTTCACCCGGATCCGCTCGAGGCGGACGAGCTCTCACCTTCAGGGGCGACTCTTCGACCCTCACGCCGATCTGCTCACCCCTACCCTCGAGCGTCTCCGCCGCCTCGACATTCCGTGGATCGTGGAGAACGTGCCCGGGGCCCCGATGCCGGAGGGGAGCGTGACCCTGTGCGGATCCGCCTTCAACCTGGCCGTCCGCCGCCACCGCCTCTTCGCCTCGTCCGCCGAGCTCGAGGGGAGCGTCTGCCGCCACGACGAGCAGGGGCGGGCGGTGGGAGTGTTCGGTCACGGAGGCGGGACGATCAAGGGGCAGACGATCGCCCGGGGCCAGGACGCCGCCCTGGCGATGGGGATCTACTGGACGACCGACCAGTCCGCGCTCGCTAACGCCATCCCGCCCGCCTATACCGAATGGATCGGAGCACAGATGATCGCCGCCCTGGAGTTACGGTGAGCCGCTCGAGGCGGACGATCCGCAAGGATCCCACCGTCCGCCTCGACCTCGACCTCCACCCCGAAGACTGGAAGGGGAGCGGACCCCGCCCGAAGAGCGGGACCGTCTACCTTCCCCACGAGTGGGACGCCGGCGAGGTGGACGAGCACAGGCGGACGAGGTGCTCGAGGTGCGGGGAACTGTGGGAGCACCGGACCCACGCCCCGTCCCACGCCGGCCCCCGCTCCGTCCCGCCGGCGGGGTGAGAGGTGCCGTCGAATCCCCGATGGTCTCGAGCGTGGGAGCGGACCAGGCGGACCGTCCTCGAGCGGGACCGCCACCGCTGCCGCCTCGAGTATCCGGGGTGCGAGGGGCGAGCGACCCACGTCGACCACATCACCCCCCGCCGGTACGGGGGGACCGACCACCTCGCCAACCTCCGGGCCGCGTGCGCCTCGTGCAACCTGCGACGGGGGGACGGGACCGGACCGCTCGACCCGCCCGTCTCCGCCTGGTGAGAGGCGAGGGGCGACGCTCGAGCTCGTGGGCGCGGTGGCGCCGGCGCCGGCGCCGGAAGGGG
>Ga0066903_100000960_pt1 | contig 19935 bp, 18 predicted proteins | sample PanSoiMetaGPlot1_FD_67491 | JGI IMG/M metagenome (GOLD analysis project Ga0066903, IMG submission 67491) | Tropical forest soil microbial communities from Panama analyzed to predict greenhouse gas emissions - Panama Soil - Plot 1 (version 2) | ecosystem: Environmental > Terrestrial > Soil >... | reverse complement strand
GACGTATCAGCGATCGAAACCGAACTCGCCGAGGCTTTCACGCTGTCGAACCGCATCAACTCCTTCGAGACACGCTGGTTCATCGAGGGCTGCGTCGAGCGTGACGCGAGCCAAGTCAGCCAGTCGATGCGCGACCGGCTCGAGCAGGCGCGAGGCATGACGCTCGCGGACTATCGCGGCTGGCTCAAGGAGCGCACCAGCGTGCGCGCGCTTTATACCGAGCTTGCCGACACCTGCGACGCCTGCCTCGCTCTGTCGGCGCCCGGCCCGGCGCCGCAAGGCTTGCAGACGACCGGCAATCCACAATTCGCGGTGCCGTCCTCTCTGCTCGGCATTCCGGCTTTGTCGTTGCCGCTGTTCATGCTCGACGGCATGCCGCTGGGATTGCAGGTCCTGGGCTATGCCAACGGAGACGCCAATGCCTTCGCTGTTGGCGCTTGGCTTATGAAAGAGCTCGACGGCGAATCGGGATGAGAGGCTTGACCGCTCAAGGGCGGGAGAGAGCGAGCAGATTCTGCCGCGCCTGCGCGACCCAAAGCTCTGACGCCCCCTCGCGTTGGCCACTGATGTCCGTCCAACCCAAGGCAACCCAGCGTTAACGGCGTCACGGTGAACAAGTGGCTAACCATTCGGGACAGTTTGTGGTGTTTGGCAACCCCCGGCGTGGTATTGTTCGCGTTCGGCCCGGTGGCGGAATGGCGACGCAGGGATGACGCATCATCTCGTATCCTGGTTCAAGTCCAGGCTGGGCCTCCATCAACCTATCCCCGACCATCGCTGAAACGCCCGAGGCTTGCCTCTGGCGCCTCACCGCACCCTCTTTGTCAGTCGCAAACGCTGATGCGGGTTAATGTTAATTCAACAGTTCAATTTTGTTTCGTCCAGAGATTGCGTAAGCACTGGAGGTTTTCGCAAAGCGGGAAGCATACACTTTGCGGTGCTCGGCGAGGCCGTGCGGTGCGCGTACACGATTGGGAATTGCATGAGTGTCGGGGAACGATGCGCCGGTGTCACCAGGGTTGGTGTGCACACGATCTCCGTCGGACATGAACTGACGGACGCCCCCCGATGAGTTCGATCAGCCTAGTAACGCCGGCGTCCTGGCGAGACGTAGAGCTTTGCGCGCTCCAGTGCGAGAGCGTCGATCGTTATCTCAGCTGCTATGTCAAGCATCACCTGATCGTGCCGGACGACGAGGTCACGCTGTTCGATCGCTTCAACGCCGCCCGCCGGGTGGTCGTGCCGGTGTCCCAGCTCCTGCCGGCGTGGCTGCGGCCCATGCCGCGCGTGCTGCAGCACAAGGGCCAGCGCTACTGGTGGTCACTACGTACGAGGCCGCTCAGCAACGCTCATGTTCAACGCATCCTCAAGATTGCGGCGGCCGATGTCTTTCCGGAAAGCCGTCACTGCATCCTCGATCCTGACGTGGTGTTCTTCAGGCGATTTGATCTCTCTATGCTGCTGCGCCCGCGGCATGCGCCATTATTTGAGCAGGCAGGCGACCCCAGCTCTCCGGACTTGTTGCAGCGGGCGCGGACGAGCCGCCATCTCTTGGGACTCAGGACATCCGCATTGCCTGCGACCGATTTCAGCGCCCGCATCGCCGTCTGGGATCGGCGTGCCACCCGCGCCATGATCGAACGGATCGAGACCATCACCGGCGTCGAATGGGTTGAAGCGCTCTGCCATGCCCGCAACATCTGCGAATACATGCTCTATGGTTGCTTCGTTCAGGACAGCCCCCGACACCGCTTGGAGCATATGACGACCTCGCATGAGCGCTGTCTACGCTTTGGCCTGCCCGCGCCCGATCGCGCGACCATCGAAGCAATGCTGCGGACGGCGGTCGACGGCGAAGTGGCGTGCTCGGCTGCGGGTCTGACCCCAACATCCGTCGACAATCTCAGCGCCGTGCTGGCCGCGCAAGCGCACACCGAGGTGCAGGTCGCCTAACGATCTTTCCCACGGCACCGCTGCCGATCGTTGGCCGGTGCACCTGCCGCGCCTGCGACTGCTTACGCCAAGCCGCGGGCCTTGAGTCGCGCCTTCTTCTCCTCCGACACGAAAGTGTCGAGCTTGAACAGCTTGCGCGCATTCTCGCCCAAAATGTTGCGCTTGGCCTGCATGGAGAGGAACGGCAGATCGTAGATTATCGACGGCAAGTCCATGTCCCAGTGCGGATAGTCGGAGGCGTAGACGAGCTGCGTCTCGGCGTTCATCATCTTGAACGTCTCCTGCAGCATGGTCTGATTGCCGATCATCTCCATCGGCTGCGTCGTGAAAAACATTTCGCGCATGTAGTCGCTCGGCTTGCGCTTGAGCGCAGGCGCTTCCGAGCTGCGCATCATGTATTCGTTGTCAAGCCGCTGCATCAGGAACGGAACCCAGGCAAGCCCGCTCTCGATCCAGATGGTCTTGAGGCCCGGGAAGCGCTCGGGAATGCCGTTCACGACCCAGTTGGTCAGGTGAACAATGTTGAACCAGGTGAAGCCGAGCGCATGCGTCGCGATGAAGCGATTGGTGATATGCATGCTCTGGTCGCCCCAGTTGGTCGCCGCATGGAACCCAAGCGGCAGCGAGCGCTCCTGCAGGGCGGCGTAAAGCTTCATGTAGGCGTTGTCATAGAGCGGCTTGTAGCGCACGGTCGTCACCAGGAAGCCGACCACGCCTTTGCGGTCGCCGAAATCCTCGACCATCTTCAGCGCCGCCACCGGATCGTTCATCGGCAGATAGAGCATGGACACCATGCGCGGCTCTTGCGACAGGATGTTTTCGGTCAGCCAGCGGTTATAGGCGCGCGCGTATTGCACCTCGACCTCAACCACCGGATTGAGGCCAAGCCCCAGCATCGGGGTGGGGAAGATGCAGGCGACATCGACGCCAATCGAATCCATCCATTTGCGTGTGAGCCCGATGTCGCGATGCGGCTTATCGGGCGCCGGCTCGCTGGCGCGATGCTGATAACGCGTGATGCGACCCGCCATTTCCTGATAGCCGCCGGTCGAACGTGGCTGCAGTGTGTTGCCCTTGCTGTAGATGAACTGGTCGCGCATGACCGGGTCTTCGATATAGCCGAAGATCTCCTTATAGGAGGCGGTCTCGTAGTGGTGCGCATCGACGTCGATGATCATGAACTCTTCGTACTTGCGATCCTCGGCCTGCTGCTGCGCGTGCGCGAGCAGGCGGCGGGTGTCGAACTGCTCCTGGTTGGGATCACGGACGATCGGCGTCATGATGTTCATGTGAGGTCCTTGGTGAACGTTTCAGGATTGCGGCGCGTCGACGCGCTGATGCGGCGCGATGCAGTTGCCGGTCATGGCTTGCCACATGCTGAGCTCGAACAGCTGCACATTCAGCGCGTGTAGGATATCGGTGACCGTGAGCATCGCATCCGTGATGGTCACACCGCCACCATCGGCCGGAAGCGGCGCTCGCATGCCGGCTTCTGCCTTGGCTGCATAGAGCCGCAGCGCGTTGGCGATGAGCGCGCGCAGCGCGGCATCGGAGATGCGTTCCGGCTCGGCAAGCGCGGCCGCCAACACATCACTCGCATGCTTGAGCGTTTCGGCCGGACGATCGAGCACGTCAGACGACGACATAGACGCCTCCCTCGCGCTGCACCACCTCGAAGCGCTTCAGCCGCAGGCTCGGGTCAGGCGCGCATTCACCAGTGAGCAGCTTGTATTCCCAGCCGTGCCAGGGGCACACGATGTGAGGATCATCGTGGTCATAGGTCTGACCGATATACGTCTTGTCAGGCGCGAGCAGCTCGACCACCTTGCCCTTAATCACGCCCTCGCAGGCGGGGCCGCCCTGATGCAGGCAATGGTTGCGGTAGGCATAGTACGCACCGGCGTGCCGGTAGACGCCGATCTCGAGCCGATCCTGACGCACGATGCGGACGTCCCCATCGCGCATCTCAACATCGTTGCAAACGAAAATCTCGCGCATTCCTCCCCGGCTCCTGGCTAGCGTTTCCGTTGGTGGCCCACTGTAGCCCACAATGGCGCGGGGCACCAAGCGCCGGGCTGACGCGTGCTTGACCCTTCCCGGTGGCCATGCCAGCTTTTTACAAGCAGCAATGGATGGCACCCTGGAGGCCCGTGATGACTCGTGTGCTGTCCGTGCTCGCTGCGATGACGCTCGGCCTTGTGGCACCCGCCGCGGCGCAAGCTTATCCTGACAAGCCGATCCGCGTGATCGTGCCGTTCCCGGCGGGGGGCGGCGGCGACACGCTGGCGCGCCTGGTTCTTAACAAGGTCGGCGAGGTGCTGGGCGCCACCATCGTGATCGACAACCGGGCCGGTGCTGGCGGCAATATCGGGACGGAAGCCGCGGCACGCGCGGAGCCGGACGGCCATACGCTCGCCTACGGCACCAACGGAACGCACGCGATCAATCACACGCTCTACAAGCGAACGGGCTTTGATCCGATCAATGACTTTGCACCGATCTCCCGGCTCACGCAGATCGCGCTCATCCTCGTGGTGCATCCCGGTGTTCCGGCGAGGAGCGTTCCGGAGCTGCTCGCCTATTTGAAAGCCAATGCCGGCAAGGTGAACTTTGCCTCTGCAGGCAATGGCACGTCGTCGCACCTTGCGGGCGAGCTGTTCAAGTCGGTGACCGGCGTCAATGTCGTGCACGTGCCTTATCGCGGCGGCGCTCTGGCCATGACCGACCTGATCGCCGGCCAGGTGCAGATGATGATCGAGGTGATGCCGAACGCCTACCCACAAGTGGAAGGCGGCAAGTTGCGCGGGCTCGCGGTGACCACGACGAAGCGCTGGCCGACTGCGACTGCGATCCCGACGTTTGCGGAAGCGGGTGTCGCGAACTTCGAGGTCACCGCCTGGGACGCGCTGTTCGCACCGCGCGGAACGCCGAAGCCTGTGATCGACAAGCTGAACGCCGCTATGCGCAAGGCGCTCGATGATGCGCAGCTCAAAGCCGCCTTGCTGGCGCGCGGCGCCGAACCGGTGGCATCGTCGCCTGAAGAACTCGCCGGGCATGTGGCAAGCGAAGTCGAACGCTGGGGCAAGGTCGTGCGCGCGTCCGGCGCCACGATCGATTGAGCGATCCGTAGGCAGGAGGCTTATGCCAACAGCTTCTCCAGCCTGATCGGCAGCTCGCGCACGCGGATGCCGGTGGCGTGATAGACCGCATTCGCGACCGCTGCTGCGGTGCCCACATTGGCAAGCTCGCCGATGCCTTTGACGCCGGCCGGATTGACGAGGTCATCATGCTCAGGGACCAGAATGACCTCGAGCTGTTGAATGTCGGCGTTCACCGGCACCAGATAGTCCGCGAGATTGTCATTGACGTAGCGCGCGCGCTCGCGATCGATTTCCGTTGCCTCATGCAACGCTGACGAAATGCCCCAGACCATGCCGCCGAGGTATTGGCTGCGTGCCGTCCGCGTGTTCATCAGGCGGCCGCCCGCGAACGCGCCAACAATGCGAGGAACGCGGATCTCGCGCGTGAGAGCATGCACCCGCACCTCGACGAACTCTGCGCCAAGCGCAAACATGATGTATTCGCCCTCGGCGCCGCCGATCTGCGCCGAGTTGCCCTTGTAGAGATCCGCAACCGCTTCAGGCTTTACACCAGGCGGCACAAATTCCGCATATTCCTCGATCGTGCTGACGCCTGCCCGCTTGAACACATCCGCGAGCAGCTCATTTTTTCCATCGTGGAGAGTGACGAGGCGACCATCCTGGAGGTCGATCTCAGTAATGAGATAGCCCGCGAGCGGGCCGTCGTTGGCCGTCGAGGCGACACGGAATAACCTGTCCCGGATGGCGTCGCAGGCCTTCAGCACGGCGGAGCAGGTGCTGGCGGTCGTCTTCGATCCGCCCGCGACCGGCGCCGGCGGGACGTTGGTGTCACCAACCTCGACCGTCACTGAAGCCAGCGGCACACCGAGCCGCTCGGCCGCGAGCTGAGCGAGCACCGTATAGACTCCATTGCCGATCTCGTGCGCGGCGCTCTGCACCCGGACTCTGCCGTCGGAGCGCAAACGCACGCGCGCTGTCGCTGCGCCAACATGAGTCGGATAAACGGCCGTCGCGCAGCCCCAGCCAACGAGCCAATCGCCGTCGCGCATCGAACCGGGGCGCGGATCGCGCTGCTTCCAGCCAAACGCCGCGGCCGCCTGATCGTAGCACGCCATCAATGAACGGCTTGACCAGCGCTTGCCGGTGACCGAATCGACCATCGTGTCGTTGACGCGCCGCAACTCCACCGGATCCATCGACAGCTTAATCGCAAGCTCGTCGACCGCGCTCTCGAGCGCGAAGATGTAAGGCACAACGGGCGGGGACCGCATGAAGCCCGGCGTGTTGCGATCAGCGTGAACGATGTTGACCTTGGTCGCCACCTCGCCGAACCCATAAAGGTGGGCACTCTCCTTCACCCCTGCCACCACGTAAGGGTCGGGACGGGAGCTCACCTCCCAGCCTTCGTGGCTGTAGGCAACGAACTTGCCGTCGCGCCGCGCACCGAGCCGCACATGATGGTGCGTTTCCGCCCGATAGGTCGCGATAGTGAAGCCCTGATCGCGCGTGGGCACCAGCTTGACCGGGCGGTTGAGCTTGCGCGCCGCGAGCGCGATCAGCGCGGTGCGCGGCGTCATCGTGCCCTTGGAGCCAAACGCGCCACCGGCGAAATGACTGACGACCCGAACGTTGTCGGGATCGATCCCAAGCCGCTGCGCGACGCCATTCTTGAGGCCGTAGACGAACTGGCTGGGCTCGTAAATCGTGAGCCTGTCACCTTCCCATGCGCAGGTGGTGGTGAAGAGCTCGAGCGGATTGTGATGTTGCGTCGGCGTGCCATATTCGGCATCGATGACGACATCTGCGGCAGCCAGCGCGGCTTCGGCATCTCCCTTTTTTGGAAGCTCGTGAAGCTGCGCGGACACCTTGGTTGCGTCCTCAACTTTCAGCCCATCGGACCCGAACGTCGCGCTTGGGGGCGCCGGAATGTAGTTAGCATGAACCTTATAGGCCGCTTCGCGGGCCGCCTCGTAGCTGTCGGCAAGCACCAGCGCGATGATCTGACCATCATGCGCGATCTCTGGCCCCAGTTGGTCAATCGACGTCGCGGCGCCATGACCGAACTTGCCGCTATGAAGGGCGGATGCATCGTCCTGGGTCAGGATGTCGATCACTCCCGGGACGGTGCGCGCCTCCGCGAGATCGAGCGATTGAAGCCTGCCCTTCGCGATGCTGCTGGTCACCAGAAAGGCGAAGGCCGGATTGGTCATGGGCACGTCGGCGGGGTAGCGCGCTTCTCCGGTGACCTTCAATCGGGCATCGTAACGCGGCGCGGGCGCGCCCATGTTCTCTTTCGGCTGAGGTGCTGCAGCGTTCATCGTCACATCTCCATGACGGCGGCCTGCGCGAGCGCCCGCTTGAGCGTCCGCTTGCCCAGCTCTATTTTGAAACCATTGTGCTCGCGCGCCTGCGCCCCCGAAAATGCGGCCCGCGCGGCTGCCTCCTGTGCGGATTCATCGAGGACCGTGCCCTTGAGGACGGCTTCGGCCTGCGCCGCACGCCAGGGCACCGTAGCCACGCCCCCGAGCGCAATGCGGACATCGCGAACTATTCCGTCGTTCAGATCCAACCCCACGGCCGCGGAAGCCAGCGCAAATTCATATGACTCGCGGTCCCGCACTTTGAGAAAGACCGAACGACGAGCCGACGGTGTGGCCGGGACGAAAAAAGAAACAATCAGTTCGCCAGGCTGCAGCACTGTCTCCATATCGGGCCTGTTTTTGGGCTGACGATGGAGCTGTGCGAACGGAATCCGCCGCATCCCGCCGGGACCCGCCAAGTCGACCATCGCATCAAGCGCTATCAGCGCCTGCGCCAGATCACCGGGATACGAGGCGATGCATTGATCACTCGTTCCGAGCACAGCATGTGAACGGTTGAAACCTTCCAGCGCTGCGCAACCTGATCCGGGATTGCGTTTGTTGCACTCGTAGGAGACATCCCGGAAGTAAGGACATCGCGTCCGCTGCAGCACATTGCCGCCGAGCGTCGCCATGTTTCGAATCTGCTGGCTGGCAGCGAGCTGCAGCGATTGCGCGATGGCGGGGAATTCGCGGATGATCTGGGGGTGCTCAGCCGCGTCCGCCATGTGCACCAGCGCGCCGATCCACAGCCCGCCTTCGCCAAAGACCACCCGCCCAAAATCAGAGGATTTGAGCGCATTGATATCGATCAGGCGTTGCGGACGCATCACGTCGAGCTTCATGAGATCGATGAGCGTGGTGCCGCCGGCGAGAAACTGCGCGGCTCCGTTCGTGCCGCTATTCCATGCCTGCGCCGTCTCGATCGCTTCCCGAGGAGTTGCTGCCGAATCGAAGATGAAAGGACGCATGGTTTTGCCCTTGATCGTGCCCTTGGCGTCTTGTCCTTCAAGCGCGCATGCTGACCTTGGCCTGGTTCACGGCCGCGACGATGTTGGGATAGGCGCCGCAACGACAGAGATTCCCGCTCATGTATTCGCGGATTGCCGCGTCGCTCTCGGCATGCCCTTCATGCACACAGGCGATGGCCGACATGATCTGCCCTGGCGTGCAATAGCCGCACTGAAAGGCGTCATGCTCGATAAAGGCCTGCTGCATGGGATGGAGCTCGCCGCCCGGACCTGAAATTCCTTCGATCGTTGTGATCGAATGACCCTGGACGCTCGCCGTAAGCGTCAAGCACGAGAGCACGCGGCGGCCATCGACCAGCACCGTACAGGCGCCGCACTGTCCCTGGTCGCAGCCCTTCTTGCTGCCGGTCAGCCCCAGATGCTCCCGCAACGTGTCGAGCAAGGTGGTGCGCACATCGAGCGCGACACGATGCTGCCGCTCATTGATTTCGAGAAGGAAGCTCACCGGATCGCTCGACAGGCTCGGGTTCGCGTCCCGAGCGTCCGCTTGCGCGTTCGCCGCACGGCCAAGCGCCGGCACAACTGCGGTCGAAGCGGTGACCATGAGGAAGTTCCTTCGGCTGTGAGCTTGAGACCTGTCCGATTGGCAATCACTCTCGCGCATGGTCGAGCTCCTCATTCTCACGTGCTCAAGTGAATTGGAGGTAGAACGAGTGCTCTGTTAAATCGTTCCGCCGGCGCACAAAACGTCCGCCATTTTGCTCTCACCAGCGCAGACCCGAGTGCATGGCAACAAGACCCGATGGCAACGAGAACCGATGGGCCGATCAATCACAGTGGATCAAAAAGTTGTGAGAAGACCCCCACATCGACAATTGGGCTAATGACCCGTGGTTCTCATATTTCTTTATCAAGGATGGATTTCGCAACGCATTGAGCCGTCACGAGTGCAGGCCCGATGTCGCCATCGGGCCTGCTAATGTACAGCGGAGCTAATCTGAAAATCGTGGACGCTACTTACAGTTCACATCTCACGACCATTTAACAAGCCATCTACGGCTTTGTTCCACATCAAAACTTCCGCAAGCGTCGGGTATCCGACATAAGCAAACTTCCGCCGAGATGATGACCTGCTTGATCTGTCTCAATGCGACCGCCTCACGACGGCAAGCATTCCTATCATGCGGACGAACGCTCATCCGCGACCCGGCATCGAGCGTTGATCCTTAGATTTTGCATGGAGCAGCCACCATGATCCGTAAGCTTTCCTCGGGCAAGTACCGCCTCTACTCGCGCAAGAAAAATCCGAAAACCGGCAAGCGCCGCAATCTCGGCACGTTTTCCACCCGGACAGCCGCGCTGGAGCACGAGCGCGCGGTGCAATACTTCAAGCGGCATTAAAGCTTCGGGTAACATTGAGAGGAGCTGGGCATGATCAAGGATCTTGTCGTCAACCTTGCACTTGCGGCCGAGCGCGACCCGGCCGCCAAATTCGCGCTCTCGTTTGCCAGCGCATTTACGGCACATGCTACCGGCATTGCGTTTCAATACGATCCGATCATGCCCGCCGCGATGATGGATGATGTCCCGCCCGATGTGATCGACACCCAGCGAGCCGAGAATGAGCGCGCCGCCAACACAGCGACCAACAGGTTCGACGGTGCCGCGCGCATCGCCTCCGTTCTCTCGGAGACCCGTATTGTCCGATCGACCATGGCGGGCGTCGCCACGCGCTTCGCGCACATTGCGCGCCGCTTCGACCTATCCATCGTGGCACAGGCGAGACCGGACGCGGACGGCCCGGAAACCTTGATCGTCGAGCAGGCATTGTTTGATTCCGGGCGACCCGTCTTGGTGGTGCCCTATATCCACGACGCCCCCTTCAAGGCCGAGCGCGTGACGCTCTGCTGGGACGGCAGCCGGACCGCCGCTCGCGCGGCCGCTGATGCCATGCCCCTCCTCTCGCGCGCCAAGGCGGTCGAGGTTTTTATCGTCGAGAGCGGAAAGCTCAAGAGCGATGAGATCCCGGGCGCGGACATCGCGAGCCATCTCGCACGCCACAACCGCAATGTGAATGTCACGCGAACCGTGTCAGGCGACACCGATGTGGCGAGCGTGATCCTGTCACACGCGGCCGATACTGGCGCCGATATGCTGGTGATGGGCGGCTACGGGCACTCGCGGCTGCGTGAATTCATCCTGGGTGGCGCCACACGCGCGATTCTCGGCAGCATGACAGTGCCGACCTTGATGTCGCATTGAATTGGCTTGTGGGCATTGCAGCTCAGCGAAGCGCATCACCGCCTGGCACCGTCATCGCGGCCACGCCGACGACGACACATGCGAGTCCGAGCAAGGCCACAGGTGTGAGCTGTTCGCCGAGGAAGACTACGCCGATTGCGACGCCGATCGGCACACGCAGATAGGCTTGCGAGGTCACGCCGACCGACCCGAGCGTGTGTACGAGCCTGAAATAGATCACCAGCGCCAGCGCGGTGGAGAATACTGACAAACCGAGCAGGGCAAGCATCGAGCTACGCGATGGCATCAAGGTCCAAGGATGGTCGATCACCAGGCTGGCCGGAAGGAGAATAGCGCAGCCGCAGATCAGCGAGCCCGCGGCCGGCAGCATCGGGTCGAGATCCTTGAACGTCTTGCCGAAAATCGCCGCACCGGCGTAGCAGACGGTAGCTGCCACAATCGCGAGCGGCGCCAGCAGCTGCTCGCCAAATCCCGACAGCGCCTCAGCTCCGACAACCAGGCACACACCGGCGAGGCCGGATACGACGCCGAAGAGCTTGCGTATCGTGACCGGCTCGTGCCGCGTGACCGCGACCGTGAGCAGAAAGACGAAGATCGGCGCCGTTGAATTGAGCACGGTGGCGGGCCCGGCATCGATCAGACGTTCACCCCACGCAATCAGCGTGAATGGAATAGCACTGTTCAGACAGGCCTGGATGAGAAACCGTCGCCATGTCACCCGATCGCGCGGAAGCCGGAGGCCGCGCCAACGCACAATGGCAAGAAGGAAGGCAGCCGCGATCAAGGTACGCGCCGCAATCAGAGTCACGGGAGGAATCGTCTCGACCCCGACCTTGATCAAGGAGTAGGACGCACCCCAGAGCGTGGCAAGCACGAGGAGGAGCACATGCTCGAATGTCATCAGCCCCGCCCCGTTGCGCCCAACCGCTCTGTTATAAGCCGCCTCTGTTAACTGCACGTGCAGAGAGATGTTTCGGCGTCGGCCGAAATGATCGCGCGGATGAATTGGGCGCCGAGCCGCCAGGCTTGCGATGAATGCCTCGGCATAAATGTCGTGCGAGGCTCTATTGCTCGATCTTGAGATTGGCGTGCTCGATGACGCCGCGCCAGCGCTCGACGTCGGCATCGTAGATTGCCTGCATCTCCTGCGGCGAGCTTGGCTTGGTCACGAGGCCGAGCTCAACGAAACGCTTGGCGATCTCGGGCTGCGCGAGCACTTTGGCGATCTCGATGTTGAGCCGCATGACAATTCCTTCCGGCGTGCGCGCCGGAACCACAAACCCATTCCAGGAGGTGACCTCGTAGCCGGGAATGCCGCTTTCGGTGACGGTCGGCACGTCCGGCAACAGCGCGCGGCGCTTGTCGGACGACAGGGCGAGCGGGCGCAACTGCCCAGATTGTACCTGACCGACGACGCCCGGCACGGTCTCGACAACAGCCTGGACCTGGCCGGCCAGCAGTGCCGCGATCGCTTCGCCCGTCGTTCGAAACGGCACGGTCGGAACCTTCAGGTCCGCGCGCGCCACGAACAGATGCGACATCAGGTTCTGCAGGCTGCCCGAGCTGATGGTGCCGAAATTGAACCGGCCCGGAGCAGATCTCGCCGCTGTCACCAGGTCCGTAATCGACTTCAGTGGACTAGCCCGGTCGACAACGATGATGAAATCGAAGTTCGAGAGGGTCGAAACCGTACGGAAATCGGTGCTGGGATTGAATGGCAGCGACTTGAACACCAGCGGAGCCGTCGCGTTCTGCCCGCTGACCAGGAGCAATGTGTGCCCGTCGGGCTGCGACCGCGCGGCCGTCGCCGCGGCCGTAATGCCGCCCGCGCTCGGCATGTTCTCGATAACGAACGGCTGGCCCATCTGCGTGGACAGCCTTTGTGCCACCGAACGTGTGACGATATCGCCAAGGCCGCCGGGACCGAAGCCGACCAGAATCTTGACAGGCCGCGATGGATAATCCTGCGCGAGGACAGCGGACGCGGCGAGCCCAAAGGCAAAAGCCACAGCCAGCAGGCGACGGAATCTTACGGTCGTCACGGCATCCTCCCCATTGCTGGCACGGTGAGCCCGCGCTCTGCCGACAAACCGGCGCAATCGCTATCCGGCTGCTTTCATGCTGATCATAGGCTCGGTGTTCAGCACGCGATACGCTTCATATTGTCCCGAGACCCAGATGCGCCCGGAATCTGTTCTTGATGTAGACGGCATCGCGCGCCGGCAGCGAGCGCGGCGGGTTCTCAGCCCTTACTTTGATGGCGAAGAAGCGCGCGCCGGATGCAGGCGAATGCAACGCGCGGGCCACCTGCTCAACACCCGCCATGTCGCGCACCGTGCACGCTTCCGCAAACCCGCACGACTGCGCCACCGTCGCCAGGTCGAGGCCATGGCCGGTATGGCTCTTCTGCATGCCGGTCTCGCCGAAGTGGTCGTTGTCGATCACGATGATCACGAGATTGCTCGGATTGCTGATCGCGATAGTGGCGAGCCCGCCGAGCCCCATCAGTTGCTCGCCATCGCCGGTGATCGCGACCACGGTGCGATCCGGCTGCGCCTGCGCAAGACCGAGACCGATCAGCGCGGCCGAACCCATCGCGCCCCAGAGATAAAAGTTGCCGTCATGGTCGCCGGCCGCGTGCGCGTCATAGGTGGGCGAGCCAAGGCCGGTGATGACCAGAAGGCCATCTCGCCTGGCCAGTAGGCGGGCGACGGCCTCGCGGCGATCGAGCGAGCTAACGGACGTCACCATTCGCTCACCACTTTTTCCGGCCGAGCAGCCGTTGCGAGAGAAGGACCGCGACCTGCTGCTCGGCTTCGAACGCGAGTGCAGCGGCGGACTCGACTGTCTCGATCAGGTCGCGCGGGGTGTCGGCGCGCATGACGCGGATACCCATGGCAGTGAGTACCGGCGCCGTGGCGAGCCCCATCGGCACCTGCCATGGATTGAACTCGGCCCATTCGCCGCGCATCGTCACCAGCATCAAGAGCGGCGTGCGCGTCATCGTCACGAGCGAGAGCATGTTGACGCAATTGCCCACGCCACTCGACTGCAGGAGGAGCACGCTCCGGCTCCCGCCGAGCCACGCACCAGTCGCAATCGCAATGCCCTCCTCCTCGGTGGTGAGGACATTTGACACGACCTCGCGATCGGCAGCGAACAGCCGAATGAGCGCGGAATGCCCGGCATCCGGCACGTAGGACACCTGCCGGACCTGGGCGGCTTTCAAGACCCGGTACAATTGCTCCGGCCACTCGGCGTCGAGCAGCGCGTGATCAAGCCTCTCGGGTGCATCCGTCGCGGCGGGCCGCGCCGCAGTCTTTCGTACCACGATGATCCCCTTCTCCTCGCTCCAGCTTAGAGCAGTTGCGGTGAACCGACACGGCAAAAACGCTCGTGTCCCGGGCGAGCCATAAGCGCGGTTACGCGCGTCCATAGCCCGTCGAAGACGGGCGTTAACGCCCTTTAGCGGACCCAGGGGCTCCACAAACAGGCGCAGAATTCGTTGCACTGGGTCCCGGGCCTCGCCATAGCGCGTCCGCCTGGGCAAGTCTTGCGTCTCAATCTAAAATAGGCGGCAACAGAACAGCACATTATTCAGGGAGGACCATGCCATGCTGCAGCGATCGATCATGCGCCCAATGTTTGGGTTGAGCATCCTGGCCGCCGCGACGCTGAGCGCCACCATTGCATTCGCGCAGATGGACAACGGCCCGAAGACCGAGAAGGCCTACGGCATCGGCCTCCCACGTAGCCACGCTTCGCAGCTGTTCTCCGATGCGGACTATCCGGTCTTTCCCCTCAAGCCCGGCCAGGAAGCCTACAAGGACATCGATGGCGCCCGCATGAAGCGCGACGTCATCGCACTGTCCAACATCGCACTGAGCTATCGCGACAGCGTGAACAAGCAATGGTGGGGCCGTTTCCCCGGCACCGAGGCCGACAAGGCTGGCATGACATACATGACCGACGAGTTCACCCGCCTCGGCCTCAAGGTCGAGACCTTCCCCTACAAGCTGCCGCGAGACTGGCGCCCAACGAGTTGGGAGCTGAGCTACATCTCATCCAAGGGCAGCAAGATTGACCTCGCGACCGCCTTCCCGGTCTCCGGCACCAAAGGCACCGATGGCATCACCGCCGAAGCGGTGTGGGTCGGCATTGGGGCGGCGCCGGATTTCCTTGGCCGTGACGTCAAGGGCAAGGCGGTCATCATCTATAGCACCTTCGTGCCCGGCGGCCGCAGCCATTCCGCTTCCGACCGCGCCGGCCTCTTTAACGCCAATGCGCGCGCTCAGCAGCTTGGCGCCGCCGTGGTCATCAATGTCATGGCCGTACCGGGCAACGGCCAGTTCCAGCCCGAGGGTGGGCTGCGCAACATCCCGCAGATGACAATCAGCCAGGATGAGGGCTTTGCGCTGCGCGACCGGCTCGGCGCCGGCGAAACGATCACTGTCTCGCTGCGGCTCACTGTGCCTGAACTGACCAATGTCGAGACCGCCTGGACCAAGGCGACACTGCCCGGTGTGTCCGCTGAGGAGATCGTCGTCATGACGCACACCGACGGCTACTTCCAGGCCGCGACCGACAACAATTCTGGCATGGCCGGAACGCTCGAGCTCGCGCGCCACTATGCAGCGCTGCCGCAGGCGCAGCGCCCGCGCACGCTGGTGTTCATCCAGTTTCCGGATCATCACCACGGCGAGGTGGCGCGCGGCCGCAAGGACGTCGGCATCGACGCGACCTATAATTGGAAGAACGTGGCGCTCAAGCTCACCATGGAGCATCCGTCCGAGACGCTGCTCTATATGTACAACAGCGATCTCACCGCCACCAACGCGCTGAGCGCCGCGCGCTGGAGCGCCTACGGCAGTCCTGAGTTCGAGCGCATGACACTCGACCAGCTGCGCGACTTCGGCGTGTCAGTCTATGGCGTCGAGGACGGACCAAAGAACGGCAACTATGCGCCGTCATTCCACATCATCAATCACGTGGTCTATCACACCAGTCTGGACACTCATGAGCTGGTGCCGGCCGAGGGCATGAGCCGCTCGATCCGGGCGTTTGCCGCGATCATCGACAACGTCAACAAGATGACTCTCGAGCAACTGCGCGGGCCGCACTTTCCACCCAAAGATGAGCGCGGCACGGTGTTGGGCCCGATCGGACAGCGCTAGCTGAAGGGACAGGCAAGCGCGACAGCAACGGCCGAGCGAACATCACAGCCGACAGGACGGGGATGCGATATCGATAGCCGCGCTAAAGCCCTTTAAGCCGCGTGCTCGAGACGCGATTTGGCGGGCAAACGATGCCGCTTCTGCACGCCAAAGAGAGAGACCTGCTCTTCCATTGTCCTCGCTTGTTGCTCGAGCATCTTGGCGGCGGCGGCGCTCTCCTCCACCAAGGCGGAGTTCTGCTGCGTCACTTCGTCGATGCGATTGAGCGACTTGTTAACGTCCTCAATGCCTGCCGATTGCTCGTTGCTCGCAGACGCGATGCCAGTAACAATCTCTGCGACCGTCTTGATCGATTCAACAATTTCCTGGAGTGAGCTACCAGCGCGATTGACGAGTTCAACGCCCTCTTTCACCTGACTATTGCTGTTGGTAATAAGATCCTTGATGTCCTTTGCGGCCTGTGATGAGCGCTGGGCCAGGGTCCGCACTTCCGAGGCCACAACCGCGAAGCCGCGTCCGGCCTCGCCCGCGCGCGCTGCCTCGACGGCGGCGTTGAGTGCCAGAAGGTTGGTCTGACGAGCAATCTCATCGATTACGCCAATGATGTCGCCGACCTTGCGCGAGGAGCTCTCGATTTTTCCCATTGCCGTCACGGCATCCGCCACCACTTTGGCCCCGCGCGTTGCTGCATCGCGCATGCCCGCTGCTGACTGGTTGGCTTGTTGGGAATTCGCGGCATTCTCCTTTACGGTCGTGGCGATCTCCTCCATCGAGGCGGTCGTTTCCTCAAGGCTCGCTGCCTGTTCTTCGGTACGCTGCGAGAGATTGGTCGTGCTGCCAGAAATCTCGTTTGCTGCACCCATGACTTCACGGATGGATTCCGAAATTGATCCGATCATTCCTTGCAAAGCATCCATTGCAGTATTGAAATTGTCTTTCAATTTTTGATAGCGCTCAGCAAACGAAGCCTCAATACGATAAGCCAGATTCCCCTTTCCAAGATTTTCCATACCCGCTGTGAGCTCAAGGACAACAGTTTCCTGCTCTTCGCGTTCGGTCTCTTGGCGCATCTCCTCGGCACGCTTGCGCTCAGATTCGACTGCATTGCGCTGCGATTCTCTTTGAGCCCCAGCATTCTCCAGTTGCTCGATCGCAGAATTGAAGTCGTCGCGAATCTGCTTGTAGGCATCACCGAAACCGTCGCCCAGGCGATAGGCAAGATCGCCAGAGGCAAGGCGCCGCAGCCCGTCCGCAAAAACTCGGAAGATTGCAGTCTGCTCCTCCATCACTCTTGACTGGGTCTCCATCGCTCTTGACTGCGTTTCCAGCACCTCCTGTCGCGCCTTCTCGACCTCTGCATTGAGGACTTTGAGTTGCTCAGTGCGATCACGTTCCTTGGCCTCCACCATGGCCTGCAAAGACAACCTGGTCGTGTTCAGCGATATGAGCAAGCGGCCGAGCTCGTCCTTCCGCTTGGTCGCGATCTCAGTCTCGAAGTTGCCAGCAGCGATCTCCTCGGACGCCTTCATCACCTCCCTAATGGCGCGGGTGAAGGTGTAAGAGATACCAAAAGACAGCAAGATGCCGACGATCACCGCTGCAACTGCTAACACAATCAAGTTGGTGTTTGCAGCCTTGGCCGCGCTTTCGGCTCCGAGGCGGAAATTGAATCCGTAGGCGCTCGCTTCCTCGACAGCGAGATCCAGCGCTTTTGCCACTTCGACACTCTTTGCGGTCAGCACCTCGGCCATGGGGATTTCGCTCAATCCACCCTTGGGAATCTTGACGCGGTTCATGCTTGCGCGGAACCAATCCTCTGCAAGAGCCGACGCTAGTTCGATAGGCGCTTCCGTGCCAGTCTTGGGCATTCGCTCGCGGACGATCTGCATATCCGACGAGAATTGCTTCATCGCGGATTCAAATTCCTCAATATCTGCCGTAGAGGCCGAGCCGACCAAGAGCATTCTCTCCAATGCTTCTCGAGCTTGCAAAAATCGCAACTGCGCAGAGCGCACATAGTTGACCGCCATCAGTGGGCCGTCGTAGAGGCGCATCGCCGTTTCGCTCGTATGCGACACGACACGACTTCCATAGACCGCCACGCCGGCTGCAAGGATAACAACCATGCTGAATGCGATAAGCAGCTTGTAACGGATCGACATGGTGGCACAGCCCTTCTTATCAGTCGGTAACTTTCGCCTGCATTATCAGTCAGTAACTTTCACCTGCATTTTCATGCTCGGATGAATTGCGCAGATGATGTCGACAACTGCGACCTTGGTGAAAGTCACAGGAGTCGAGTGACCGGGCCCAATTGCGCCGAGATTAAAATCGTTTCCGGGTGTTATGGAGAGAACGTTATGTGTGATGTTATCGTCGTTTAAGAAGGTCACCATGTCACCTTTCTTGATTGCCAGCTCCGCCGCTGAAAACACCTTTCCTTTTTGATGGATCGTGTGCTCTGCCGCGAGCGCCGCGGCGACAGCCCCTCCCAAGAGGAATGCAACGACGGCGGGAACAGCGAGTTGGCTCGTTGATGCGATTGACATTGAGTTTCTCCTTGGTTGCGCGTGGCGCTATCGGGGCAAGACTGGGACAGCTGTTGGCACAAGAGTGCTCGTCAGGGTATTGAGGAAGGCAACGAGATCGGACTTTTCCTGCGTGGTCAGGCGGAGCGGCTTCATGAGCTCGGAGCGGCTCGGACGGTCGATGCCGCCCTTGTCATAATGCTCGACTACCGCGTCAAGAGTCGAAACTGTGCCATCATGCATGTAGGGACCGCGACGCGCGATCTCACGCAAACCCGGTGTTTTGAACGCGTATTGCATTTTCACGACACTGGTCAAGAATTTCCCTCGACCAACGTCCTCGCTTGGCAATCCGATGTCGTGGAAACTGTCGTCGGTGAAGTTCCATCCACTGTGGCAGTTAGCGCAGTTACCTTTCGTGTTGAAAGTGACGAAGCCGCGCTTGGCGGTGTCGGAGATCGCCTTTTCATCGCCTTCGATCCAAGCATCAAAGGGTGCACGCGCCGAAACGACAGTACGCTCATACGTCGCGATGGCGTTGGCGATTTGGGGCGCAGTAATCTCTTGTTCGGCGAATGCGGCCTTGAATAAAGGACTGTATTCAGGAATGGCTTTCAGTCGCGCCAGGAGGTCTTCCAGCGGAAGATTCATTTCAACATCGGCTTGGATTGGTCCGAGCGCTTGCTGTTCGAGCGTCGCAGCACGACCATCCCACATGAAGATGAGGCCGAATGCAGCGTTGATAATTGTGGGCGAGCGGCGACCAAGAACTCGCATTCCATGCCCGACGCCGCGTGGCTGACCGTCGCCCCAGCCATAAGCCGGGCTATGACACGAAGCGCAAGACAACACATTGGCCGCTGATAGGCGCGTATCAAAGTAGAGTATCTTCCCAAGTTGCGCCTTTTCCAGCGTATACGGATTGCTCTTCGGAAACGGTATGACCTTCGGTCGGCGGTAGGCCGCACGCAGCTGGTCTATCGATTGATCTGCCTGCCGGGGAAGTTCGATCGTGCGAGTCGCGCCGACAATGACATTGGCGTCAGATCGAGTGGAGATGACAGCCATCGCTATGATCATGGCACATAGGACGACTACGAAACCGGACCATCCTGGCGCCGTTGCGACGCCTCGGGTGCGATCGGCAAGCATCATGATTTGTTCACTCCGAGCCAACTTGTGCGCGGTCGTCACGCTGGACAGCATCGGGTTGCTGACCTCAGTAGCCCGCAAAGCGGGTTCGGGATCAGCGCCCCATTTACCCCTCGTGAAGCAACTGGTGCAGAAGCCTTCCAGACCACAATTATGTGAAAGATATAGCGGTGCGCTATTACCGAACAATTAATGTAAATTTGGTTGACGGCATGGCTGGACCAAAACGTCATTGGTGAAGTGAAGTGCAGTGAAGTGCTAACCGCCGGCCGCCGCCTTGATAAAGCTTGCAGCCGCTGGGAGATGCAGCTCATGGTCGCGCTTTTGACGGCATCCTTCCCATCGCGACTGCCGCATCGGCTGCCTTGGCCAGATGCTGATGACGCACCTGGCAGGTCGATGTAGCGGTCCGCTCGGACAACGGGCCCAGACAG
>Ga0066903_100000959_pt1 | contig 19937 bp, 12 predicted proteins | sample PanSoiMetaGPlot1_FD_67491 | JGI IMG/M metagenome (GOLD analysis project Ga0066903, IMG submission 67491) | Tropical forest soil microbial communities from Panama analyzed to predict greenhouse gas emissions - Panama Soil - Plot 1 (version 2) | ecosystem: Environmental > Terrestrial > Soil >... | reverse complement strand
CGAGATCCTCGACACCGCCCTGCAGCTCGTTCTCGAGAAGCTGGGGCTCGATTCGGGCTGGATCTTCTGGGGCGAGTCCAGGGAGGGGCGCCTGGAGCTGGCCGCCTGCCGCGGAATCTCCCCGGCCTTCGTCGAGCAGGCCGAAGCCGAAGGCATCGGCCCGTGCCTCTGCCAGGATGTCTTCACTTCCGGCAAGCTGCGCGTGGCGCGCAACACGATGGAATGTCCGCGCATGCCGAACCTGCTGCAGGGCGGCATCATCACCAGCCACGCCTGCATTCCCTTGAAGTTCGATCGCGGCGTCGAAGGCGTGCTGAACATCGCCAATCGCCCGGGGCACATCTTCTCGAGCCAGGAGCTGCAGTTCCTCGAGACGGTGGGCGGCCAGATCTGCCTGGCCGTGAACAAGGCCCGGGCAGCGCGCGCGGAGGCGCGGCGCGACGCCGAGAGCCAGGCGCTGGGCTCGCTGGCGCGCGCCATCGGCGGCAGCCTCGAGAGAGAGCGCGTCCTGGCGGCGGTGGGAGAGTACGCGCGCGGCCTGCTTCAAGTGGATCGCTGCGCCATCTTTCTCGGCGAGACCGCCTCGTCCATGACCCTGGCCTACCTCTCGGGCGAGCCGCTGGCGGGGTTTCCGCTCGGGCACCGCCTCGATCTCGACGCGCTCAGCTCGCGGGCGTTTCCCGAGGCGATTCGCAAGCGCGCCCCGCTGGTGGTCGGCCACGCCGGGCAGGATCCGCACGCCAATCCGGAGCTGGCGAAGCGCTGGAACATCCTCTCCGCGCTGCTCGTGCCGCTGATCGCCCACCAGCGCATCCTGGGTCTGCTCATGGCCTCGCGCTCGGTGCCGTCCACCTGGGCGCCGTCCGACGTGGAGCTGGCCGACACGCTGGCGCGGCACGCGGCGGTGGCCATGGAGAACGCCGGGCTCTACCAGGACACGCAGGACGCGCTGCACCGCCTGCAGATGGCGCAGTACGGGATGATGCGCGCGGAGCGCCTCGCCGCCGTCGGCACGCTCGCCTCCAGCCTGGCCCACGAGGTCCGCAATCCGCTCAATTCGATCAATCTCCAGCTCGTCCTGCTCGCCCGCCGGCTGGAGCACATCGACGAGGCCAAGCGCCAGGAGATGTCGGCCTTCATCGAGTCGGCCCGCAAGGAGATCACCCGCCTGAACGGCCTGGTGGAGGAGTTCCTCTCGCTGTCCACGGTGGACCGGGTGTCCCTGGCGGAGGTGGAGCCGTGGGAGGTCGTGCGCGAGGCGCTGGAGCTCATGACGCCGGCCGCGCACCAGCACGGCATCTCCGTCGTGTCGGATCGGGAAGGACCGCTCACGCGCCTGCGGCTGGACCGCGAGAAGATCAAGCAGGTTCTCATCAACCTGATCCGCAACGCCATCGAGGCGATGGCCCCGGGCGGCACGCTGACCGTCACGACGCGGATGGAGGAGGGAAGCGTCCTGATCCAGATCCGCGACACCGGCGGAGGGATCCAGCCGGGGCAGGATGTGTTCGACTTCTTCGTCACGACGAAGAAGGGAGGAACCGGACTGGGCCTCCCGATCGCGAAGCGGATCGTGGAGGCGCACGGAGGCAGCATCACCTACGACAGCCGCGTGGGGCGCGGCACGATTTTCTCCGTGCGATTGGGCAGGGAATGAGCGCAGCCAAGGAGGTGCGGCGGTGGACGCCTTGAAGGAAGTCCGTGGACGGGTCGTGGTGGCGGATGACGAGGAGTCCGCGCGGCTCAGCTTGGGCCAGATCCTTCGGGAGGACGGATATCAGGTGAGCCTGGCGGCGGATGGGGAGGAAGCGCTGCGGCTGGTGGCCTCGGAGCTTCCCGATGTCCTCCTCACCGATCTGAAGATGCCGGGCATGGACGGGCACGAGCTGCTGACGCGCGTGCGCCAGGGATATCCCGAGGTGGCGGTCGTGATGATGACCGCGCACGGGACGATCCGGAGCGCCGTGGAGGCGCTGCGCCAGGGCGCCGAGGACTATCTCACCAAGCCGGTCGAGGTGGAGGAGGTGGAATACCTCCTCGATCAGATCCTCAAGCGCCGCAAGCTCCTGTCGGAAACGCGGCTGCTGCGCGAGCGGCTGGACGAGAAGTACCGCTTCGAGCACATCATCGGCCGGAGCCCCGAGATGGTGGAGGTCTTCCGGCTGGTGGAGCAGGTGGCTCCCACGCAGGCCTCGGTCCTGATCACCGGCGAGAGCGGCACCGGCAAGGAGCTGATCGCCCAGGCGATCCACCAGCGCTCGCCGCGCCGCGACGCGCCGTTCGTCAAGGTCTCCTGCGCGGCGCTGCCGGAAACCCTGCTGGAGAGCGAGCTGTTCGGCCACGAGCGGGGATCGTTCACCGGCGCCGTGGCCCGGCGCGCGGGACGCTTCGAGATCTCGGCGGGCGGGACCGTCTTCCTGGACGAGGTCGGAGACATCCCGCTGGGCATGCAGGTCAAGCTCCTGCGCTTCCTGCAGGAGCACCAGTTCGAGCGCGTCGGCGGCAACCAGACCCTCACCGTGGACGTGCGGGTCATCGCCGCCACGCACCGCGATCTGCAGGCGCTGATCAAGGAAGGCAAGTTCCGCGAGGATCTCTACTACCGGCTGAACGTCATCGAGATCCCATTGCCGCCGCTGCGCTCGCGCACGCAGGACATCCCTCTGCTCGCCGATTACTTCCTGAAGAAGTATGCGGCGGCCAACGCCAAGGAGATCCAGTCCTTCGCCGACGAGACCCTGTCGGCGCTGATGGCCTATCACTGGCCGGGCAACGTGCGCGAGCTGGAGCACGCGGTCGAGCGGGCGATCATCCTGTGCCGGACGCCCGAGCTCGAGCTCTCGCTGTTCCCGACGCTGCCCCGTCCCGCGCCCCCGGCCCGGACGGCGCGCAAAGCGGCGACCGGCGGCACCAGCATGGAGGAGATCGAGCGCGAGGCGATCCTGCGCACTCTGGAGTCGGTCGGAGGCTCGACGTCGCGCGCGGCGGCGGTGCTCAAGATCAGCCCGCGCACCATCCAGTACAAGCTCAAGCAGTACCGGGCGCAGAGCGTCGCCCCGGCGATGGACTTGGTGAACGAAGAGTGAGATCCTAGGCGCCCATCCGGTCATCGAGGAAGGAGCGGCCCATGCCCATTCGTGTCGGGATCAACGGATTCGGAAGGATCGGCCGGCTCTTTCTGAGGGCCGCGAAGAGCGCCGGCAAGGACTTCAATTTCGTCGCCATCAACGATCTGGCCGACACGCACCAGATGGCGCTCCTGCTGCGCTACGACTCCATCCATGGCCCTTATCCCGGAAAAGTGACGGCGGAAGACGATGACCTGGTGGTCGACAACGATCGCATCCAGACGCACCGGGTCACCGACAAGCGCCAGGGCGATCCCTTCTCCTTCCCCTGGGGCGAGCTGGGCGTGGAGATCGTCGTGGAGGCGACCGGCATCTTCCGCCGCGTCGCGGAGCTGGAGCGCCACCTGGCCGCCGGCGCGAAGAAGGTGATCCTCACGGTCCCCAGCAAGGACCCGCTCGAAGCGACGGTCGTCCTGGGCGTGAACGATCACATCCTGAAGCCATCCCATCGCATCGTGTCGAACTCCTCCTGCACGACCAACTGCGCCGCGCCCGTGGCCAAGGTGCTAAACGATCTCTACGGCATCCGGGAAGGCTTCCTGACGACGGTCCACGCCTACACGAACGATCAGCGGCTGTTCGACTATCCCCACAAGGATGCGCGGCGCGGCAGGATGGCGCCGATGAACATCGTGCCGACCTCCACCGGCGCAGCCAAGGCGCTGGGGCTGGTGATTCCGGACCTCAAGGGGAAGCTCGAGGGGCTGGCCTTCCGCGTCCCGGTCCCGTCGGGCTCGGTGGTGGATCTGACCGTGATCACGAAGAAGCGCCCGGCCGCGGAGGAGATCCACCAGGCCATGCGGGCGGCGGCCGCGGGACCGATGCGCGGCATTCTCGAGGTGACCGACGATCCCATCGTCTCCGCCGACGTCATCGGCAATCCGCACTCGTCCATCTACGACAGCCAGCTCACGCAGGTCCCGCAGGAGGACATGGTGAAGGTGGTGTCGTGGTATGACAACGAGTGGGGTTATGCGACGCGGGTGGCCGAGCTGGTGGAGAAGGTGGCGTCGCTCAGGTAAGCCCGGCCGCCGGGCCGGGCGCGGATCTCACCAGGAATAGTTCCAGGCCAGTCCCGCTTCCCCGTTCGGGCCCGCCAGGGGCACGAATTGCGACCGCTTCGTCTGGTCGGACTCCTTCCGTCTGGCCAGCACCATTCTGCCCATGCTGTTGCCGAGAAGCGCTCCGGCGATGACGTCGGTGGGGTAATGCCGCGACAGGGTGATGCGCGACAGACCGACCAGCCCCGCGGTCCCGTAAGTGACCCAGGACACCCAGGGGTGATCCGAATAGACGCCCGAGAAGACGGTGGCCACGGCGAAGGCGCCGGTGGCATGGCCGGAGGGGAATGAGTCGGGGCTCTCGCCTCCGGAAGGAGAGTAATCCCCGAAATCTCCCACGGTGGTCGCCGAAGGCCGCGGACGGGCGGTGGCTGCTTTGAGGACCGAGCTCCACAGTCCCGCGCTCAGCAGCGTCTCCGCCGCCAGGCTCGTCGCCTCGGCGAAGCGGTCGTGATGCGTCCATCGTCCCAGGAAGTAACCGGTGGTGATCAGGAACACGCCCGAGGCGGTGTCACCCATATTCGAGAGGAAGCGGGCGGTTCCCTGCTGTCCCGCCGTCTCGCGCCGGAAGGCGGCGGCGGCGTGCGCGTCGGCCCCTCCATCCTCGTCCTCGCCGTTGGAGAAGGCCAGCGCCGTGGTGGTCAGGAAAGGGATGGAGAAGGCCGGGTTGCGAAACTCGTGCGGCGCCCAGGTCTTGAAGAGGAAAACCTGGTCCCTGAAAAAGCGGCCGAAGACGTTCGTCCGCCAGTACGGCTTCTCCGGATTCGCCTCAGGCGCCGACGTGCTCAGGCCCGCGTCGGAAGACTCCTCGGAGGGACAGCCCACGGAAGTGGAGGTGTCGCTGCCGTCGGAGACCGTGGCGCCCGGATCGGGCGCCGGCGCCGCCGGAGCTGGATCGTCCTGGCTCTGCGCGCGCAGCGGAATGGCGAGCGAAAAAAGTAGAATGAAGGAAAGAGTCGACCGGAATCTTCGACGGTGCGACGGGTCTGAATCCATGGTGAAGAACTATAGGGCCGTTTTCGCCGGAGGCAAGAGAAAACCTGGGGCTTTTTTTCCGGCGGGCGCGAAGGTGCGGTTCTTATGCAGTGGCTGGCGCCCGGCCGGGGTAAAGAGCCGCCGGGCGCACGTTCCTGTAACCGATCCGCCCGGGTCCGCCCTCGGAATCGGGTCGTCAATTCCGATCCCGGCGGCCTCGGCAGTTCTTGCGGCCGGCGGGTCGACCGACGGCCGCGCGCCGAAAGATGCGCCCTGCCGCGCGCGCGCAAAACGGAGCCGTGGCCGGCGCAAAAAGAGCGCACCTCGGAAAGCCACGTGGAACAAGGCTTTCAGTGAATCGCTTGAGGTGATGGCGGAGGAGCGGGTCGCGTAATCGCGCCTGCACCATGGCACCTTCCTTGCTCTCCCGAGCGATGCATCCTGCCCGGCGCGTCGGCGCCCGTGCGGCGCGGGTCGCGGACCTAAAGGCGCTCGCATCAAAGGAGGAACAGTCATGAATGGCCTCACGCAATTCGATCCGTTCAAGATGCCGACGATGGATCCTTTCCGCGCGGCACTGTTCGATCCCTTCAAGGAGATGAGGGAGCTGCAGAACCGCTTCACGACCCTGTTCAACCGGATTCCACTGAAGGGTGAGGACCTCAAGGAAGAGGCGCTCACGACGACGCAGTGGATGCCGGCCGTCGACATCATCGAGGACGAGAAGGAGTATCTCATCAAGGCGGAGCTTCCCGACATCCGGCGCGAGGACGTCCATGTGAAGATTCAGGACGGCATCCTGGCGCTCACGGGCGAGAAGAAGCTCGAGAAGGAAGAGAAAGGGAAGAAGCTCCACCGGGTCGAGAGATCCTATGGCTGGTTCAACCGGACCTTCGAGCTTCCCATGGATGTCAATCCCGCCAAGATCGTGGCGGAGTTCAAGGATGGAGTCCTGAAGGTCCATCTCCCCAAGAGCGAAGAGGCCAAGCCGCGGGCCATCGAAGTGAAGGTCGGGTGAAGGCGTCATGAGCGGCAAAGGGACTGGCAAGCAGAGGGATCGGGTGGAGCGTCCCTACATCCTCGCCGGGCTGGATTTCTCGGAGGCCAGCCGGCGGGCGCTGGACCAGGCCCTTTCGCTGGCCCGTGAGCGCAACGCCCACCTCCTCATCCTTCACGTCATCGACGGCGAAGGGCTGCCCGAGGCCGCCCATCTGGCCGACATGCCGGAGCAGGAGCTGCGGGAGCGGCTGGAGAAGGCGCGGCGCAAGCGTCTCGAGGGGGTGGTGTCGGAGGCGCGGGAAGGAAGCGGCGACGTCCCCTGCCAGGTCCTGATCGCCTGGGGGCGTCCATTCCAGGAGATCCTGAGGCGATCGGCCGAGTACGCCGTGAACCTCATCGTCCTGGGCACGGCCGGGCGCTCGGCGGATCTGGAGCGGGCCCTGTTCGGGAGCACCGCGGAAAAGGTGCTGCGCGCCGCTTCCTGTCCCGTCCTGTGCGTTCCTTCTGATTTCTGAGGATGGTGAAGCCGACCTGCCCGCGGTTTGAAGCGCCCCGGGGAAGGGGACGGCGACTGAAAGGGCTCCTCGTCGAAGCGAGGCGCATGGTCGTCGCCCTTTCCCTGGGTTTTTCATTCCTCACCGCCTGCTCAAAGGCCCCTTCCGATCGCCAGGCGCAAGCTCCGGTCGCAGCCGTCGTCGATGCCTCTCTGGCGGAGCAGGGAAGGCGCCTGTTCACGCAGAAGGCCTGCGATCTCTGCCACCATCTGGATGGAAGTCCCGCAACGGGACCGGGGCTCGCCGGGATCGGCAAGACAGCCGACCGGAAGACCCTGATGGATTGGTGCATGGATCCCGAGGCGATCTATCGGCGGGCGGGGCGCCGGCCCTTGCGACCCGGCTATCCGCCGATGCCGCCGCAGCGGGTGACGCGTGAGGAAGCGCGCGCCATCGCCGAGTACCTGGTGAGCCTCACTCCACCCAGCGGGCGATGAAGAGATTGGTCTCGTGCGAGGCCGGGTCGGCCCGATTGGAGGCCCAGACGAGCCAGGTGCCGTCCGGGCTGAAGTGCGGAAAGCCGTCGAATCCCGGGCTGAAGGTGATCCGCTCCGCTTCGCCCCCCTCCTTGCTTATCCGGTAGAGATCGAATTCCCTGCCGCCCGCCGAGGCGTTCGAGGCGTACAGGATGCGCTGTCCGTCGGCGGTGAAGGTGGGGCAGAAGTTGGCGGCGCCGTTGTGGGTCAGCTGCCGGACCTGCGTGCCGTCCGATTTCATGATGAAGATTTCCAGGGCGTCGGGGTGGATGAGTCCTTTCGCGAGCAGGCTCCGGTACGCCTCCAGCTCCTGGCCTTGCGGGCGGCTCGCCCGCCAGACGATCTCGGCGCAGTCGGGGCTGAAGAAAGCGCCGCCGTCGTAGCCGGGCTCGCTCGTCAGCCGGCGGGTCTGTCCTTCCTCGTCCATGACGTACAGATCGAGATCGCCGTCCCGCACGGAGGTGAAGACCATCCTGCCGCCGCGCGGGCACCAGGTCATCTCGGCGTCGTAGCCCGGCGTCGTCGTGAGGCGCCGCACGTCGCTGCCGTCGAGCCTGGCCTCCACGATGTCGTAGTCGGGATAAAGGGCCCACACATAGCCCTGCGAGTAGTCCGGAGGCGGCGGACAGGATGGAGAGCCTCCCTCGGTCGTGGCGTAGATGATCCGGTCGGCCTCGGGATAGTCGAAGTAGCCGCAGGTCGTACGCCCTTTGCCGCTGGAAACCCGGTGCGACTCGCCCGTCTTCAGATCCATCACATATTCCTGATCGCACTTGGCGCCGGGCGGCGAGGATTGATAGATGATGTGGGCTCCGTCGGGGCTGAAGTAAGCCTCCGCGTTCTCCCCGCCGAAGGTGAGCTGGCGGATTTCCCGCAGATGCTTTTCCTCCGCGACGCTCTTCGGGAACGGCTTTCCCGCGCCCACCTGGAAGTCGGGGCCGGGGCGCCCCTGGAAGAAGGGATCGAGTCCCTCCGGCGGCCTGGCGGCCTCGGCGGGCGCGACGCCGTGAGGGTTCGGGGATGCCGGTGTCGCGGCAGCATGATCCGGGGATCCGGTCGGCGCCGCGGCATCCGGCGCCTTTGCCGTCTTCGTGACGGCGGAGGGAGGACCGGCGGGTGGGGCCGCCGTGGTGAGCTGCGGGGAAGCGGATGCAGCGCCTGGCGCCGGCGGCGTCTCCTTGCTCGGCGCCGCGGCCGCCATGGTGTTCCGATCCCCCAGGGTGGCCCGCAGGCGCACCGACTCTCCTGAGCGCACCACCTCGACCTCGATCGTCTCGCCGGGGCGATGGTCCTGCAGCGCGTAGGTCATGTCATAGAGATTCTCGATGCGGGTCCCGGCCATCTGGACGATCCGATCGCCGCCCCGGATGCCCGCGCGATCGGCCGGGCCGCCCGCGCGCACGTCGGCCAGCAGCACGCCCCCTTCCGTCGATTCCATCGCGCGGTAGTCGGGAACGGTTCCCAGGTAGGCGCCGTATCCCCGGCTGTCGCCCGCCATGGCCGGACCCGCGGAGGTGCGCACGTAGGTCAGCCGTGCGGGAGCGATCGCCAGATCGCGCATCAGCGCGCCGGTGAACTCCTCGATCTCGGCGGCCCCTTCGGCGTTGAGCGTGGACGCGTCATCCTCGGGCGTGTGGTACTCCGCGTGCGCGCCCGTGAAGAAATGGAGCACCGGAATGCCCGACGCGTAGAAGCTCGTCTGGTCGGAGGGACCGTAGCCGTCGCCATGCGGATTCAGGTGCAGATCCGGCGTCGTCCGGCCCGCCGCCTCCAGCAGCGCGGTCCACTCCGGAGCCGTCTGCGTTCCCAGGGCGATCAGCTCGCCGCCGCGCAGCCGTCCGACCATGTCGAGGTTGATCATGGCGTCGATATCTTTCAGAGGCACGGGCGGGTGCTCGACGAAGTAGGACGAGCCGGCCAGGCCGACTTCCTCCCCGGTGAACAGTGCCACCAGCACCGTCCGGTGATTGGCCTCGGACGCGAGGGCGTCCTTGAGCTTCGCGCCGATCTGGATGGCGGCGACGGTGCCGGAGGCGTTGTCGTCGGCGCCGTTGTGAATCGCCTTCTCGTTGGGGCGCATCGATCCCTGCCCGCCGTAGCCGAGATGATCGTAATGCGCCCCCAGCACGATGACGCTTCCCGCCAGGGAGCCGCGCCCCGGGAGCACGCCCGCCAGGTTGTCCGAGCCGGTGGTGAGAGCTTCCAGCGCCACCTTCCCTTGCAGGTGGACGTCCGTGGAGGAGAGCGAGCGCGGCACGAGATCGCGATCCACCGAGGCCTGGAACTTCGCCAGGTCGACACCGGCCTTCTGCAGCCAGCCCTGCGCGACCGAGGTCTTGACCTGCAGGACCGGCAGCCCGGCGGGGCTCTCGGGACCATCGTTGGCGAGCGGCGGCAGCTTGTCCTTCTCCTCGTCCTGCAGGGGGCCGGTGGTGAAGATAACGGCCACGGCGCCGCGCTCGCGCGCCTGCAGCGTCTTGTAGCGCATGGCGGAGTAGCGCGACGGCTTGCGGCCGTCGAAGGGGGATGCCTCGTCCTTTTCCTGCGGCTCGTAGCGCAGCATCAGCGCGATCTTGCCGTGCAGGTCGACACCCTCGAATTCCTTGTAGCCGATCCCCGGCGCCTCGATGCCGTAGCCCACGAAGGCCAGCTCGCCGGAGAACTCGCCGGGACTCGAGAATCCCAGCGGCGTCCAGTCGTCCCGCGCGACTCCTTCGAGCGCGTTGCCCTCCGTCAGCCGCACGCCCGTCTTGACCTCGAGCGGCTGGCGGAAGCTGCCGCCGAAGGCCGGCGCGAAGCCCTTCGCGCGGAGCTGCTTCTCGATCCAGTCGGCCGCGAGCCCGATGCCTTTGGTGTCGAGGCCCCGTCCTTCCATCGCATCGGAGGCGAGGGTGGCAACGCTCTTTCCGAACTCCGCGGCAAGACGATGGATTTCCGCGCTTTCGGCCTCATTCCCGGTCGAGGTCGTCTGGGTCTTGCCGGCGGACGCGGCGGCGGCGCCGCCGGCCGGCGCCAGCGTCGCGAGCAAGAGAGAAAGCGCCGCCAGAAGAGCACGATGCAAAAAAGATCTGGCACCGGGTGCCATCGTCGCTCCTATCGAGTTGAATCGAGGAGCCAAGAGCCTATCCGGTAGCTCCCGACCCGTCAACCTCTTGCTTGGCGGTCCGGGGTGGCTTCCTCTCGCGACGCGGCGCGCTGTGTCATGGGGCAGCACCGCTGCCGCTACGCGCTCGCGCAAGAGGAGGCGACCGTTGGCGCTCCGACGGCCGCTCGAGAACCACCCATCGGCCGCATTGGCACGCACGGTCAGGTTGCCGCTCGAAAAAAAATCCGCATAGGCCGCCCGGAGCACGTATGTTTACACGGCGGTTGCGGTGACGCCGACCAACGGCCAGGCTGAAGTTCAAGGAGAACCAGCGGCGAGGCCGGCACAAGGCTCGAGCGCAAGGGTTTCTGGTCGGAAAAGAAAGGCGGCGGGGATCGCCAAGGACATGCTAGAATCACGGCTTCGGGGTGCAGAGAGGGGATCCTGGTCGTGAGCAGGTGCGGGAGATTTGTCTCCTCCGTCATTCTTTGCCTGGCCGCCCTGACCTATTGTTTTTCCGCCCCCACTCAAACCACCCTGATAGATTACCTCTACCCCGAGGCCTTCCGGGTCGCCACCTGGATCCAGGTTCCTCTTCCTTCCAGCCGCGTCAATCTCGCCAACATGCGAATTCTCACCGCTAATCGGAAGTGGAAGCTGGAGATTTGCGGCTCGGGCTCGAACCCGGCCACGTGCGTCAACGCTTTGGCGAGCGCCGACCCGCGCGGCGTCGGATGGCACGGCGAGTTTTCCTCCACCGCCTGGAGCCAGATCTATCAGGATGTGGATGCCGTCAAGACCCTGCACCTGCGCGTCACGCCCCTCGCGGGCGATTGGATGATCTTCCGGATGCGCGTGGAGGCCACTCCCACGCCATGATCCGGCGCACCTGGCTGTGGGTGGTTCTTTTCGCCCTGCCCGGCTCCCTGCGGGCGGCCAACACCTGCGTCTCGGCCCGCACCGGGAGCTGGAGCGATCCGGGCGCCTGGCTGTATTGCGCCGGCGGCGTTCCCGGGCCGGCCGACGCCGCCATGATCATGGCCGGCCACACCATCACCTTCGACATCAACACCGCCAGCGGCGACACGGTCAACCAGGTCATCATCGAGAACGCCGGAACGCTCCGCTTCCCGTCGGGCGATCACCGGCTGCAGGTGGGCTATCCCACCGCCTACGCGATCTGGAACCAGGGCACTCTTTCCGTCGCCAACGGAACGGTGATCGCGCTGCGCGCCAATGCCGGAGTCACCGGCTTCGTCCTGGGGAACCACGCCGAGTTCAACAGCGACGGCGTCTCGCTCGGGGCCCTGCGCACGGTGGAGTCGATGAGCATCAACGCCAACGCTCAGCCATGCGGGGGAACCGAGCAGTGGAGCCTGCTCACGTCCGCCACCGTGACCGGCCTCGTCCCCGGCGATCTCCTCCAGTTCGCCTCGGGCGGAGCCCAGGGACGGATGTACGAGATCGTGTCGATCCAATCGAAGACGATCCGGGTGTGCCCGGCGCTTCCCGACGCCTCTTCCCTGGGTCCTCGCCTCACGCCGCATGCCGCCACGCAGGCCATCTTCCAGCCTGGGGTCGTCCCCGTCCAGATGCCGGCGGCCGGCGACACCTTCTGGGCCTGGCATCCGTGGCGCGTCCTGAAAGCGGGGACCGCTCCCTGGATGCTCGCCGAGAGTGTCGAGGGCGATGGCCGATTCGAATGGGTCGGAGGCGATTTCTCCGGGCTGGGCGACACGGGCAACACCGGTGTGCGCCTGCAATGCACGCTCAGCCGTCCCCCGGTCGTCTTCCGGCACAACAACGTCCATGACCACACGCAGGGGATCGCTCTGGCGGTGGGAATGACATCCGGCGCGGGCTGCAACCGGCCGAACCTGACCTGGAACGTGATTCACGACGGCACCGTGGAGGAGAGCAACTTCCATATAGGCGTGGCGCGCGGCGGCCCGGGTCCCGTGGAAGGCGGGGTCATCGCCTGGAACACCTTCTATCGGACAGGGCACAACAACATCCAGGTCAACGTGGTCGGCCTTCCGGATCCCATCGAAGGCTTCGACGTCTCCTACAACACCGGCTTCGAGCTGGGGACCACCGGCTCGGGGGAGTGCGGGTTCATCGAGACCGACGTCATGGACGATACCGTCGTCCAGTTCAACCGCGCGTGGAAAATCTCGCAAGCCTGCGGCGGCATCTCGGCGAAGCCCAGCGCCGCGCCCGCCGCCTTCGTGAACAATCTGGTCCGCGGCAACTATCTCCAGGGAGCCACCTGGGGCATCGATCTCTCGACCTATGGAGATCTCTACCGCTCCAACGTGGTGCGCGGCAACTATCTCGCCGACACGTTCCAGTACGGGGTCCGCTCCTGGGCCGCCTACGGCAACATGTTCCATCGCTGGTCGCAGGGCAACGACATCGACAGCAGCGCCAACCGCTACGCCCTCATGGCCGTCCGCGCCGAGGGGAACGTCATGGACGGCGCGGGGTCCGTGCGGGCCAGCCAGGGAGTTCTCATGGAGCAGCGGGGCAACCTGGACGTCCCGTACATGATCCGGAACAACGTCGTGCGCGGCCTGGCCGATGAGTCCGGCCTCATCGCCTGCATCATGGTGGGCGACACGGACGAGCCGTTCAGCGCGGACATCACCCACAATGTGTGCGATTGCGATCTCCTGCCGAACTGCCTCGGCTACCAGATTCACAACTGGTTCCTGCCGTCGGGCCCCGTGACGATGACCGTCAAGGACAATGTGGTCTTCGACGTCCAGAGCGATGCGATCGACTTCTGGGGAGCGGCCGCCGCCGATGACGCCCCCGGTCCCGGGGTGACGGCGTTGCTTCAGAACCTCACGCGCTGGCCGCTGAATGCCCAGCCGTCCTATGGAAACTGGACCTCCCGCAGCGGCGAGGTGGCGCGGGATCCGCTGTTCGTCGACACCGAGAGGGATTTCAACTATCTGACCCAATCGGCCGAGCGCGGGGCGGGCTCGACGCCGCCGGGCTCCTCCATCGGCGTCATGGATGCCTTCTACGACGTCGCTCTGTTTCCCGCCTTCATCCAGGCGGCCATGACCCTGCCGGTGGACATCCACAACGATGCGCTCACCGATGCGGACTCCGACGGAATCCTGTCGGATCTCGACAACTGCCCGGCCGCCACCAACAGCGTCCAGGAAGACGACGACGCGGACGGCCTCGGGAACGTGTGCGACCCGTGCACCGACGCCGACGGCGACGGCTATGGAAGCCCGGTCACCGTCGCGAGCCTGTGTCCGGCGGACAACTGCCCGCTGGTCTACAATCCTTCCCAGCAGGATTCCGACGCCGACGGTCTCGGGGATGCCTGCGATCCCTGCCCGCTCGACGCGCTCAACGACGCCGATGGCGACGGACGCTGCGGCGCCTCCGACAACTGCCCGCTGGCCTACAATCCTTCCCAGCAGGATTCCGATGCGGACGGGATCGGAGATGCGTGCGATACCTGCCTCGACCAGGACGCCGACGGATTCGGCGACCCGGCGAATCCCATCAACGCCTGCGCGATCGACAACTGCCCGCTGGCCTGGAATCCGGGACAGGAGGATTCCGACGTGGACGGCATCGGCGATGTCTGCGATCCCTGCCCGCAGGACTTCCTGAACGACGGCGACGCCGATGGATTGTGCGCCGACGTCGACAACTGCCCCTCCGCCTACAACCCGCTGCAGGAGGATCACGACAACGACCGGGTCGGAGACCTGTGCGATACCTGCACCGATACCGATCACGACGGAACCGGAAACCCAGGGTATCCGGCCAACACCTGCCCGCTCGACAACTGCCCTTCGGTGTTCAACCCCGACCAGACCGACGTGAACGGCAACGGCGTGGGCGACGCCTGCGATCTGTCGGACGGCTTGATCGCGCTGAGCATGTCGTCGCTCACGACCGTGACCTGGCAGCTGGAGACGACCTACCAGTCCTACAACGTCTACCAGGGCGATCTGAGCGTCCTGCGATCCAGCGGGCAATACACCCAGGATCCCACCGTCGTCCCGCTGGCGAAGAAGACCTGCGGGGTCGCGGGACCCAGCCTGACCGGCGTCTCCTCGCTGGGGGTGGGGAAAACGATCTTCATCCTCATCACGGGAATGAACGGCGGCGTGGAGAGCGATCTGGGAAAGACCAGCAGCGGCGCCACGCGGCCCAACAGCCATCCCTGTCCCTGACGACCGAAGGCCGCAGCTCGCTGTTCGGGGCGACGTGTCGATGCCTGCTTTCGGCGCCGAGAGTCGAGATCCCCGCGGCACCCATGCCGAAGACCATCCGCTGGCTCAGCCGGCGAACCAGTCGAAAGCCGGCGGCATGCGTTCGGCGAACAGAGGGTGAGGATCCTCGCGGTGCCGATGGCGGAAGGCCGACCCGTAGCGTTGCGCGATCCTGATACCGATCGAAATCGACCGGTACCCGGGCGATCCGGCAAGAGCCGGCGGTTCGGGCGCAGAGGTGCGAGCCCGGCTCAGGTGGCGAGAAGCGGCTCGGGAGAGGACAGCTCCGGCAGCTGCTGGAGAAGCGCCGGGACCACGACGCTGCGGGTGTAGGTGATGTAGTGGTGCCCCGCGGCGGCCTGGGCGATGGCGCGGCTGATCTTGTCGGGATTGTTCTCCATCACCCACTTGAGGAAGCGCCAGTAGGCGCCCCGGTAGCGCCCCGAGAATCCCTGGCCCCACAGCGCCCGCAGCGCGCAGGCGATGTCGCGCTTCGCCAGCGGGCGGATCGAGCCGGCCGTGGGCTTCCAGCGCGCCAGGTTCTCCCGGCAGCGCTGGAAGTAGATCTCCGGGTGATACACCGTCTCCAGCACTTTCCGGTAGCCGGACAGCATCTGGGCCACCGGCATGCGCGTGATCACGTTGGTCAGCCCGAATTGATCCCCGATGAAATCGGGCCGCAGGCGCCCCTCCTTCTCCAGCCGCGCGTACAGCGGCGTGTTGGGCAGAGCGCCCAGCATGCCCACCATCGCGTAGGGGATGGCGGCGTTCTGGATGAACTGGATCATCCGATCGAAGCACTCGGGCCCGTCGCTGTCGAAGCCGAGGATGAATCCCGCCCAGACATCCAGGCCGCGATCCAGCAACCCGTGCACCTGCTCCACCAGATCCCGTCTCAGGTTCTGCAGCTTGTGCGTCTCCTTCAGCCCCTCGGGTGAGGGGGTCTCGATGCCCATGAAGACGGCGGTGAAGCCCGCCCGGGTCATCTGGTCCACCAGCTCGCCGTCATCCGCGAGATTGACGGAAGCCTCGGTGTAGAACTCCAGGGGCGGGTGCAGCCGGTTGCGCCACGCGGCGATTTCCGGCAGCAGCTCCTTCACCAGCTTCTTGTTGCCGATGAAGTTGTCGTCCACGAAGAAGACGTCGCCCGTGAAGCCGGTGCGGCGGATCGCGTCCAGCTCGGCGATGACCTGCGCGGGGGTCTTAGTGCGCGGCTTGCGCCCGTACATCACGATGATGTCGCAGAACTCACAGCTGAAGGGGCAGCCGCGCGAGTACTGCAGCGACATCTGATGATAGGCGCCCGGCTTGAGGAGGTCGTAGCGGGGCAGGGGTGCTGTGGTCATGTCGGGCTTGCCCGTTTCCCTATATAGATGATGCGCCCTGCCCGCCTCCAGATCGGCGGCGAGAACCGGGACCATCTCTTCGCCCTCTCCCACCATCACATGATCGGCCCCATCCAGCTCCTGTGGCAGCGCCGTGGCGTAAGGTCCGCCCACCACCGTGCGCACCCTCAGCGCGCGGCAGCGCCGCAGCACTTCCATGATCGAGGGCTTCTGCACCAGCATGCCGGTGATCATCACCACGTCGGCCCACCGGATCGCCTCGTCGGTCAGAGGCTCCGTGTCGAGGTCCACCAGCCGAAGCGTCCACTTTCCGGGAAGCATCGCCGCGACGGTGATCAGACCCAGAGGCGGCAGGATGCTCTTGCGCCGCGCAAAGCGAAGGGAAAAGCGTCCGCTCCAGTACGAATCGGGAAAGGCGGGGTTGATCAGAAGGGCTCGCATCGTCACCTCACTGGATCCGAGGTCCTCGACCTGCCGAGAGTCTAGCACAGGTTTTTCGGCGCCTCCGCCGGACCGGGGGGGAGAGGCGCAAGAATTGCGGGAAAATCGCGCGACTGATGGCGCTCCGGGGCTGGGGGGCGAGCGTCAAGGAGGGCTTGACCGGCTCATGAGGGCGCCTTCACGCAGCAGCCGGAGATTGACCGCCGCCCGCACGTCGCCAGGATCGATCTCGAGAGCTCGCACGAATGCTTTTTCAGCATCGGCGTGGCGCGCCTGCACCGCGTAGGCATAGCCGAGGTTGTTGAAGGCGCGTCCGTTGTGCGGCGACTTGCGCGTGACGTCGCGCCAAAAGGAGATCTCATCGGCATAGACGAGGTTCCGGTGGTAGGTGGCGAGGCCCAGGAGCAAGGCGAGACAGGCCAGGAGCGCCACCGGCGCGAGCGGCTCGAGGGGAAGGCGCCGCGCGGTCCAGATGACGAGCCACACCGGCCCCAGGATGGCCAGATAGAGCTGGCGGTCGTTCGCGACATCGAGGCGCGCCAGCAGCGAATTGGTCGGCGCGAGAAAGAGAAAGAACCAGAGGATGCCGAAAGCCGGCGCCGGGCGGCGCCGCATCCAGACCAGCCCCAGGGTGAGCAGCGCGCCGAGGAGAAGGATTTTCAGCGCCAGGCCCGCCGTCAGGAAGGCTTCCACCGGCAGCGCCGGATCGGCGTTCAGCCGATCGAATCGGATCAGCTGTCTCGTCAGGTAAGTCGTCGCGGAGGCCTGCGTGAGGATGTTGCTCCAGAAGCCGCGCGCGTGCAGGCTCGTTGCCAGCAGGTAGCGGTATATCGCGCTGCGGGCGGCGAGAGCCAGCGCTCCCGCGAGAATCGCCAGGTGCGCCCAGGGAATCTTGAGGCGTTCGGCCGGCGGTGCGCCGCGCGCCGCCGCCCGGCGCAGATTGCCGCTTTCCCAAAGAAGGATCGCCAGGGGGAGGACCGCGGCCGTCTCCTTGGCGAGCAGCGCCAGGGCGAAGAGCAGCGCCGAGACGGCCGCGAGCCAGACTCCGGAGCGCCGGCCGCGCATCCCCGGCGCCGGCAGAGAAGACGCGCTCCCCGCGCGGGCTTCGATCCAGGCCAGCAGGCTCGCCAGGGTGAAAAAGGCCGCCAGCGAAGTGGAGCGCCCGGAGATGTAGGTGACCGCCTCGGTCTGCACGGGGTGCAGGGCGAACAGCAGCGCTCCCATCGACGCCATCACGCGCGCGCGACCTGGCGCCGCTCCCCCGCGCAGCGCCAGGCGCCGCAGCAGCGCGCAGGCCAGCAGCGAGCTGCCGGCGTGCAGGGCGATGTTCACCAGATGAAAGCCCGCCAGGCGGAAGGGAAGGGAGTTGTTCAGCGCGTAGGAGAGCTTCAGGAGGGGACGGATGGCGGGGAGGGAAGACCACCAGGCGCCGAGCGAGCCGACCTTGGGCTCGTCCACGATGACCCTCCAGTCGTCGAACTGGAAGCTCGCATGCCAGGCGTCGGAGTAGGCGGCGGCGACGGCGGCGACAATCAATGCGGGCGACACGAGCCGAATCCAGGCCGGCTCCGGCGCGTGATGCGCTGCGCTCATTCGCCGTTCTCCCGCGAGTGTCGCGTTTCCGAAGTCGCGTTCATACGGAGGCCAGCAAGCCGGGAAGGATCGATGCCCGAAGGTGACGTGACCTCGGGGATGCGGCACTGGATGGGGCTCAATCGGGCGCGACCGGGGCGCGGGCGGTCGGCGCGGCGGAGCCGGCTTCCTCGAACGCCGCCTGGAGAAGGCCCGCCGCGGTCCACCATCGATCCGGCGCGTCGAGCAGCACGACGAAGACCCGCGTGACGCCGCGCTGCGCGAAGGCCACCACGCACTTGCCGGCTTCGGGGGTGTAGCCGCTCTTCACGCCGGTCACACCTTCCACTCTGCCCAGCAGCTTGTTGGCGCTCTCGAAGCGCAGGACGCGCCCCTGATCGGTCGTGATGGAAGCCGAGGGAAGCGCCGCGCGGCGCGCGAACTCGGAATTCTCCAGGGCCCGCTGGGCGAGGAGCAGCAGGTCGCGCGCGGAGGAGCGCTGGCCCGGTGCGTCGTGTCCGCACGGATCGTCGAAATGGGTGGCGGTGAGCTGCAGCGCGCGCGCCCGCGCATTCATGAGCGCGGCGAACGTCTCGGCGCTGCCCGCCCGGTGCTCGGCCAGCGCCAGGCAGGCGTCGTTGGCGGAGGCCACCAGCATCGCGGTCAGGAGGTCGCCGGCGCTGACCCGATCCCCCTTGCGCAATCCGGCGCGCGAGCCGGTGGCCGCCGCGGCGCGACGGCTCACCGTGACGAGGTCGTCGGGCCGCCAGCTCTCCAGGAGAACCAGCGCGGTCATCATCTTCGTGAGCGAGGCGGGCGGGCGCGGCGTGTCGATGGCGCGGGCCCAGACGATCCGCCCATCGATGCTCACGAGATAGGAAGCGGCCGCGCTCGGGAACCGATCGACGGCGGAGGGCTCTGTCGCGGGGGCGGCTGGAGCGGCCAGCGCGATCCCCAGCAGCAGCGCGATCAATGCGGCCAGAGGCCCTTGAGGAATTTCTTCGTCTTCTTCCCCTTGGTGTCCTCGGCCTCGGCGGCCGGAGCCGGCTGGGAAGCCTGCTGCATCGCGTAGGTCGAGCAGAACTCCTTGTAGGGCGTGGGCGCGGCCCCTGTGAACGAGCGGCCCGCGCACTCTTTCTCGGCGAGCTGCTTCGCCTCGGCCGGACAGTACTTTGCCAGGAAGATCGGCTCTGAAAGGCCGGTGATCGTCTTGCAGATCTTCTGCCGGTCTTCATCCACCTGCGCCGCGCTCAAGCCGCAGAAGGCCATGAGGGTCGCCTGCGGCGTCCCCTGACCCGTGCCGGCGCTCGCGAACTGCACATATCCGGCGGGGGTGTTGAACTGCCCGCAATAAGCAGCCTTCCCCGGCGAGCCGCTGCAGAAATCGAGCGATTCTTTCAGGGTGTAGCCGGTCATGGTGTCGGGCCGGCCCATCAGCTCTTTCGTTCCCTCGGGGGAAAAGGCCTTCTTGCAGAACATCTCCTGCGTGGCGGGGTCGTCGCAGCCGCTGCCGTGCATCTTCAGCATCTGGAGCTGCAGCCCCTCGGCCAACCCCTTGCATCCTTCCGCCTGCATCTTGGCGAGATCGGCATCGAGCTTCTGGGAGGCGGCGGCGGATTGCGCCGGCGTCATCGAGGTGTCCTTGTAGTCGCACTCGCCGGTGCGCTTGCCGCTGAGCTTGATGGTGATGTTCCCGTCCGACGAGGCCATCTTGATCGAGCCGGTGTAGGCGTCGGGGCTGGTGCGGGTGACCTCTCCCTCGCCGGTCATATCGGGCGAGGTGCACTTCATTTTCCAGGTGGTCTTCGAGCCGGTGGAATGGACATCGCTGACCTGGCAGTTCTCGCCGGCGCTCTGGGCGCCGGGCGGCTCGTTCCAGCTCTTCGGAGCGCACACCTGATGCGTCTGCGCCGGCATGCGCATCGGCATCCCTTCGATCGCAACCTGGGAGGTGACGTCCCACATGTCCCCGGTCTTGCCCGGGGCGGCCGCCGGCTTCGACGCGGCGGGTCCGGCGAGGGAAGATGCAGCGACACAGACAACGAAGATCAGA
>Ga0066903_100000958_pt1 | contig 19948 bp, 14 predicted proteins | sample PanSoiMetaGPlot1_FD_67491 | JGI IMG/M metagenome (GOLD analysis project Ga0066903, IMG submission 67491) | Tropical forest soil microbial communities from Panama analyzed to predict greenhouse gas emissions - Panama Soil - Plot 1 (version 2) | ecosystem: Environmental > Terrestrial > Soil >... | reverse complement strand
TCGGGCTTCGCTGCCCTTTGGGTTGAGGGGGCCGCGGTCTGTGTGTGCCCCTCCGTGCTCAAACAGTCCTCGCGGGTCGGTTCCAGATCTCCTCGGCAACCTCAATAGACCGCTGCGGAACTGCGCGCGGAGGGGCACACACAGCCCACGTCCTTCTCAACCCGACGTTTCGCTACGCCTTGAAACCTGCAGCTTTCGGGCGGAGTGAAGCGCCTTTATCGAGGCGCCGCGGACGTTGTGTTCCCGTCCCGCGCGCAGTTCCCGGAGCGGCCACGGACGTCCGTCGAGCAGATCTGGTTCCTGCCGCGTAGGGGTGTTTGAGCACGGGATGGGAACACAACGGCCGCGGCCCCCCGACGAAGAGAGCGAACGGAGCCTTACTGGGACGGGTCGAGGACGCGGCCCTGGAAGAGGATCGCGCCGGTCGGGTTGTGGCGGATGAAGAACAGGAATGGGCGATTCACGACCAGCGATGCCACGACCGCGTTGGTGCCGATCGCGACACCGGTGGCGGCGGCGGCGGTCGTCCCCTTCTCGTCGACGGCGATGATCGCCTTGTGAATCACCGATTGGACCGACAGGTCGTGGGCGCCGTCGATGCCGGAGAAGTCGGCCGCCGGGCTGAACGCCTCCGGCATGCCGAGCGCGCTCAGCGTCGCGTTCAGATCGACGGAGGTGTCGAACTTGAACTTCGGCATCAGGAGATCGCCGCCGGCCGCGACGTTCTGGCCACCCGCCAGGATCGGGCCGAGGCCGCTCGCCGTGAGGCCCGCCTCGAAGGCATCGAACGTCCCGGCGTCGGGGACGACGATGATCATCGACGTCGTGTCGCCGACGTAGTCGAGGGCCGCCGCGCTCCAGCCGGCGCCGCCGCCTCCCCACAGCTTGGCGTCGTGCTCGCCGATCATGGTGGGGACGCTCACGTCGCCGGTTGGCGCATGGAAGGTCGCGTTCATCGTTTGACTCTTGTTGAACGGCACCTTCCAGTCGCCGTGGAAGAAGACGGCGTTCGCCAGAACCAGTCGGGTGAGCGGAACGATCGATCCCATCGGGAAGAGCTCGGGGATCTGGGCCTCGGTCTGATCGGAGACCCAGCCGTTGATCGCCTTGCGGGCGCCTTCGGGGTCGGCCATGAAGTCCTCGACGAACATCCCGGCGCCGTAGTTCTCGGCGAGCGTGTCGAGGTAACTGGGCAGCACCACGAAGCCGTCCTGCAACCAGATCGAATTCGCGACCGCGAGGCGGAACGCGTCGGCGCCCGCGCCTGCCGGCGGCGTCGTCAGCGCGAGGTCGAGCGCGTCGAACGCCGGGTGGAGCCGGTCGGGCGGCAGCGAGAAGTGCAGCGTCGCCGCCATCTCGGCGGCCGTGGTGGTCGCGGCGCCCGCGTACAGCATCGCGAGCGCGGTGGAGATGCTGGTCTGCGAAAACACGAAGTTGCCGGCCTCTTGCCCGCGCAGCGCGAGGTGCATGTCGACGGCGAACGCGAGGTCGTCGGCCGCGAGCGTCGCCGCGTCGTCGGTCGTCACCGTGGGCGCCGTCACCCGAACCTTGTCCGATTTCAGCTCGGTCGCGGGCGGGCCGGAAGGGCCCGACGACCCGCCGCAGGCGGCGGCCAGGAGGGGCAGCGTGGACAGGATCCGCAGCCGGCGCGCGTTCGTCATGCCGCCTGCCGGCAGCAACCTTCGGGCCAGCCGAGACGCCCGGTTGTCCGGGGCCTTTCTGGGGCGCCGCCTCGAATTTCCGAGACGGGCGGGCGTTTCGGTCACGCCGTTACGGACAGATGATGGCCAGGTTGTCCCCGCTCATGAGCGGGGCGGCGAGGCAGCAGCACGCCTGCGTGTTGCAGCAGGTCTTGTAGTGGCAGATGCCGTTCTGGCAGGTGCCCGTCGAGCCGCACGTACAGCAGGTGCAGTCATCGGGGTAACCGCACGCCGTTCCGTTCGTCACGTTGGTGGTCTTGCAGCCGCCCGACCCGTCGCAGACCGAGCTGCTCTCGCATTGGCTGGCGAGGCAGCTGTAGGCGACGCCCGAGCAGACGCCTGCCCTGCAGACGTCGTTATAGGTGCAGTCGTTCCCGTCGTTGCACCCGGCCCCGTCGGGCGCACCGCCGCCGTCGATGCAGGTCTGCGCGCCGGTGTTGCAGGAGGTGACGCCGGTGATGCACCGGCTCGCGCTCGGATTCGTCGTGCACGAGAGCCCCGCGGTGCAGGAGACGCAGGCGCCGTTGCCGTTGCAGACCAGGTTGGTGCCGCAGGACGTGCCGGCTTGCTTCGGCTGGCTGTTGTTGCACACCATCGTGCCGGTGCTGCAGCTCGTGACGCCGGTGTAGCAGATGTTCGGGTTGGTCGTGCAGTTCTGGTTCGCCGTGCAGGCGCCGCAGTTGCCGTTCCCGTCGCAGACCAGGTTGGTGCCGCAGCTGACGCCGCCCATCTTGTTGCTGCCGTCGGCGCAGGTCATCGCGCCGGTCGAGCAGGAATAGACGCCGTTCTTGCAGACGCTCGGGTTGCCGGTGCAGGCGCCGCCGGCGGTGCAGGCGACACAGGCGCCGTTGCCGTCGCAGACCATGTTCGTGCCGCAGCTGACGCCGCCCGACTTGTTGCCGCCGTCGATGCACGTCATCGCGCCGGACGAGCAGGAGGTCGCGCCGTTCTTGCAGATGCTGGGGTTGGTCGTGCACGACTGGCCGGCCGTGCAGCCGACGCAGTTGCCGTTGCCGTCGCAGACCAGGTTGCTGCCGCAGTTCGTGCCGGCCTGCTTGCTGCTGCCGTCAACGCAGGTCATCGAGCCGCTCGAGCAGGAGGTCGCACCGTTCTTGCAGATGTTCGGGTTGCCGGTGCACGACTGGCCGGTGGTGCAGGCGACGCACATGCCGCTGCCGTTGCAGACCAGGTTGGTGCCGCAGCCGATGCCGGGCGACTTGTTGCTGCCGTCGGTGCAGGTCATGGCCCCGGTCGAGCAGGCGGTCGTCCCGTTCCGGCAGCTGTTCGGGTTGCCGGTGCAGGACTGGCCGACGGTGCAGGCGACGCAGGTGCCGCTGCCGTTGCAGACCATGTTGCTGCCGCAGCTGGTGCCGGCGGTCTTCGCGGTCCCGTTCACACAAGTCGACATGCCCGTCGAGCAGGACGCGGTGCCGTTGTAGCAGATCCCGGGGTTGCCCGAGCAGCTCTGCCCCTGCGTGCACATGCCGCAGAACCCGTTGCCGTCGCAGACCTGGTTGGACCCGCACGACGTGCCGGCCATGACGTTGCCCGTGCCGTCGACGCAGGTGGGCCCGCCCGTCGCGCAGGAGACGACGCCCACCTTGCACGATGACGGATTGCCGGTGCACGACTGGTTGGCGGTGCACGCGACGCACGAGCCGTTGCCGTTGCAGACCATGTTGGTGCCGCAGCTGGTGCCGGGCGACTTGTTCGTGTCGTCCAGGCAGGTCGGCACGCCCGTCGTGCACGACGTGACGCCGTTCATGCACGCCGCCGAGGGATTCGTCGTGCACGTCTGGCCCGCCGTGCACAGCGTGCACTGGCCGTTGGCGTTGCAGACCTGGTTGGTGCCGCAGCCGGTGCCGGCCGCCTTCACGGTGCCGTCGATGCAGGTCGGCGCACCCGTCGAGCACGACGTCGTGCCGTTGTAGCAGGGGTTGGGATTGCCGGTGCACGACTGTCCCGCCGTGCAGGCGATGCAGCCGCCGTTGCCGTCGCAGACCATGCCGTTGCCGCAGGCCGACCCCGCCGATCGATTGCCGAAGTCCTGGCAGACGGGCGCGCCGGTCTGGCAGCTGACGATGCCCGTCTTGCAGGGGGTCGGGTTCGTCGAACAGTTCGCGTTCGCGGTGCAGGTCCCGCAGGCGCCGCTGCCGTCGCAAACCATGTTGGTGCCGCAGCTGGTGCCGCCCGGTTTGTTGCTGCCGTCGGCGCAGGTCTGCGCGCCGGTCGCGCACGAGGTGACGCCGTTCCGGCAGGCGCCGGGATTGGTGGTGCAGGACTGGCCCGCGGTGCAGGCGACGCAGGCGCCGGCGCCGTCGCAGACCATGCCGACGCCGCAGCTGGTGCCGGCGGTCGTGTTCGCGCCGTCGGTGCAGGTGGTTGCGTTGCCGTTGCAGACCGTCTTGCCCTGCTTGCACGCGCTGGGGTTGCCGGTGCAGCTCTGATTCGCCACGCAGGCGCCGCAGAACCCGTTGCCGTCGCACATCTGGCCGCCCGTGCAGGTCGCGGTGGCCGGCTTAGGCGTGCCGTCGATGCAGACTGACGCGCCCGTCGTGCAGGACGTGACGCCGTTCCGGCAGATCGACGGGTTGGTCGTGCAGGCGGTCCCCGCCGTGCAAGCCACGCAGGTGCCGCTGCCGTTGCAGACCTGGTTGGTGCCGCAGTTGGTGCCGGCCGCGGTATCGCCGCCATCGAGGCAGCGCGGCGCGCCCGAAGAGCAATCCACGACGCCGGTCTTGCAGGGCGCCCCCGGATTCGTGGTGCACGCCTTGCCGGCATCGCACATCACGCACTGTCCGTTGCCGTTGCACACCATGGCCGAGCCGCAGGCGGTGCCGGCGCCGACGTTGTCGCCGTCCATGCAGCCGGACGCCGATCCGCAGGCGACGACGCCCAGCTTGCAGACGCCGCCCGGGTTGCCGGTGCAGACGGTGCCGGACGCGCAGCTCATGCAGCTGCCGTTCTTGCAGACCTTGTCGGTTCCGCACATCGCGCCGTCGGGCGCGTTGACGTCGTCCAGGCACTGCGGCGATCCCGTCGTGCAGGACACCGCGCCCTTCTTGCAAGGGTTGCCGGGATTGGTGGCGCACGAGGCGCCCGTCGCGCACGGAATGCACGTCCCGGCGGCGCTGCAGACCTGGCCGGTGCCGCAGCTGGCGCCCGGGTTCTTGGGGGTGCTGTTCATGCAGCCGACCGGATCGCAGACGGTGATGCCGCTCCGACACTGATCGCTGTTGGTCTGGCACGCGACGCCCGCCATGCAGGCGCTGCAGGTGCCGGAGAAGCAGAGCATGTTGCTGCCGCACGCCGTGCCGTCACGCGCCGCGATTCCGTCCTCGCAGGTCTTGCCGTCCGCGCCGCAGACGACCCGGCCGACCTTGCACGGCGCGCCCGGATTCGTATCGCAGGCCTCCGCCATCGAGCACCCCGCCGCGTCGTGCACGCCCGCGTCGAAGTGGCCCGAGCTGACGGCGGCGTCGACGATGCCGTTGATCTGGTCGGGCGTCAGGCCGTCCGTGCACCCGGGCGTTTTGCAGCAGACGCCGATGTTCACCGACGCGGAGTTGATCTGCTCGCAGGTGAAACCGGACGGGCACTTGGGCGCGCCCGGATCGCACACGACGCGCGCGTTCGGAACGTTGGGGCTGATCGAGCAGGCCGCGCCGAGCGCCAGCCCGGCCACCACCGCCAACCAGACGACCGATGAACGAAGCTTTTCGAGCACGCGCGCCTCCCTCAGAATTGCAGCCGCACCACGCCGCCCACGCCGTCCGCCGATGCCGTGGGCGTCACCGACACCGCCGGATGCTCGGCGCCCGCCCCGGCGGCGAAGTGGCCGCTCAGCACGAACGTGGTCACCGCGCCCGCGAGCGCCGCGACGCCGATGCCGTACCCGACCCACTGCCAGGTCTGGTAGGTCTTGCCGTCGGAGATCTGCTTCTCCAGCTGCGCCTCGTTGGTGACGTAGGGCTGACTGTACTGCTGGTTGATCGAATCGTTGGTCGACTTGACCTTCAGGCTCATGACGACGCCCGCGGCGACGGCGGCGACCCCGACGCCGGCGAGCACGATGCTGGTGGTGCGCAACATCCGCGCGCGCCCTTCGCCGTCCGGCTGGGCGGGCGTGGCCAGCACCGGCGCGGGCTGGCTCGCCCGCTGGCGGGCCAGCGCGTCGTCGATCTCCTTGATGAACCCTTGCGCGCGCTGGAGGTCCTCGGGCGGCTCGCTGGTGCCGATGCGCAGGTACTCGGTGAAGCTGCTGCGTGCCTCGTCGAGCTTGTTGTTCTTCTGATAGCAGCGGCCCTGATTGAAGACGTAGGACGGGTTGCGGGTCTCGGCGTAGAGCTCGCCCAGGATCGAGATCCCCTTGGTGACGTCGCCCGAAGCACAAGCGGCCAGCGCGGCGGTCGGGCGCTTGTCCTCGCCGCCGGCCGGCGCATCGTCGGCGCGCGCGCTCGCGCAAAGGGTGGTGACTGCGGTCAGTACAGCAGTCGACGCAAGCAGTTTGGGGCGCACGGGCGCCGCCAGAATATCAGGAAAGGGGTTGCGGGCGCGACTGAATGCGTAGTCACATGATACGATCGCGAAGTCCGGTGATTGGGGAAACTGTAAATAACTATCGGGTCACGGAGCTGCTGGGGGAGGGCGGAATGGGCGCCGTTTACCTCGCCGAGCATCCGTTCATGGGGCGAAAGGCGGCGATCAAGGTCCTGCGCCGCGAGTTCGCCGAGGATCCAGGACTGGTCGAGCGCTTCATGAACGAGGCGCGCGCGGCGAACGCGATCCGCCACCCGAACATCATCGACATCATCGACGTCGGGCGGCTGCCGTCCGGAATTCCCTACCTCATGATGGAGTTTCTCGAGGGCGAGAGCCTGGGGCACCGGATCGCGCGCGGCACAGTCGAGGTGCCCGAGGCGGTCGACATCACCTTGCAGACGACGGCCGCGCTGGCCGCGGCGCACGGAAAGGGGATCGTTCACCGCGACCTCAAGCCCGACAACCTGTTCCTCGTGCCCGACGAATCGGCGCCGGGCGGCATCCGCGTGAAGGTTCTGGACTTCGGCATCGCGAAGCTGCGCGGCGACCTTTCGGCCGGCTCCGCGAAGACACAGGCCGGCTCACTGATGGGCACGCCGCCCTACATGTCCCCCGAACAGTGCCGCGGGGTGACCGAGGAGATCGATCACCGGACCGACGTCTACGCGATCGGCGTCATCTTGTTCGAGATGTTGTGCGGGGCGCCGCCCTTCACGGGCGCGGGCTGGGGCGACGTCGTTCTCGCCCACATGACCAAGCCGCCGCCCTCGGCGCGTTCGCGAAATCCGTCGATCCCGGAGTCGATAGAGGTGGTGATCAACAAGGCGCTGGCCAAGTCGGCCGGCGCGCGCTTCCAGTCGGCGACCGAGATGCGCGCGGCGCTGCGCGCGTTGTCCGGGGCGAGCACGTTTCCGCCCCGCCCGACAACGATCGCCGGGACGGGCGCGCCTCCCTTGCACGTGCCCCAGTCGACCCGGCAGCCCAGCACCTTCCGGACCGCGACCGGTGAGATGGCGGGCATCAACGCGACGATGGCCGAGACGCCGGAGGCGAAGCGCGGCGCGCGCAAGCGGCCGATCGTGATCGCCGGGGCGGTTGCGGCGGTCGCGATCGTCGTGGTGGTGGCGCTGGCGGCGTCGGGCGGCAAGCACCAGGAGACGCCCGTTCCGGTGGCGCCCGTCGCGGCGACCGCGCCCGAAAAGCCCGCCCCGCCGCCGTCCGCTCCGGTTCAGGCGCCGCCGCGCGAGGCGCCTGCGCCGGCGCAGATCACCGTCCGCATCGGGTCCGATCCCGCTGGCGCCCTGGTGACCGACGCCAAGCGCGGGGTGGTGATCGGCGCGACGCCGTTCGAGCAGCGTCTCGATCGGAAGTCGGGGGTCCTCGGCGTGCGCGTCGCCAAGGACGGGTTCGCGCCCGTCGAACTGGACGTTCCGCTGGGCGGCGACTTCGACAAGACCGTGCGGCTCGAACGGCAGAAGATGAAGGCGGCGAGCCACGAAAGGCCGGCCCCGGCGCAGCCCAAGAAAGCAAACGCCGCGCACACGGTCGGGACGGCGGCCGGACCTTCGACCTCGCCGCCCCCCGCGGCGCCCACGTCGCCGCCGCCGGCGGCGCCGACGCCGGCGAAGCCCAAGATCGAGAAGTGGTGATCGCGCCGGGCGGCGCGCCCGGTCTCCGTCTCAGGGTGTCCGCTTCGCGTCGGATTGCACGTCCGGGTGCGCCGCAGCGAACGCCGGCAGCGCGGCGCACGCCGCTTCGACGCGCACCAGCGTAGGAACGGACGCCAGGTCGACCTTGAAGCGGCGCGCATTGTAGAGCTGGGGAACCAGATAGACGTCGGCGATGCTGACCGCGTCGCCGACCAGAAACGTCGCGGCCGTCTCCTGCGCCACCGCCTCGAGCGCCGCCAGGCCGCGGGCGATGAAGTGGCGGGCCCATTCGTTTCGATCCAGCCCGCCCGCCTGGGCGTGATCGAGAACGTACAAGTTCTGGAGGGGCTGGATGCCCGCGTTGACCATCTCGGCGAGCTGCCGCGCCCGGGCGCGCCGCCACGGATCGGCGGGCAGCAGCGGCGGCTTCGGGAACCGCTCCTCGAGCAGCTCGATGATCGCCATCGACTGCGCGAGCGGGCGGGGATCGCCGTCGAGGATGAACACCGGCGCCTGCCGCAGCGGGTTCAGCGCACCGAAGCTATCGGTGTGTTGCTCGCGGCCGTCGGGCGAGAGGTTCACGACCCGCCGCTCGAACGGAAGGCCCTTGTAATGAAGGGCGATGCGCACCCGCCACGCCGAGCTGGACCGCCAGTAGTCGTAGAGGATCATCTCGCCTCCGTCACGCGTTGCTCGATGCGACCGCAGACGTCGCGCCCGGACGCGTCCCGCATCTCGATCGCGATCGTGTCGCCCGCCGACATGAACGGCGTGACGGCGTGCCCGCCATCGATCGATTCCAGGGCGCGCCGCTCGACCAGGCACGATACGCCGCGCGCACGGTCGGCGTTGGAAACGGTCCCGCTGCCCAGGATCGTGCCGGCGGTGAAGGCGCGCGTGCGCGCCACGTGGGCGATCAGATCGAAGAAGGAAAAGTGCATCTGACCGGCGTCGGGGTCGCCCACCAGGGTGCCGTTGTAGATCGTCTGCACCTGCGCGTGCACGCGCCCGTCGCGCCAGGCGTCGCCCAGCTCGTCGGGCGTGACCGCGAACGGCGAGAACGCCGTCGCCGGCTTCGACTGGAAGAAGCCGAATCCCTTCGCCAGCTCGTCAGGCACCAGCTTCCGCAGCGTGATGTCGTTCGCGAGCATGATGAGGCGAACGCAGGCGGGCGCCTCGGCGGCGCGCGTCCCCTGCGGCGTATCGCCCAGGATCACCGCCACCTCGCTCTCGAAGTCGAGTCCCCACTCCGGATCGGCGAGCGGGATGTCGTCGCGCGGCCCCAGCAGCATGCCCGACCCGCCCTGGTAGACGAGCGGATCGGTTTCCAGCGAGGCGGGCGGCGACGCGCCTCGCGCCGCGCGCACCCGCCGCACGTGCTCGAGGAAGGCGGACCCGTCGATCCATTCATACGCGCGCGGCAAAGGCGGTCCCAGTCGGGTCGCGTCCAGGGGCTCGCCCGGCCCCCCCGCGTCGAGCTTGGCCGCGAACGCCGTCAGCGCCGGCGCGGCACGGCTCCAGTCGTCGAGCGCGGCCTGCAGCGTCGGAAGCGCGCCGCCCGCTCTCACGAAACGGTCGCCGTCGCGACCGACGACGATCAGCGCGCCGTCGCGCGTTCCGTCCCGCAGCGTCGCCAGTCTCATGACGCCAGTGTAGTAAGCTGCCAGCGGAATGGCCAAAGAGCCGAAGGACCCGAACCAGGAGCTCGCCGAGTTGCGCGCCGGGATCGACGCCGCCGACGACGAGATCCTGGCGCTTCTGAATCGCCGCGCCGGCCTGGTCGGGCAGGTGGCGGATCTGAAGCGGGAGCTGGCCGTCCCGTTCTACGTGCCGTCGCGCGAGCGCCAGATCGCCGATCGCCTGTCGGCGACCAACCAGGGGCCGTTTCCGACCGAGGCGATCCGTTCCGTGTTCCAGGAGATCTTCAGCGCCTGCCTGGCGCTGGAGAAGGGCGTCCGGATCGCCTACCTCGGGCCCGAAGGGACGTTCTCGCACATGGCGGTCAAGCAGCAGTTCGGCCTGTCGGCGCGCGCCACGCCGATCGGGACGATCCCCGGCGTATTCGAGGAGGTCGCGCGCGGCGGCGCCGACTTCGGCGTCGTGCCCGTCGAGAACACGACCGAGGGCGGCATCATCCACACCTTCGACACGTTCCTGGAGAGCGACCTCAAGATCAGCGCCGAGATCGCCCTCGAGATCCACATGTGCCTGCTGGCGCGCGCCGGCGTCGACATGACGCAGATCGAACGCGTCTATTCGATCCCGGTCGCGGCCGGCCAGGCCCGGCGCTGGCTGGCCACGCATCTGCCGCGGGCGTCGATCGTCGAGGCGCGCTCGACCGCGGACGGGGCGCGGCTGGCGCACGACGACGCGCGCGGCGCCGCGGTGGGCGCCGAGATCGCCGCCCGCCTCTACGACCTGGTGATCCTGCGCCGCAACATCGAAGACCTCCCCCACAACATGACGCGCTTCCTGGTGGTCGGGCGCGACCAGGCCACGCCGACCGGCCGGGACAAGACCTCGCTCTTGCTGGTGACGCGCGACGAGCCGGGGATCCTGTACCGCGTGCTGGGCGCGTTCGCGCAGCGCGGCCTGAACATGAGCAAGATCGAAAGCCGACCCTCGCGGCGCCGGCCGTGGGAGTACGTCTTCTTCGTCGACATCGACGGTCACGAACGCGACGAGGCGGTGGCGGCGGCCCTCGCCGACCTGCGCGCGTCATGCGAGACGCTCAAGGTGCTGGGCTCGTACCCGCGCGCGGACAATCCTTCCGAGCAAACGGCACCGGCTGCCGGCAAGCGACCGTAAGGCCAGGGATTCCGGCCCGCCGCGTCCAATTTCCTGAACGCTGTTGCGGAGTTGTCAACAGCTCGGCCGCTCAAGCGGTGCCCCCGGGGGCCGATGTCCTGGGAACGAAGATGCGCAAGTCGATCCTCGTCGTCGGCAACGAGCCCGCCATCACCGCGGTGGTGGTCGGCGTGGCGCGCGCGATGGGCTTCGATGCGGCGGCCAACACCAGCGCCGCCGGCGCCATCGCGCGCTTCGGCCAGTCGCCGTTCACGCTGGTCGTCGTCGATCTCGGGCTGCCCGCCGGCGAGGGCGCCGCCGTGATCATGAAGGCGCGCGCCTGCCGGCCCGCGGTCACCGCGCTGGCGCTCACCGCGCGCGGATCGGTGGCGGGCGCCGTCGAGGCGCTGCGCGCCGGCGCGGCCGACGTCGTGTCGAAGCCGTTCCACACCTCGGCGCTGCAGGACGCGATCACGCGCGTGACATCCCGTCGCGCGGCCCGCCGGACCACCCCCGGCATCGCGGTCATCGGCGATCACCCGGCGATGCGGCTGGTCCTGGATCGCGTCGACCAGATCGCCGACACCGACGCGAGCGTGCTGATCCGGGGCGAGACCGGCACCGGCAAGGAAGTGATCGCGCGGTTGATCCACGGCGCCAGCGGCCGTCGCACCGGCCCCTTCGTCGCCGTGAACGTGGCCGCCATCCCGGACGGGCTGGCGGAGGCCGAGCTGTTCGGACACGTGCGCGGTGCGTTTGGCGGCGCCGACGTCGCCCGTCCGGGCCGGCTGGTCGCGGCCAACGGCGGTACGCTGTTCCTCGACGAGATCGGCGGGATGCCGCGGGCCGTGCAGGGCAAGCTGCTGCGCGTGCTTCAGGATCGCGAGGTCACGCCGGTGGGCGGCCGCGCGCCCATTCGCGTCGACGTGCGCGTCGTCGCCGCCACCCAGTGCGACGTCGACGAGCTGATCGCCGACGGGCGGCTGCGCGAGGAGCTCTACTACCGGCTGGAGGTCGTGCCGATCGAGATCCCGCCCCTGCGCGCGCGCCGCGAGGACATCCCGGCGCTGGCGGAGCATTTCCGGCGCGAGGTGAACGCGCGCGAAAATCGATCGGTGCCGGGGTTCGCGCTGGACGTCATGCAGCGGCTGTCGCACTACGACTGGCCGGGCAACGTGCGCGAGCTCGAGAACCTGGTCGAACGCGCGATCGTCATCGCCGGGACGCGCATGGTGGTGATGAAGGATCTGCCGCCCCACATGCGACCACAGGTCTTCGATCTCGAACAGGCGGCGCGCGATCTGCCGTTGCGCGGCGTCGATCTTCCCGTCCTGCTCTGCGAGATCGAGCACCGGATGATCAGCGAGGCGCTCGGGCGCGCCGGCGGCAATCGAGATCGCGCCGCGCGGCTGTTGCGATTGAGTCAGGCCACACTTGTCGAGAAGCTGCGGCGGAGGAACGTCGCCTAGCTCCGCGTGCGCACATTTCCCGTCGGTGAGCGATGTTGGCGACCGTCATCAGGATGACGGCGTCAGGAAGGCACGACCGCCAATCGGCTGACGGTCGCCAATGTGCGCGAATCAGGAAATGCCCGATTTCCCGCCGCTCGTGACACGCCATGAACGTGGCATGCGACGTGCTCAGCGACACGGGCCATGGCGACGACCAAGCCGACCACGAAGCGCAAGCCGCCTCACCGTTCCTCAGCGAAGTCGACCAAGAAAGCGCCCAAGCGCGATGCGAAGAAGGACCTGCTCGCGCGCCGCAACGAGTACGCGGCTAAGTTCTTTCCCTACATCGAAAAGGTGGCGCGCCGTCTCGCGCGTCGCCTGCCGGCGCACGTCGAGATCGACGACCTGATCTCGTCGGGCGTCATCGGCCTGATGGAGGCCGCCGAGCGCTTCGACCCGGAGCGCGTCGATCGCTTCGAGGCGTTCGCCGAGTTCCGCATCCGCGGCGCGATGCTGGACGACCTGCGCTCGCGCGACACGCTGTCTCGCGACATGCGCCGGCTGTCGAACGAGCTGCGCGATGCGACGCGCCGACTGGAGGCGCAGCTGGGACGGACGCCCGATCACGAGGAGATCGCGAAGCGCCTGGGTGTCGGCGTCGACGAGCTGTACGCGCGCCAGCAGAAGCTGTCCGGTTCATCGGTGGTCGGGATCGACGACGCCGGCCCGGATCTGCTGGAGCGGACGGGCGACCAGTCGGCCGAAGATCCGTTCGAGATCGCGTCGCGCCGCGAGATGATGCAGCGGCTGGTGTCGGGCATCGGCGAGCTGCCCGATAAGATGCAGCAGGTGCTGTCGCTCTATTACTGCGACAACCTGAACCTGAAGGAGATCGGGGCGGTGCTGGGCGTGACCGAATCGCGCGTCTGCCAGATCCACGGCGAGGCGACGCGCCGGCTGCGCGACAACCTGGGGGAGCTGGCGGCCGAAGCGGCCGCCTAGCGGCCTCGGGCCTCGGGCCTCGGGACGAATCTGAAGGGCCCCGGAAGTCCGCGGATTGCGCCGACTTCGGGCCCGTGTCACCGACATGGCGCGCGGGGTGCGGTGATGTCGCTAAAGGAAATTTCTACATCCGCCGAGGTTGTAGGGCATGAGCGACACCAACCGCCCCTCGCCCGGTCGTTCCGCCCTCCCGGCTCCCCACGCCCCGTACGCGTCGGTGAACGCGCCGTCGCGGGTCGAGGCGCTGCGCAGGCTGGTCGCCGCGGGTCAGTACCACGTCAGCCCGCGTTGGCTCGCCACCCGGATCTTTCGCGCCGCCGGCGTGAAGGTTCCCGAGTAGCCGCCGCGTTCTTCGCTCATCCGTGAGGCCGCGCCGCGCCATCGCGGTCAGCCCGGCCTTGGACGTGTAAGGTTCGGCCTTATTTTGACCCCATCGTATGGGGCAACTGGGGGGAGGGGGTGCCTGGCCGATCGCCGCCGGCACGATGCTGGGCAAGTACCAGATCGTGCGCCTGGTGGGCGAGGGGGGCATGGGCGCCGTCTACGAGGGTCTCCACGCGGAGATCGGCAAGCGGGTCGCCATCAAGGTGATGAGCCCGGCCCTGGCCGCGATTCCGGAGGCGCGCGCCCGCTTCGTCCGCGAAGCCCAGGTCACGTCGCGCATCCGGCACGCGCACATCATCGACGTCACCGACATCGGGTGCGAAGCCGGCCATCCGTTCATGGTGATGGAGTACCTGGAGGGCGAGGACCTGGCCAAACACATCTGCCGCCGGGGACCGTTCGCGATCGAGGAGGTCGCTGACATCGCGCTGCCGCTGCTGGCCGCAGTCGGCGCCGCGCACGCGGAAGGGATCGTCCACCGCGACCTCAAGCCGCAGAACGTGTTCCTCGCCGAGATGCACGACGGGAGCTTGCGCCCCATGGTTCTCGATTTCGGGATCTCGAAGGCGCCGCCGCAGCTGGCGGCGGACCCGATCAACACGGCGGGCGGGCTGATCGGATCGCCCAGCTACTTCGCGCCCGAGCAGGTGAACGACCCGAAAGGGGCGGATGCCCGCAGCGATCAGTACGCGCTGGGGGTGATCCTCTACGAGTGCGTGGCGGGCCGCCTGCCCTACGAGGGATCGAACCTGGCCTCGATATTCCAGGCGATCCTGCGCGGGCACTACTTTCCCGCGCGCAGGCATCGCCCTGACCTGCCGGACGGGTTCGGGGCGGTCATCGCGCGGGCGATGTCGATCGACCCGTGCGCGCGATTCACCGACCTGCGTGAGATGGGTCGCGCCCTGCTGCCGTTCGCGTCGGAGAAGGCGCGCGTCGTCTGGACCGATCAGTTCGAGAGCGACCGGGCGCGTCCCGGAGCGGCGGCGGCGCCCGCGCGCGTTCGGATGCCGGTGACCGATCAGATGCCACCGCCCGCGCACGCGCCGCGCGCGGTGACGGCCAGCCTGGCCGCCAAGGAGCCCGCGCCGGCGCGCGAGCGCGGTCCCGAGTCGTCGGACGTGTCGCTCTACATCCCCCGGCTCGGCCGCAGGATGTGGGTGCTGGGCGGCGTCGCGCTGGCGACGGCCCTGCTGGCGGCCGCGGCGCTGCACGTCCGCGGCCGGCCTTCGGTGGCGGCGATACGATCCGCGGCGGCCGCGACGCCAGGCCGGCAAGCCGGGCTGGCGGCGATTGCGCCGCCGGTGCCCGGGACGCGCGCGGCGGCGCCGCGCGCCACGAGCGGTGACGATGAAGACACGAAACGAACGGCAGCGCCGCGGCGCGGGCGATTGGTCCGACGGCTGCGGTTCGGCCCGAACCGGGCGCCGCTGATCGAGTGACGGCGGCGCGGGCGGGAGCGACAAGGGGGCGGGAATGCGGCGAATGGCGACGGGAATGTTGGCAGGACTCGGGCTCACGTTGGCGCTGGGGATGGAGGCGCAAGCGGCGCCGGACGGCGGCGACGAGGACGCGCTGGTTCGACACGCGATACTGCTGCGCAGGCGGGGCGACGATCGGGACGCGCAGATCGAGTTGCAGCGCGCCTACGACGTCGCGCACAGCCCGCGCGTGGCGGCCCAGCTGGGATTCGCCGAGCAGGCGATCGGCATGTGGCCGCAGGCCGAGGCCCACGTCGGGGAGGCGCTGCGCGCGCCGGACGATCCATGGATCCGGAGGAACCGCGCGACTCTGGAAGAGGCGCTGGTGACGATCCGGGCGCACGTCGGGCGGGTCGAGATCGTGGGCGGGGTGCCCGGCGCCCAGGTGACGATCGCCGGCCAGCCGGTTGGGCGACTGCCCCTCCCGGGCGCGGTCGCGGTCAGCGCCGGTCCGGTCGAGATTGAGGTGCAGGCGCCAGGATTCGAGGTGGCGGTCAGGACCGTCAACGTCGCGGCGGGCGAATACGCGCGCGTGCCGATCACGTTGCGGGCGCACGGTGGCGTCGGTATGGCGCCCCCGCGGGCGGTTGCGCCGGTGCAGCCGGTCGGCGGCGGCGCGCTCGTGGCGCCGCCGGCTCTCCAGGTCGACCGGAAGAACCCGCCTCGGGACGAAGGGCGGGGCCGCCGGTACGCGGGCGTGGGTCTGGTCGCCGGGGGGCTGGCCGCCGTCGGCGGCGGCGTCGCGGCGTCGCTGGTGGCGAAGCACAAGTTCGACGCGATCAACGGCGACGCGGCCGCGGACCTCCCCTACAACCCGACGAACGGAAACTGGAAGACTTACGAGACGGCGGCGACCGCGCTGTATTTCGTCGGCGCGGGCGCGTTGATCGGAGGTGCGGTCCTTTACGTCAGCGGGCGATCGCGCGGCGAGAACGCGGGTCAAGCGGGGGCGCCGCCGGTGTCGGTGTCGCTGAAGCCGCAGGTCGCCCCCGGGCGGGCCGGCGGCGCCATCTCGGTGAGGTTTTGAAATCATGCGCGCCGACGACCGGAACGGCAGCGTCCTTCTTGCCTGCGCCATCGCGCTGGCGGGCGCGGGCTGCCACGATCTGGAGCTGACGCAGCTGCGCTGTTCGGTCGGCGGCGGCTGCCCGCCGGGCTACGCCTGCGGCAGCGACGATCTGTGCCGCCAGATCGCGCAGAGCGGTCGGGTGGCGGGGCCTCCTGGCAGCAAGAAGCAGGGCGAGGCCTGCGGCGTGGCCGGCGAGTGCGAGAGCCAGAGCTGCGCGGACGGCGTCTGCTGCGACAGCGCCTGCACCGACCCGTGCCGCATTTGCAATCACCCCGACAACGTCGGGACGTGCGTCGCCGTCGCGCGCGGCGCTGGGCCGGCGCACGCCGGCTGCGCGAAGCAGCCGCCCGAGAGCTGCGGGACGAACGGTCTGTGCGACGGCGCGGGCGCGTGCCAGCTTTACGACGACACCACCGCGTGCGGCGAGCCGAGCTGCGACAAGGGGAGCGACATGTTCTCTCCCGCCTCGCACTGCGACGGAGGCGGCGCCTGCAGCGCGCCGGCCGCCGCGATCTCCTGTGCGCCGTTCGCCTGCAAGCCCGACGGCAGGGCGTGCGCCGATCAATGCAAGGGCAACGGCGACTGCGTGGCCGCGAACGTGTGCGCGGGCGGCTCGTGCGGTCCAATCGGCAACGGATTGCCGTGTCATGACGCCGGCCAGTGCCAGTCGGGTTTCTGCGTCGACGGCGTCTGTTGCAACGCTCCGTGCACGGAGCAGTGCATGGCGTGCGACACGACCGCGGCGCTCGGCACCTGTAGCCCCGTGGCGGCCGGCAACCCGCACGGCGCGCGCCCGGCGTGCGCGGGCGCCGGGACGGCCTGCGCGGGCCAGTGCACCGGGGCCAGCGGGACGTCGTGCAGCTATCCGGCCGCCGAGACCGTCTGTCGCAGCGCCAGCTGTACGAACGGCCCGAGCAACGCCATGCAGACCGCCGCGGCGAGCTGCGACGCCGCCGGCGGTTGCGGGGCCACCGTGACATCCAGCTGCGGCGTCTACATGTGCGGCTCGGGCGGCGCCTGCGCGACCAGCTGCGCGGGTGACTTCGACTGCGCGGCCGGGTTCATCTGTCAGGGCGGCGCTTGCCAGCCGAAGGGCGCGCCGGCCGCGACGTGCTCCACGACGGGGCAGTGTGCGGCCGGATTGGCGTGCAAGGACGGCGTCTGCTGCGAAAGCGGCTGCGCGGATGCCTGCCGCGCCTGCAACTTGCCCGGGCAGGAAGGGCACTGCGCGGTGGTCGCGTCGGCGGATGATCCGGACTCTTGCCCCGCCGACACGCACACCTGCGACGCGGGGGGCGCGTGCAAGCTGAAGAACGGTCAGAGCTGCATCGGCGGCGACTGCGCGGCCGGCGCGTGCACGACGTACTATCCGGACGCCGACGGCGACACGTTCGGGGACAGGAACGCCACCACCGCGAACGGCGGGGCGAAGAGTCTGTGCGGCAGCGCGCCCGCGGGCTGGGTGACGAACAACGGCGACTGCTGCGACGCGGGTGACGCGAACAAGGTCGTGCATCCGGGGCAGACGGGCTGGTTCACCGTCCCGGGGCCGTGCGGTGGTTTCGACTACGACTGCGACGGCAGCGCGACGCTGCAGTACCCGGCCTCGGGAGCCTGCACGGACGCGATCTCCTGCACGGCCGGTTTCACGCAGGCGACCGCCTGCGGCGCCGCCGGCAGTTTTCAGTCGTGCGACCCGGCGCTGCCGCTCGTGTGCGCCGCGCCGGCCTCGATGCCGCAGCCCTGCCATTGACGCGCGCGGGGGCTCTCCAGCCCGAGGCCGCTGAGGCATAATGCGGGCCCGATGCGGGTCCTTCGTCGTGCATTACGCGCGTATTGGTGGCGGGCGGCGATTCTCATGATCGCGTTGTTCGCCGGCCTTCGCCACGGATCGTCGGCCGGTGCGCACGGGCCCGCGGCCGTCGTCGCCCCCGCCCACCTGCAACCCGAGGGTGAGCTGGCGTTCGACGTGCGCGAGGCGCCGTCGGGCGGACCGATCCCCTGCAAGCTGACGCTGGTCGGCGTCGACGGCACGCCGAGCCCGCAGTTCACGCGCGTCGACGTCGGCCGCCCCGAAGGCGAAGGCGCGATCGCCGCCTTCAACCGGATCATGACCCTGACCGGCGTCGGCGCCGCGCGCGTTCCGTTCGGGACGTACGACGTCACGGTCAGCCGCGGACCGGAGTGGGATATCCAGACGCAGCGGGTGAAGATCGGCACGAAGCCCGTGGCGCTGTCGGTGCGCCTGGCGCACGTCGTGCCGACACCCGAATGGCTGTCGGGCGACTTTCACGTCCACGCCGCGCGGTCGCCCGACTCGCGCGTCCCGATGGAAGACCGGATCTACGAATTCGTCGCCGACGACGTCCAGCTGATCGTGTCGACCGATCACAACGTCGTCTCCGACTACGAACCGTTCATCCGCGAGCTCGGCGCCGGACGCTTCATCACCAGCGCGATCGGGGACGAGCTGACCACCAACGGCTGGGGACACTTCGGCGCGTTTCCGCTGCCGACGGATCTGGAGCGGGCGGGGCAGGGGGCGGTGCTGGTGCACGGCCGCCGGCCCGACGATTTCTTCAAGGACGTGCGCGGCAACGCGCCCGACGCGTTGATCGACGTGCACCACCCGCGGATCGACGCCGAGATCGGCTACTTCGACATCGGCGGCTTCGACGCGCGGTCGGACAGGGCGTCGAAGGCCGGGTTCTCGTTCGACTTCGACGCGGTCGAGGTGATGAACGGCTACCAGGACCCCGTCCGCCGCAGCGTCGATCGCGTCATCGACGACTGGTTCTCGCTGCTGAACCACGAGCACCTCGTGACCGCGACGGGAAATTCAGACACCCATCACCTGACCTTCAACATCGGTGGCTACCCGCGCAACTACATCCACCTGGTCAACGATCATCCCGAAGCGGCGACGCCCAAGCAGATCGCCCAATCGATCAAAGGTCACCACGCGTTCTTCACGACCGGACCGATCGTCAACCTGAACGTCAACGGCGGCATCATCGGCAACCTGGTGCCCGCGCGCGGCGGCAAGGCGGTGGCTGACATCACCGTCAGGGCGGCGCCCTGGATCTCGGTCGACCGCGTGACGTTGTACGTGAACGGGCGCGAAGTGAAGCGCTGGCCGGTCGGGGCGCAGGGCGCGACGCCGCCGGTGGAACGCTTCCACGAGAAGTTCGAGGTGCAGACGCAGGCGGACGGCTACGTCGTGGTGCGGGTCGACGGCGACAAGCCGCTGACGCCCGTGGTGGGCGACGGCAAGACCTTCACGGCGTACCCATTCGCGCTGACCAATCCCGTCTTCCTGGACGTCGACGGCGACGGGAAGTATCGCGCCAGCCTGCCGCACGGGCACAAGTGGTAGCGGCCGGCTACGGATAGGCGAGCGCCTCGCGGTTCCAGCCCGCCAGCGTCGCGCCCGCATCGTAGGTGCTCTGCGCGAAGGCGAGGATCGCGGCGGCGGGATCGGACGCGCGCCGGACGTCCTCGTAGGGAAGGACGAACTCCTTCAGCGTCGGGTGCCACGACGCCGCGTCGGGGCGAACAGCGGCCGCCGACAGCCCCGCCGGCTCGGGCACCGTGTACGAGTAGAACAGCGCCTCGGAGCCGCCGCTCGGCGTCCAGGGATCGCCCGGCCAGAACCCGAGCGAGATCACCTCCTCGTCGTAGGCGTCGCGATCGACCTTCCCCTTGCGCAGCGGCGCGCGCCGTCCGACGAAGCGGGTGACCGCGAGATCGAAACCGCCCCAGAAGAAATGCACCGGGCTGCACTTGCCCCGGAAACCGGACCGGAACTTCTGGAACACGGGCTCCACCCGGCGCAGGGCCTGCCAGAAGTTCTGCACGGCGGCGCGATCGTAGTGGGCGTGCC
>Ga0066903_100000957_pt1 | contig 19956 bp, 18 predicted proteins | sample PanSoiMetaGPlot1_FD_67491 | JGI IMG/M metagenome (GOLD analysis project Ga0066903, IMG submission 67491) | Tropical forest soil microbial communities from Panama analyzed to predict greenhouse gas emissions - Panama Soil - Plot 1 (version 2) | ecosystem: Environmental > Terrestrial > Soil >... | reverse complement strand
GCCGAGGACATCGAGCTCCTGAGCAAGAAGCTCGGGCTCTACTCGACGCCGGATCCCGAGAACAAGGACGGCCACATTCCCGCGCTCCTCATCGGCAACGAGGCGACGGGGCAGTGGATGCGCGGATCGGCGCTGGACAATCCGAAGATGACGGCGACGATGATTGCGAACTGGATGGGCGGCTACAACACGCCCGCTCCGGTCAAGATGACGAGCACGACGACGCCGCTCAAGCTCACGAGCGGCGAGTACCTCTTCTCGACGAAGTGCAGCGCCTGCCACGCGACGGGCCAGGGGAGCAAGGTGGGCCCCGACCTGGCAGGCATCACTCACACGCGCGACCGGCAATGGCTCGCGAAGTACATCGCCAGCCCGGAGGGCATGCTGAAGGACGGCGATCCGATCGCCAGGGAACTGTTCGCGAGATACAAGGGGATGCAGATGCCCGATCTGCAGTTGAGCGACCAGCAGATCAGGGACGTGATCGCGTATCTCGATGGCGTCCGACCCGCCGTTTCGAAGTAACGCCGGCCTGGATCATGGTGTCGCTATTGCGACACCATGATCCAGCCCTGAACGAAGTCGAACAGATCCACCTTCGGAGCCGGCGGCGTCGTTGCCAGGATCCGGCCGCAGAAGCCGACGAGGTAGGTCCCCGCCCCGCGGAGCGCAGCGGCCTGCGCCGAACCGGCTGCCGTGTACGGCATCTGGGACCCCGCTTCGCCCGGCATCCGGATTCTGACGAATCCTGCGAGATCGAGCACCGGGGAAATCGGCGCCGTCACGCGTTGTGCGCAGATGCTGTAGTCGAGAGGCACCTGGCCCTGCACACTGTGGCCGAAGACGGCCGTCGCCGTCGCGCTGATGCGCTGGGTCGCCGTGACCGTGATGAGTGAGGGCGCGCCCACGAATCCCAGGTTCGACGACACCTGCAGGCCCGCCGCCGCCACGTTGATCACGGACGTGATCGTGACGGACGCTCCGGCCGGGCCCTCGGGTCCCTGAGGACCGACGGGCCCTACCGCGCCTTGCGGTCCCGGGGGACCGATGGGACCCTGCGGCCCCATGTCGCCCCGCGCGCCTTGCGGTCCGATGGCGCCCACGGCCACGTCGGCCAGGAGGTCGTGGCCCGACTCCTTGTCTTTCCCGCTGCCCGAAGCGTCGGTGGGCGCCTTGTCGTTCGACGACGAGTTCCCGCGCGAAATGACCAGGCGGTATGTGCCGGGGGAGAGAGCCGGGACGAGCGCTGTGAGGAGCGTTCCGTCGGGCGAGACCTGCACGCCGCCGAGGACGAAATCCCCGAGGCGAACGTTGGGCATTCTTCCCAGGTGGGTCCCGGTGACGAACAACGTCGTCTGATCGGCGGACAAGACAGCGCCGGTGAGCGTCGCGGAGGAACCTCCATCGTCGTCTCCGGCCGACCCGGACTTGCCGCTCGTCGACTGAGCGTTCAACGAAACCGAGAGAATGACAGCAAGGACGACGCCGACAACCGCACCACCGAGTCGCTGCATGCGCTACCTCCGTCTTGCGCAAATGCTCACCAAACCGGACTTCGGTGTGCGCGACTGCCGCTAACCGTCAGCCCGTCCTCGAGCAGGCGGTAGGGCCTACGTCAGGGTAACCGATCTCAGCCGTTCCAGTTGCGCAGAAATTCAGGCTTCTTTCCGTCCTGAATCCCCGCCGGAATGGCCTAGCTGGGTGAGGGTGATCACGCATGCTATCACGGTCCCCAGGCTTTCAGGCACGCGCCGATTACGCGGGTGCCGTCTCGCAGCACCGAAACCATGCGAACTTTACTTACGCTTGCGCTTGCTGGACGAAGGACGGCCGGTGCGATCGCAGCACGTTGCTCAGCCTGACGCCCGGAGACCGGGCGCGACGTTCGTCATCCCCTTCGACAAGGATGAGCTGGCACGCGGAACAGTTATTTTGCGGAGCCCCGGTCAGCGGCGCTTTTCCGGCAGCCGGCGCTGTCGGGCGCCGTCGTAGACGTGATCCTTAGGATCGATCTGCCGCATCGGGTGTTCGCGGGCGCGCTCTTCCTGCGCCTGGGCGGCGATGCCGGGTACGCGCGAGATGATGAAGAGCGCGTTGGCGATCTCCGGCGGGATGCCGATGTCGCCGCAGACGGCGGCGATCGCGCCGTCGATGTTGACCGGCAGCGCCCGCTCGTCGGAAAGCTCCCCCATGACCAGCTCGACCGCGCGGATCATCTGGACGTGGCCCCCTTCGACCTCCAGTTCGAGCGCCATCTGAAAGAGCCGCGCGGCGCGGGGGTCGCGGGTATGGAACCGATGCCCGAACCCGGGGATCGGATCTCCGGCGTCATGGCAGCGCTGGAGGATCGTCGCCGCCGCATCGCGGTACGACTCTCCCTTCCGGACGAGATCGAGCCCCGCGTCGAGAAACTGCATGCAGGTCTCGATGTCGCCGCCGTGGTGGCGGCCGAAGCCCAGGACGCCCGACGCGACGCACGCCCGGAGGGGAGCCCCGGTCGTGGCGGTGTTGCGCGCGGCGAGCGTGGACGGAGGCGTGGCGCCGTGGTCGATGAACGACACCAGCATCGCTTCCATCAGGCTCCCGATCGACGGAGGCGGAAGTTCCCCCATCAGCAGCAGGTAGATGGACTCGCCGAAGGTGAGGCGGCCCATCATCTCGTCGAGCGGGTAGCCGCGCACGAGAATCTTGTTCGGCTCGATGCAGGTGAGGGCCGTGTACCACTTCTCCTGCTCGTCCTTGCGCGCGCGGGCGATGGCGGGGCGTGTCTTGCTCGTCATAACGTCCCGTACAGCCGGTCGCCGAAGTCGCCGAGGCCCGGCACGATGTACTTGTGATCGTTCAGGTGGCGATCGATCGCCGGCGTATAGATGCGGACGCCTGGATGATGCTTCTGGACGAGCTCGACGCCCTCGGGCGCGGCCACGATGCAGATCATCCGGATGTCGCGCGCGCCCGCCTGCGTGAGGTGATCGAGCGCCGCGACGGCGCTGCCGCCGGTCGCCAGCATCGGGTCGATCATCAGCACGACGCTCTTGTCCATCCCTCGCGGCAGCTTCGAGTAGTACTGCGACGCGATCGCCGTACTCTCGTCCCGCTGCAAACCGATGTGCCCGACGCGCGCGGCCGGCATCAGCTCGAGGATCGCGTCGAGCATGCCGAGCCCCGCGCGCAGGACCGGCACGACGACCACGTCGGCCGACACGCGGCGGCCTTCCGCCGGGGCCAGCGGCGTCTGCACGGTGACGGGCGACGCCGGCAGATCGCGCGTCGCCTCGGCCGCGAGCAGCAGGCTGATCCTGACGGCCATCCGCCGGAACAGTTCCGGCGCCGTCTGCGCGTCGCGGAGCGTCACCAGCGCGTCATGGACCAGCGGGTGTTCGACGACGTGGATCGACACGCGCTGACTATACATTGCTGATCCGCGATTGGCGTATAGAATCGTGACTTCATGGTTCGGATGTGCGTCCTGGCGCTGGCTGTCCTGTCAGTGCTTGTCGGACAGCCGCCTCAGAGGCGCGGGGTTTCACTCGTCGTCACCAACGGAACCGTCGTCACCGTCGACCCCAGCCGGCGCGTGATCGAGCGGGGCGCCGTCGCGATCGACGGACGCGACATTGTCGGCGTCGACACCGCCGCCGCGATTGCGGCGAGGTTCCAGGGGCGCACGACCATCGACGCGGCCGGCTCGGTGGTCATGCCGGGACTGGTCAACACCCACACCCACGCGCCGATGGTGCTCTTCCGCGGCCTCGCGGACGACCTCGCGCTGATGGAATGGCTCCAGAAGTACATCTTCCCGGCGGAAGCCAAGACCGTCTCGCCAGAGTTCGTCCGCGTGGGGACGCGCCTCGCGGCGCTGGAGATGATCGAGTCGGGGACGACGACCTACGCCGACATGTATTACTTCGAAGAGGAGATCGGCCGGGCGACGAAGGCCGCGGGGCTGCGCGGGGTGCTCGGCCAGACGATCATCCAGTTCCCGGTGCCCGACGCGAAGACGCCGGCGGAGGGCCTCGCACGAACCGAGCGGTTCGCGAAGGAGTTCGCCGGCGACGAGCTCATCACGCCGGCGGTCGCGCCGCACTCGATGTACACGCTCGACGCCGAGACGCTGAAGGCGTGCCGCGGCCTGGCCGACAGGTTGAACATTCCAGTCATCATCCATCTCGCCGAGACCAAGGACGAAGTGAAGACGGCGGACGAGAAGTATCACCTGACGCCGACCGCGTTTCTCGAGTCGCTGAACTTCTGGGGCCCGCGGACGCTCGCGGCGCACGCCGTGCACGTGACGCCTGCCGACATCCGGATCCTCGCGGACCGCCACGTCGGCGTGTCGCACAATCCCGAGAGCAACATGAAACTCGCGAGCGGCACCGCGCCCGTCGAGGCGATGCGCAAGGCCGGCGTGGCCGTCGGGCTCGGCACCGACGGCGCCGCCAGCAACAACGACCTCGACATGTTCGAGGCGATGCGGCAGGCGGCGTTCCTCCACAAGCTGATGAACGGGGATCCTCGCGCGATTCCGGCGCCCGTCGCGCTCGAGATGGCGACGATCGAGGGTGCCCGCGCGATGGGGATGGACAAGGAGATCGGCTCGCTCGAGCCCGGCAAGCGCGCCGACCTGCTGATCGTGTCGATGGCCTCGGCGCGGCAGACGCCGATGTACGATCCGGTCTCGCACCTCGTGTACGTGACGCGCGGAGACGACGTCCGGACGACAATCGTGAACGGGAAGATCCTGATGCGCGACCGCAAGGTCCTCACGCTGGATCACGAGAAGGTGCTCGCCGACGCGCGCGCGGCGGCCGACAAGGTCCGCGCCGCGGTCAGGTAGAGGTCACATGGCCACGACGAGAATCCTCATTCCACAGGCCGACATCCAGCACCGCATCGGCACGCTGGCGGCCGAGATCGAAAAGGACTATCCCGCCAGCGAGGAGATCCACCTCGTGGCGGTGCTCAAGGGCGGCTTCATGTTCATGTCGGACCTCGTCCGCGCGATGAGCGATCGCGTGACGATGGACTTCATGGCGGTGTCGAGCTACGGCAAGGACACGAGCTCGTCCGGCCAGGTTCGCGTCCTCAAGGATCTCGACAGCAACCTGGAAGGACGCCACGTCATCGTCGTCGAAGACATCGTGGATACGGGCCTCACGCTGCACTACCTGCAGGATCTCCTGAAGGCGCGCAAACCGAAGACGATGAAGACCGCGTGCCTGCTGAGCAAACCGTCGCGCCGTAAAGTGGACGTGACGGTGGACTACATCGGCTTCACCATCGACGATCACTTCGTCGTCGGCTACGGACTCGACTACGCGGAGAAGTACCGCAACCTGCCGTACATAGCGGTTCTGGAGGGCCTGTAGGGCGGACTGCAGTGCCTGCGGCCGCGGCGAGCGCGCGAAGCGAGTCGAGCCGGCAGCGAGCGGGGGTGGGGCCCCGCGAGCATTCAATAATGCAGACAGTCAGCCACTAACCAGCATGGTGCTGAAGTTCGACATCATCACAGAGGCAGACGCGCGCCGGATCGAACGCGGCGCGACGGTGGAGCTCTCGAAAGGCGGCCACGTCACCCCCCTCGCGCAGGACACGCTGCGGGAGCGCCGGATCACCGTCGTCCCGGCCGGATCGGTGGATCCCGCGATTCCGCCGGACCTGGCGCCCCGCGCCGACGTCAGGCGGGTGGCGATCGCGAGCGACCACACGGGTGTGGCGATGCGGAAGGCCATCGTGCAGCACCTGCGCGGGCGAGGGATCGCGGTGGACGATCTGGGCGTCGACGGCACGGCGTCGGTCGACTATCCGGATACCGCGGGCCGCGTGGCGAAGTCGGTGGCGCGGGGGGAGTCCGACGCCGGCATCGTGATCGACGGCGCCGGCATCGGATCGGCAATTGCCGCCAACAAGGTCCGCGGCGTCCGCGCCGCGATGGTCGTCGACGAAACGATCGCCCGGTACTCCCGTGAGCACAATGGCGCGAATGTCATGACGCTCGGATCGACGCTGCTCCAGCCGGACGAGGCCATCAGGATTGTCGATGTGTGGCTGGAGACGCCCATGACGGAAGCGCGATATATTCGACGCCTGTTGAAGATTCGTCGCCTCGAGGAGTCCTTTTGACGCCTGAGCGCATCGGCCATCGACAACCGCCTGTCGTCCATCGCCATGCTTGATTCATCCGACCTCCAGCGCGTCGTCGAGATCATCACCGAAGAGGTGATGAGCGCGCAGCGCCGCTCGGCGTCGGCGCCGGCGCAGTGCAGCTGCCACGCGGTGCTGTACGAGTGCTGCCCGGATCGCCTCCGGGGCGTGCTCGATGCGGGCGCGTCGCGCATCGGCCTCCACGCGACCGGCGGGGCTGCCGGCACCGTCGCGGGGATGATCGATCACACGCTCCTGAAGCCCGAGGCGACGCGCGCCGACATCGAGAAGCTGTGCCGGGAAGCGGCGCAGTTCCATTTCGCCACGGTGTGCGTCAATCCGGCATGGGTGTCGATGGCCGCGCGGCTTCTTCGCGGATCCGGCGTCGGGGTCTGTTCCGTCGTCGGCTTTCCCCTCGGCGCGACCACGCCCGACGTCAAGCACTACGAGACGCGGCGAGCGATCTTCGACGGCGCCGCCGAGATCGACATGGTGATCAACATCGGCGCGCTGAAGTCGGGCGATCTCGGGACGGTCGAGCGCGACATCGCCGCTGTCGTCCAGCCGTGCCGCGAAGCGAACGTCATCAGCAAGGTGATCCTGGAAGTCGTGCTCCTGACCGACGACGAGAAAATCGCCGCGTGTACGCTGGCGAAGGCCGCCGGCGCCGACTTCGTGAAGACCTCCACCGGCTTCGCGTCCGGCGGCGCCACCGCCGCGGACGTCGCGCTGATGCGCCGCGTCGTCGGCGCCGACATGGGCGTCAAGGCCGCGGGCGGCGTTCGCGACTACGAAGGGCTGAAGGCGATGGTCGCCGCCGGTGCGACGCGCGTCGGCGCCAGCGCGGGCGTCAAGATCGTCCAGGAATCACAAGGCCAGAAGACGACGTCTTCGGCCGCGCAGGGCTACTGAGCGCGGCCTCACGCGTCACTCTTCGCCGCTCATCGAGTGATCGCGCAGGGCCGCCTCGCGCGCGGCGGTCGGTGAGGCGGAAGGCAGCGAGATCGTCCGCTGCGGCGACCACATCTGAATGCCGCGCTGCTGGAACTCCTTCTTGATGCGGCGCCTCAACTCACGGCCGACATACCACTGCTTCAACGGCGCCGTCTTGATACGCACCTTCAGGCGGACGTCGTTTTCTTCGAAGGCATCGACGCCGATGATTTCCATGTCATCCAGGATGAAGGGTGAGAATGCGTCGTCTTTGCGGAGGCTCTCCCCGACCTCGCGCAGGATGGCGGCCGCTTCGTCCGTGTCGGTCGAGTAGGCCAGCGGCAGGTTCACGACGTAGAAGCTGAAGTGCATGCTGCGGTTCGCCAGCGTGTTGATCGCGCCGTTCGGGATGATGTGGACGGTGCCTTCCTCGTCGCGCAGCACCGTCGTGCGAAGGTTGATCGCCTCGACGAGGCCGCCGATGCCGTTGATCGCCGCCACGTCGCCGACTCGAATCTGGTTCTCGAGGATCAGGAAGAACCCGCTGATGATGTCCTTCACGAGCGTCTGCGCGCCGAAACCGAGCGCGACGCCGACGATGCCCGCGCCGGTGAGCGCGGGGGAGACGTTGACCCCGACCTGATCGAGGACCATCAGCGTCGCGATGACCAGCACGAGCGCGGTCGTCACGCTGCTCAGGATCCCGCCGAGCGTGCGCGCGCGCTTGGCGCGCTCGAGCGCGTCGAGGCCGGTGCCCAGGTTGAGATCGCTCTCGAAGCGCTTGACGCCGATCCCGACGGTCCGAATCACCGCGAACGCCACGGCAGCGATGAGCAGGACCTTGAGGCCGGAGGCAAACGCCCAGTCGCTCAGCGTACGGAGGTGGACGCCCCCGCGCGGATGCAGGCCCGCGATTTCGAAAGCGGGGAAGATCAGGACGAGGAACACGAGCACGAACGTGGCGAACGCGATCAGCCGCAGCGGACCGCGGACGATCGGGCTCGCCGTGCTCAGCGTGTCACCCAGCGCATACCGCATCACACGCGTGGCGGCGTTCCTCGCCAGCCGCGCCACGGCCAGGGCCACGACGAGAGTGGGGATGATGACGAGGATCGCCCGCTGCCAGTCCACCGGATCGGTAAAAATGCGGTGCCACATCAGAGGGAGCATAGCAGGTAGGCCGTCAGACCGTTCAACGTCCCCCGTGGCCGTCCGCGCCAAGCGGCGACCGCTTCGTGATCTCGTCTCTCACCGTCCACAGTTCGGGAAAGAAGCGGAGATCGATCCGGCGCCCGAGCACTTCGACGGGCGTTCCCTGCGTGCCGATGACATTCCCGCCGATGATGCGCTCGACGACCTTCAAATGGTGGAATCGCCACAGAATGACGCGTTCGTCCCAGGTGAGCAGCTGCTCGGCCAGCTGGTAGACCTCCTCCTGCGCGTTGCCGGCGTAGTACACATCGGCAAGCCCCATCTTTCGACGTTGCAGGAGCGCGTCGAACGCTTCACCCAGCAGCGGCGACAGATGGTGCACACGACGGAAACCCGGGGAGTCGAATCCCGCGCCGTGCCCGAGCGCGGTCCTGACGACAGCGTAGTCCACGGGGTTCATGTGCTCCAGCATGTGCAGCTGCGCGGTGATGAGCTCCATGCAGTCGTTCGCGCGGCGCACCAGCCGGACCGCTGCCGGCACCGAGTCGGCGTTCAGAAGCGTCGTCGCCTGATCGATTTCCAGGCACGCGAGCTTGAGCCACAGCTCCGACGACTGGTGCACGGTCTGAAAGAGATGCTCGTCGCGATGGGTGACTTCCGCCGGCGTCTTCTGCAGCGAGAGCAATTCGTCGGTGCGGAGATACCGCTCGTAGTCGGTCGCTGCCGTACCCTTCAGAATGGGCTTGCTGCGATCTTCGGTCATTGAGTGTGTCATCCGGCTGCTTCCATACGAACCGGCAGCGACGCCTGCAGGGGCAGACGCAGGCTTGCGCGACAGCCCGTGCGCCCGTCACGGTTCTCGAGCATCAGGCTGCCGCCGTGCGCTTCCGCAATCTGCCGGCTGAGCACGAGCCCGATCCCCGACCCGCCGGGCTTCGTCGTGAAGAATGGCACGAACAGGTTGCCGGTGTTCGAGAGGCCGGGCCCCTCGTCTTCGACCCACAGCTCCATCGCCGGCGGCGACGAGCCGGGGAGCCGCTGCCATCCCACACCGACGGCGCCTCCCGTCTCGCGCACGGCATCCATCGCATTGCGGAACAGATTGATCAGGAGCTGCTCGAGCTGATCGCTGTCGCCCTGGATCGCGATCCGCGGGCCGCCCGCCATCTGGATGTTGTGCCCTTTCTCGAGCGTCACGACGCGCTCGACGACGGTTCCGACGTCGAGCGGCGCCAGCTTGGGCGGCGGCAGCTTGGCGAGCCGCGCGTAGGCGCTCATGAAACGGCTCAACGATTCGGATCGCGACGCGATCACTGCGAGACCCCGCTGCATGTCGTCGCGCCAGTCGGACGGGGGCGGATCGCGATCGATGATCGTCGACAGGCTCCCGGCGATCGACTTGATCGGCGCGAGCGAGTTGTTCATCTCGTGTCCGATGACGCGGATCAGGCGCTGAAAGGCCTGCCGTTCCTCTTCGCGCAGCGGCTGGCTCAGGTCCGACAGCACGACGAGCTCGTGCGGGCGTCCGCCCTGGCGGAACGAGCTCCGCCGGATCTCCCATCGACCCACGCCGCCGGGGAAGGCGGTGTTGATGACGCGCGGCGCCTCTCCTTCGAGGCAGTCTTCGAGGCCCAGCTCCTCGGCATGCCGTCCGAGCAGCCGTTCCGCGACCTGTGCGAGCAGCCGCGCCCCGGCCTGATTGACGAACTTGAGCTCGCGATCCTCATCGAAGGTGTAGACGGCCACGTCGATCTCCGCCATCACCTTTCTCAGGAGCGTCGTCGCCTCCAGGGCATCGAGGCGCTGGTGACGCAGCGTCTCGACGAGAGTGTTGACCTCGATCATCACTTCTCCGAGCGGGTCGCCTCCCCGGGCGCCCCGCGCGCGGATGGAGAAGTCCCCTTCGCCGAGCGCGGCCAGCAGGTTCGACAGGGTCTGAAGGGGAAGGACGACGCGCTCGCGAAGCGCAAACGCGAAGCCCAGACAGAACGCGACGATGACGACCGTCAGGGTCCACTGGACCTTGGGGGTGTAGTCGCCGGTCCAGAGGAAGATCAGGGAGATGAGCGCCCCGGGCAGCGCTGACGCAAAGGCCATCAGCAGGATCCGCCTGTCGTGGCTCAGGCGCGGCTCCCTGGGCTTGGCTGTCGCCATCGGACAATGCTAAATGCTAAATGCCCAATGCCAAAAGGTGTACGAATTTGATTGCCTTCTGGCATTCAGCATTTTGCATTTGGCATTGACACGCTACAGCCCATACCGCTGGAGGCGCCGGTAGAGCGCCGACCGGGAGAGGCCCAGTGCCTTTGCCGCCTGACTGACGTTGCCGTCGAAGCGGGTCATCGCCTTCTTGATGAGGAAGCATTCGACGTCCTCGAGGCTCATGTCCTCGAGGCGCCCCCCGCCATCCCGGGTCGTCCGGATGCCGAGGTCGGTCGGCTTCACCAGCGGTCCCGGCGCCATCAGCACCGCGCGCTCGACCGCGTGGTCCAGTTCACGGACATTGCCCGGCCAGCTGTGCTCGAGCAGCATCTGCATGGCGCCGCTCTCGAACCCGGTCAGCCGCTTCCGGTACCGCTGCGCGTGCTGCCGCAGGAAGTGCTGAGCGAGCAGCGGCAGGTCTTCGCGGCGGTCGCGGAGCGGAGGCAGCCGGATTTCGATCGTGTTCAGCCGGAAGAGCAGATCCTGCCGGAAGCGCCCGGCGCCGACTTCGTCGGTCAGGCTCGCGTTGGTCGCTGAGATGATGCGCGTGTCCACCCTGCGCGTCCGCGATGAACCAAGGCGCTCGAACTCGCCCGTCTCGATGACGCGCAGCAGCTTCGCCTGCTGACTGAGCGGAACGTTCGCGATCTCGTCCAGGAACAGCGTGCCCAGGTCGGCGAGCTCGAAGCGGCCGACGCGATCGCTCTTCGCGTCGGTGAACGCACCACGCACGTGCCCGAAGAGCTCGCTCTCGAACACGCCCTCGGAGACGCCGCCCGAGTTGACGATGACCATCGGCCGCGAGGCGCGGCTGGACACGGCGTGCAGCGCGCGGGCGATCACGCCCTTGCCGGTGCCGTTCTCGCCGAGGATCAGGACGTTCGCATCCGACGGACCGACGCGCGCGATCACCTGCAGCACGTTCTGCATCGACGCGGACTCGGCGATGATCTTCGGCATCCCCTCGCCGCGCAGCAGCGAGTTCTCGGCCTCGAGCCGCTGGCCCTTGCGAAGCGCCTGGCTCAGCTCGATCTGCGTCCGGACGATCGCGAGGAGCCGCGCGTTGTCCCACGGTTTCTGGATGAAGTCGCGCGCGCCGCGGCGCATGGCCTCGACGGCCACCTCGACGCTGCCCCACGCCGTCATGACGACGACGGGCAGCGTGGGATCGATCCCCTGGATCCGCGAAAGCAGGTTGAGCCCCTCCTCGCCCGACGTCGTGTCGCGGGCATAGTTCAGATCGATGAGGGCCACGTCGAACTCGCGCGCCTCGACGGCGGCCAGGACGCCTGCAGGCGACGAGGCGGTCTCGAGCGCGAAGCCTTCCGCCTTCAGGAGCAGCCGCAGCGCTTCGAGCACGTCGGACTGATCATCGGCGATGAGCACGCGCGGCTCGCTTGGGCGGGGGGCGTGACGCTCCGGTGAATCGTGTCGCTGGTCCTTCAAGTGGTCGGTGATGAGCATTGTGTCAGTTTCCAGTGAACAGCTGCCAGCTTCCAGCTGTCAGCTGGCAGACGGCAACCGGCAGCTAGTCGGTTCTCAACGCAACCAACGGGTCGATGCGCGTCGCGCGACGCGCGGGGATGTAGCTGGCCAGCAGGGCGATGGCGCCCAGGACGACGGCCGTTCCGACGAACGTGACCGGATCGCGCGGGCTGACGCCGACGACGAGCGATCGCATGAGACCGGCCGTCGAGTAGGCGGCGACGAGGCCGATGGCCAGTCCGGCGCCCACCAGGATCATGCCCTGCCCGAGCACGAGGCCCAGGACGTTCGAGGGCTGCGCGCCGAGCGCCATGCGGACGCCGATCTCGCGCGTGCGCTGCGACACCGCGTAGCTGGCGACGCCGTAGAGGCCGATCGAGGCCAGCAGCAGCGCCAGCGAGCCGAACACCGCGAGCATGAGCACGTTCATCTTGAGCGGCTGCAGCGAGTTGCTCACCTGCTCCTCGAGCGTGCGGATGTTGAAGACCGAGAGCGACCGATCGAGCTCGCGCGCCGCGCCGCGAACCAGGTTCGCCATCGCCGCCGCATCTCCCGCCGAGCGCACGTGGAGCGTCGCCTGCGGCGTGTAGTTCTGGCTCAGCGGCTGATAGATGAAGTTCTGGGCATCTTCGGCGACGCCGTTGTACTTGCTGTCTCTGGCAACGCCGACGACCGTCGTGTAGTCCTTGTCGCCGAAGAACTTGAAGCGCTTGCCGAGCGGCTCCTCTCCCTTCCAGAACTGCCGCGCCATCGTCTCGTTGACGATCACGACCTTCGGCGCCTCGGCCGTGTCCGAGCGCGCGAAGTCACGCCCGCGGACGAGCGGGATGCCGATCGTCTGGAAGTACCCCAGGCCCACGGTGTTCACCTGCACGAGAATCCGCCCGGTGGTCGTCGTATCGGCGCCCTCGGGGAAGACGCTCCGCGCGAAACCACCGGCGAGAGGCGGCACCTGCGCGATCGCCGCGCCGCGGACCCCGGGGAGCGCGGCGGCCTTCTCCACGATCTGGTCGTAGAAGACCTGCCCGCGCTCGGGCGTGTAGCCCTCGCGCAGAAGGTTGAAGTTCATGACGAGGACGCCTTTGGTCTCGAATCCGGTATCGATCTGCTGCGCGTGACGCAGCTCGCGCAGGAAGAGCCCGGCGGCAATCAGCGCGATGAGCGAGAGCGCCACCTGCGCCACCACGAGCAGCTGCCTCATCGTCAGGAACGCGCGGATGCCGCGATGGCCGGTGGCCGACGGCACCAGCTCGTTCTTCAGGACCGGAACGACGTCGGGCTTCGAGGCCTGTATCGCTGGAACGAGTCCGAAGAGAATGCCCGTCAGGATGGCGAGCCCCGCGGTGAACGCCAGCACGCGCGGATCCAGCGAGAGCGCGTTGCGATCGATGGGGAAGGGGAGCGGCAGCCGCGCGGCGACGACGGCGCTGAGCGTCCACGACGCGAGGCCGAGGCCCGCGACGCCGCCGCAGATCGACAGGAGCAGGCTTTCCGTCAGCAGCTGCCTGATGAGGCGCGAGCGCTTCGCGCCGAGCGCGAGCCGGATGGCGACTTCGCGCCGGCGCTTCGTCGCGCGCGCCAGGAGCAGGTTCGCGATGTTCGCGCAGGCGATGAGCAGGACGATTCCGACGACGATCATCAGGACCGTCGAGAGCTGCACGAGCACGTTGGCGCCCTGGCCATTCGGGTTCAGCCGCGCCTGGAGCAGCGGCACGGCCGTGGCGCTGCGGCCCTTGTTGTCGACCGGAAATGCCTGTTCGAGGTTCGTGAAGATCGTCCGCAGGTTCGAGCGCGCCTGCTCGATGGTGACGCCCGGCTTCAGCCGCGCGACGGCGTTGATGAACAGGCCGCGCCGCGTCTCGTACCACTCGGGAAGGACGACCACGTTCTTCGACATCGGCAGCCACATCGACGGTCCGCCGCCGAGGAACACGCCGGTGAAGTTCTTCGGCGCAACGCCGATGACCGTGTACGGCATGCGATTCAGCGTCAGCGGCTTGTTGAGGACGTTCGGATCCGATCCGAGGCTCCGCTCCCAGAAGCCGTGGCTGATCACGACGACCGGTGCGGCCTGGGTTTCCTCGTCCGCCCGGAACCCGCGGCCGAGCGCCGGCTCGGCGCCCAGCAGGGAAAAGTAGTTCGCCGTCACGACCTGCACGGGGACCTGCTCGGACTCCTCCCCGTGGCTGTAGTTCATCTGGTTGAAGCTGATCGCCGCCATGTCGGTGAACACGGCGTTCTGCGCGCGCAGGTCTTTGAAGTTGAGATGCGACAGCGGCAGGTTGCCCGGGTTGCGCTGATCGGTCGTCGAGACGGTGACGAGCGACGGCGGGTCGGCAACCGGCAGCGGGCGGAGCAGCAGCGCGTTGACGAGACTGAAGATCGCGGTGTTGGCACCGATGCCGAGCGCCAGCGAGAGGATCGCGACCAGGCTGAACCCCGGGCTCTTGACGAGCATCCGGAGGGCGTATCTGAGGTCCTGCATGTTGACAGTCTGCGGTTGGCGGTTGGCGGTCGGCGGTCCACGGTTCGGCAGCCCGGGAAGGCCGCGCTGCCGACACGAACTGCTCACTGCGAACCCGGCGGCGAACTGCCAACCGCGAACTGCGAACTAGTGAGCGATGTCGAAGCCGCTCTCTTCGAGCTCTTTCTCGGCGCGCTTGCTGCCGTCTTCCTCGACGACCCGGCCGTCGAAGAGATGGATCGACCGATCGGCGTGCCGCGCGTAGCGCGGGTCGTGCGTGACCATGCAGATCGTCGCGCCCTCGCGGTGCAGCTCCCGCAGGAGCTCCATGACCGCTTCGCCGTTCTTCGAATCGAGGTTTCCGGTCGGCTCGTCCGCGAGCAGGATCGACGGGGAGCCGGCGACTGCGCGGGCCACGGCCACGCGCTGCTGCTGACCGCCGGAGAGCTGCGACGGGAGGTGCTTCGCGCGATGCGCCATGCCGACCTTCTCGAGCGCCGCCATCACGCGCTCCTTGCGCTCGGTCGACTTCATGCCGCGATAGGTGAGCGGCAGCTCGACGTTCTCGTACACGTTCAGATCGCCGATCAGGTTGAAGCTCTGGAAGATGAACCCGATCTCGCGGTTGCGCACGCGCGCACGCTCGGAGAGCGGCAGGTCCGCGACTTCCTTGCCGTTGAGGACGTAGCGTCCTTCGGTCGGCGAGTCGAGCAGACCGAGGATCGACAGGAGCGTCGACTTGCCGCAGCCCGACGGACCGGCGATCGCAATGTACTCACCGCTCTTGATTTCGAGGTGGATGCCTGCGAGAGCATGCGTCTCGACCTCGTCGGTGAAGAAGACCTTCGTTACGCCGTCGAGGTGAATGAGCGATTGCGCGGACGTGTTCATCGTGACTCCTTGTGGATGGACGAGGACGTCATCCTTTGAGTTGTACTCGATCGAACGAATCGAACTGCGACATGTCGGAAAGGATCACCTGGTCGCCGGGGTTCAGCCCCTCGATGACCTCGATGGTGTTCACCGAGGCGCGTCCCAGCTTCACCTTGGTCGCGATGGCTTCGCCGCTCGGCTGCACCTTGAAGATCGTCACGGTGCTGTTCTCCTGGCCGAAGGCCGGGCGCCCCACGAAGACGATGTTGTCGAGACGCTCGAGCTGAATGGTGCCGTCGACGCTCAGGTCGGGCCGCGCGCCGGGCGGCAGCTCGCCTTCCATGCTCACGTCCACGCCGACCGTGCCCCCTGTCGCCGACGGGTCGATGCGTGAGACGTGGCCCTTGACGATGCCCTGGCGCGTGTCGACCTCGGCGTACTGGCCGATGTGGATGTCCTTGGTCTGCGTTTCCGCGATGCGCAGCTCCGCCTTCAGGTTCGACGGGTTGGCGACGCGCGCCAGGTTCGTGCCCGGCGCCACCTGCTGCCCGCGTTCGACGGGAACGACCGTCAGCGTGCCCGACATGCCCGCCTTGACCTTGAGATCCTCGAGCTGCTGACGGCGAAGTTCCCACGCCGCCTTCTTCTGGTTGACGTCCGCTTCCTGCGGCGCGAGTTGCGACGTCAGGCCCTGGCGCGTGATCTCGAGCCGACGCTGTTCGACCGCGAGCCGGTTCTTCAGGTCGTCGGCGAGCCCCTGCTTCTGCTTCAGCGTGAGCTCCGAGATCAGCTGGTCCTTATAGAGCTCCTTGTTGGCCTGCAGATCCAGGTCCGCCTGTTTGTACTGCGTCTCGATCGACGCGGTGGCCGACTCCTGGGCGAGCAGCGCGCTCTGGAGTTCGGCTTTCTTGTTCTCGTACGCTGCCCTGGCGGCCTGGTAGCCGAGCTCCGCCTCGCGCACCGACTGCGTCAGCTCGGGGTTGCTCAGTTCGAGGATGACCGTATCGGGTTTCACCTCTGCGCCGGGACGAAGGACGATCCGCTCGACCCGGCCCTGCGTCTGGGCGGGAATCCAGCGGATGTCTTCCGGCGTGAGCACGCCGGAGCCGCGGACCTGACGGAGCATCGGGCCGCGCTTCACGGAATCGATCCAGACCACCGCGCGATCGACGGTCGGCGCGGCCGGCTTCAGCTTCGAGACGCCCAGCGAGATGGCGGCGACTGCGAGGACGGCGGCCGAGACATAGATGATGCGGCGGATCCGCTTTTTCCGGGCTTGCGAGGGACGGGCAATATCAACCATAGCGGTACGGATAAGCAAAACGTCGTGCCAGCCGACTGATCAGAATAAGTGCTCGCGTATCTATGAGATCTGGCAGCTTCCGGCGCTCGTCCCTGCCGCAGGTTGACCGCTGGTGGAATCGTGGAATCCCATAACCGGTCACTGCCGCAGGTGTCTTCCGTCCGCTGAAGTTGGACAATTGGACGGAGGACAGAGGCTGCGGGTTTGCAATAACTTACGAAAATATATATTGTTTTGCCAAAGCAAATGAATGACCGCGTCAGCAATGCCGTCGCCGCCGTGATGACGCTCTATCCGCGCATCTACTTCGCCTGCCATACCCGCCACGTTCGCGATCCACAGACCCAGCGCATGTTGAGCCGTCACCAGGCCAGCATTCTCGATCATCTCGACGAGCTCGATCCGACGACGGTGATGGATCTCGCCGGGCACATGGGCGTCACGGCGGCAACGATGTCGCTCGCGATCGATCGCCTGGAGCGGAAGGGCTATGTCGTGCGGCTGCGCGACGCGAAGGATCGCCGCCGCGTCCACGTCCGCCTGACGAGCGCGGGCGTCCGTGTGCGTGGCGCCAGCTCCGTCCTGGATCCCGCGCGCGTGGAAGCGCTCGTCGCGCGCCTCGACGAGGCAGAGCGCATGCGCGCAATCGAGGGTCTCGCGCTCCTCGCGCGGGCGGCAGAACAGCAGATGCGGGACAAGAGTCAGGAGACAGGAGACAGGAGTCAGGAGACAGGAGACAGGAGTCAGGAGACAGGAGACAGGAGGCGGGAGACAGGAGACAGGAGGCGGGAGACAGGAGACAGGAGGCAGGAGTCGGGAGGCAGTCGGTAACACCGCAGAGCGCACAAGAGAGGACGGAGCGATGCGTTGGATTGTCTATGTCGTCGCAGTAATGGCTTTGCTCGCTGCCGTCGTGGCGATCGTGGGGGCGATGCTGCCCAGGGCTCACAGCGCGTCGCGCACCGCGCGCGTTGCCCTGCCCCCAGAGGCGCTGTACGCCGTGCTGACGGACGTGGGCCACTACCAGGCCTGGAGGAAGGACGTCACATCGCTCGAGCGGCTGCCGGATCGTGACGGACGGCCCGCATGGGTCGAGACCGTGAGCGGGACGAAAATCCCGATGTACTTCGAGCGCATGGAGCCGCCGTCCCTGCTCGTCGGACGCATCGCCGATCCGTCGCTGCCGTTTGGCGGCACCTGGACGTACCGGATCGTGCCGGCGCCAGGCGGTTCGGACCTGACCATCACAGAGGACGGCGAGGTCTCCAACGTGATCTTCCGCTTCATGTCGCGCTTCGTGTTCGGGCACTACGCGACGATGGACACCTTCATCAGGAACCTTCAGGCACGCGCCGCATGACGAAGAAGCCGAAGCGCGAAGAGTTCGTGAGCACGCGGAGCCGCATCGAGAAGCTCGGCGTGAAGAAGGGATCCGACGTGCTGGTGCTGGGCGTCGACGACGACCAGGTGTTCATGAAGCAACTGCGCGGCGCGGGCGCCAACGTCCGGACCTCGGGCGCCACGCGCGCGGACATGATCTTTGCGACCTTCCGCCATCGCGACGATCTGCGGCGCCTGGCGCCGCTCGTGCCGCGGCTGCACGCCGACGGCGTCCTCTGGACGCTCAGGCCGAAGGGCTCGAAGGACCTCACGGAGGCGGAGATGATGCGCGCCGGACAGGACGCCGGGCTCGTGGACGTGAAGGTCGTGAGCTTCTCGGACGTCCTCACCGCCGAGAAGTTCGTGATCCCCGTCGCCAGGCGAGGCGCACATCCGCCTGCCAAGCACTAGTACCCGCAGACTTCCAACCCAGGGTCGCCGGCGCCACACCTGAGTCGCCTCGGGACGTCCGGCCGCGCGCTGAAACCGTCAGTACCGCGCGCATTTCCGCGGGCACGCGACGAGAACTCCCGCCCGAGACCTGGGAAGCAGGTAGGATGCGGCTCGCCTATTTGGATGAGATGCGCGGCGAGATTTGTGCGAAGCTCTTCCTTGGCTGACTCCGGCACGCAGCATGAAAAGGAGAGGAATGCAGGAGACATGAGCGACCTGAACGAACGTCTGCTCAACGAACTCGTGGAAACCGTGAAGGGCATGATCCGCAAGGAACAGTCCGACCGGCTCCGCGACGTCTACCTCATTGGAGACATCGAGAAGGACATCGTGCGCTCGGTGATCCAGAAGTTGCGCGAGATGGTGAATGAAAACAGGAGGCCCATCACGCTCTACATCAACAGCGCGGGCGGGAACGTGACCGATGGCCTCGCCCTCCACGACGTGATCCGCCAGATCGTGAGTATCGGCATCGAGGTCACGATCGTCGTGCAGGGCATGGCCTATTCGATGGGATCGGTCGTGCTCCAGGCCGCGAGCCCGGGACGGCGCCACGCGTACCCGCACTCGTGGATCATGATTCACGAGCCGGCGAAGTGGGCCGGGTGGCAGTCGACGACGGCGGCGGCACAGCACCTCGATCGACTGAAGCAAATGCAGAGTCAGATTTACCGGATCATGTCCGAGCGGTCGGGGAAGCCGCTCCGGCAGATCATTCGTGACACCAAACGGGTGGACTTCTATCTCGACGCCTGGAAGGCGAAAGAGTACGGGCTCATCGACGAGATCCTCGGCGTCGCCGACCGGCCCGTGCGCGACGCCGACGGCTCAACGGCAGACGATACCGCGATCGAGCCGGAACCCGTAGAGGAGATCACGATCCACGGACGCAGCGAGTCATGAAGCCGGCAGCGGAATCGTATCCATTTCCCTCGGTTCCGCTGCCGGTCCGCCATTTCATCGCCCTTGCGGCGGTCGCCATCATCTTTCTCGGCGCGAGGAACGCGGCCTCGGTCCTCGACGAAGGCAGCATCTACCTGCTCCTGAGCATCCTCGTCATGGGGAGCGCGTGGTTTGCCGGGACGGGCGGCGCGCTCGCGGTCACGGTCCTCGGGGCGGTGTTCGGTTCGTTCGCCGGCACCGGCCGGGCACCCGCCGTCGAGGCGCACCTCGCGCTCTTCATCGTGGACGGGCTGGCGCTGACGGCGCTCGTCGCCGAACTCCGCCGCGCGCGCCACGACGCGGAGCGTGAAGCGGCCGCCGCCGACGCGGCGCGCAGCCAGATCGAAGCGGCGAGCCGGATGAAGGACGAGTTCCTCGGGACGATTTCGCACGAGCTGAGGACGCCTCTCAACGCCGTCCTCGGCTGGCTGCACCTGATTCGGACGGGCAAGCTCGATGCCGCGACCGAGCGGCGCGGCTTCGAGTCGATAGAACGCAACGTGCGCCTGCAGGCGCAGCTCACCGGAGAGCTCCTCGACGTGTCGAAGGCGCTGACGGGCCGGCTGACGCTCGACGTCCGTCCCGTGTCGCTCAGGACCATCATCCTGGAAGCCGTCGCGCAGGT
>Ga0066903_100000956_pt1 | contig 19963 bp, 20 predicted proteins | sample PanSoiMetaGPlot1_FD_67491 | JGI IMG/M metagenome (GOLD analysis project Ga0066903, IMG submission 67491) | Tropical forest soil microbial communities from Panama analyzed to predict greenhouse gas emissions - Panama Soil - Plot 1 (version 2) | ecosystem: Environmental > Terrestrial > Soil >... | reverse complement strand
CGTCGCGGCTTTAATTGGGGACACGGCGGGACTCTCAATCGCTGAAAACAGACTTGTTGCGCGCTCCGACCCGGTTGATTCACAAATCATTGCTCACGCCCGCGCCGCGATCCTCGCAGGCCAGGACGTACTTGGTGCCACGTTCTGCTCGCTCAAAAGCGCTGAGCAGCGGCGTCAACGCGGCGCAACCTACACGCCCGCGCCGATTGTCGATGCCATGGTGGCGTGGGCTCACGCGGAAGTCCCCACACCTGCCCGGATCATTGATCCGGGGGCGGGATCGGGCGGGTTCTTGATCGCTGCCGCGCGCAGATTTCCTGACGCCGAACTCATCGCCGTCGATATAGACCCGCTCGCCACGTTAATGCTGCGTGCGAATGCCGCCGTACAAGGTTTTTCCGATCGTCTGACGGTTCACGTCGCTGATTATCGACACCTCACCCTGCCGGCCATTACCGGCCCGACCCTGTTCATCGGCAACCCGCCCTATGTGCGTCATCACGACATCGACGCGCAATGGAAGACTTGGTTCTCTGATACAGCCCACCGCTATGGGCTTACGGCAAGCCAGCTCGCCGGCCTGCATATCCATTTTTTCTTAAAGACCCGCGCGCTGGCTCAACCCGGCGACTATGGGGCTTTTATCACCGCGGCCGAATGGCTTGACGTGAATTACGGCAATGTGGTCCGCCGGATGCTCGCCGACGGCCTGGGGGGCACGGCCGTGCATATCATCGACCCCAAAGCCCAGCCGTTTGCCGATGCGCTCACAACTGGGGCGATCACCTGCTTCCGCGTCGGCACTCAGCTGAGCGGAATTATCATGGGCTCGGTCCGATCGCTTTGCGATTTGGCCTTGGGCCGCGGCCGGACGGTCGCCTGGCGCGACATCGCCGGCGCACCCAAGTGGTCGGTATTTGTCCGCGAACAGAAGCAGGCGCCGGCCGGATTCATCGAGCTCGGCGAATTATTTCGCGTTCATCGGGGCCAGGTCACCGGCGGCAATGACGTGTGGATCGACAATGACGCGGCACGTGACGTACCGGAGCGGTATAAACCATTCACCGTCACCCGCGCCCGCGAGCTGCTTGCCGCCGGTCCTGAACTGACCTCCAACATGAGCTTACGTCGCGTGATCGATCTGCCAGTCGATCTCGATGACTTCGATGTTGGCGAGCGCCGGGCCGTGCAGCGCTTCCTTGCCTGGGCCAAACGTCACGGCGCGCATGAAGGCTACATCGCCACGCATCGTCGCGCGTGGTGGTCGGTTGGCCTGCGGTCGCCGGCGCCGATTCTGTGCACCTACATGGCGCGCCGCGCTCCGACGTTGGTGCGCAATCGGGTCGAGGCCCGCCACATCAACATCGCGCATGGCCTTTATCCGCATGAGCCGTTGAGCGAGGCGGCATTGACCGCCGTTGTCGGCTATCTGCGGCGCCACATGAGCACCACAGGTGGCCGCACTTACGCGGGCGGATTGGTCAAATTCGAGCCGAAGGAGCTTGAGCGGATCCTCATACCGCGGATAGAAGACATTCATGGCTACCTTGCCCAACCCGAAACGGCTGCCCCGGCGCTGGACGGAAACGGAGTTGGCAATCGCTTGGCCAATCACGGCGCGTTCGCCGAAAGAGTGATGTAGGCGCATCACGCCACGCGCACGTTGAGCTTGCGCTGTGCAAGGCAATGTCCGAGTCTTGTCCGGTTGGTTCGCATTTCCCAGGCCATTGAGCTGCCAGAGACGAACTCATGCCCGTTATCGCACAATCGATCGAAGACGCGCTGGCGCCGATCCGTGACGGCATCATGCTGGCGGTGCCGCGCGAACTGGCGGGCGTGCCGATGGAAGCCACGCGGGCGCTGATCCGGCGCGGCGTTCGCGACTTGCATTTGGTGACGCTGCCGACCTCGAGTCTGCAGGCCGATCTCCTGATCGGGGCGGGCTGCGTGGCGGTGCTGGAAACTTCAGCCGTGAGTCTCGGCGAGTTCGGTGCTGCGCCGCGCTTCACGGCCGCGCTTAAGGCCGCGACGATCCGCATCAAGGACGCCACCTGCCCGGCTCTGTATGCCGCGTTCCAGGCCGCCGAAAAGGGGGTGCCGTTCATGCCGCTGCGCGGCATCATCGGTTCGGACCTCCTGGCGCATCGGCCGGATTGGCGCGTGATCGACAATCCGTTCGGCACGGACGACCCGATCGTGCTGCTGCCGGCGATACGGCCCGACGTTGCTTTGATCCATGCCCCGATAGCCGATCGTGCCGGAAACGTCTGGGTCGGCCAGCAGCGCGAGCTTGTCACCATGGCACACGCCGCCGCCAGGACGGTGGTGACGGTGGAGAAAATCGTTGACGGCGACCTGCTCGAAGATGTGGTCTTGGCCGCCGGCACGTTGCCGGGCTTCTATGTGGATGCGATCGCGGTCGCGGAGAACGGCTGCCGGCCGCTCGGCCTGCGCGATCATTATGCGGCCGACCTCCCGCATCTTGCCGAATATGCCCGTCTGGCCGCGACCGCGGAGGGCTTCGCGCGCTATCTCGATCAATATGTTTGTGCGTGCCGTGCGGCGTGACGGATTTCGGCACGACTTGGTGGGTGCGCAAAGGCGCCGCCCACCGGAACTCGAGATTTTCGTGACCCTCTCGCGCCGTGTCCAACGGCACTGCGGTGGGCGCGCTTCGCTTTGCCCACCCTCAGAATATTATCGTTGTATATTGCGAACTGTCATATCTGTTCGGCGCAGGCAAAACCTCAATGAGTTCTGAGCCGAGAAGTAGTTAACCTTAACATCGGGCTGCCACCTCTAACGTTTTTGCCTGAGCTGCGCCTCCGCAGATGGCAGCGCAAGTGGGATTTGCCGCAGTACTTGCTATTACGCAGTACGCGCAACCCAGCGAAAGTCCAGTAGAGGCCGCCGCAATAGTCCCGCATTGCCGACATGCTGCTTTTCTTGCTTCGCAAATAGGATCGTTTCCGTGCTGGATGCAGCCGCCTGTGTTACCGCTATTGAAGGGGATATGTACTGATGGTCGGCTCAGGAGGCATCTGCTACACTCTTCGTTCGGATCGCACCCTGCTAATGCTGTCTCTTGGACGGCAATAAACAGCACCAGAAAGACACCAAGTGCAACAGCAAAGGCTATCGAATATACAGGCTTCATATGATATCTCCCGTTAAGAAGGAGAACGACTTATCACGCACATCACAAGATTGTAAACGCATATCATTGGATTGTGAACTTTTTTCAAGGTTTTTCCCTTGTCACGTAAGGTTTTTCCCTTGTCACGTAAGGTTTTTCCCTTGTCGGCCTGCGCTCGGCGTCAGCTGTTTCGTCCTGGCGCCTTTTATCTAACCACTCCCTGGAGGGGGTATTTGCGGGCACTGAGCGACAATGACGCGGCGCGCAGTGCAACAGGTACCGCCAAAATATTAATTTGAATCCGGCAGTGAGACTCACCGATTTCACACACCGCCTTAGTTCTATCCGCAATTCCGAAGAATACTCAGTTGAGGAGCAGTTGACGAGAGCGACGATATACCCTTTGTATTCAGGAACTTATTCTTGGAACTCGCTGGAATTAGCGCGGATTTTATCCTAATTTGATCGACCGCCATCCTTACGTGACAAAGGAAAAACGTCACTTCGAGAGAACTCAACGAGGTAGCGCATTAAACCATATCGTCAGCAGATTCTTCTTGTGTATCTTCGGCGTAACGGCCGTGATTTTAGCAAGTGGGCGCCGCCGAGACCAGGTCAGGCGGCATCCACTGATCAGTAGCGCGCACATTCCGCACTCCGCCTGCTGCGGCGTGTGTTTTGCACGTCACCGCCAGGGGCGGTGTACCCGATTTCGGCGCTGGGTTTGCTAGCGATCTGCCCGTATGCCAGGATTCGGCGCGGACTGTTCCAGTCCATCGCTAGGCAAGCGTTGTAATCTTCGGCCGGAATGCGGCTGTCGATTGCGCAGCTATGGAATGGCAGCAGGTCCTGTTCGGTTCGGTAGTAGGTATAGGGCGTGATCGCATATCGTCCGATTCCATTGGTGAAATGACCCAACCGGCCGATGATCCCGTCCACGCTCGGATCGGACGCAATGAGGGCCTTTTGCAGGACGTTGCCCTCGATGAAATTGTCGGGCAGCTGATCAAACGGGCCGTCGTAATAGTTGTTTACGCGCCTGTTACCATCGAACACGCCGATCAGGATTTTACGGTCGAGCCTCGCATCCCGATAGAACGCAAAGCCGGTGCGTTTTCCGATCAGAATCCGATCGGTTACCCGCGAGTTGATGAATTGCTCTCTGACCTCTACGGTTTCGTCGAGAACGTAGTGGAAGAGTTTGAGCCTCGGATTGAAGATGAGGAAAAAGCGAATCGCAGAGTCGTCGAATATCGGGCCGATATAGGTTTCCTCGCTTGAGATGGCGGTCGGCGGCGGCGTCACCTTGGAGAGATCATTGAGCTCGAACATGACACTTTTGCCATTATTAAGAGAGGCGGTAGAGCAGGCGATCAACTTTCTCGACGATGACACCGGCGGTCTTGTCGAGTACGCGGTAAAGGATCAGCGGCTGGTCCCGGTACTCCCCCATGTCTTCGAAATAGGCGAAGTAAACCTTGCCATCGTCGCGGTCCAGGGCATCAAGCCGGATGTTTCCGGCGTAGCTCACTCCGTTGTGAGTGAACCGAAAATAGTAATAGTTTTCCGTCGGATACACTTTTACTCGGTCGGGAAGACTGCCCAGCACCCAGGCGAACATGGCTTTGATGTCTCCGAGCGGTAAGTCCGTCGTCCGCATCGTCTCCTCGACGTAACTCTGATGAGTGAAAAGCTGCGGACCATCGGCCCGAGCAACTAGGATGGCCGTTAGCGGGAGCATCGCCGCCAGCGACACTGCCGCACAGCTCCGAATGCGCTTCGGATAATCTGAGATACCCCTGCGACTTGCATTCATAAGCACCGCCCTATTCTGCGTTTAATTTGAATCAAAAGAGCCTTGCGCCCTCGTCTACGGCGCTTCGCCTTTTTTATGATAGTGTTATTCTCATTCACGAGATCAGGCAATCATTAACGCTCACGGGGGAAGATCAACCGCATATTCATTTCAGTGATCATACTTTATGCTCGTGCTGCAACGCACCGGTAACTTCTACAACGGGTCATCTTCGGCGTGGTGGTCAATCGCGGGAGACGGCAGCTTATCCCCCGATAACGACACCTGCCGGCAGGTGTCGTTACAGCGGCCAGGGCGGCGGCGCTGCGGCAGCTTAAGTTAACGCCTTTGGGGGGGGTGGAGGCAGGTGAGGGGTTCTCGCACTCTCAATGGTCCGAGCGCCCCCTCGCTTCGCTCGCCTGAGGGGAGAGATTAAGATGATGCATCAACTTCATCGGTTCGAGAGTCATGGGAAGGACTGACGCTGAAGCAATTGCGGACAAAACTGCAACCAAGCTCTCAGATCCTTTGAAAGGGCAATGCTAAAACGGTCAAAAGATGATCCGCTCCCCTTCCGTGACGAGGAACTCCTCGCAGACGTCATCACGCGCGTGATCGGCGACGTGCGCCACATCGCGGTCGGCAATGCCTCGCCAATACCGTCGATAGCCGCGCTGCTGGCGCGTGCGCGCGGCGGCGGTATGCCTTATGTGTCGCTGCTGCAGAGCCGCAACCATAATTTTTTCACCGATGGCGGGCGCGAACTGTTCGATTGCGCCGGTCAGGGCCGCATCGACGTGTTCTTTTTGTCTGGCGGCGAGATCGATGGGGCCGGCAACATCAACCTTGTTGGCATTGGAGATCATGATAAGCCGCGTGTTCGCTTTCCAGGCTCGTTCGGATCGGCGTATCTCTACTATGTGGTGCCCAAGGTTGTCTTGTTTCGCACCGAACACTCACGGCGCACCCTGGTGTCCCGGGTCTCGTTCATCAGCGCGCCGGGCGGCAGCGCTCCCAATATCTACCGCCCCGGCGGACCGATCGCGCTGGTGACTAATCGCTGCCTGTTCGGCTTCGATCGCGAGCGCCAGCGGTTCCGGCTGGCAAGCGTCCACCCGGGTCATAGTGCCGCGGAGATCGCCGAGAACACGGGCTTCGCGTACGACTGCCCAGAAATTGTCAAGATAACGCCAGCACCCAGTAACGAGACGCTAAGATTGCTGCGGCAAGTTGTGGGGCCGCAGCTAGCTAAGGTTTATCCGCAATTTGCCGCTGCCGTGTTTGGCATAACAGGCCCTTAATTAATGCAAACGTACTCACGTGACTGTGAACGGCGCTGCCGAAGACGGATCGCGAGATCGTTTTGGAGTTGTTTGAAAGAGCGTTAATGTGCCGCCAATTCCGTGACGCCCGGGACGTGTAACCTGGGGGCTGAACTTAGAGCCTGTCTCGATGAAGTTGATCCACCCTTTGTCAATCATCTTGCTGACCCAGCGGATCCATCCCCCACCCTACCCTCCCCCGCTTGCGGGGGAGGGTAGGGTGGGATGGATTGCCCGCTCAAGCCCGGCAATGACATCGGATGAATGTCAGCGGAACGCTCTAAGTCCGGAAATTCCTTCGAGTACCGTCTCATAGAGGAGAACTGCGAATGGCTCGTTTCAATGTAAACGGAAAGACCTACGACGTGGATGTCGGTCCCGACACCCCGCTGTTGTGGGCGATCCGGGAGAATATCGGCCTGACTGGCACCAAATATGGCTGCGGCATCGCGCAATGCGGCGCCTGCACGGTTCATATCGACGGTGTTGCGACACGCTCGTGCTCGTTCCCGGCGAGCGCCGCTGAAGGCAAGCAAATCGTCACCATCGAAGGGCTTGCCAGTAATGGCAGCCTCACCAAGGTCCAGCAGGCGTGGATCAACAATGATGTGCCGCAGTGCGGCTACTGCCAGAGCGGCATGATCATGGCCGTGTCGGCGCTGCTCAAGGAAAAGCCGAAGCCGACCGACGCTGACATCGATGCGGCAATCACCAACATCTGTCGTTGCGGCACCTACCAGCAGGTGCGCGCCGCGATCCACGAAGCTGCGAACGCGTGAGGGAGGCAACGATGAACTACATGCCGAAACTCGATCGTCGCACTTTCCTGGTCGGATCGACCGCCGCCGGGCTCTCGGTCGGATTCCACATCCCGTTCTCCGGTGAAGCCGAAGCGCAAGTGGCCGGACCCGAGGTGAATGCCTGGGTGGTCGTGCATCCCGACGAGAACGTCACCATCCGCGTGGCGCGGTCCGAGATGGGCCAGGGCACCCTTACGGGCCTGTGCCAGATGGTCGCCGAAGAACTCGAATGCGAATGGTCGAAGGTCGCCTATGAATTCCCGACTGCGGGCCAGAATGTCGCCCGCAAGCGGGTTTGGGGCGATTTCTTTACCGCGGGCAGCCGCGGCATCCGGGCGTCCCAGGAGGTCGTCCGCAAGGGCGGCGCTGCGGCCCGCATGATGCTGGTCCAGGCCACCGCCAACGAATGGAAGGTGCCGGCTGCCGAATGCACCGCTGCGAACGGCGTCATCACGCATACGGCCTCCGGGCGCAAGACCACGTTCGGCAAGATCGCCGCGGCCGCATCCAAGATCGAGCCGCCGACCGACATCAAGCTCAAGGACCCGAAGGACTGGAAGATCATCGGCAAGGGCGTCAAGCGCCTCGACACCGTCGCCAAGGTACAGGGCCATGCCATCTACGGCATCGACGTCACGATGCCCGGCATGCAGAGCGCCGCCATCAAGGCGGCCCCAGTCTTTGGCGCCAAGCTGAAAAGCTTCGATGCCGCCAAGGTCGCCTCGATGCGCGGCGTGAAGAAGGTTGTGAGGGTGGAGGACAATGCCGTTGCGGTGATTGCCGACACCTGGTGGAACGCCAAGACGGCTCTGGAAGCGCTGCCGGTGGAATGGGAATCGAGCCCCAACGACAAAGTCTCCAGCGCCTCTATTGCCGAGTTCCTCAAGGCGGGCCTCGATGTCGAGCAGGCGATCGTCGGCAACCAGGGCGGCGACGTCAAAGCCGCGCTCGCCGGCGCTGCCAAGAAGGTGGAAGCGGTCTACAGCTACCCGTACCAGCACCACGCCACCATGGAGCCGCAGAACGCAACCGCGCGCTACACGCCCGAGAAGTGCGAGGTGTGGGCCTCCGTGCAGGATGGCGAGCAGGGATTGGCGGCGACTTCCGAGGCCGCCGGCCTGCCGGTCGCCAAGTGCGAGTTCTACAAGACCTTCCTGGGCGGCGGCTTCGGCCGTCGGTCGACCTCTGTGGACTACGTCCGCCAGGCCGTCGCCATCGCCAAGGAAATGCCCGGGACGCCGGTGAAGATGATCTGGTCGCGCGAAGAAGACATGACGCACGGCTGGTATCACCCGATCACCCAATGCAAGATGACGGCGGGGTTCGACGACAAGAAGAACCTGACTGCCCTGCACGTGCGCATTTCCGGCCAGTCGATCCTTGCGACAGTTGCGCCGGGCCGACTGCAGAACGGCATGGACCCGGCGACCTTCTCTGGCTTCTATAGGGGCGGCGCCGAGGCCACGTTTGGTTATGACGTGCCGAACCTCCTGATCGACCACTCGATGCGCAACCCGCATGTGCCGCCGGGGTTCTGGCGGGGCGTGAACATCAACCACAATGCCATTTACATCGAAAGCTTCATGGACGAACTCGCCAAGGAAGCGGGAGTCGATCCGCTGGAGTTTCGCCGCAAGCTGATGGCGAACCACCCGCAGCACCTTGCGGTGCTCAATGCCGTCGCCGAGAAGGCGGGCTGGGGCAAGCCGGCCGCGTCTGGCGTTTATCGCGGTCTCGCCCAGCATATGGCGTTCGGCAGCTATGTGGCAGCCTGTGCCGAAGTCTCGGTTGACGGCAACAAGGTGAAAATCCACCGTATTGTCGGAGCGACCGATCCGGGCTACGCGGTCAATCCGGCGCAGATCGAGCGGCAGATTGCCGGCTCGTTCGTGTACGGACTGACGGCGCTGTTCTTGGGCGAATGCACCGTCAAGGACGGCGCCATCGAGCAAACCAACTTCGACAGCTACGACATGATGCGCATCAGCCAGATGCCGAAGGTGGAATCGATCGTGATGCCCTCCCACAGCGGCGTGTGGGGTGGCGTCGGCGAACCGACCATCTGTGTGGCTGCGCCTGCGGTGCTCAACGCCATCACGGCGGCTACCGGGAAGCGCTACCGTAGCTTCCCACTGAAGAACCAGGGCTTGACGCTCGTATAACCGCCGGCGGGCGGCGGTCAGGCAAGCCGCCGCCCGCTTTCCTGAAAAGCCTTCGCTGGAATCACCCGGAATGAGGGCCGTTCAAACTTTCGCAGCGGGTCTTATACTTGGCGCTACAATAGTGCCGGGGCTTGCCAACGAAGCTCCGCCCGGTGCTGCATCCTGTTCCGGATGCCACGCCGCGAAACCGAATGTCGACACGGCCATGCCCCGTCTCGCCGGACAGGACGCAATGGCCATCGCCGCCGCTCTGCACGCGTTCCGGGACGGCCGCCGATCGGCAACTGTCATGGACCGAATCGCCAAGGGCTTCTCCGACGATGAGATCAAGGCCATTGCGGCCTGGTTCGGCGCCCAACCCTGATTCGGATGCCGCCATGACCGGATTGCGCCCCAGCCGTCGTCAATTCCTCGCCGCTGCTGTGGGCGCCTGCGCGATGTTTCCCCGCCCGCTCATCGCTCAGGGCGCACAGCCGCGCGTCGTCGTCATCGGCGGCGGGTTCGCAGGCGCGACGGCGGCACGCTTTTTGAAACGGACGGATGCGCGCCTCGACGTTACGCTGGTCGAGCCAAATCCGATTTTCACGGCGTGCCCGTTCAGCAATGAGGTGATCGCAGGGCTGCGCGACATGCGCGCCCAGCTGTTCCGCTACGACCGCATCGCTGGCGATGGCGTCGCCGTGGTGCATCAGGCCGCGGCCGCTGTTGATGGCCAGGCGCATATTGTCACGCTCGGCAATGGCGCGAAGCTGAACTACGACAGGTTGGTGCTGGCCCCCGGCTCCGATCCACGGTTCGACGCACTGCCGGGCTATGATGAGGCCGCATCTGAGCGAATGCCCCACGCCTGGAAAGCGGGCGCCCAAACCATGTTGCTGCGGCGCCAGCTTGAGGCCATGGAGGACGGCGGCACCGTGGTGATGTCGTTACCGGCGTTGCCCTATCGCTGTCCGCCGGCCTCCTACGAACGGGCGAGTCTGATCGCGTACTATCTCAAGACCAAGAAACCGCGTTCCAAACTCGTGGTCCTCGATGCCAAGGATACGTTCTCCATGCAACGCTTGTTCGAAAACGCGTGGAAAGAACTCTATCCCAACCTCGAATGGATGCCGGCGTCTGCGGGTGGCAATCCCAACGGGGTGGATGTAGGGGCGATGACGGTCTCGTCGGATTTCGACACCTACAAGGCAGACGTCGCCAATATCATTCCGCCCCAAAAAGCCGGCCGCATCGCAGAGCTGGCCGGGACCGCCGATCGCACGGGCTGGTGCCCCGTCGAACCGGTCACTTTCGAATCCCGTCTCGTTCCCGGCATCCATGTTCTGGGTGATGCGGCGATTGCGGGTGCGGTGCCTAAATCGGCCTTCGCAAGCAACGCGGCCGCCAAGATCTGCGCTGCGGCAGTCGCCAAGCTGGTTCGCGGCGAGATGCCGGCGACGCCGAAATTCGTCAATACCTGCTACAGCCTGGTGGCGCCCGATTACGGCTTTTCGATTGCCGGCGTGTATCAGCCGGTAAGCGGGCAGTGGCTGGAAGTCGAAGGCGCCGGCGGCATCAGCCCGGTGGATGCGTCTCGCGCATTCCGAAGCCAGGAAGCGAAGTTTGCCAATGGCTGGTTCAACACGATCACGTCCGAGATATTCGGGTGAGGACGGCCTCTTCTCCCTCCCCCGCTTGCGGGGGAGGGCAGGGTGGGGGGCGGGCCGCGAGTCGGTGCCGTGGAATCGGCCCCACCCCGACCCTCCCCGAAGGCGGGGAGGGAGAAGAAAGCGCTTGCCTGCACACTGTCATTTCGCGATCGCTATCGGAATTGCAGCCGCCCCGATCTCAGCCGTCGCGCCGCTCAAGGCTGACGCTGCGATACGGCCCTACGCGGTAATAGGAGACGCAATACCGGCATCGCTCACCGGCGCCCCCGGCGATCCGGCGCGTGGAAAAGCCATTGTGGCGAGCCGGCAAACCGGGCTGTGCCTGCTATGTCACTCGGCGCCGTTGCCGGAGGAGAAGTTCCAGGGCACCATCGGGCCCGGCCTCAAGGGTATCGGCGCGCGGTATACGGAAGGCGAGTTGAGGTTGCGGATCGTCGATCCGCGCATATCTAATCCTGACACCATCATGCCGGCCTATTACCGCCTGGATGGACTTGAACGGGTCGCGCCGGCGTTTCGCGGCAAGACCGTATTGACGGCGGAACAAATCGAAGACGTCGTAGCTTTCCTGATGACTCTGCACGACTGAAGAGGATGCGATGACGGGCGAAACTGAGTCGTACACGCGCCGGGTGGTGCTGGCCGGAGTCGCCGGTGCAACGGCGCTCGCAACGGTGCCTCTCCTGGTTCGCCGCGCCGAGGCAACGCCTGAGACCATGAAGGCCGCGATCCACCGGGTGATCGGCGAGTCGCCGGTGCGCAAAGGCAAGGTCACGCTCGACATCCCGCCGCTGGTCGAAAACGGCAATACCATTGCGATGTCGGTTTCGGTCGACAGTCCGATGATCGAGAACGACTATGTCAAGGCGATCCACATCTTCAACGAGAAGAACCCGCAGCCCGACATCATCTCGGTGCATCTCGGTCCGCGCGCCGGCAAGGCCGCGTTCTCGACCCGCATCCGCCTGGCGGATTCGCAGAACGTCGTTGCCATCGCGGAATTGAGCGACGGCTCGCTGTGGTCCGACACAGCCGAAGTGATCGTCACTATCGCGGCCTGCCTGGAGTACAACTGACCATGGCCCGCACCCTCGTCAACGTTCCGCCCAAGGCCAAGCGCGGACAGGTCATCGAGATCAAGACGCTGATCTCGCATATCATGGAGACCGGATATCGGCGCAACGAAAGCGGCGCCCCGATCCCGCGCGATATCATCAATCTGTTCACGTGTACCTACAACGGCACCGAAATCTTCCGCGCCGACCTGCATCAGGCAATCGCGGCGAACCCGTTCATCAGCTTCCACACGGTGGCGACCGAGAGCGGGACCCTGCAATTCCAATGGACCGACGACAACGGTCAGATCGAGACCGCCTCGGCGAAGATTACGGTTGAGTGATGAAGACTATCCCGACCTTTAAGACGGACAAGGAAGCCGAAGACTTTGTCGCCACGGCAGACCTCACAGAATATGATCTGTCTGGCGGCCAGGTGATGCGCTTTGAGATGAAGCGCAAGGATAAATCTATAAACCTAAATTCGTGAGTTGGAAGCACGAATCTTGCGCAGAAGGCGCTGATAAATCGATAAAACTTCGAAAATCAGCCTACTGCGGAGCAGTTACAATTGGGTGCCCTCAAGCATTCTCTCTCTTGCTTGTGGGCGAAGGGCTTCGCGAAAATCAGCGACGCCAACTTCCGGATCGAGGATAAATCTTCGCTTACTGAGCAGCTTCTGGAAGCTGTGCGCCGTCGGGCGCACGATGCGGGTATTCCGTATCAGCGTTTTATTCGCATGGCACTTGAACGCGCAGTGCAGAGGTCAAACTGAAACAGACTTTCTACGACACCTTCGCTGTAGCCTTCTGTGCCACCGGCGTGATCCGCAGCGCCTCCAGCCGATTGCGGTTACGCCGCAACACCTGGAAACGGAAGCCGTGGAACGTGAAGCTCTGGCCGGGTTCGGGGATTGAGCGCGCCTCGTGAATGACGAGGCCCGCGATGGTGGTCGCCTCGGTGTCCGGCAGGTTCCAGTCCATGGCGCGGTTTAGGTCACGGATCGGCACCGCCCCATCGACATTGACCGACCCGTCCGGTTGCGGGCGTACACCCGGCACTTCTACGTCGTGCTCGTCGCTGATGTCGCCGACGATCTCTTCGAGAATGTCCTCCAACGTGACGATCCCCATGAACTCCCCGTATTCGTCCACCACGATGGCGAGCGGCGAGCGACGCCGGCGAAACGCCTTGAGCTGCTCCGTCAGCGGCCGGATTTCCGGCACAAACCAGGCCGGCCGGGCGATCGCCACGATATCGACCTTCTTGGGATCGCCGCCGGCTTCCTGGATCGCACGCAACAGATCCTTCACATGCAGGATGCCGACGATGTTTTCCGGCGTGCCCAGCCACAGCGGAACGCGAGTCACCAGCTCCTTGAGCAGAACCTCGACGACCTTTTCGGGCGGCTCGCCGGCATCGGCCGTGATCACCTCGGTGCGGTGGATCATGACATCCGCCACCGTCAAATCGCGCAGGTTAAGGAGGCCGCTCAGCATGTCGCGGTCCTGCTTCTCGACACTCCCTTCCCGGTGCAACAGATCGAGGGCGCCGCGCAGTCGCTCGTGGCCGGGCAGCAGTGGCTCGCCAGCGCCGGCGGCGATGCCCATCATCACCAACATTCGACGGACCAACCAATCCGCGGCATCGAGTACGGGCCCGAGAATACGTATCACGCGATCCAGTGGACGGGCGATCAACAGGGCGTAGCGGTCGGGCGTGTTGATGGCAGCTGTCTTTGGCAGCATTTCGCAAAACAGGATCACCAGCACCGTCATCGCGACGCTGGCGTAGACGACGCCGATATCGCCGAACCAGTCATGCAGCAGGACGGTGGCGAGCGAGGACGACACGATGGTCGCCACGTTGTTGCCGATCAGCAGCGCGCCGATCAGCCGCTGTTTTTCGTCTAGGAGCCGCGTGATAGTCGCCGCATTGGGATTGCCGCCTTTGGCGAGCCGCAACATAGTGCCGCGCGAGGACGTTGTGACGGCGGTTTCACTTCCGGAGAAGAAAAACGCCATGAACAGGAACAACAGGACGGCCAGAACGATCAGCCAGTTCGAAAGCATCATTGTTCTTCGAGCTTCTCGACAAGGAAGGCGCGCAGCTGCGCCGGATCGACATCAGGCGCAATATAGGCAGCCCCGATATCGCGCAGAAGGACGAATGTGAGCTTTCCGCGCTTGACCTTCTTGTCCTGCCCCATCAATAACATCAGCTGATCCGCGCTCGGTACGCCGCCCGCCACCCCGACAAGGCTGACCGGCAGACCGACCGCAGCCAAATGATGTGTCACCCGCACGGCCTGTTCCGGTGCCAGAGCTCCGAGCCGGGCGGAAAACTCCGCGGCGAGCGCCATGCCCAGCGCGATCGCTTCGCCATGAAGAAGCCGATCGGAAAATCCGGCCGCCGCTTCCAGGGCGTGCCCGAAGGTATGGCCGAGATTGAGCAGGGCGCGATCGCCGGTCTCGCGCTCATCGCGGGCGACGATTGTGGCCTTCATCCGACAACTTGTTGCGATCGCGTGCTCGCGCGCTGCGCCACCGGCGAACACGTCCTTCACATTGGCGTCGAGCCAGGCGAAGAACCCGGCATCGCCGAGCAGGCCATATTTGACGATTTCGGCATAGCCCGCGCGAAACTGGCGCGGCGGCAGGGTGTCGAGCACGGCCGTATCGGCCAGCACTAGGATCGGCTGATAGAATGCGCCGACCAGGTTTTTGCCCTGGGGCGAGTTGATCGCTGTTTTGCCACCGACCGATGAATCGACCTGCGCCAGTAACGTAGTCGGCACCTGGATGTAGTCGAGGCCGCGGCGCACCACCGCAGCCGCAAATCCGGCGAGGTCCCCGACCATGCCGCCGCCGACGGCCACCACGACATCGCCGCGCTCGACCCTTGCGGCGATCAGGGCTTCGCAGACGCGTTCGAGACCCGCAAAGCTTTTCGTACCTTCGCCGGGTCGGACCACAACGCGACTCGTTGACAGCCCGCCCGTCGCGAGCGCCGCCTCGGCCGCTGCAAGGTGGAGACCCGCTACGGTATCGTCGCTTACGATCGCAACTTTTGCTCCCGGTTTGAGCATCGCCACGCGCGCGCCGAGGGTCACCATCTGATTGCGCCCGATCACGATGTCATAGGCGCGTTCGCCTAGCGCGACGTTGACGATGGTGGGGTCGCCGGGCTGCGGAGGCGCCGTCATGGCGGGGCCTTTCGTTGCGCCCGGGATCATGCGTCGGCAATGCCAAGTTTGCGGCGCAACGCCGTCACGATCTCCTCTACGATGATCTCGTGGGAAACATCGCGCGACACGACGATAAGATTGGCTTCACCATAGATCGGATTGCGCTCGGCGAGAAGATTCGCCAGCGTCGCCATCGGATCGGCTGTCTTGAGCAGAGGCCGGTCGCTGCGCCGGCGCAGCCGCCGCGCCAGCACGTCGGGTTCAGCCTTCAGCCACACGGATATCCCGTTGTGATGGATATTGGCGCGGGTCTGAGAGTTCATGAAAGCGCCCCCGCCGGTGGCCAGCACCTGGGGCCCGTGCTCAAGCAATCGCGCAATCACGCGGGCCTCCCCGGAGCGGAACGCCGGCTCGCCATGAGCCTCGAAGATATCCTCGATCGACATGCCGGCGGCCTGTTCGATCTCGGCATCTGCATCCGCGAAGGGAATGCCGAGCCGGGCTGCAAGCCGTCGACCAATCGAGGACTTGCCGGCGCCCATCATGCCGACCAGCACGATGGTGCCTCGCCCGAGCGCGGCCACGATCGCCGCATCGCGCGGTGCGGGACCCAGATGATGTGGAATGGCAGCTTCGCTCATTGGACGATCTCGAAATCGCGGGCAACCTCCCACAATCGACCAAGCCGGGCAACATCACGGACGGTACTCTTTGTATTAACCAAGCGGGCATAACCATGGCCGCTTGCCCCGCGAGGGCTCGCAAGCCGAACGCTGCCCCGATTGGGGTCTCTTTACAAAACTTTACATACCGGACAAACCGCGGAAATTCGGCTCCTTCACATTTTCCGTCGTGGGCGACAATTAGGAAAGAGAGCCAAATGAGCAACCACGATCCCATCAATGAAGTGCCGGCGCCGGCGTCCGCAAGTGCGTCCCAGCGACGGAACCGAACCTATATTGCGGCCGCCATTGGGACTGCGGCCCTCATTGGGGCATTTGCCGTTTCATCCCTGGGCCAGGGATTGGGGCACCGTATTTTGGCGAGCGTGCCCGGCATGGCGGCCGCCGCTGCACCGTTCGAGGGCGGATTTGGAGGTTTCGCTGGCGATTGGCAAAGTGGCCTTTTCAATGGCGCCATCGAGACGATCGTCGAAGCCCATGCGGATCGCATGATCCGGCATCTCGCAATCGAAATCGATGCGACGTCCGACCAGCAGGACAAGCTTCGCGAGATTATGCGCGGCGCTGTGAAAGATTTGCTTCCGGTGCGTGAAAAGGTCCTGGCGGCGCGGACCACTGCGCGAGAACTCCTGACTCAGCAGACGATCGATCGCGGCGCAATAGAAAAGCTGCGCGCTGATCAGATTGCGATCCACGATGCGGCAAGTAAGCGGCTCGTTCAGGCAGTCGCCGACGCTGCAGACGTGCTTACACCCGAACAGCGGCGTAAGCTCAGTTCCATGCTGCCGCCCCGCGGCGGTCCCTGGAGCGGCGGTCCCTGGGGCCGCGGCTCTTGGGGACACTGGGGCAGCTTTGGGCGGAACTGATAGCTGAACCGATGCGGCGACAATGATGATCCCGTGACAGATCGCATTCTGCTCATTGAGGACGACAAACGCCTCGCCGAGATGGTGAAGAACTATCTCGGCGAGTTCGGCTTCGCAGTAACTGCCGCCCACAGTGGCGGCTCCGGCATCGCACTCTACCGTCGAGAGGCCTTCGACGCTCTCATTCTCGATCTGATGCTGCCAGATATGGACGGGCTCGAGGTCTGCCGCCAAATTCGTGCCGACGGCCAGGCACGAATCCTGATGCTGACGGCGCGCGGCGACGCCATGGATCGCGTGGTAGGCCTTGAAATGGGCGCCGACGATTATCTGGCCAAACCGTTCGAACCGCGCGAGCTATTGGCGCGATTGCGTTCCATCCTCCGCCGCACCAAGCGCGATCACAAGCCCGATGTGCTGCGGTTTGGGCGGCTGGAGATCGATGTCGGAGCCCGCGAGGCGCGGCTCGGCGGCGAATCTCGCGCGCTGACGAGTTATCAGTTCGCGTTATTATTGGGGCTGGCCCGGTATGCCGGACGGGTGATGTCCCGCGACACGCTGATGGATATCGTCAAGAACGAACGTCTTGAGGCGTTCGATCGATCGATCGACGTCCATATCTCGCGTATCCGCGCCGCCATCGAAGACGATCCGAAGAATCCGCGCCGCATCATCACGGTCAGGGGTGCCGGCTACGTATTCGCAAAGTCGCAAGACTAGGCAATGCGGCGCCTCTACCAGAAGATCTACCTGGTGTTCCTGGCGAGCCTCATTGCCGTCGTGGTGATCAGCGGGCTGTCCTGGCGCGTCGGACAAGCGAACCTCCCCCATGGCGAGGTCCTTGAACTCGCCGGCGAACTCGCAATGGCGGCATTGCCGCCCTTGGACGCTTCCCGTCAGGTGCAGCAGCAGGCAGTCGAGCGACTCAGCCGGCGGTTGCGCATCGATATCGCGCTGTTTGATCAGAACCGCGCTCCGATCGCGGCGATCGGTCGGCCGCTGCCGCAGCCGCCCTTGTTCGGCGAAAGCGGCGTCTGGCTGCGCGGCCGCGGCGGGCCGGCGTGGAGCTTTCGATTACCGGATGGGCGCTGGCTTGTCGCACGGACGCCGTTGCGGTCGGCAGGGCCGCTTCTTGGCCTCGTATTCTTCCTAGCCGCCATGGCAATCGCCATTGCGATATTCGCGTATCCAGTGGTGCGTGGACTGACCCGGCGCATCGAGCGTCTGCAGACGGGCGTCGAAACGCTCGGAGCCGGGAACTTGGCGACCCGAGTCGCCGTCGAAGGACGCGACGAGGTCGCCCACCTTGCGGCAAGCTTTAATCGCGCTGCGTCGCGCATCGAAGAATTGGTCGGCGCGCACCGGTTGCTGCTGGCCAATGCGTCGCATGAATTGCGCACGCCGCTGTCGCGCATAAGGCTTGGTCTTGAGCTTTTCGAGACGAAGCCCGACCCCAAGATCAAGGCCGATATCGCCCGCGATATCGCCGAACTCGACGATCTGATTGAGGAAATCCTGCTGGCAAGCCGACTCGACGTCGCCCCTGCGCCAGTGGCCACGGAGGAGATCGATCTGTTGGCCCTGGTGGCGGAGGAATGCGCCCATTACGACGGTTGCACCCTGGACGGGGAACTCATTGTGCTCCGCGGCGACTCCCGGCTGCTGCGCCGGCTCGTGCGCAATCTTCTCGACAATGCGCAGCGCCACGGCAAGCCGCCTATTCGGGTCGACCTGCGACGCGTCGGGCCGCAGGCGTCGTTGTCCGTCATCGACGCAGGCGAGGGTATTCCGCCGTCCAAACGCGAGGACGTCTTCCTGCCGTTCTACAGGCTGAGCGGTAACCGTAAGGGTGCTGGCCTCGGCCTTGCGCTGGCGCGCCAAATCGCCCGGCTGCACGGAGGTGACGCTGTGGTGATGGCGCGCCCAGATGCTCAAAGCTGCATCGTTATCATGCTACCGGTTCATTGAGAGTTGACCTAGGCGGATGAACACAGCGTAACCCGCCGGTGGCTCGGTCACGAGGGGGTTACGCCTTCCGGCCTGACCTGCCCTACGCTGATGATAATTATTGGCCGCTAAAATTCGCTCTTGCCATGGCGGAACGAAAATGATCGTACTCACTTTAAGCAGGGTGCGCCGAGCAGGCGGCACGGATAGGCAACTATGCCGAGCTTGTTCAAGTTGCTGGCGGTCGTTGGAGTCGTAGCAGCGCTAGGATACGCAGCGATGTTCGCGCTTGCTAGCTTGGTCGATCCGAAGACGCGGGAAATGGTGGTCACGGTACCGCCTGACCGCTTCGTCAAACAGCAGCGTTGACCGGGATGGCTCCCGTCCAAGCGCCGCGACAGCGACTGATTTCCTTGTTTCTCGACATGGTAGCGGCCGAGCGCGGCGGCGCCGCCAATACGCTTGAGGCCTATTTGCGCGATCTCGACGACCTAGCCGCCTATCTGGCGACCCGCAAGCACACTGTTTCATCCGCCACGACGGCGGATCTGAGGGGGTATTTGGTCGTGCTCGCGGACCGCGGCTTTGCGGCGTCGTCGGTGGCGCGGCGACTTTCCGCAATCCGCCAGCTGTATCGCTTTCTCTGTGCGGAAGGGCACCGCGCCGACGATCCGGCCGCCATCATTGAGGGCCCGAAGCGCGGACGTCCGCTGCCGAAGGTGCTCTCGGTCGCGGAGGTCGACCGGTTAATCGCGGCGGCGCGACAGGCGGTTGAGGGCGCGAGGGCGTCGGAACTGGGGCGCTTGCGGGCGTTGCGGCTGTTGTGCCTTCTTGAACTCCTTTATGCAACGGGTTTGCGCATTTCCGAACTGATCGCGCTGCCGGCCTCGGCGGCACGTCGCGACGACGACATGCTGATCGTGCGTGGCAAAGGCGGCAAGGAACGGCTGGTTCCGCTCAACGGCGCCGCCAAGTCCGCAATGCGCGAATACCGGGCTGCACTCGTTCAATGGTGCCGACAAGAAGACTGTGCGCCTCAATCGAAATGGTTGTTCGCATCGTTTAGCGAGGCGGGCCACTTGACCCGGCAGCATGCGGCGCGTGAATTGAAAGAGCTGGCTGTCGCTGCCGGCCTGCGTCCCGAGCAGGTAAGCCCCCATGTGCTGCGCCACGCGTTTGCGAGCCATTTGCTGCACAATGGCGCCGATCTGCGCGTTGTGCAGACACTACTCGGCCATGCAGATATCTCGACCACGCAGATTTATGCCCACGTATTGGACGAGCGGCTCAAAAGCCTGGTGCGCGATCTGCATCCGCTGAGTGAGCAATGATGCGCAGCTATCTCGATTTCGAAAAGCCGG
>Ga0066903_100000955_pt1 | contig 19968 bp, 14 predicted proteins | sample PanSoiMetaGPlot1_FD_67491 | JGI IMG/M metagenome (GOLD analysis project Ga0066903, IMG submission 67491) | Tropical forest soil microbial communities from Panama analyzed to predict greenhouse gas emissions - Panama Soil - Plot 1 (version 2) | ecosystem: Environmental > Terrestrial > Soil >... | reverse complement strand
GTGCGTTTTTCGAATTCATCGCGGTCGGCCTGCGTCCACCAGTTGGTGAAGTTTCCTACGGCATCGAACTTGCTGCCCTGGTCGTCAAAGCCGTGGGTGAGCTCATGGCCGATGACAACGCCGATCCCGCCAAAGTTCACCGCATCGTCCTGTTCCTTGTCAAAGAACGGAGGCTGCAGGATGCCGAGAGGGAAATTAATGTCATTGTTGGCAGCGCTGTAATAGGCGTTCACCGTTGGCGGCGTCATGCCCCACTCTTTCTTGTTCAGGGGTTTGCCGATCTTGTTGAGATTGCGCCTGACTTCAAAGGTTCGGGCCCTCTGCGCGTTGCCGATAAGGTCTCCGCGCACGATCTTCACTGAAGTGTAATCGCGCCATGTATCCGGATAGCCGATCTTATTGGTGATCGCGCGCAGTTTGACCGCGGCCTGCTTCTTGGTTTCCGCCGTCATCCAGTCCAGGTCCTGGATGTCCTGCCCGAGGGCCTCTTCCAGCGCGGCCACCATCTTGAGCATGCGCTCTTTGCCTTCGGCGCCAAAGGTCTCGTCCACATACGGCTTGCCTAATGCTTCACCCAGCAGCCCGTCTGTGGCCTGGACGCAGCGTTTCCAGCGCGGCTGCAGCTCCTTCTGGCCGCTGAGATACTGGCCGTAAAAGCTGAAATTCTCTTTCATGAATGGATCAGAGAGCATGGGCGCTGCGGCCCGCACGACGTGCCAGCGGAGGTACGTCTTCCAGTCATCGAGTGAAACGGACTCCACCACCGGGCTGACCTTCTGAAAGAAGTCTGGAGGCACAACGTTGACTTCGGAAAAGGCCGGCGCTCCGGTGGAGGCGAAAAAGCGCTCGAATTTGAAGTTGGGCGCCAGCGCCGCCAGGTCGGCCACCTTCATCTTGTGGTCGCGATTCTTGGGATCGCGCATCATCACGCGCTGGAAGGCCGCGTCGGCCAGCTTGGTTTCAATGTCCATGACGGCCTGGGCCTCTTTTTTGGCCGCGGCCTCACTATCGCCGAGTAGCACAAACATCCTGGCCACGTGTTCCAGGTACTTTTGCCGCGTCTCCTCTGACTTGGGGTCCTTTTCCAGGTAATAATCGCGATCGGGAAGGCCCAGTCCGCCCTGGCCTACGCTGGCAATTTGCATGGTGGCATTGTGCAGATCGGGAGCCGCGCCAAATTGGAAGAGAGACTGCACGCCGAGAGAATGCAGATACGCGATGGCCTCGATCAGCTGATCTTTATTCTGTATCGCCGCGATGTGCTGCAACTCCGGCTGCAAAGGCTTGCTGCCCTTGGCGTTCACCCCCGCCTCATCCATGCAGGACTGATACATGTCGCCGATCTTCTGAGTGACCGGCGTGCGCTTGGGATCGTTAGCGGAGGCCTTCTCCAGAATGTTGTGCAGAAACTGGCGATTGTAGTCGGCCAGTTCGTTGAAGCGACCCCAACGCGCCTGATCGGAAGGAATGGGATTGCTCCTGCGCCAGGAACCGCACGCGTATTCGTAAAAATCTTCGCACGGGTTCACGCTCTTATCCATCGCACCCAGATCGAACGATTTCGGGCGGGCAATCTCTTTGTCGCCGCTGGGCGGAGCGGCGGTAGCTCCATCCGTCGCCGGTTTTTTGTCTGCCGCGCTGCTTGTTGGCCCAACCGAAATCAAAACGCCCAAACCAATGAGCAATAACGATCTTCTCCACAGCATAGTCACCCTCAAGAACATTATTTTCGAAACTGGAAAGTTTAAGCCCATTTATGAGGACTGTAAACAGAATGGGTTAGCCGATAAGTTGCAGCCCGGGTACTTTTGTAACGGGATTTTGCTGTTGCCTTGATAAACCTTCTTGCTAGACAATTGGTTTTAAAGCCCTAATGCCACCCGTGCCCAAAGCCGCTCAACCAGCGATGCACGTGTCCAAAAGCAAGAGTAAGAGTGATGACATGCCTACGCCGGGATCGTCCCGCACGGACGCCGAACTGGTAATCCGCAGCGAATCTCTCCAGCGAGTCATAAGACTGGCTGAGAAAGTAGCGCGACATCCGGCCGCTGTGCTCATCGTCGGCCAGACCGGCACAGGCAAGGAGATGATTGCGCACTCCATCCACAATCACTCCCTGCGCTGCAACAATTCCTGGGTCGATGTGAACTGCGCGGCAATTCCTGAACATCTGGTTGAAAGCGAGCTTTTTGGCTACGAAAAAGGGGCGTTCAGCGGCGCGGAAGCCATGAAGCCCGGCTTTTTTGAACTGGCCAACAAGGGCACGCTCTTTCTTGACGAGATCGGTGACCTCGACCTGAAGATCCAGGTCAAACTCCTGCGTGTGCTGGACGGCATCCCCTATTACCGACTGGGAGGCAATAAAAAAGTCAGCGTGGACGTGCGGGTGGTTGCAGCCACCAATCAGGACCTGGAAACGCTGGTGCGCGCCGGCAAGTTTCGCAGCGACCTCTATCATCGGTTGGCCCAGTTCAAGCTGGAAGTGCCCCCGTTACGGGAACGTGCGGAGGACATTCTGGGTATCGCCGAACAGGTCTTGCACCAGCACTATCCCGATTCGCGCTTCACCCAGGATGCAATCGACGCTCTGCTCTCGTACCCCTGGCCCGGCAATGTGCGTGAGCTGAAAAACGTCGTTTTTGGCGCTGTGCTTCAGGCCAGTAACGCGGATTCTGAGATATGCGCCGACGACCTTCGCTTTCCCGATGCAGTCGAATCCGCCCGGCCCATCATCACTGCGGATGCGGGCCTGGACGAGGTGGAGAAGAAAACCATTCTGTCAGCCCTGGAGAAAAACGGCGGCAATCAGGGCAGGGCCGCGGAGGCCCTCGGCATCTCCCGCCGTACATTGATTCGTAAGCTCAAGAGCTATCGCCAGGCCGAACTTGAGAATCCCGCCGGCACATTGAGCATCAGCCAACAGCGCTACTATCGCGCCCAGGTGGAAATTCCCGTCAAGATGAAATACGCCGGCGAACGCTTCGACGGCTCCCTGCTGAACATAAGTGCCGGTGGCGCGGGTATTAAGACTGAACGACTCCTCAAATCGGGCGCCCCGCTGGCGCTCCTCTTCGCCATACCTGGGTCGGGCGGAGAGACGGAGTTTCCCGGTCGCGTAACCTGGACCAACAAGGGAGGCCAATACGGCATCCAGTTTGCCGATCTTCCTGCCTCTCTCCGCACCAGCCTGCAGCGCTGGCTGCGCACAGAAATGAAGAAGGATGGCTGGGACCTGCAGGCAAGAGAATAGAACTCATCGCGCCCACTGCTGGGGCTCCTTTTCCCGGTTAAGAGCTTCCGATGAGCACTCCCGCGGCGAACACTAGGGCTCCACCCAGGACGACCTGCAGCGTCGCGGAAACCCATGGCGATTCCATATAGCGATGCCGTACCCAGGCAATCGCGGCCAGTTCCGCTACTACCACCACCACGGCAACCACAGCCGCCACATTGAATGACGGGATCAGGAAGGGCAGCGTGTGTCCAATGCCTCCTACCATGGTCATGAGTCCACACACGAGTCCTCGTACCCAGGGATGCCCGCGGCCGGTAAGACTGCCGTCGTCAGAAAGGGCTTCCGCAAAGCCCATGCTGATGCCGGCCCCGAGCGATGCCGCCAGCCCCACCACAAAGGCAATGTGCGATTCATGGCGGGCGAAGGCCGCGGCAAAAACCGGCGCCAGGGTGGAAACGGAGCCGTCCATGAGCCCCGCAAGACCCGGCTGAACGATCTGCAGCACGAAGAGCCTGCGGCTGGCTTGCTCCTCCTCGCCGCGGGCGGTTTCATCCAGCTTGTCTTGGCCAAGCTGTTCGGCGCGATGTTCGTGCCGGCGCTCTTCCTGGGCCAGGTCATTCAGAAGTTGACGGATGCTGGCATCCTGCGTTCGCGAAGCCGCTTTTTCATAAAAGATACGCGTCTCCACTTCCAGCGTTGCCGCCTGTTTGCGGGCCGCCTCCGGGCGCAGCGGCTGCATCAACCAGATGGGACGGCGGCTCACCAGCCCTTTCACGTCTCCTCGCCGGATCAGCGGGATGTGTTCGCCGAACTTGTCGCGGTATAGTTCGATCAGCCGGCGGCGGTGGGCCGATTCCTCCTGGCGCATGCCGTCAAACATGGCTGCCGTAGCGGGGAAGTCCTTGCGGAACCCCTCGACAAAGTCCGCGTAAACTCGCTCGTCTTCCTCTTCCAGCGCAATGGCCAGGGCCAGTACTTCCTGCTCAGAAAGGCTTTCAAAGCTACGCATAAGCTCCCGGGAAATCGTAAGTTGTGCCAAAGCACTGACTTCGTGGGCATTTTACTGTATTGCAGACCGAGCACGCCTGAGCCTCAGGATCACGCCGCATCCCTCGCCACCCGTGTATGGTTTCCTCGGCCCCAAAGAGTCGCTTTGCCGGGCGAGCCGTCGGAATCGCGCGGAAGTGCCTTCACCCGGCGACAGGATTGGATGTAACCCATTCATAATAAGCAGCTTAGGTTGGGATTCGGCAGAATCGTCAGTTTTCTTGCGCTGGGATGAAACGCTATGCCGGCCTTGGTCACTAGTTTAAGTGGAGGGGGAGAAGCTTCTCCCAGCAAAAGGAGCCTTTGTTCCTAAGGATCGTAACACGATCTTAACCACACGATGTAGCGGCTGGCCAACTTGATGGGCTGTATCGCGTTGGTATCGGAGCATCGGAAACATGAAGGGTGCACTCGAGCGATTCGTACGTAGAGAATCGAAAAAGGACGGCTTGCCGTTCTGGGTTACAGTTCCGCGTTCCGGAAACGGGCAGAGAAAGCGGAAGACTCGCGCGCAGAGTGAAGTATACTGGTTGGAAAAGCCAGTGGATCTCTATCCGTTCGATGAAGAATATCTCCGTCGCCTGGGCGCCCGGGACCCCGCAACGGAAGCGCACTTTGTCTCTTATTTTAGTGAGCGCTTGAAGGTAACCCTGCGCGCGCGCGGCGTGGACTGCCACACGATCGAAGACGTGCGCCAGGAGACTTTCTGCCGCGTAGTGCACGCCGTTCGTTCCGGCAGCGTCCGCAACCCAAAGGGTTTTGGCTCCTACGTGCATGCGGTCTGCAAGCACGTCTTGTCCGAGAGCCGCCGGGTGGATTCCCGCAATCAGCACGATTCGCTCGAGTCTACCGACGTCGCGGACGAGCGATTGGCGCTGGAAGACGTGCTTCAGCGCAAGGAAAACGGCAAGCAGGTTCGGGAAATCCTGGCCATGCTGCCCGAGCGCGACCGCCATCTTCTGCACGCCAAGTTCTTTGAGGAGCGCGACAACGACGACGTATGCCTGCAATTCGGGGTGGACCGCGCCTATCTCCGCGTCTTGCTGCATCGCGCCATCAACAGGTTCGGCGAGCTTTATAAGAAAAAGAGCAACTAGCGGTCCGGGTGAGGAGTCCGCGAGGCTAGAAAGATCAGGGGCTAGATTATGAACACTCGGGTGATCGATCATCAACAAGCCATCAAGGACATGCTGGCGGAGCGTTATCTGCTCGGCGAACTTGCTGAAGACGAACGCGACGCTTATGAAGCGCACCTCTTTGAATGTAATGTGTGCTTTGCCCAGGTGAAAGCGGGAACGGACTTCGTAAATTACGTAAAACAACACGGCGCAGAAGCGCCTGCGACCCCCGACGCTGTCTCGGGCTGGCGCCGGCTTCTCGCCCAGGCCTTTCGTCCTACACCCGCCTTCGCCTTTGCTGCGTGCCTTCTGGCTACCACCAGCCTTTACCAGAACATGACCATAAAAAAGTTGAAGGCACCGCAGTTTGAACCACGTTATATGTTGACAGAGCCGTCGCGGGCTGCCGAAAAGGCGGTGCTGGCTCCCCGTGATTCCCGGGTCAGGCTGGCGCTGGATTTCCAGCCACAATCGCAGTTGGGCTCCTATGAGATGCAAATAGTGCAACAAGACGGGAAGGTCAAGCTTGCGGTTCCATTTACCCTCCTGCCGTCACAAGACATGATCGAGATCTCTTTGTACGCAGGAGACCTTGCACCCGGCAGCTACTCCATGCGGGTCCAGGCCAAGGATCAAGACGGAGCCACGCAGCAGCTGGCTCAAGGCTTCTTCAGAATGCAATTTCAGGACTAGATACTTACCTGCACCCGGCCAGGGTTCTCGGCTGGTTCTGAAGTAAGAAGTGCTCGTGGTTGAGCGGCATTCTGCAGTGTGTTGGCCGGATGGGTGAAATGGTTGTGCATGGCTTCCATTCGCGCGGCGACATTCTGCTCCCCTCTTTATCTTTTTCGGATTTACCATCGCCCGGCGCTGGCGTCTTCCGTTGGCAACTCTGCCATATATACTTACCCGCAAATGTATCAGCAGGTCAGGGCCCAGTCGTGTCAAAAAGGAGAGGAGTGTTAAATGAGCAAATGTTCGCGCCACCATTTGCAGTATTTCTATAATGCATCCGCTTACGGTTTAGCAGGAGAAATCGAACGTCCAACGCGCTGCAGCATCCCTATGCAGGCCGCAACCACGCTGGCCGGCTCCGGCGGGCGGGGATACCAACGCGTGGAACGGTTCACCGCCCCGCCCTTCGTCAGCTTTGATGCCGCGTATACCGAGGTTGGAGGTAGCTTCGACGAGTGCCACAACCAACATACCACTTTCGCCTATTCCGTAATCGAGGGGCTCAACATTGCAGGCATGATCACTGCCGATCGAATCGTGGCCCGCATGGCTATCTATTCCCCAAAAACCGGCTTGGAAGATGACAATTCAGAACCCGCGGCCAGGCGTCCAGTCGCGACCAGGAGCAAGCGGAAGCCGGCTTCAGCCCCACAAGCTGAAGATGAGCACATGTTTGACATCACCGGCAGTTATTTCGACAATCTGAGAATCGCCGGCCTTAAGATTGATGTACAATTGGCTACCCATCAACTACACCAGAACCAGACCTACAGAAACCTTGCCACTGCAATGGAAAGTTCTCATGAACTTCAGCCTTGGGGCAACCTTGACAAGGCAAGGCTGGACAACCTGAAAGAGCTGGAAGAGTACTATCACGCGATTGAAGGGTTCGGCAGCTGGGCCAAACGATGGAAAGACGATACGACATGTCGCTGCATGAACGGGATGTACTGGCTGTCGGCCGCGGGGCACTACAACCTCAGCAAAGAGCACCCGGAGAGCGAGCTCCGAGGTTTTGGGGGCATCATCTGCATTCCCAAGTTCGGCGTAGTGCGCCTTGCCGAAGTTACAGCTCACCAGCACCGTCGCGAGCTTCACATGCTGCGCGTAGACATGTGCTCAACCAGCAACGGCAACATCGTTGGTGGCGGCGCCGGTGGCGGCGGTGGCTCCATGCCCCCTCCGTAGTCCTGGGCGTCTTTCTGATTCTCATTGCGGGCGGCTGTCGCACGAACTGGCAGGGCCAGTATGCGTCCGCCCGTAACAAATTTGAGAGCTCTCGCCTACGTGCGGATCACGGCGGATCGGAAGACGCCGCAAGGCTAGCCGAGCGAGCAATGCTGAAGTCAGCTCGAACTGATCCGGTTTGGAGCTACAGGTTTCGCATACTCAAAGCTGAAATCACTGTGGGAATTGATCCCCAGGGCGCACTGGATCTACTAAATGCGCCACTTCCTCCCGAGCTCTCGTCTGGAGAGTTTGCGTGTCGCCGAGAGGCTACTCAGGGACTTGCCTATGCTCTGCGCCAGAATTACGCCCAGGCCTACGCCAGGCTTGCCGAAGCTGAACAAGATGCCTCAAACTATCCTGAACTCAAGGTTACAGTTGCTCTTTACAGAGCGTACACAGCACAGCTCCAGCATGTTAATCAGACGGCGGAGGCAGAGTACGGTAGAGCCGCGGACTTGGCACAAAAAAATGGTCTGCCCAAGCTTGAGGCGAACGCTCGCATTCGCCTCGGTACGCTCCTTACAGCACGTGAGATTTATGACCTGGCTATCAATCAGTTCAATCTCTCTCTGCCATTGGTCCGATCAACCCAGTCTGTAGCATTTGAGACATTAGCCCTTGGAAAGCTCGGCTGGAGCTATTTTCAAATTGGTGACTTCGAAAACGCTACGACATTCCTGACGCAAGCAGCTGAAATCGCTGCGCACATCAATGATTTGCAGAACCAAGAGCAGTGGCTGAGGGACCTGGGTATCATTTCTTACGTACAAGAGAATTATCGCGAGGCCGAAGCGTACTATCGCAAATCTCTAGCGCTTGCCCAAGCGCGTCACGACAACGACGCTATCGCGATTAACTATCACAATCTTGCCCAACTGGAACTTAAGAGAGGCCGCCTCGACAAGGCCGAGGACTACAACCGCCAGGCCTATGCAGCGAAAGGCGCGTCGACAGACGACGCCACATATCTTTACCTGCTGCTGACCAGCGGCGAGATTGCTCGTGAACGCAAAGATTTTTCCCAGGCAGAGCGCTATTTCAACAGCGTAATTCACGCCCCGAATGCCGACAGCTCTCTGCGCTGGCAGGCCCAGTCTGACCTCGCCAACCTTTACGTTGACCAGAATCAGAACGACAAGGCCGAAGCGCTTTTCGTCGAGGCTCTGCGCACGGTCCAGGCAGCCAGAGAGGAAGTCAAGCAGGAAGACCGGCGGATGTCCATTCTGGATGCCTGGCCCTTCTATGACGACTACATTCGTTTTCTCGTCAACCACAGAAGAGAGGAGAAGGCGCTGCAAATCGCGGAATTCAGCCGCGGGCGTACGCTGGCGGAAGCATTCGGAATCGGTGGGGCAGAAAACGCGGCGGGATTGCAGGTTCAGGTCATCAAGTCTTTCCTGCGGCGGGAGAACCGGATCATCCTGGCCTACTGGCTTTCGGCCGGGGAGTCGTACCTCTGGGCGATAGGTCCGGCCACGTTCAAACTCTTCCGTCTGCCAGGAAAAGAGAACATCGATCGCGCGATCAACAGCTACAACAAAGAAATCCGCGACCATGAAGACACTGAGAAGTCTGCGCGCGGACGGGCCCTATATGAAATGTTGGTCGGGCCGGCGAAGCCGCTGCTGCCTCCGCACGCACAGGTCATCATTGTTCCGAACCGGAGCCTCTACAAGCTTAATTTTGAATCCCTCGTGGTCCCCGGGGAGAAACCGCATTACTGGATAGAAGATGCGGCGATTGAGAGCACGAGTTCCATCGCGCTCCTGGTTAAAGCCAGACGTCGTCCGGCCAATGGCTTGAAAAAGCTTCTCCTCATGGGAGCTCCGGTTGAGGAGACTGCAGAATTTCATTCCCTCCCCTTTGCTGAGGAGGAGATCAAATCCGTAGCGCATCACTTCCCTAAGAATCAACAGACCATCCTTGGCGGCAAAGCGGCTACACCCTCGGCATACAGGGCGGCGTCGCCAGGCGCGTATCAGTTTATCCACCTGGTCACCCACGGAACCGCCAGTCAGACCAGCCCACTCGACTCTGCCATCATCCTCTCCAGTGATCCTGACAAGTCATTTAAGCTTTATGCCCGCAACATCAAGGATATTGGCCCCCTGCACGCTGAGCTCGTAACCATTTCCGCTTGTTACGGAGCGGGAGAAAAAGCCTATGTGGGCGAAGGCCTGGTCGGTTTGGCTTGGGCCTTCATGCGAGCCGGCTCCCATCAAGTCGTGGCTGCCCTTTGGGAGGTTGGAGACGCCACAATGGCGAGGATCATGGACAGGTTTTATGGCGAAATCGAGCGCGGCAAGAGTGTTCCCGAATCGCTGCGGCTGGCCAAGCTCTCCATACTTCACTCCAATGACTTTCACAAGAAGCCTTATTACTGGGCCGCCCTGCAGCTTTACACTGGCTCCTGACGCTTTCCGAACGGCCCTCCCTCTTTCCTTTGCCTGGCGATTCTTTGTCCTCCCGTCTCCTTCAGCCCATTTTTCGCAATGCGGCGCCACGCATCAACCTCCGGTGAGGCCGGGAGCTTGCTCCTGTTCCCGCACTGGCAAACTTCCAGTTAACTCAGCGACTGTAGCCCGGTTGAATTGTGACGATCACGCGGCCGGCCTTCTCGCGGCAACCGCTGCCGTGCTCGCGCGTCACACCGGCTTCAAGCAATCGCACGCAGGATTTATCTGCCTCTCCGGAATGCATAGTGCGGTACACTTGTTCGCCCGTCAAAACCATAGTCGCATCCGGTCTGCCATGACGCCGTTCAAACTGCGTCCGTGCCTTCCGATGCCCGCTGGAGAAAGACCATGCTGCAAAGGCTGTTTGTTTGGCTTGCGTGGATGTACTGGTACACGAACCGGTCCTTCGTGGCTGCTTTTGCCGAAGCTGTACTTGGATATGGCGACGGCGATCTGAAAGTAAACGGACGCCACGTCGTGCGCAAGATCACGCTTTATTTGCGCCAGATTCAGCCGCAGGTCCTGCTCCAATTCATGGGGACATTGGCTCTTTTGCCTCTCTATAGCCCCAGGAGCTTTCCCAAATCGGCGTTTCGTCGCGCCCTCGCCAAGCTCTGGTACGGGATCAAGAGTTTGTTTGCGCACGGACATTTTCTGTTATCCGGAAGGCGCAAGCGCGCCCGCTGGATTGACACCATGTTCCGCAACCTGATCGAGTGCGCTCCCGAGCAGGAAGAAGATATCGTCAAGACGATTGTCACCCTCACCCTGTTCAAGTCGGTGCTCGGAATCGCGTACCTGGAGCAGCCTGAAGTCTGGCGGGCTCTGGGCTACCAACCCTTTCAGCAGCGTTCCTGGAACCCTCCCAGCGGTCCCGATTTCGCCAATCCTCCCGAGACCGAGCCGGCAAAGCTGCTCCACGCAATGCGAAAAACGCCACGCGAAGTCGCGCGCAAGCCGGCTGGCCGCCCAACCTACTGCGTCATCGGTTCCGGCGCGGGCGGAGCCGTGGCCGCGCGAACACTGCAGGAGCGCTTTCCGAACGCCCGCGTGGTCCTGCTGGAGCTCGGTCCTCTCATCACCAACGAACAGTTTTACCAGACGTTTCTGGAGGCGAGCGCCCAACTCTACATGAACGCCGCCGCCACGCTTTCCCAGGACCAGCAGTTTCTGTTTCAGCAGGGGTGCTGTGTCGGTGGGTCGACGGTCGTCAACAATTCCGTCGCCTTCAAGCCGCAGGGATTCTGGTGGCAGAACCTTAAGGACCGCTGGCAGGACCTCGGCATTCAACTCGATTACGACGATTTCTTGCACCAGTATGATGTGCTCGGCCCGCTCCTGCACGTGCATCCGCTGGAGGACCGCGTGATCACCATCGGCGGACACACTCTGCGCGACGGGTTTGAGAAAGTGCGGCAGGACCCGATCAATTTTGATGGGCTCCGTGAACGCCTGCCGGCGCCCATCACGGTTGCCAGCAACACGCTCGATTGCATCGGCTGCGGCCGCTGCAACCTGGGCTGCCAGTATGACGCCAAACGATCTTTGATGGTCACGCTGCTTCCCGAGTTCGTCAAGGCCGGCGGACTCCTGGTCCCGGGGGCACGGGTCACAAAGCTCCACATTGAAACACGCGCAGGCGCCGATCGCGACACCCCGTATCGCGTCTCCGGCGTCGAGGTTGCGGAAGGCAACGGCACATTGACCATCGAAGCCGACCGCGTCATCCTGGCTGCAGGCGCCTACGCTTCCACCAAGCTCCTGTGGCGCAGCGATTTTGTCGGCGCCATTCATGGCGTGCGCACCGTGGGAAAAAGGTTCAGCGTAAACGCCGGTTCTCCGCTGGTTGGCATGTTTCCTGATCGCCAGGACGCGTTCCTCGGCCAGCAGATCGGCTATGCTCTGGAGGTTCCGGAAGAGCGCATGATCATTGAGACGGCGTTCGTTTCTCCCGGCATCATGTCACTGGGCCTGCCCGCATGGGGCCCGGAATTCCAGCGCATCGTGAAACGCGCGCGATACCTCATGGTCGGGGTGCCGGTTTTCGCCACGCTGGCTTATGGTGAGATCAAAAAGTCCTTGCTCGGCTTCGGCATCGATTTCACCCTGCTCGACGAGGATTGGCGCCGCCTGCAAAAAGGCCTGGAAATCACCGCCCGCGCCATGTTCGCCATGGGCGCCGAAGAAGTCTTCACCAACCGTTTTGACGCGAAAACCATACGCCGGCCGCAAGACATAGAAGAGCACTTTGCCGGCATCGGCCCCAGCGATTTCATCACCGTTCAATCCGCCCACATGCAGGGCGGGAACGTGATTGCGCCCAAGCCGCACTATGGCGTGGTGGACGAGAATCTCAAAGTCTACGGGATCGACAATCTCTGGATTTGTGACGCCAGCGTCATACCTTCCCCCATCACGATCAACATTGCCTTCACGGTCATGGCTCTCTCGCGTTATGCCGTCATGCGGATGCCGGAGGCGTAGGCTCTGCTTCGGCCGGAGCCTGGGAACCGAGCCTGCGATAAATCCACGGAGCCGCAGCCATGAGCGAAATCGCCAGGGCGATTCCGGCGATCACGTCAATGACGTAGTGGTAACGCAGATAGACCGTCGAAAACGTAATCAGCGCTGCGAAAACTGAGAATGCGTAAAACACTCGCCCAGAAATCTGCCGCGCAATGTAGCAACCCACCAGCACCACGGCAACGTGCCCGCTGGGAAAACAGTCATATTGCACGCCTTCCAGCGAATCCAGCAAACCCTGCAGGAAATCGAATGTCCAGAGTCCGTGCAGAGCCGGATGAAACGCCGCATATGGCATAAATCGCGGGCCTCGGGCGGGAAAGAAAAGATAGCCCAGGTAGGAAATCAAAAAGGTGGCTACCAGCAGGAACGCGCCATAACGAAACTCCTCCCTTGACTTGCGCCACCACAACAGGATTGCCAGCCCGAGCACCCCGGGAATGAACAGCGCGTAAACTGCCTGAAGCAACTCTACCAGCGCGGGCATCTGCGGCGCGCTTAGCCGGAAGACCGGGTCCACCCTCCACATTATTAGGTCCCAATTTGCCAGGGTGAAATCGGCGGGCTGCAGCCGCAGCGCAGCCACCAGGTATGGGACTTCCTTATAACAGAGGGGAAGGTAGATCAACCCGAACCAGTGCCGTAGGAATCCCCAAACTCCTGATGAATTGCCCGCCAGGGCCAGAAGCATTCCGGCCGCGGCCACGTGGGCTGCGATGTACAGCAGGGCCCGCGCGTCATCGCGCGCCGCCGCACCCAGGAGGCAAACCACAATGATGGAATTGGCAATAATGAGTTTTTCGGACGGCCAGAGCGCTCGCGGTGCCGGAGCTTCCCGCGCGGATGCCATCGTCACGGAGGAAAGGCTAGGCAAGTTTGTAATGCTTCATGAACAGGTATTCGTATAAGCGATAAGGAAGAATGCTCTTCAGCTTCGGTCCCAGGCGTTCGCCCAGCGGCCCCACGGTATAACGCAAGCGCGGAGAAGGATCCTGGATGATGCGCTCCACCAGACGCGCCACGGCGACGGGCGCGCGCCCGTTCTTCTCCTCCTCCCGCATCACGGCCACACAGCGTTCCGCAGGCTCGCGATAGACGTCGCTCTTCTCCGCCTGCGCGGTGTTCCGGCGATTGACGGGAAATTCGGTCTTGAAGTCCCCCGGCTCGATCAGAGCAACCCGGATCCCGAAAGGCCTGACCTCCATTCTCAGCGCCTCGGTCAAACCTTCCATGGCAAACTTGCTCGCGCTGTAAAAGGCCTGGAACGGCACCGCGAGCAGTCCGGCGAGTGAACTGATGTTGATAATGACTCCGCTCCGCTGTTGGCGCATGACAGGAAGGACGGTTCGGCAGACGCGATGGACGCCGAAGAAATTGGTGTCGAACTGGGCCATGGCTTCCTGCGGACTCGTCTCCTCCACTGCCCCGGCAATCCCGTTGCCGGCATTGTTGATCACCACGTCAATGCGGCCCTCTCGCTCGTGCACCTGGCGCACCGCCAGTTCCACGGATGCGTCTTCAGTCACATCCATACGCAAGGTGTAGAACGATCCGCGTGTCCCCGCCGTCAAGCTCCGGCTCGCTCCATAAACTGACAGGCCCTTTCCGGCCAGGTACTCGCAGCAGGTCAGGCCGATTCCTGATGAGGCCCCGGTGACCAGCACCACCTTGGTCCCGGAAGTGCGCGCGATCGCTGGTGTAGGTTGCACTTTGCCCATCGTATCGGTTGGCGGCAAGGGCTAGTCCGTTCCGCTTTCGGCCCGTGAGACAGCCGGCATATCTCCGTTGGCGCAGTTTTGCGAAAGATGCCGCGCCAGCTGTTCCACCGTGGGATAGTCCCACACCACCGTGGGGGAGACTTCCCGGTTCAACCAGTTTTCGAGATCGCCGGAGAGGGATACCGCCTGCAAGGAGTCCAGACCGTAGTTGTCAAAGGTCTGCTGCACATCAATATGCGCGGGATCCATGTTCACTACGCTGGCAATGTTCGTGATCAGCCACTTGCGAATGGCTTCTTCCGTGGGTGGCTCCGTGACTGGCGCAGCTTTCCGTTTTTTCAGCATCTCTCGATACCCTCTGCTCCCTCTAGGCCGATTTCTGGTTGAAATCTATCTCCGGCTCTCTCTTCTTGGGGATCTTCACCGCCGACGCCAGTCCCACCTTGGCGCATAATTTGATCATCGATCCGGTGATATCCACCTGCCACCACTCCAACCCATGGACCGCTGAGCTGGGAAAGGCGTGGTGGTTGTTGTGCCACGATTCTCCGAACGTCGGAATGGCAAGAACCACGTTGTTGGTGCTGTGGTCCTTCACCTGGTAGGGCTGGCTGCCAAACACATGGCAGACAGAGTTAATGCTCCACGTGGAGTGATGCACCACCAGAACACGGATCAGGCCGCCCCACAAGAATCCTCGCGCCGCGCCCAGCCAGCTCAGGGTGATCATCCCCTCAGCAGCAGCGGGCAGCAGCAGGCCCAGGGCAATCCACAAAAAGTACAGGCGATTGAGCTTGAAAACCAGGCGATCATGCAACAGATCGCGAACGTAGGTGCCCCAATCCGTAAGCTCGTGGTTGAAGAGCCAGCCCATGTGGGAATGCCAAAGCCCCTTCAGTATCTCCACTGCGCCCTCGCCATGCAGATGGGGAGAATGAGGATCGCCGTCGCGGTCGCTGTACGAGTGATGGCGCCGATGAACCGCCGTCCAGAAAATGATCGGGCCCTGAGCCGCCATGGAACCAGAGATGATAAGCGCAGTCTTCAGGAACGGCGTTGCCTGGTAGGCGCGGTGGGCGATCAGGCGGTGGAAGCCCATGCCGATCCCCAGCACCGTGATGCAATACATCACCGCCAGCACCGCCAGATCAAGCGGGCTCACTCCACGACGCCAGAACAATGCAATCCCGCCGGCAAGTCCTACATAAGGCAGAAGTACGGTGGCCAACGTGATTCTGCGCTCCAGCTTGCGCGCGCGCTCGTTGAGCGGCCGCACACCGCGGGAGGTGGAGGGCTGTTCCCCCGGGCCAGCGGAGGTTATGCCTTTAACTGCCTGCATGCTGTCTCCAAAAAGCGCTGTCCGGCTCCGGGTGGAGCTCCACTGTTTCCAGTTCGCCCGCCAGTAGCGAGGTCTTGCAAAGCGAACGACGGACCTTGCCGCTGGACGTGCGGGGAACCTGCCCCGGCTTTAGCAATGCGACCGCGAAGGCTTGCACCTCGTAGTCGCGAACAATCGATTGGCGAATTGCCGCAATCATCTCCGCTGGGTTTCCCCGCAACGACTCCCGTTGAACTTCTTGTGCAATCACCAGGCGCTCCTGGCTTTCGTGTTCGACGGAAAACGCTACTCCGCCAAAAGGCTGCAACCCCGGATGGCTCGCCTGGGCGGTGATCTCCACGTCTTGCGGATAGAGGTTGCGGCCGTTGATGATGATCAGGTCCTTAATCCTGCCGGTGACGAACAGCTCGTTGTGCAGCAGGAATCCAAGGTCGCCGGTGCGAAGGAACGGACCTTCGCCTGTATCGGCCAGTTGCCCGCAGAACACCTTTGCGCTTTCCTCAGGACGGTTCCAGTAGCCCGCCGCAACGCTCGGGCCTGAGATCCAGATTTCGCCAACCTGGCCGTCATTACATTTGCGCCGGCTCTTCGGATCCGCAATCACAACCGTCTGGTCCGACGGAGAATGCCCGCATCCAACCAGGACTTTGACCTCACGGTCATCCGGCCTGGCCGCTACCGCCTTTCCCTCGTCCAATTCACGGCGATTGACGCGAAGATATTTCGGTCCGGCAAGCGCCTTGCCCCCGGTCGCATACAAAGTTGATTCCGCCAGGCCATAGCAAGGATAGAACGCCCTCGGATTGAAGCCGCAGGGCGCAAACAGCTCCGAAAAGCGCTCCATTGTGTCCGGATGAATCGGCTCTGCGCCGTTGAAGGCGATTTTCCAGCTGCTCAGGTCCAGCCGCGACCGCTGTTCCGGCGTTACCTTGCGGATGCAAAGATCGTAGGCAAAGTTTGGGCCGCCCGTAACCGTGGCCCGCACCTTGGTGATGGTCTGGAGCCAGCGGAACGGCTGCTGCAGAAAAGTAAATGGCGAAAGAATCACCACCGGGAAACCCACGAACAAAGGTTTGACCACACCGCCAATCAGACCCATGTCATGGTACGGAGGAAGCCACGAGATGCCCATACTGCGGCTGTCGCTTTCAAATCCGCGGGCAATCAGCTCGGAATTGTGCAGCATGTTCCCATGGGTGACCGCTACCCCGCGCGGCGCGCTGGTTGAGCCCGATGTGTACTGAAGAAATGCAACCGACTCGCGCCCCACGGAAGGAGCCCGCCACTTTTCCGCCTGCCCCAGGGAAACCGTATCGCTGGCGATCATCAGCGGGCAACGCTCACCGGCAACATCCTGCCAGGCCGCGGTGAACGGCTCCACCATGTCTGCGGTGGTGAGGATCGTGTTGCACTCTGCGTCCTTTAACAGTTCGCGGATCTTGGGCAGTGCCTGCTTCAGCCGGCCGCGATGAGCCGTATACGTCGTCACCGCGATCGCGCCTGCGTACAGGCAGCCATAAAACGCCGTCACAAAATGCACGCCGGGCTGGTGCAGGAGCAGAACGCGCTGTCCGGGTTCACCGCTGGCCTGTAGGGCCGCAGCTATGGCTCTCGCTTTCTGGTCCAGTTGCGCGTAGGAAAGAAGGTCGAAGTCCTTCTCGGGATCGTTGTCCCGGAGGAAAAGATATCCCGACTGTCGGCCCTGGGCCGCCGCCCGATGCCGCAGCAGCGCCACAAAGCTCTGCCACTCTTTGTACGAGGCGGTCTGTCGCGCCCTTCGAGTAGCGTGTTGCAGGCGTTCAGGCATGGGCAACCTTCAAATCTTTCAGACCGTTGGCGCCGGCGCGCTCGAATTTCCCCAGCGCAAAACCATGCTTCCTGGCTGCTTCCAGCGCCCAGCGCACCCCCTCGGGTTTAATCGGTCCAAACGAAACTGGTTCGCATACGCCTTCCAGACCCATCAGCAGTGTCTCCGCCATGCAGGCGTAAGCGTAGCCCGGATCAAGATCGAGACCGGCGATAACAAAATCATCGTTACGTGGTAGCTTTACCAATCCGCCGCGAATGACCGTTGCCATGGGCTTCTCAACACCCAGATCGGGGCTCGCATCGGCCGGGACCGCGACGTCACACACCACCACAGGTCCGTCCGCAAGGTGCTCCGCACAGATCAGCGGCTCCGGGCTGTTGGACGCGGCAGCGATCAGGTTGCATCCCCGCAGGGCGTGCAAATCATCCGTTACTTCCAGGCTGCCCGCGGCGCTGCAGATTTCTTCCACCATGCTCTTCACGCGAGGAGATTGAAGGTCGCGAACGATCAGGGTCGTGCTTGCAACCTCTGGCGCAAGCATCAGCGCCAGCGTGGCGCCGATGTTGCCGGTGGCGCCGAGAACGGCCAGCCGCGCGCTGCGCAGATCAATGCCGTTCTCATGCGCGGCCCGCTTTACCGCCTCGATCGCCATCCCCACCGTCAGGGAATTGCCTGAAGTCAAGATGGTTCCCGGCGTTTTTATGCGCTTGCAGTTGCCTGACAGAATTGACGTGTATGCGCCCAGGCCCACGACGCGGCAGCCGGTCTCGCGCGCCAACTCCACCGCGTGTTCGATCTTGTCCATCATCCACTGCGTGTCGCGCCCGTAAATTCCCTGCATGATCTGCTTCGGGGTCAGGTCCAGCCCGATATAGCTCAGGTGTACCTCTTTTCCCGTGGTCGACTGGACGTGCAGCTGGTCATAGATGCTTCCCTGCAAAATGTGGGAAGGGCGTTCCATGAACTCGGCAAGCTGGGGAGCCAGGGCGAGCAGTGAAGCGTCCCATAGCACAGCATGCTCGGGTTGAAGCAGGTGGCCAATGAAGGCCACGCGATTTTCCGTGCGCGGCGGTTCCCGCCGGCTCAGGCGGCGATGGCTGTAGTTGACGATGGGGCCGGCGGCGCAGCCGACCTGGTAGCCGGTAAGGTGCGGGACATCGGCGGCCTCAAGCGCCCGGCAAAACATTTCCAGCGCGTGCACAAAACGGTCCAGTTCCTTGCGTTCGATGTACGCCGAAGGCTGCAGCCGGAGGGTAAAGCGCTCGCTTAACGTCGGCGCAACACGGATGCAATGCACATTCAGCAGGTATGCGGCGGCAAGGTAGCCCAGAAATTCCTGTTGGCAGAGCATCCGGATCGCGTTGGACGGAGAATCGGAAATATCATGTAACTCCACACCCAGCATCAGTCCCCGGCCGCGGACCTCTTTGATCAGGGCCGGGAAACGCGTCTGCATCTCACGCAAACGCTGCAGCACATACGCGCCGGTCTCTTCCGCGCGCGCTCCAAGCTGATCACGCTCCGCAATCTCAATCGCCTTGACCGCCAGGAAGCAGCCCCGATCATCTTCCGCAAATGTGGACGTGTGCGAGGTGGAGAAATCTTCAATAAAGCGCTCACGCCGGATCATCAATGCGCCGATCTTGGCCAAACCTCCACCCAGCGCCTTTGACATACAGATGTAATCCGGCTCCAGCCCCATCGCCTGTGAAGCCAGGAAGCTTCCCGTTCTATAGAATCCGGTCTGAATTTCGTCCGCGACAATCGGTATGTCGGTCTCGCTCTGTACCGTCTTGAGCCAGGTCACGAACGCGGAAGGCAACGGCCTCACGCCGCCCTCGCCGAGAATCGGTTCAATAAAAATGGCGGCAACATCCTCAAGCCTGGTCTCCGCGTCCTGCCAGTCCGCCGGGTCGTTCATATCAAGAAAACGGACTTCCGGTCCCAGGTGTGCGTAGGGCTCGCGATACGAATAGGTGAGCTGAATGGCTCCGGTGGTCTTGCCGTGAAAGGCCCCGCGTACCGCCAGAACCAGGGGTTTGCACCTTTCCAGCATTACGTGTTTAAGCGCTGCTTCAACTGTCTCGGTGCCGCTGTTGGTGAAGATCACCACGTAGTCACCTGCGCGCTTACAAAGTTCTTTAGCCAGGTGCGCCGCGCCGGATCGACAAGAGCCCTGGGCCAGGAACGGCACCCGCTGTTCGGTCAGCCGGCGCTCTTCCGCCACCAGGTCGGGATGATAATGGCCGAAGAAGTTGGTTCCGAATCCGCCGACCAGGTCCAGGACCTGGACCAGCTTGTCTCCCCGGCGCTGCCACAGGTAGTCGCCCTCGGCGCGTTCATATACCGCATCCAGGCTGAGCGAATGGAGCATCCGCGCGAGTTCTGGACGGCAGTGGTGCGCATACTCGGCTACCACGGCCGGGTTCGTTCCCAGAGGAACCGGGGCTGAACCATTCTTTGTCGACTGCATTCCCCTCGTTCTCCTCAATAAGAGCCTTGCCGGCTAAGACGCCTTCGCCTGCAAGCGCATGGCTGCTTCATTCTTGCTGTAGCGACGCGAAAACTGGACCCCAATGGCGGAGACTAAAATCAATGCGGCCGCCGTGGACAGCACCTGCATCGTCTTGCCCGGAAGAGCAAACAGGGCCAGCACGCCAAACGCCGGCATGACCACGATCAGCAGCCAATGCAGCCAAACCGGCAGCGGGCTGCGGAAGGTCCGGCGGGCATCGGGTTGTGTCTTGCGGAGATGCA
>Ga0066903_100000954_pt1 | contig 19972 bp, 15 predicted proteins | sample PanSoiMetaGPlot1_FD_67491 | JGI IMG/M metagenome (GOLD analysis project Ga0066903, IMG submission 67491) | Tropical forest soil microbial communities from Panama analyzed to predict greenhouse gas emissions - Panama Soil - Plot 1 (version 2) | ecosystem: Environmental > Terrestrial > Soil >... | reverse complement strand
GTCAAGGTAGCGCAACTTAACGCGCAGAATGCCGGCCTGAAGCTCGTCCAGCCTGCTGTTCCATCCCTGTTCCTCGCTGAAGTACTTCTTTATGCTGCCGTGAGCGCGCAGAGAAACCAGGTGACGGTAAATCTCCTCGGAATTCGTGACCACCATTCCGCCATCGCCGTAGCCGCCCAGATTCTTGCTGGGGAAAAAGCTGATGCAGCCTACATCGCCGATTCCCGCCACGCGGCGGCCCTTATAGGTAGCCCCGATCGCCTGTGCGGTATCTTCCACGATTTTCAGGTTGTGGGTCTTGGCCAACGACAATAGAGGATCCATGTCGGCCGCCTGGCCGTACAGATGAACCGGAATGATGGCTTTTGTTTTCGGCGTGATCAGCCGTTCGACGCCGGCCGGATCAATGTTGTACGTGTCAGCCTGAATGTCGGCAAAGACCGGTGTGGCTCCCAGCAGGCTTACAGCGTCAGCCGTGGCAATAAAGCTGAACGAGGGAACAATGACCTCGTCCCCAGGCCCGATTCCACAGGCCTTCAGCCCCAGGATCAGCGCGTCGGTTCCGGAGGCAACGCCGACGGCGTACTTTGTTCCACAGTATTCGGCGATCTCCTTCTCCAGCGCCTTCACTTCGGGGCCCAGGATGAAGTGCTGGTTTTCAAGAACGGAGTGAATGGCGGCCTTGATCTCTTCCTTGATGGAAGCGTATTGCGCCTTAAGATCGAGGATAGGAATAGTCATTCTGGATGCAGTTGCAGTGCTCATGAGGACTTTGTGTAGGCTTTCTCCAATGATTTTTGTACCTGCTTGGCTTAATGCATTCATCTCGCCAAAACAGGCCGCAGGCGGTGTCAGTCTAAGTGATTGATAATAAATGTGATGCCGTTTTATCCGCGTCGCGGTGATTGGCGACTCTCGTGGTTGTGCAGAGTCTTTCACACAAAGGGAGAACAGGTAGGCCACAAGCGATTCATGGTGAGCAAAAGCGGCCACTTCGAACGTGAAAAACCTTGCACATCTCAACATTTTGCGGAGGGCCTGGCGGTTTCAGTTTCCGCGGCTCATTTTGCAATCACATGAAATCAAGACCTTAATGGAATTAAAGAGATACGCACGCTAAAGCCTGCTTTGACCGGCCAAAACAAGCCGTGGCAGGCAAAGTGCATATTTATGGTCGCTATGAATGCGACTACTCCATTATCCAATCTGAACAGCGCTGAGCTGTTTAACCATAAGGTAGAAGCTCGGACGGCAAAGATCGGCATCATCGGCATGGGTTATGTTGGCCTGCCCTTGGCCCTTCTGTTCAGCGAGCAGAAATTCCGCGTTACCGGCTTTGACATCGATCCTTTCAAGGTGGAAACCCTGACCCGGGGCGGGTCCTACATCGTGCGGATACCCGAAACCGAGATTCAGGATGCGATTGCGAACGGGTTTCAGGCGACCAGCGACTTCTCCGGAATCGCCGACATGGATGCGGTGATCATCTGCGTGCCAACGCCGCTGAATGACCACCATGAACCGGACCTCAGCTACATTGTGGCCACGGCAAACAATATCGCGCCCCACGTGCGCGCAGGACAACTGATCATCCTGGAGAGCACAACTTATCCCGGCACTACCGAGGATCTCCTGGTGCCGATACTGGAAAAGAATCCCAGGGGCCTGAAAGCGGCGCGCAACGGGGCTGCCTCAGACAGCGAATTCTATGTTGTCTTCTCACCTGAACGCGAAGATCCGGGTAATGATACGGTGGCGCGCCGGGACATTCCCAAGGTGATCGGCGGGCTGAATCCGATTGCGACGGGACTCGGCGGCGCGGTCTACAACAGCATCTTTAACCGTACCGTTCCCGTCTCGGCTCCAGCGGTGGCGGAGATGACCAAGTTGCTGGAGAACATCTACCGCTGCGTCAACATCGCCCTGGTAAATGAACTGAAAATGCTCTGCCTGCGCATGGGAATCGATATTTTTGAGGTGATTCATGCCGCTGCCACGAAGCCTTTCGGCTTTCAACCGTTCTATCCGGGACCTGGGATTGGCGGTCATTGCATCCCTCTGGATCCGTTTTATCTGTCATGGAAGGCCAAAGAGTACGACTTCCATACGCGCTTCATCGAGCTCGCCGGTGAAATCAACTTAAGCATGCCTTATTACGTCGTCAACTCCACCGCGGCGGCGTTGAACCGGCAAAAGAAGACTTTGAACGGCGCCAGCGTGCTGGTTCTGGGCGTCGCGTACAAGAAAGATATTGACGATCTGCGTGAATCACCGGCTTTGACGGTGATCGAACTGCTGCAACGCGAGGGCGCGGACGTCAAGTACAACGATCCCTATTTCGCATTCGTCGGCAAAGGACGGAAGTACGATCTGCAAATGCATAACACGCCTTTGCAGGACCTGGGAAAGTATGACTGCGTGATGATTATCACGGACCACTCCGATTACGACTACGAAGCGATTGTCCGCGAATCACAGCTGGTGATCGATACCCGCAACGCAACCCGGGGCATTCAGTCCGAGAAGATCGTCCGCTGTTAAGTTTTCACAGCACGCGAAACTGCGGCTCTGAAAACCCAGGCCGGCCGGCTCACGCAACCACGCGAGACTGGCCGGCATTCACTTTTCAGCGATGGAATTTCAGCGTCCGGTTCAGGCGCCTTTTCCCGCAGCCTGGCGCATTGAGGTTGCACCGGAAAAATCGTAACTGTTCACCTCGATGGCAATTCCGTGCAGCTCCCCGGGAGCCGCTTCATCCACGCGGACCACGCTACCCTTGCATCCCACGAAGATCGGATGCGAAGCGAGTGTCAGGTTTTCGGGCAGGACCAGGACGCACTCCACCGCCTGGCCCAGATTGATCTGTGCCTTGGTGCGAAAGAAAATTCCTTGCGCGCTAACGTTGCAGGTTTGCCCAAAAAAAATCTCGGGAGCTTCAGCGGTCGCGATCTGCATCAGCACTTCGAGCGGAAGTCGCGACAGCTTTCGCCTTTCTGGATGCTCAGGCATTTGTCCGACCCCAAGGAAACGCCAGATTTTTGAGATATCACAGACATCTGAATCTTCAAACCGGGGGTGGAGTTGCAAGAGGGTTGCCATCACAGACGCGGACTACCTTGAATCGGCTCAATCACTTAGCCCTTTTGGCCCGCGCGCCTGGCCAGGGATGTCGCAACCCTTTTCTCAGCTTTGGCCCGATCATGCCCGCGCGGGAGCAGATCATCGGCCCCAGGGCACATACGATCGTTTCAGTTTGCGACACTTAACAAGTTCTTTATCCGATTATGGGAATCAGGTGCCCGTCGCCGTTCCCTAGCAGCGTGCGCTGCTGGCAGCCATCCTGCCGGCCAGGGTACCGCATCCCATCAAGCCGTCACCTGTTCCCCCAGGTCACAAGAGGCGCAATTTGGCGTGACCCTTTGGTACTTCTGTAACCTTCATTGTGCGACCGGGCGCGGGTATGATCAGTCCCATGGCAACACAAGCGCGCATACGTACGGCACCCCATCCGGGCGCGAGAACTTCACAGGAAAAGGCAGTTTTCCGGCGTTGGCAGCGGTACCGGCTCAATGTACCCATCCGTCTCATCTACACGCATGACGGAAGCACCAGGATCATGAGCGGCCGCGGTAATGACATGAGCGAGGGGGGCGTCCTGGTCTTTGCCGGAATCGAACTCAAGACCGGCGACGAAGTTTCCATCGAATTTACACCGCCGTTTTCTGCCGGACCGGTCCGGGCCAAGGGCATCGTTCGCCATCGGCGCGGCTACAATTACGGAATTGAATTTTTGCTGGAAAGCGATGTCGATCGCGAGCAGACCGAACGGTTTCGCGGGCTGCTTCGCCTCGCTGCCGGCAACGCTACTGATTAGCCACTCCGTGGCGGAAGGGTTTCCGCGCCGTTGGACCGCTTATGCGGGCAAAGGCACTATTTGCCCCGCAAATCCTTCCGGCTCAGCCCCATCTTATTGAGCGATTCTGCCTGGGACTGGCTGAGCTGTTGCTGCGATTTAAGGAAGGCTTTCCGTTTTTCTTCCAGCAAGTCGATTTTCGCGTTGAACTCGTTACGGACCGCGGCCTGGGCAATCACTAATTGGCCGTTCACCAGCAACATGAGGTCGCGATGGGCGGTTGCATAGGCATGCGCGTCGTCCACCGAGTCTACCCACGCTTTTTCTGCAGCCAGGGTTTCCTGCCGCCTGGAAAATTCGGCGTCGGCCGTGGCATCGAAGCCGCGCAGCATGGCCTGGCGTTCCGCCTCCGAGCCCGCGCTGGATTCCAGAATGCGCCGCAGATCATTCATGATCGCGCGTATTTTCTGCTCCTGCTCTGCATCCGCGGCGTATAGCGAGTGTAGCTGTTCCAGTCCTTCCTGCGCGGCCTCCGGCGAGGCGAACGATGGAGCGGCATTGAGGTCTTTCACTTTGCTGACATCCATCTGATCCACGGCTTCCGTGTAGTCGTGGTTTTGCTTGAGGAGCTTTCGGTATTGGTCGCGAACCTGATCGTCAAAGTGTTGCGCGCGGGCGAACCCGCGATGGCTCTCCGGCTGGACGCCGGCGGCCTCGCGCATGAGCCGGGCAAATCGTGCTTCCGGCGACTCGAAGTTCAACATGCTGGCTGCGTTCACCAAAGTCAAGAAACCGGATACCAGGCAGAAGATCAGCGCGAAGCGGTTGGGATGGCGCACCTTCCTGCGCCCCGCGGCCAGCCAGGCAATCAGCGCGGGTATACCCAGCACGACAAGGAGGGCCCCCACGTGTTCGCCGAACATGAACGCAGAATCGCCCGGTTCGACCGGCTTTAAGGTTCCTACGAGCAATGCCAGCAGAGTTACGATGGCGAGAAAGATCCCGCCCGCCCGGCTCATCTCCCGTGGTCGAGACAATGGGGCCATGGCCGGCATGGCTGCCGCCCCGCCGACAGTGCTAAGGGGCTTTTGGCAGCCCGCACAGTACCCGAAGGCTGTGGGATTGTCACGCCCGCAATTAGGACAAAGCATGGATGCACTCTATACCACAATCAGCATCGGCAGAGCTGGAGTCATGTCTGACGTTCTGGAGCAAGCCCTGCGATGTTGTTTTCAATGGACGCGCCCTGTGGTGAGCACCACTTTCCCGGTGGACTTTCGCTGACGCAACAAATCCATGGCGCGCGCAACATCGTTCAGGTCCAGTTTTGCCGAAATATGCGGCCGGACCTTTCCTTCTTCAAACCATCTGAAAAGCTGGGCGTATGAATCGCGCAGCAACTCGGGCCGCCGCCCCTGGTAGGAGCCCCAATAGAACCCAATCACATCAATGTTCTTGACGAGCAGGATGTTCGCCGGGGCCTGTGGAATGCGTCCGGAAGCGAAGCCGATGACGACAATACGCCCGCCCCATGCAATCGAACGGAGGCTGGCGTCAAATGCGTCGCCACCGACAGGATCGTAGACCACGTCCGCACCGCGCCCGCCGGTGATCGCCTTTACGCGCTCACGGATGTCTTCCCGCGAATAGTCGATCAAGTGGTCCGCGCCGTGCTGCCGCGCGATCTCCAATTTCTCCGGCCCGCCTGCGCAAGCAATCACCTTTGCACCCATGACCTTGCCGATCTCGACCGCCGTGAGCCCCACGCCGCCCGCCGCGCCATGTACCAGCAGCCATTCGCCGGCCTTTAGATGTGCTCGCCAATCCAAGGCGCCGTGTGAAGTTCCGTAGGTCACGGGAAATGCCGCAGCCGTAGCACAGTCCATGGCCCCAGGAATCTTGTAAACTCGGCCGGCGTCCACAACCACTTCCTCGGCAAACGCGGCGGTGCCGGTGAGCGCCATGACGCGATCGCCTACGCTGAATCCGCTCGCACCGGCGCCAATCTCGCTCACTGTGCCTGCGGCTTCCATCCCCGGTGTAAACGGGAGCGGCGGTTTCTCCTGATACTGGCCCGAAACCAGCAACAGGTCGGCAAAATTAATGCCCGCGGCTTCCACGGCAATCCGCACCGAGCCCTCTTTCATCACCGGCGACGCCACGTTCTCGACCACCAGCTTCTCCGGCCCTCCCCACTCTTTGCACAGGACTGCGCGCATGCGATTTTGATGTCCTTTCCCGGCATTTGTAGCGGGCGCAACATCGTTCAGATCCAGTTTTGCTGAAACCGTGCCCTGAGCTTCTCTTCTTCACACCATCTGAGAAGCTGGGCATATGAATCTCGCCCGCAAATCCGCCGCCATGGTAAGAAGCCCCAATAGGATCCGACCACATCAACCCTGCTCCCTTGACCAATTGCTTTCCCGTACTCCCCCTCAGCGATAATAAAGGCCTTTGTCCCTATCCCCTTCTATCAGCTCCCCTATACTGCGAATGGCTAGGGCGCAGCTTACTATAATAAAGTGCACTAGTTTTGTGGCAAATCTTTTTACACAAGTTTACTTTGTATCGCAAGAATGAATTTGCTATTGTAGTGCATCTTTTTTTCCAGGGCACACTGCATCTCGATGGTTTTCTGGGCCTCAGCAGCTTATAGCCTGAAACTCTGAACATTGATGGCACTTTGCTCAGGCTGGAATCGCGATCATGAAACTATTGATAGATCCGGCCGCCGTAGCCATTCCCGCCAAGGATTGGCTGTATATATTCAATCGAAAGGGTCTGATCAAGATACAGGCCCACCAGATAGGCGAAGTTCACGATAGGTTGAAGCATTATCTTAACGGCCAATATACAAAAGAAGACCTTCTTTCCGCCGTTTCTCCGGAGAAGCGTCCGGTAGTGGAAAAATACCTCGACGCCATCACTCAAGCCGGTGGATTCCTCCAAGCCGGTCGAACACATCGGCAGTATTCGGCCAGTCAAGAGAAGCTTCCTGAGTTTTGCAGGCATTCTCAACTGTTCACCTTCAATGGTAAGAAAATATTCGTGTCCTCGGAGGGAGAGCAGGACCGCCTGCACCAGCCTGAATGCGACTTGCGTTTCGTGCTCTGCACGCCAGCCCAGATGTATGCGGCCTGGCCGGGCATATGGCGACAGGGGAAGAAGGGCCCTCACCTCATCTATCTGATAGCGCAGAATCCAACTGGACTGCCTCGGAAGCAGGATAGTGAAGTTGCTCGTTATGAGCAGATGCTCGCTTGGCTTATCAGGACCGTACGGCCTGAATCATGGGATGTCAGAAAATTGCGGGTGTATTCGTTCGATGCAGAATTAGTCTTGACGCTCCAGTTTGACGCCGACTTCACCAATCAGGCAGACAAGAAGTACATCAAGCCCGACGTGGTCATGATGACAAACGACGATCAGATTCCGCTGTTGATCGCAAAAGCCTCGGTTCCGTTCCACTCCACTTCTATTACAGGCTGCGGAATCCAATACGATTTGCTCCACGAGGAACTCAGACGCGAATTTATCGCACATGCGGTTCTAGCCGGACGCGGCGAAACAGCAAAGAAGGACTTTGTGACCGAATGCAAGGACCGGAACGGTAGCAACTCACCACTGCGCCGTGCGCATGCCCGCCTGCGGGAGGCGCTCTTCTGGCCGGTCGCTGGTTCTCTTCTAGACGTTCGCGCCCGTGCTTTGGAGCACTTCTGCTGGAGCATCTCCAGGCATTACCCCGATACAGGCCGCCACGAAGCTGATCTGCTACAACCTGGCCGGCAACATCCCCAGATTGCGCATTTGAGCGATATCCTCAGAACTCGGCTGCGAACACTAGTGGTCAGTATCCGGTCGACTGCTTGCGGCCTTTATGTCTGTGAGTCGCCGGGACATGTCGCGTATTCCTTCATTGAATCCAAAGCCATCCGCGATCTACTGATTGTGGTTACGAAGGATACGTTTTACGGCGATTCTCTTGCCACCGTTCCAGCAAAACACGACTGCGACTTCGCTACCTTTGTGAACGAAGGCGAGCTTCGTCAGTTGGTCGCTGACCGGGAAAAGATCCTTGATGAAATGAACATAGACAGGAATTTCACCTTTAGACATGTGGAGCAATTTGGGATTTCCGCTTGGGTAGGCCACTTCCACCATGGAAACTAAGACCCAGACCCTATCATTCGGTAAAAGGCTGTTGGCGCCTTCCACTGCGGAGCTGCGTGAAACCCTGCTCGGCCTAGCCTCAGCCTCTGTGAATCGTGAAATCTACGTAGATTCATTTCTCGGGATGTATTTGGATGATGGTCTCAATTTGGAGCCGTGGGACACTTTCCTGATATTTGACTTTCATAAGATCTATTTCTACGAGAATTCCAACTTGCTGGAAGGCCCGAAAATCGGGTCGGTGCTCCGTTGGCTGCGCGATGATTATCGCGTTGACATCAAGCATCTGACCGCCTACGGGCAGGAGCAGTTTGATTTCTTTTACCCGCTCGAGGTGCTCGAGATTGTGAGCACCTTCTGGAGTGATTGTCCTCCCGGGACTCTTATTACCTTTGATCTGACGAACGGTGAAATTAGAAGAGCAAAAGTCCTGGTGCACCCTAAATCGAAGCAGCCAGTCATCCACCAATCGGAGTTGGACTGCGTGGTCCATGCAGAACCCATTCCGCCGCTGCAGGACTGTTTTTCTGAACGGCATTTGAGAATCGGGCCGAGTCCCGAACTTGGCGATTTAGTTTCGCCCGATATCGGCCTCATCCGGCAAGAAGACGCGGTCGTCAGCCAGCTGGCATTTCCCGTGGTGATCACCCAACTCGCAGGCGGCCATGACAAGCGAATTTTCTGCGGTGGCAAAAGCCGGAGGAGTGAAGGCGCAGTAATCGCGGCCCGTTGTGAGGTGGTTGAGCGCTATTGCGCGAACTTTGTTGATCCCGAGGCTCATTTGGTCTACGGCAGCTACGAGATGTTTTCCGAAATGGCCATTGATCCGCAAGCGCTTCACTTCCGCCACCCCAGGCCGGATCCCGCAGGCACGCGTGTTCCTTATACAAGCGAGCTCCCAATCTACTGGTGTCCGGCGCAGGATTTGCTTACAGGCACAACCCACCTGGTGCCCGCGCAGGAAGTCTGGTTCACTACCCGGTCTCTTCCTGGAGAGAATCTCTGTACCCGGAGCAACAGCAGTGGATGTGCACTCGGCGGCTCTTTTGAAGAGGCCATGCTGTTTGCCATCCTTGAGCTGGTGGAACGCGACGCATTTTTGACCGCGTGGTATCTCCGCCGTTCCTGCCGGAAGATCGATCCCGACTCAGTGAAGCTGGAAGAGTTTCAGCTGCTGTGGTGCCGCGCACGCCATAGTTATAGGAACTATTCGATTCAGCTCTTTGACATGACTACCTATATCGGCCTGCCGGTGGTGCTGTGTATAGCTATCCGCCAGCATGGAACGGGGCCCAAGATAATGTTGAGCGCGGCCTGCCGCCTGCATTGCGATGAAGCTGCACTGAGCGCGATCAAAGACATGGCGAGCATGCCGCATGCGAATTCCTATGATGAATCCAACGGCAGAAGGCTGCTGGCACATCCTGAAGAGGTGGTTTCACCGGCAGATCACGCCGCTTACTATTCTGTTGAGGAAAACTTTGGCCGCCTTTCCTTCCTGGACTTTGATGCTCGTCCCGTTCTCGCGGCTAAAGATGTTGATCAGAGCTCGTTGATTCCCCGACAGGACCGCTACAATCTGAAGCAAGTCATAGAAGCAATCGCGGGGCATGTCAGCAGTCTTGGGTTGACCGTGCTAGTGAAGGATCTGACTCATCGCGAGTTCTCTGGTCGCGATTTGGTTTGTCTACGGGCTATCATACCGGGCCTCTATCCTATTTGGTTTGGGTACTACGGTGCGCGATTGACTATCACGAAACGGCTCCAACATCTGTATCAGGAGTTTAGCGGCCAGGCATTAGATGACGAAAGCCAGCTCAACCTTGACATTCATCCCTTTGACTAGCCGTTGGGTTTGTGGGCCCCGTATTTTGACCTCACTAGTTGCGCGAAAGGAGGAACAATGCTGATCGAAACAGCAAGTTCATAACCTTGGATCTTGCTGGAATCGAAAAGGAAGAAATGAAGCCTCTTACCCCGGGGGAGCGAGTGCGCGGCTCTCCTGAATTGGCTGCATCTTTGCCGTACGGTCGTTTCCTGTATTTCCGATGCAGCAGCATCTTTTCGTTGCTGAAAATAAACAAAAGGAGGATGTAAGAATGGCGATTGACAATGGTAAACCAATCGAACTCGATCTTACGGGAATCGAAATGGAAGAAATTAAAATCTTCTTCCAGGAAGGCGCACGCGGCGGTCCAGAAATGTCGGCATCCTGCCAGATAGCTCCCTTCCCATGTTTCTCGTGTGGCAGCTGTTGTTCATGCGAACCGAGCTCGGGGATTTCCTGAATTTGGCGACAGCTTGCGGTTGCGCAACCCGCGCCTCAATATTTTGATTTTATTGTGCCGCAGGGCAGCTGCAATCAGGCTCGCTAATCCTGGTGTTTCCGGATGTTTGTTGAGGCGCGTGAATTTTTCTCGCGCCTCAACTTTAGATATCTATTTCACTACTCTTCAAAAATGTTGAACTGGCAGGACACATATCGGCTTTCGCGCTTTGTAGTGATACGGCCCGCCGACCACGGGCTGGTGATGGAAAGTTCCTTGAACAACCGGCAATTCCCGCTTCGCAGCGTCTCTGTCATTCGCATGATCGCCGCCCTGGCTCAGCCCACCCAGCTGGAATCGCTGCTTTCTTGCGCCAAGGAATCAGAGCGGGAGGTCCTTTGCTCGTTCTTGGACGCTTGCGATCAGGCCCAGTTTCTCACCCGTGTCGGGGAAGACGGTGTGACGGAGGAAGACGCTGGGCCGCTTGGTTATTGGGAATTCCATGACCTGCTGTTCCATACCGCCAGCCGCTTCGGCCGCAACCGGCGTCCGATTGGAGGAACATACCGGCTGAAAGACCGGCTGCCGCCAGAATCTCCGCTGGACTCTGACGAGGGTTACTCCCAAATTGCCTTGCCAACGCCTGGTATGGATGTGCTTAACCTCAGATTGCACGAGGCGCTGACGCAGCGTCGCTCCCAGTATGGGCGAAAGCCGCTTACCATCGAAGCTCTCGGAGCGTTCACATATTGGACATGCCGCGTAACCAATGTAAGGTCGACCGGGAATGATGTCCATCTTCAGAAGCTATATCCCAGCGGCGGTAGTCTTCATCCGCTGCGGGTATATATCGCGATTGAGTCCTGCGAAGGCTGCCCTCCCGGCTTGTACCGTTATCTGGACCGCGTGCATTCCCTTGCGAAAGTTCCGGCCCCCGAAGGCGCGGTGCGGAAATTCCTCTCCGATGCTGCTTACAATACAGGCGGGTTAGCGCAAAGACCAACAATGCTGTTCATTATCTCCGCTTGCTTTCAGAGGACAGCCTGGAAATATGAGTCGATTGCCTACCGGCTCGTCCTCCTGGAAACCGGAACATTGCTTCAGACCATGTATCTCGCTGCGACCGCTCTCGGCCTCAAGGCTTGCGCTATCGGATGTGGAGACTCTGATTATTTTGCCCAGACTGCAAAGACGGACTATTACAGAGAAACCAGCGTCGGAGAGTTCCTGCTGGGTGCCTGAGCTCCAGATCGAGCCTGGCCAGGCGCCAGGGTTGTTAAATTTGAACGTTTTGTTTCACGTGATGACAGTGAGCACTTTTACTTCCTTGAATACCGGCTCTCTGCTCGCCATGCGCATCGCTGGCGCTGCATTCACCGGCCCTCACAACGTGTGCTCGACAACTTTTGAACGCGTAATACGGGAATACGAGGATCTGACCCGGAGCATTGCGACTGCGAGCGAGACACTGGTACTGGAACTCTACGCCTCAGTTCCCCGAGCCGTGGATGTCGTGCAGCGTCATGCCATCCTGCAGACAAGGCGAAAGGTATTCAATCTCACCGCCGTTCCCGAGCAGGAGTTGGCTCGCCTTGACCCGGAACAACAGCAGCGCCTGCGCGAATTTAACGCATTGTTAGTCTCCCCGGAGAAGCTGCTCGATGAGCACAGAAGCCGGATCTTTCTGGAGTTCCGCCAGCAATTGGAAACCTTGTGCGCTGACAAAGAGTTCCTCAGCGCGGTGAACTACTCATGCCCCTGGCTCATCGACGCGTACCGTCGCCATGGGCCAGGAACGCTCCTGGATTTCTCACGTGAAGAACGGGGAATCTCGGCTTATGCAATGCGGTTTTTCAGCAAGGCAAATCCATTTCACTTCTTCTCCAGAATCGCATTTCCTCCCTATCTGGGTCTCCAAGCAAACGGCCCCTATGAAGTGCTCGTCAACAGCACGGCCATACTGCACCTGGAGAAATATCTCCTGCAACGACTCCCCAAACATGCTGCCTTCATCTACCTGCGCAGCTTTCAGGAGCGAGCTGATGGATACGATTTTTTCATCTCGGCCGATGCTGCCATGCGCCGAATCACCGTCCCCAAAAACAGGACCATTCAGTTAGTGATTGATTACTTCAAGACGGATCAGATGTACCACAAGCTGGACCATTGCATTGATTATCTAACCGCGGCGCTGGAACCTTCGAGCAGATCAGAAATTGAAAAATACGTTCTCCGCCTGGTTGAATGCGGCATTTTGGCGGAATATCTGGTACCAGATTTTGATCGTTTCGCCGATTTCCTGATAGGCATCGACCCAGAACTTGATCCTCTTATTACTTGCTTGCAACAGATCCATACACTTCAATTCCCTATGTCTGACCTGCTGCAGGCAGAGGCCGATGTCGCCAGGATTTCTAAAACTACGATTCAGTTAGAATCCCCGGTCTTCTACATAAATGCATATTCACAAATAAACACCGATGATGGCCAGGCAGCCGCCGATCGATTGTTTCCTGCTCTCCAAGCCCTCAAGCCATTGTTGCTGGCCGGCAACAATTATGCGGAATGGGCCTACGTTATCTGCGCATTCATGAAAGACTATTGCAGAACCTGTCCCGATCATGATGCTCCCTACTTGGCTCTTCTGGCCGAGTTTTGCCGCGACATGCGATCCATCCTCTCACATTACCAGCCTCAGCTTCTATGTCCTCCGGAGGAGCAGCAGGCCCGGCGACTATGGCTGCAACGGCTGACCGAGTGTGAGGGCACACTGTCCGACGAGCAATTGCAAATGCTGATAGACTGCCGTCCTGCAGGCAAGAGTTTTACCGGGCCAATCTGTTTCAACGGTCCAATGGATCATGCGACAGGAATTTACTATCCTCACAATTTCTTTTCCGGAAATGGACGTTACTTGTCACGGTATCTGCTTGCTCAACCGGGGACGCGCACGCGCGGCATCGTTCAAGAGGAAAACCCTCTCCATGTGCAAATCGTGCCAGCATTCGAAGATAACCGGATGTATGTCACTCCCATGCTGGCGGCCGGGTGTGGATTCGAGGCTCGCTACCGCCACAAATTCGATCATTGGGTAGACCCGGCGGAGATATACGTGAAACTGGAAAAAGATAGGGTCCTGTATCATCAGGCTCCGTCGGGTCGCTCTTTAAAGTTCCACTTTTTTGGTTTTCTGTTGGGGCAGTTGCTCCGGCCGGAATATCAGCTTCTCCTCACAGAACATGCCGACTTCTTTTATAACCTCTTTGAACCCAGCGCGAACTCCGGGCAAGCGATCGAATATGTCCCGCCGCTTTACTATAAGTCAATATGTTTAAGGCGGGAACAATGGCGTTTTCCCAAAACTTTCTTCGATCCAATATGGAAGCATACCGATATACTTCGCTGCACGCTGGAGCTTCGGAAAAACCTCCGCGAAGCAGGCATTGATTTTAGACATTCGTATTTTCAGCCGATTGATTCGGCCGTTCCGTGGCACAAACCTCGGTATCTTGACCTTTGCAACCCCCTGAGTACGCATATTTTTCGCCGCGCGGTTCGGTCCTGTTCTGCCAACACCATGGTCTCCCTGGCCAGAATGGAACCCGAGCCGCAGAATCTCTGGAGAGAAGGACGATGCTCTTACGTGACCGAGTTGATGATCGAAGTCTAGGAGCCGCGAGTGTATGAATGAATGGCGAAGCTTCCATGTGTATTACACAAATCCGGACCGCATCCTGCTCGAGTGCATCGCTCCCCTTCTTCACAGCTTTAAAGCGGATTTGAACCTGTGTTTTTGGGAAAGACACTACGCGGGAGGCCCACACATTCGCGCGCGATTCTACGGTGATCCGGCGTCATTGACCACCGTCGAGCAAAGATTCCTAACCACGGTTGAAAGCTATCTGGAGTCTTTTCCCAGCGCCGCCCTTCCCAGCTACTCCGCCGAGGATGCCAGGCGATTGCTGGAAATGGAGAGCGAGGCCTACGAGCCGGACGATCTTGGGTATCGGGTGAATGTTATCCAGCAACGCCCCTATCAGCGTCTAAACAGCCGTTTCATTCAGGGGTCCAGTCTTCAGCTTCTGCATGAGTTCCTGCATGATTCCAACCCTGTCAGCGAGGCTATCTTGAAAGAACCCCGCGCCAAACGGCGCAATCTCCTGCGCATGTATTTCCTAAATGCCCTCGTTTCTCTCGGCACCCTCGCACGCGGCTCTGTTTCTTTCAAATCTCACTGGTCCGGATTCGCTGCTGCGTTTCCGAATCATGCTGCAGCGCAGCGCATCCGCGACAGTTTTGAACAACAGCAAGACACGATCATCGCCACCATGCTGGAAGTCCAACGCCGCTATGATGCCCGCGATTTCTCGGGTGATCCGGTTCTTCAGCACTGGCTTGTCTTGCTTCAACAATATGGCGAAAAATCACGCGCCATTCTGCAGGCCGGCGAACCAATCAGTCTTACCGTGAAGCCTGAGGAAATCAGGAAGTATCGCGACTCTCTGGCGCGGAAAGGCGACCCCAATGAATTCATGCATATCCTACTTCAGGATGAGCGTTTTATAGCAGCGTTTCGCCACGAACCAGCCTTGGCCTGGCCAAGAGCCCTGACCAATCTCCTCTATATGATCATTCCGACGGTTGGACTGACCGTCCTGGACAGGATGGCGCTTTGTTACTATGCGCATCGTGCGGTTGAGACCCATTTTCAATGTGACCTGACCGACGTATTGCGCGAGACGATCGCGGCGGTTATGGGCAGTAGAGCAGCTTCAACCAGTGCCTAATCCAAAGACTGCCGGGTGGCCTCATCCTGGACTCAAACAACTCGCTCATTTTCAAGGCCGATGAAGTCCATTCTTCCGCTTCCTCGTCACCCGATAGGAACAGGAGTGCCTGTGTAGATTACGGGCGACTAGAGGGCATCTATGCCGGGAAGACTAAGCGTTATTTCTCCCTTGCCACGATGCAGGCACTTGTCAGGTCACATATTAAATGCATTGACTCTTGCAGCGCTCCATTGTTATAAAACCTCTGCCAAGCAGCACAGGTGAGCCATGCCGGAGTTCAAGAAGCTGATTACCGTCTTGAAGAGGTTTTATGGGGTACCCAAGCTGCCGCCTGCACACGGACCGTTTGAACTGGTGATGTGGGAAAATGCATGCTACTTGCTGCCCGATGAGCGCCGAGAACAGGTCTTTGAAGGCTTGCGCAGAGAAGTGGGCCTCAAGCCCCAGGCCATTTTGAATGCCAGTCCGGACAAACTGCTGCCGCTGGCCACGATGGGCGGCATGCGTCCTCGAGTCCGCGTCTTTCGCTGGCAGGAGATAGCACGGATCACTCTTAGCCAGTTCGACGGCGACCTGGACCAGATTCTGAAGCTGCCTCATCCATTGGCCAAAAAGGCATTAAAGCAGTTTCCCAATATTGGAGACCCGGGCGCCGAAAAGATTTTGATGTTCTGTGGCGCCTCGCCCGGAATGCCGCTGGAGTGGAACGGCTTGCGCGTGCTTACCCGTGTTGGTTACGGCCGGGCGCAAAAAAACTACGGAGCCATGTATCGCTCAGTGCAGGAAGCATTGAAAGGACAGCTTCCAGCTAAGGCCGAATCAATCGCTCAGGCTCATCTGCTGTTACGCCAGCATGGAAAACAGATTTGCCGCGACAAGAGCCCGCATTGTTATGAATGTCCAATCAAAGAAATGTGCGCTTATCCGCTCAAGCAATTAAAGATGTTCAGCCGCGAGATACGCCTCAGCAAGCACAGCCGGAGATGATTTCGTTTGCTCCGAAGATTCCCGCATATTAATATGATGCGGCTTTTTGCAACCATTGGGTTTCGCGTTTGTCTGTGTGGATCATGATCAAGCCCTCCCCTGCCAGTGGAATCGTTTCATGTACAACCGAGCTTGTGAACATCGGGCCTACGCTGCCGGAAGTCCAGAATCTGGGAGTGGATCTCGCGCAATTTGCGCCTCTCCACCAGGGACGTTCCGTCCTTATCACGGGCGCAGGCGGCTCAATTGGATCCTCCCTTTCCCAGGCGATTCTTTGCCATCATCCCAAGGTGCTGGTAGGCCTGGACAGCTCTGAGTCGAGCTTGCACGACCTCTGCACCTCGTCCGTGGCCCCGCAGCGACCTCTGGCGGTTCTGGGGAGCGTCCGCGACACCCCGCTGCTCGAGGAAATTTTTCGCAGCCATCGACCGGAGATCATTTACCACGCCGCGGCTTTCAAACACGTGGCCATTGCAGAGAACAATCCTTTTGAAGTAATGCGAAACAATGTGCTGGGAACTCATTGCGTGGCGCAGGCGGCCATGCGCCATGGGACAGAGCAAGTCCTTACTATATCGACCGACAAGGCGGTAGACCCAACCAGCATTCTCGGGGCCAGCAAACGCATCGCGGAACTACTGATGCTAGCGTTCAATTCTTCCCAACCGCTGATGAAGGCGGTTCGACTAGCGAACATCTGGGGCTCACGAGGAAGCGTGGTGCCTCTTTTTCTCCGTCAAATCTCGGCGGGAGGACCATTGACGGTAACCCATCCGGCCGTGCAACGCTATTTTATGAGTATGTCGTCGGCTCTGGCCGTCATCTTCACGGCGGCCGCAGGGAAAGATGGCGGCATCTTCGTTCCCGAGTTGGAAAATCAGATACCGGTTCTAAGAGTCGCTCAATCACTTATCCAGCACACGGGCCTCACGGAAGATGCCATACCGATCGTTTTTACCGGCTTACGACCGGGCGAGAAGATGGAGGAGCTTCTGGTTTCTAAGCAAGAGATTCGCTACGCGATCAATGACATCCTGGCGGGGTTGGCGAGCCCAACTGTTTTGCCTCAGGAGATCATCGGACTCATGGAGGCGCTCCGTGATGCGTTGCAACGACGCTCACTTCCCGATCTTCTTAACATCGTTCTCGCCCTTGTTCCCGAGTACAGGCCAAGCGAGTCTCTTACCCGCGGAGAGATTTGCTGCGGCAGAGCACGTCGATGAAAAGGAAAATCGTCGCAGTCACAACTTCTCGCGCTGACTATGGGCACCTGTATTGGCCTTTGCACGCACTCTCTCGCCATCCCGCGGTTGAGCTGCACCTGGTTGTGCTGGGGCCCCATCTTTCCCCCGAGTTCGGCTTAACTGCGGACGAAATCGAGCGTGATGGACTATGTATTCATACGCGTCTTGAATGTTTGGTAAGTTCCGATACCGATGTGGGCATGGCCAAGACCATAGGTTTGGCGACTTTGGGCCTGGCCGACACTCTTGCCCGTATTCGGCCGGATCTGCTCCTGCTGATCGCAGACCGTTACGAAATACTTGCGCCCGCCTCGGTCGCCTTGGCATTGCGTATTCCCATTGCTCACATCGAGGGCGGAGAAATCAGCGAAGGAGCGATTGACGACGCAGTTCGCAATGCGCTCACCAAAATGGCGCACATACATTTCACCTGCACCTTCGAGGCCCGCCGCCGGGTTATCGCGATGGGCGAGGAGGCATGGAGAGTCCATCATGCCGGCGCTCCCTCGCTCGATCACCTTCGACGGCGAAAGCTCTTGCAGTGCGCCGAGCTTGAGCGCCGTCTGGAGGTTGACCTCTCGCTCCCTTCCATCCTGGTTTGCCAACACCCGGTTACTCTGGAGAGAGACACCACCCACGAGGCGGATGCGGTCTTTGCGGCGCTCGAACGCCTGCCTGACCAGCTCCTTTTTTGTTACCCAAATGCAGATGCAGGCGGCAGATCGCTGATTGAACGCTCCAGGCAGTTCCTGAGTTCCCGCAGTCACGGCAAGATCTGGACCAATCTTGATCCGATCACTTACTGGAGTTTGCTGAAGCACGTCCCTCTGCTTGTCGGAAACTCCAGTAGCGGCATTATGGAGAGCGCTTCCTTTGCGGTGCCGACCGTCAATATCGGAACACGACAGCAAGGTCGCATTAGGCCCCAAAATGTCCTGGATGCCGCTGCAGAGTCAGAAACTATTTTGCGAGCAATCGCTCGCGCGAAGTCTGATACCTTTAAAGAATCTCTGCATGACATGAAGAATCCTTATGGAGACGGGAACGCATGCGAAATCATCACCCACGTACTGACGAGTGTGCGACTCGGCCGCGATCTTTTGATCAAGCGTGCAGTACCCTGCGCTTTGGGCTCGTCAACTGATTAGCCATATGGAACAACGCATGCGCATTCCACTCGCGGCTCCCGATATCAGCGAGGATGAGATCCGCGCCGTTTGCGATGTGATGCACACCTTACGTCTGAGTCAGGGTCCACAACTGCGCGAATTCGAACAGAGCCTCGCCCTCTACACCGGCTCGTCCCACGCCGTTGCCATCAGCTCGGGAACTGCGGGGCTGCATTTGTGCCTCCGGGCACTCCATATCGGCGAGGGACAGGAAGTGATTGTGCCTTCCTTTGCCTTCATTGCCGTCGCCAACGCAGTTCGCTACCAAGGCGCCGTACCTGTGTTTGTAGACATTGATCCTGCGACTCTGAATCTGGACCCGGTGAAGGTCGAAGCCGCAATCACGTCGAAAACAGCGGCCATGATTGTGGTGCATACCTTCGGCGTTCCTGCAGAGATGGGGGGCCTGGCCGAGATCGCGAGCCGCCGTGATCTCTGGCTGATCGAAGATGCCTGCGAAGCAATTGGCGCTGAGTATGGCTCGCGGAAAGTCGGCACCCTCGGCGATGTAGGCTTATTTGCCTTTTATCCCAACAAACAGATCACAACCGGCGAAGGCGGCATAATCGTAACCGAAGATGACGGCGTGGCAGAAAGGCTGAGGGTGCTTCGAAATCAGGGAAGAGGAAGTACGGATTGGTTCGAGCATACTGAATTAGGCTTCAGCTATCGCCTGCCGGAAATCAATTGCGCCCTGGGAGCCGCACAATTAAGACGGATCGAGTCCATTCTAGTCCGAAGGGATGCGGCGGCTCGGGCGTATAGTGGAGCGTTAAGCAAGTGCCCGGAGCTCACGCTCCCGTTGCTGGACCTGCCCTATCGCAGGATCAGCTGGTTCGCTTACGTGGTGCGCCTGCAACAGCGATTCACCCGCCGGGATCGCGATCTGGTATGGGAACACATGGCAACTCGGGGCATTCAATGCGGACGTTATTTCGCTCCGATCCACCTGCAGCCTACCTTCCGCAGCCAGCCGCACCGCTGTGGCGATCTCACGGTCACGGAAATGATTGCTGACCGTGTGCTGGCATTACCTTTCTTCAACGCGATCTCAGCAGAAGAGATCAATGAAGTAGTCGATACTTTGAAGACTCTCCTGCGACACGGCTGATCTTCACTGTTCGGCCCCGATCAAGTGGGTAGTAGCCGAACTCCTATCGTAGAGCCGCTGGTCCGTCCATGCGCGTCACTTAAGGTTCAAAGGTGCGCGGATTTTTCTCTCCAATTCAGACAACGGAAGGATTCCGGCCGCTCGTTCCAGAACGCGGCCATCCCTTGCAACAATAAAGGTTGTGGGCAGGATGTCAATGCCACCGTAGGCTGCCTCCAGCTCGTCCCTGCCCTTGGCGACCGGGTAATTGACCTTAAGCCGCGAGGTCAACTCCTTTAACTCGCTCGGCTCGTCGCCATCAGTAAGGATGCCCACGATTTGCAGTCCCTTTCCGCCGTACTTCTTCTGCAGGCTGACCAAGCTGGGGATCTCATCAATGCA